>Ga0075424_100000193_pt1 | contig 42061 bp, 51 predicted proteins | sample SoiMethybrSBSTD3_FD_75301 | JGI IMG/M metagenome (GOLD analysis project Ga0075424, IMG submission 75301) | Bulk soil microbial communities from a Populus tree surrounding site in Tennessee, USA - Soil MetaG P. TD hybrid SBSTD3 | ecosystem: Environmental > Terrestrial > Soil > Tree plantation...
TTGCGTCTATTTTGTCCTTCAGTTCCTGCCAAAGTCATGAATAAACGAGGGTTAAGTCCAATTATGGCTCTAAAGCAGTACGCTCCAAATCGTAGCGCAAGAGCAACATACATTTCGGGAACTGGCCTGCTGAAAGGTGGTTTCAGGACGAACCAAGATTTAGCACATTACAGTTTTCAAAACCCGCCCTTACTAGCTTCAAGGACACAACGATCTGCGATTTTCCTGCTTCGAAAGAATCATTTCGGATTTAAAAAGACCCCCAGTGTAGTGTCCCCCTCGAGCCAAGCATCCACGCCAAAAACCGCAAGTTAAATTTCATGTGCAGTTTGAAAGTAAAGGCATGATCAGGGACGGCGGCGAGGGTCATTTCCGCATAAGTATCCTGAAGAACCGGCTGAGCGGGTCCTCCTCCGAAGGGTTCTGGGCTAAAATTGTATCCCTGCGTTTTGATATAAATCGAGTCCCTGGTCACGGTCTGGGCGAGGATCGGGCTGCCGTGGTTGTAAATGTCACCACCCAGGGTTGGGTTCCAGTCGAGATTGTCGTGATCAAACTGAGCCAACTGTACCTCGCGGCCGGCGTCGTGCGCATTGACAAAATTCTCTCCATTCACACTCACCTCTACGATGGATCCGCCCCACGCCGTCTGCATGCCCACTCGAGAAACATCAGCACCCGAGCTTGATTCCAGATACAGGAGGGAACCGCTCTGGAAGGTGCGTACGCTGGCAACGGGCTCCGTATTGACAGTCATCGAGGCACTGTGAGACAAGTTGCCACTGCTGCCAAGCACGGTGATGGGAAACACGCCTACCGCAGCAGACGGCGACACTGAGAAAGTAATGGACTGACTTGCGCCGGGAGTGAGCGAGAAGGATGGTGGCGCGGCGTCAACTCCTTGCGGCAACCCTTGCAGAGACATATCAACCGAGGCGTTGAATCCATGCTCTGGCGCAACGGAGATCATAACTGCGGAAGTTGGATTGCCGAGGACCGCGGAGGCAGAAACCGGAGAAACAGTTACACTGAAATCAGGTCCCGGGGTGTGGGAGGTGGCGTAACACCGCCGCCACCGCAGCTTGCCAGGAGTGTCAACGCTGAAAGCGTGCAAGCCAGCCTTGTAGTCCGCGACATCTTGCATACTACGAAATAGACCTGCATGGCTTCCGCCCCAGCGACTCGGACCATCATCCCTGCCTGTATCGTCAACGTTATCAAATGCTGCGTCGAGCGCGACGTTCCAAGAGGAATGACCGTGTGTGTGACAGTGATGGACTGAAGCGTTCATCCTTCCGGAACCAGCACCGCCACGGGATGCCCACCGATTGTGCCTGAGATCTTGAATTTTCCGACCGGGCCGGAGGCTTGCCACGCGCCTTCGACATGCAGTGCACCTCCGGAAGTGCCAGAGCCAATCACCGTCAGGTCGGCCACAAACGACTTGTCGACTCCCCAGAGCACCGAACCATCCACAATCACATCCTTGGAGAAAGCGCAGCCGGTTAGAGTTGTGGTCCATGCGTCGATCCCATAGTCCGTATGGAATGTGCCGGCCCTCAAACCAACGCCGTCCCCGGACCCGAGGATGCTCCGCTGGACGGCATCCGTTGCGGTCGCGACTGCAACAGTTACTACCTTGCGCTCTGCAATTCCAAATAGCCTGGCCCGCCGGGGTTTGCCATGATTGCGCTCTCCGCCGGGCCGGGATTGGAATGAACGTAAAGCTCGAAGTAGATGCGGATCTTGGCTCGGTCCGGGTGCTGGCGATCGAGTGGCACTGGGACGTATCCGCACATCGCACCGAGTATTTCTGCCTCGGCTGGACACTGAACCCAATCGATGTCGAGGGATGCCGATGCTGGTGGATGGGCGATCTCCCGAGACAACAGGTGTGAGACTGGTAAGCCTAGTTTGCGCGGGAATCTCATTGTTGTCGTGGATTCGAGTGGGCGACCAATGTCCTGAGCGGACGTCTGCGCCACCACCAAACCAGTGAAGAGGAACGCCAGGGCAACGACGTGGCATTTCATGGATATCCCAGAAATTGAAGCACCTGAGCGCGATCCGCGTTGCTTCGCGCTCTTATTTAACGATCAGCGGCACCGTAGTGGAATGCTGCGTCGAACCCGAAGTACCCGTGATCGTGATCGTGTAGGTCGTCGAGCCAGGGCCGCCGCTGCCGCCGCACGCCTCTAGAACGATCAACCCGCCGAATAGAACAGCGCCGAATACGTAAAACATTAGCTTTCTCCGAGTGAAGGACCGCGAACCGAAACCCGCCCCCACGATGGCGAAGACTGCAACTGGCCATAACTGTAGAGGGCCCGAATCGTGACCTAGAGGAACAAGCAAGCCCGTTGCTACACCCGTGTGGATGGTCAGCGTGGCGCTTGCATTCCCGTTGGTGTCGAAAGTTAGTGAACTCGGATCAATGGAGCAAGTCGGTGCCGATTGCGTTGGCTGCACCGAACAGCTAAGCGCGACCGGGTTATCGAAACTGTTCTGGTGGCTGAGTGTGATAGTCGAGGTAGAACTCTGGCCACGACTGACGGTCGCTGGCGTCGCTGCCGACGCGGAGATGGTGAAATCGGCGCCTGTCGTGTTGAGCAGCACGCTAATGTTGTTGTCGGGCGAGTTTGTGACCACCAGATCTGGCGCGTTATCTTGGTTGAAGTCTGCCGCAGCCGCCGCCCATAATGGCGTGGAACTTGTTTGTGGTCCCCCGCCAACCGCAAAGCTCAAGGGCGATTGAAATGTTCCATCGCCATTGCCCAGGAAAAGACTCGCAACACCCCCAGACGCTATATCTATGATCACGAGATCGGGTTTGCCGTCTCCGTTGAAGTCAGCAGCGGAGGTGGTTCCAAATAATGGAAGAGTCGCTGATGACAGCTGAAAGGTACCGTCACCATTCCCCACCAAGATGACGGTTCCTTTGCGGAGACTGGCATAACCGAATGCGACATCCAGCTCGCCGTCTAAGTTGAAGTCTGACACTACCAACTGCTGTCCGAAGGCAATGCCGTTGGTAACTATCGCATTCTGGAAGGTGCCGTCTCCGTTGCCGAGTAGAACAGCAGTCAGCCCACTCCCGTTCTGGGGCCTCTCCGTGATCAAATCCAGTTTCCCGTCGTTATTAATATCGGCTACGGCGACGTTTTGCCCGCGCGCCGGGTAGTCCACATGCGCTTGAAACGTACCATCGCCGTTGCCCAGGAGAACGCTCAGCGACGATTGCGTTGACGCCACCAGGTCCAATGTGTTGTCTCCGTCGAAGTCGGCCACTGCCAGAGACAGAGGGCCATTCGCAGTCGCGAGGTAGGTCACGGGACGAAATGTGCCGTCGCCATTGCCCAGCAGCACACCTACGCCGGAGCTATCGATTAACACCAGGTCGGCCTTGCTGTCTCGATTGAAGTCAGCAGTTGCTATCGTGAAGGGATTCTTCGCGCCTGAAACGTTGTTTGCCGACTGGAACGTGCCGTCACCATTACCGAACAGAATGCTGACGTCCCCGTCGTCACTGGCGTTGGCGTCGCCACTGTTTGCCACCGCCAAGTCTGGCTTACCATCGCCGTTAAAGTCGCCAATGGCTACAGCCTTCGGAGCCGCTCCCGTGGAATAGTCCACGGCGGGCTGAAACCCGGCCGTGGCCGCTTCAACCTTTTTGCCGGCTGAGAACAAGAGCAAAATCACAGCAGCGAGCGCGAGGCGTCTTTCTGGACTAGTCATAGCAGGATTCCTTCACAGACCCACAACCTTCCCGAGCCAACGTGCGAACTCTCGCTCACCCCCTGACCCGGGTCAACTGTTCTGCTTCAGTTCTGTTTCTGTTCGGTCAACTCAGTGTGGCGACGAGGGTTACGACGTAATTGGTTCTGGTTCCGTCGACGCTCGAAAACAGTGATAGACTCTGCTCTCTAATGCAGTGCGCTCGCCTCCATGGGCACAGCCAGTCCATCCAAGTTGGAGTGCATACGCTTCGGCGTCTTTGAGCTTGACCTCCGTTCGCGGGAACTGCGGAAGCAGGGTGTAAGAGTCAAGCTGCAGGAACAACCCTTCCAGGTACTTCAAGTTCTTCTCGAGAGACCCGGCGAGGTGGTAACCCGGGAGGAACTACGGCAAAGAATTTGGTCCTCAGACACCTTTGTTGACTTTGAGGGCGGAATGTACAACGCCGTCAAGAAATTGCGCGAGGCGCTCAGCGATACGGCGGACAGGCCGAGGCTCGTTGAGACACTTCCGCGCCGAGGATATCGTTTTATCGGAACCTTGAATGGAAGTTATGGCGCGACGGAAATCGCCCCAGAATCGGCGAACGCAAGCGGGACAAATGGTTCAACCGCCGCGCGCCGGGGTTTGAGGCTCGGACTCGGCGGGGGCGTTGGGTCGGCGGCCCTGTTGTTAGCGGTGCTCGGCCTCATCCCCGCCGATGTGTGGCACCGTCTCTCCATAAGGAATCGCGCTCCTCAGATTCGCTCCATTGCGGTTTTACCGCTTAAGAATCTCTCGGACGATCCCTCACAAAAATATTTTGCGTATGGCATGGCAGAGGAGTTGATCACCGACCTCTCACAGATGCGAGCGCTAAAGGTGGTCTCCCACACATCTGTCTTACGCTATGAGAACAGCGACAAGACTGTGCCGCAGATCGCCAAGGAACTTGGCGTAGATGCAGTGATTGAAGGCGCCGTGCAACGTTCCGCCGATCGCGTGCGCATCACGGCGCAATTGATTTACGGACCTAACGACGCAAATGTGTGGGCCCGTACCTACGATCGCGATCTGCGCGACGTGCTGGCATTGCAGAGTATTGTGGCAAAAGAGATCGCCGATGAGATTCGGGTCAATATGAGCCCGGGGGAGACCGTTCGCCTGACCAAGCCGCGAACGGTCAACCCAGAGGCCCTGGACGCGTATTGGAAAGGTCGGTATTACTTGGCTTCGGCGAACCGGAACGCGTATGGAAAGGATAAGGATAAGGCGGCCCAACAGGAGGATATACGCCAAGCTGCTGCGTACTTCGAAGAGGCGATTCGACGAGATCCGAACTATGCCCCAGCCTATATGGGATATTGGGATTCGCTATTCTTCTATCAGGACGACTTGGCCCCGTCCCCCTTCCCAGCTATAGTTCTGGCTAAAGGAAGAACGGCGCTGATGAAAGCATTGGCACTCGATGACACACTGGCCAGGGCCCATCTCGCCCTGGGCAACGCCTTATACGTTGACTGGGACTGGAGCGGTGCGGAAAAGGAATACGGGCGTGCGCTCGAGCTCGATCCGAACTCTGCTGAGGCTCATTGTTCGTACGCAGGCTTCCTCGACTCTATGGGACGATTCGACGAGGGCCTTAAAGTGAAAGAAATCCAGCTCCAACTCGATCCCGACCTGGACTGCCCAGAGATCTCTCCTCTCGTTCCTCTCGAATCACAGATCGAACGTGAACGGAGATTTATGGCGACACACCCTGTTACCTCCGAGAATTACTGGAATCTCGGCCTGATGTTATGGAAGACCGGCCGTCTGGAAGAGGCGAACGAGGTGTGGCAAGACTGGATGATATCCCTAGGCTATACAGACCTTGCCCATTCGATGAGCCGTTCTTACGAGAAAGACGGTTATCCCGGCGCCATGCGCGAATGGGCAAAGGCAGGAGAGGCGGTAGCAAAGCAGAGACACGTGCCACGGATCATGATGGTGTACATGCACGGGGTGCTTGGTGAAAACGATCGAGCATTTGCCTGGCTTGAAAAGGCCTTCGCCGAGCGCGAAAGCTCGATGCCGTCACTCAGGTATTTCATCGCGTGGGATCCTCTGCGTTCGGACCCGAGGTTTAAGGAGATGGTACGGCGGGTGGGGCTTCCGGAATAGCATGGTTCACGCTCATGTGGGCGGATGCAAAACTCGCGGGTGTGGTTTTCCTGTCCCTCGGCGTATTTCTCTCTGTTTTTGCTTTTGGCCAGACCCAAACAACTGGCCGGATTGCCGGTACGGTCCGGGATGCGCAAGGGGCAGTCCTCGCCGGGGCGGAAGTTGTCGTCGAAAACCGCCGCCATTGCAGACCAGCGCTCAGTGATCTCCGATACCACCGGGAATCTCTCAGTGCCGTCGCTGCCACCCGCCAACTATGAGGTAAGGATTCAAGTGGGAGGCTTCACTCCCGCGGTATTCCATGGCATCCGAGTCGGTCTAAACGGAACCGCAACTGTAAATGCCGTTCTGCAAGTCGCCCAGAGCAATGTCGAGGTAAACGTGACTGACGCTCCGCCTTTAGTGCGGAGCGACAGCTCCGAGCTGAGCACCACCCTGGATTCGCGGCGCTGACCGAATTGTCCCCACTCGCAATTTTCTACAACTTCTGACGCTCGCCCCCGGCGTGAGTGCGCCCTTGACCAATAACAATGTCCTCGGTCGTAACTCTCCTAACGTTTCCGTCAACGGTTCACGCGGGACCCCAGAACAAATAACTCACGACACCACGAAGAAACAGCACCGCGCCACTCTGAAAGCCTCCGGCGTTCGTCCGTTCGTGCTTTACAGCTTGCGGCACACGTTCCTGACTCGTCTTGGCGAATCTGGATGTGATGCCTGGACGCTTGCGCGGATCGCTGGTCACAGCTCAATTTCCGTCAGCATGAAGTATGTCCACGTCGGTGATGAGCGCGTGCTCGATGCAATGTCGGCGCACTCGAAGCGGCTGGAAAACGTGCTCCCGGAAAAAAGTGTCGCAATTTTAGATACAGTCAGCAACGGCCTCGAATCTTCGAGGCCGTCTTCCCTTACAACTCATTGAAAAAACAAGATAAATGGTGAGCGCGGCAGGATTCGAACCTGCGACCCATGCCTTAAAAGAACCATGCTAACCCCGTCCTTTCTTGTGTTCTCAATCGGATAGCATATACGTGTTCGGAGCAGAATGCCCGTGTTCGGGAGGTTTTCGGGTGCTCGGGAGGATAATCTGCAGCTTAATCTGCAGTCGCCCGCGTTCATGTCGTCGCGGCAATCCGTCCCACGGCAACGTTTCGGATCAGATCACCGTAATCCCTACCAGCTTACTAGACATTAACGTGATTGCGCTCTTTTTAGCCATTCCCGCATCTCCAGTTTACCTGTGTACTAAAGTACCTAGGTAACAAAATCAGCGTATCATAATTTACGTACGTGCGTATCTACGGACGCCGTGCGGGACGCGGGTTTCGAGGAGGAGAGAACGGGATGCCTACACACACGTTTGAACAGGTTCGATCGTGGCGAAACGTTCAGTTCCTTCCTCCAGTGCAGAGGGAGTCTCAGCCAATGGCTGCTGCACAAGCGAGGGGAGGGAGGGCTGTGTCATGACCTTGCAGGTCGTTTCGAGTGGCAACATTTTATTGCCTGTTCCAGCACCTTCGGGCGATTGGAGCAACGCCGCGAATGTAGGGGTTTCTGATTTTGCCTTTGCTGGAAGCAGCAACTATGCGTATCTCTTGTTCTACTTCAGTAACACGGTATTTAACCCGATCAATGCGTACTGGATTCGAGTTGACCGAAGCCACAACACGGCAAGCTACCAGACTCTTTACGCTGGTGCTGCGGATGAATTCTGGCAGCCGCAAATCATCCGCTTGTCGGCCAACGGAACGCACGCCTTTACTTTCACGAATCATCGAACTCCTGACGGTGCAAGGCACGCGCTATTTCAGAAACGTTCGCTTACGGACGGCAGCCTAGTATCTGAAGTCGAAGTGAGTAGTGTCGGGCAGGTGCTCGGCGCGAATGACATGGACGTTGCCACAATCGGCGGCGTTGAGTATTGCGTGATAACGCTGACCGATCCGTTCACGAATATCCGCTATCTCAAAGTCCTGAACACATCCTCGATGACGGTCGCTGTGTCGAAAACGTATGATCCCGGCCATTCGACTGCAATGCCATTCATTCCTTGTGCGTTTGATGCAGCGGGCAATGCATGGTACGCGCCCTTGATGTGGGAGGGCACTCCGATGTTCATCAGGAAAGTCGCCGTGCCATCCGGAACGGAGACTGAGTACACATTCAGCGGCGACATGGCGAATACGAGTGTCGCACAACTGAGTTTCAACGCAGCCGGGCAGATGGTGATTACTGGCGGTGAAGCCGGCGGTGCGGGCGGGAACAGCTTATTCACCTTCGACGTATCCGGTGGAGCACCAGCTCAGATCAAGCAAGTCGCCGTCACTCCAATTCAGTTCGACGGAATCAACACGCTGCTCCCAAGCCCACGCTTCGCCAACGGCAGCACGTATTTCTTCAGCGGCCCTCTTGGTCAAATTGCGAAGAGCGACTTGAGCGCCGTATTGGACATCGGCCCAATTCAGACGGTGAATGTTGGTCCTATCGGCAACGGGAATCTGGATGACAGCACGAGTAATCCGCATAGGAGCGGCACCATCGACGCCACGATGTGGGCAGTAGGCGGGACAACGATCGGCGGTGCCAATTTCGACGCAATAAAGTGGTTCAATCTGAACGTGAGCTGCAAGGTGACTTGGGTGGCTCAATATCCGCTCGGCAACTTGCCGGACGATTCGCAGTTCCTTCGTTTCAGGTTGAGAGGTTTCAGCGGAAGCATTCCGCGCGTAATTGCAACCGACGTAGTTGTGGAGACGCAATTCGATGCGCCCGCATCAGCGGGACAGACGACGATCACGCAGAATTCAGACATCAATCCTGCGGGCACGTTTTGGACGATTGAGTTCCACTCCCACGGGAAAACCACGAGCCAAGGGAACTTCAGGCTTTCTTGTGGCTCGGACCTTACGTCGGTTCAACCAATCTGAAGGGATTGCGACATGAAGCTCACACAGAAACAGTCTCGAATGCGAACGAAGAACTCAGTCGGGCATCCGACCTGCACAGAGAGGAAAGTTGTGCCCAAGATACGTCCGCAGCGGGACTGGATTGGCGCGAAGACGAAGCGTCATCTGATGAGGGAAGGTTTGGAGACGCACGTTCGGGATCTGAAAGCCCGGCTCGATCAATTTGAAGGGCGGAAGCGCGAGCAACACGAACGGCATTACGCCACGGAGATTCGATACGTCACGCCGCACGAATTGTCGGAGATGAGCCGATACCAGCGTTGATTTCGCACTATTCCGCTTGTGCAGCAGCCTCAACGGTGACATATTGGCGGGCCTGAGGAGGCGCTATGAGAAGCTCTTGGATCGCTCTGGTTCTTGTGTTGTTCGGCCTTCTACCTTGGCATTCCCAAGTCGCGGCGCAACAATCAACCGAAGATACAGTTTCGACGGACGTAATCAATCACGAGAAACTCGCGTGGGAAGCGGCAAAGAAAAAGGACAAGGCCGCATTGGCGAAATTGTTGGCCGAGGACTTTACTGAAGTCATCGACGATGGCGTTTTCGACAAAGTCGGGATCTTAGCTTATTTGGATAACGTACAGCTCCTCAGCTATTCACCAGGTAACTTTAAGGCAAAAAAGATCACGCCAGATGTTGTGCTACTAATCTTTCAAGTCACTGAAGACGGCAAGTACAAAGGGCACGACTTCCACGCCGAGAATAACGTCGCCTCGCTATGGGCGAAACGGGACGGGAAATGGCAGAACGTACACTTTCAAGAGACGCCCATTCCTAAGTAGCAACCTGCGCTGGTCAGAAAGGTCGTCACTGCTTGTCGTACACCGCGGAACCCTTGATCGGCTTTCCGTCCGGACCAGTCTCGGTGTATTTGACCGTCGTTATCTTACCGTCTTGAGAAACAGTTACCGCGTAGTCGCCTACGACTTTACCGTCCTTCTTGGTTTTCGCCTTTAGGGTATTCGCATCCACGCGCTGAAACGAGACCGAATCCCAAGCAGGACTTCCCGTGGCCGGATAATCTTTGCCGTCATACTTGGCCTCGTAACTCACTTTCATCGGCTGGCCTTTGGCATCCGTGATGTCGTCGCTCACGTTGATGCCATTGTCGTCGGCGTCCACACGCACCGTTTCTGCTTGCGGCGATGGCGGTGTCATCTTCGATTTGGCTACGTTAAGTTTCCATGTACCGCTGAATGGACTGTCGGCTGCGAACAACCCGATCGAAAGTGCCACGATTACGAGTACCATTCTTAGCGCGCGCATATCGCTTTCTCCTTGAATTCAGTTTTGCTCCGGGAAACGGCTGACATTCTATTTCAATTCTTAACAGGAGGGCACAATGATTCGAGAACGAGCCTTGAAGATCGTGTTGGTGTTGGCATAGGTGAAATTGATCTTGAGCACCGGCGGTTGAAGATCCGGCGTGCGAGTACAAAATCGGACGCTGGCGCCCGGCTTGTCGAACTGAACCGCCATGCGACTGAGGCAGCCACGCGGTTGTTACTCCGTGCGAGTCTGCTAACACCGTCGGCCACCGCGTCAGAGCACTACTTAATGCCCAAACATCTTTCGCGCATTGCTCATGGTGTTCACAAGGGCGAACGCGGGTATGACCCCACGCAGCACCAGCAGTATTGGGATTCTGCTTGGCGCAGCCTGACCTGCGCAGCGGGATTGGGCGGCTTGCGATTTCACGATCTCCGCCATACCTTCATTACACACATGGTTGAGCTTGGCGTGCCGCTAGGGGTCATCCAAACGTTCGTGGGACATCTCTCGTCGCGCATGGTGCGCCATTACACGCACGTCAGTAGTGGAGCAGCACGAAAGGCAGTCGAACTGTTGGACGCACAACCCATCCTCACGCCTCGTTCGATGACCCAGGAGCAGAAAGTTTATCTAGCATAAATGTCTCCTGCTTGTGGGGAAATCCGTGGGGAAACGTTGGGGGCACTGCGTTTGTCAGTCGCAAACGATTGAAAAGAGTGGTGAGCGCGGCAGGATTCGAACCTGCGACCCATGCCTTAAAAGGGCATTGCTCTACCAGCTGAGCTACGCGCCCGTCCTTTGCAATCAAGCACTTGCAGCGGTCATCCCAGATGCGTGGGAACGAATGGGAACAATCATCTCGATAACCTTCCGCTGTGCTGCCCGTTTCATTGGCATGAGTCCCTGAGTGTACGTGGCAGCGTGATTTTGCTGTCCGCGTGCCTGAATGACTCCTGTACTGTCTTCACATCCTCACCCTTTCCCTTTCAGAAGGGTTGTGAATGAGTGTCTGAATACGTGCCAACGAACGTGCTTCTGGATTCCCGCTCGCTTTGCAGGGCGGGCCGGATGTGTTTCGACATCGCGCTTGAAGGCCACAACGGTTGAGTCCCTTTTTTGTCAAGCGACGCGAACACGTAATCCATGTCTTGATTGTAAGGGCACCGTTTGCGCCAGTCCAGCAACAGCACAACTAATGCCCCATCGGAATTGGTTTCTGCGATGCTTCTGTTTTTCAATGGGCCGACGTGCTGACAGACGATCGCCCGCGTGAGACGAATTTCCCCCGCCGCGAAATCCACATCTGCCCACTTGAGCGCCAACAGCTCTGAAACGCGCAGTCCAGTAGCCGCCGCCAGAAACGTCATGACGTAATACGGGCCATCTAACTCCGAGAGTAATGCCCTGATTTCATCTGCTCAGAACGTCAGGAGTCCGCTCACGTTTAGCTGACTGACGTACCAAGCGAATCGGATTCCTCTCTGCCCATTCATACCGCATGGCATGGTTGAACAGAGCAGACATCAGATTCCTAATCTTCGCTCGGCTACCATGAGGCTGCACCGACGGAGTGAGAAGACTTTGACAGCGATTCGCCACTGTGTTCGATACGCCCGACACAGTTGCGTGCAGATTTGGCCTCCGCTAGCGCGAGAGCAGCATGGACACCATTCCACTCAGGGAGATGGCGAGCAGCAGTACAGGCCCGACCAACAGCCAATCAATGCCGCCCTTCCTAGCGAACAAGAGACATTTCTGATGAGCGTCTTCGCGTGGACGGTTGGCTGCCGGAGCCACACCCCGCGTCCCGACCCAGGATACGGGGCATCTTGGCGTGTGGCGTTTAAGCAACCGTTCGTTCCATTAAGGTGTACAGCTCATCACGAATCTCGTAGATTCGCTCCACCCAAACCTTGTGCTGCGCTCGTTCATTGGGAGAGTGATTATCCTTGGTGAAATAATGACGATTGTGCTCTGCAATCTCTGCAAGCTCCCGCCGGAGGCTTTCACTCGGTCGGAGAGGTACTCGTATTCCATTATCAGCTCCGCCGGCAAAAAAAACGGGCTGGCACAATGATGACTACGACCACTACCGCAATCTCAACCCAGTTTGTTAGCGTCATGCTGGTCGCTATGACCTTCCCTTGTTAGCAGATACAAAAAGCGGAGAGCGTCATCAAGTTTCTCATGCTCCCTTAATGTAATAGGCTCATCCTCTGCGGTTAATCTCTGACGGACAGCCCGCCGCGCAGCTTCAGCGCGCTCATTCACCTTCTGGGGGGTCTAGTTCTAGGAGGGCGGCTTTGTACAACTCTTGCCAGGTGGGTTCGAGCATGGCAACCTCCCACGCCTGAGAGAAATTCTCGCGCTGCAATTCGGGTTTGTAAAGCGAGAGAACGCAAGAGTTTTGCACAGCCAGATTAGTTAAGGGGCTAGAATTCCGTAGTTGTTTCTCTTGACGCATTGGGTGAATCCCAAAGACTAAGGCCCCCGTTCAGCTCCACAGGATGCAGGGCCATTTTGCTGGGAAAAAGCGGCTATTCAGCCATCGATTTTGCTGGTCCCGGGCGGTGCTAGCGGTCGTGTCTGTGATAGTTGCTCTGCCTGATCCCCTTGCGGATGCCGTCCTCTTTTTGAGCTGCTATGGCACAGCATGAGCCGGATCGTGGTTCGAGGCTATTTCCCCACACGGCCCCCGGCTTACTCCTGGATGCGTGCCCAAACCAGGGTGTGGCGGGTGGGCTGCTGCTCGTTGCTGCTGGCAGGCTTTTAGCGCTTCCCTTTGCTGAGGACTGATCAGTCCCTCCATCCGCTGGTGAGCCTGTCGATGAAGCTGACGAATCTTCTCGCGCTTCTGCTCGGGTGGGAGTGAGGAATCGTTGCACACGGACTGTATTTCCGCCTGCATGTTTCGCTCGATCTGACGGCGCTGTTCGATGGCCGATTTTGAAATCCCAGCTTCCTGCCAGCATGGCTCCGGGCGTGCAGCTGCGATGTGTCCATTTGGCGCTGTTGTGCCAATTCTGCCGTGCGGAGGGATGATCCTTGTCTGGGCCGACCCAGGCGCAGCCAAGAGTAGCGTGAGAAAGATAACCACGGAAGCGACCCTTTTCTGATTACTCATCCGAATGACCCCCGGTTTTTAGGAACACGTCGGCAGATGAAAGGTTGCGGGGCGTTCGGATTCGGGGTGGCTAAACTTACTTTTTACAGCGTCCACCTCGCCATCGTCTCCAAGGCGAGATCAATCGCGGAGCGTTCTTGCGCGGTGAGAGGCTCGGGTTCTCGATAGCGACGGACGATTGCGTGAATGACAGCTTGAACTCGTTCACCGATCCGAGAACGGTCAGGATCGAGCAGCAGTTCCATGAACAATTCCTGCCATGTGGGAGGCACGGGGAAAACACCTTGGGAGGCAAAATTCCAGGAATCAGGCCAAGTTATAAATGACAATGTACATCTTTTCGATGACGGCAGCGGTTTTTGGCAACGTTTCTGCGCGGTAATTTGATGGCCCTACGATCATGCAACAGGTGCTCTCACTTTTGTTGCGCGAGGTATCTGTCCAGGAGGAAGGTTCGGGCTCAGGCGGCTTCGAGGAACCTTTGTCAAGCAGAACTCGAATTACGACCTTAAAATTCAAGCTGCTAGCCTGTTTCGCTGAACCAGCGCTCGGCTTGATCGTAGCACTCGTGTAGTAACTGTGTCGTCAGACGTGACTCCAGTCATGTCTCGTTTCGTTTTCGCTTTGCGTGTGTCTTCCCGTGGGCTGGAGAATACGAAGAACAGCCCTTGAGTTTGCTACTGTTACTCCACTCAGGAGAATTCGATGTCTCGCGCATTCCGACTGCGAACCGTAGCCTTAATCGTATTCAGTTCGCTTTCCATTGCACTCTGGGCGTTCAGCAAGCCGTCCGGCTCGGAACGTGAATTGTTCGAAGCGGCCAATCGCGAACGCCATCGCCACGGTCTGAGTACGTTGAAGTGGGACGAGTCTCTAGCGGCTGCTGCGAGAAAGCATGCGGCTGAAATGCTCAAGCACAATTCTGTCTCGCATCAGTTTCCCGGCGAGCCGAGCCTTCCCACCCGAGCCCACCAAGCTGGAGTGCGATTTACCTGGATTTCAGAAAACGTCGATCAAGGTAGGGGAGCAGAAATCATTCATGACCGACTGATGAAATCAACTCTGCATCGGTCGAACATTTTGGACGGTGATATGGATACGCTCGGAGTGGGGGTGGCGCGAGGGGAGGGCCAGCTGTTCGCCGTCGAAGACTTTTCTAAGGCGAAGTGAATTCGCACCGGATGCAGGTGCAAGGCGTATAGCGCATGCAACCCTTACGCAAACGACCCGCCAGTGATCGTGGATCAAGAAGGCAAATTTTACGGACGCCTCACGAAGAACATGATGTACGATCCATGGTCCAATTCCAACCAATGCGGCTTCAAAAGCGGCGGTTGCGCCGGTCGTTGGACCCATAGAGTTGACGTTGCACAGCTGCTTGCGCAATAAGTGAATCTGGCTTCCGTTACAATCGTAGTTCGAGTGCTCGGTGAAACAGTGCGAGCGCGGGCAGGAGAAACCGCGCTCGCATTCGGGCAGCTCTGCTATCTCGATCCTGAAAAGCTCCGAGCCATAGAGCGAGGCGAAACAACGAACATTTCCAAGCCTTTCGGCAGTACCAAGATTCCTGGCCGCTCTCCGTCTCGCTGGGCTGTTAAGAGCGTGAGTCCTTCGACGCCCGCTATACGCACCGAGTCCACAACCTTGACCAAGCTGGCGAAGGGAGTGCGCGCGTCGGCCTTGATGTAGAGCGTCTTCTCGGTCCGGTTGGAGAAAGCGGCCTTGAGCTTCTCCGACAATTCAGCAGATCTGATCGGGCTCACTCCGAAGTAGACGCTGCCGTCGTAGGTAACAGTCACGATTATCGAATCTGCATTATCCGCTTTGGGAACCGGTACCGCATTACTAGTCACGGGCAACTCAACGCGGATACCTTTTTGCAGTGTCGGAACCGAGCCGCCCCTAGCCTCAGTTTGGCGGACCAGCGGCAGTCCGTGACTCGAATCTGTCCCTTCATTGAGATTCCAGAGCCGAGCCTCGTTGGTGCCGATTAGCGCCATCCGAAATCTGAGGTTAGGACCAAGTTCGGAACACCCGTGGCACCGGTGGTGCTGCACCTCGAATGTAAGCGTCTTGCCTTCCACATGAGGCGCCAGCAAAGGTGCAGTGGTTTCGCCTGCTACATGCCACCGACCGTAGGGGGCATCGCGCCGTTGGAAATAGCAGACGATGTCGCCGCTGATCTTTCTCGCAGTCTCTTGAATCTTCAGATTAATTTCCGGAAGGTTGTTCATTGTTTCCCCCCAGGTTCCGGCAAAGGACGCGTTGTCGGAAGCTGCTGCCTGCGATTGCGCGGACGGAGTGATCCCTCCGGTTACGCTGAGCGCGACAAGGCACACTTCGAATAAGTGCTTCATACATGTTGCTCCTTTCGACCTATTCAGGTGGAATTGTTAAGGTTTTGCTCCGCCGAGTGACGCGGTTGCAAGGCTTCCGCCGAGCCCCATCGTTTCGACCGCAGACGATGGCACGATCACCATCGAACCCCGTTCCTTGATGGCTTCGTACAGCATGTTCATGGCACGAAGATGCAGGGCTGTTGGATTTTCGGTGTAGGCGGCCGCCGCCTGCACAAACTTATCGGAAATTTCCGTCTCCGCTTGTCCGAGAATGATTCGCGCTTGCCGTTCCCGTTCGGCCTGTGCTTGCCGAGACATGGCATCCTCGAGACCCTGCGGGATTCTGACATCTCGAACTTCGACGGATTGGACAGTTATCCCCCACGGATTTGTCTTCTCATCGAGAATGCGTTGCAGTTCGCGTCCCAGGGTTTCGCGCTCGGTGATCATTTGCGCCAGTTCGTGACGGCCAATCGATTCCCGTAACGCCGTTTGCGCACTCATGTTGATTGCCTCAAGGAAATTCTCCACTTCGAGGATGGCCTTCTCCGCATTCCACACCAGCCAGAACACAATGGCATCGACGTTAACTGGGACCGTATCGCGAGTCAGTGTCGACTCAGCGGTCACGCTTCGCGCACGCGTTGGTCGACGAACGGGCTCAGGGTCTCAATAACAGGCACGATGTGGAACAATCCCGGTCCACGTAGTCCCACATATCTTCCCAAACGCAGGAGGGCAACCTTTTCCCATTGACGGACTACTTTGATCGCGAACAGCAAATACACACCCAATAACGCGCCGATGATTATCGGGGCAGATTGATGCATTGTTACGGTGAGCAACGCCCCCAGGGCTAGACAGAGAGCACATGCTGGGACTGCAACGCCGTTGATCTGGGACAAACCAATTTTTGTCATGACGTTCATCTCCTGCGACTTGGCTCTACAACCAACTCGCGCAACTGCTCAACCAAATCCTCAACTCTAAAACCAATTGCGCCCGCACGAGCCACGGAATCCGCGACGATCTGCGCCAATTGCCGCGAACGCTCCTCGTTCCCACCTCGTATTTTTTGGGCGCTGATGAAGGTACCCGTTCCTTGGTGCGTCTCCAAAACGTCACCAAGTTCAAGTTCGCGGTATGCCCGAGCGACAGTGTTGGGGTTAATTGACAGATCGACAGCAAGTTGGCGAACTGTGGGTAGTTGATCGCCGAGGCCGAGCGATCCAGAAGCGATACCGCCGCGCACTTGATCAATAATCTGGCGATACACGGGAACACCACTGTGAAGGTCAAGCCGGAAACGGAATGGAGGCCGTCGCGAGTTCACAAGCAATATTGTACTATACAACTAGTACACTATGCCAAGAAGGAAATACCGGTAGATCGCCAGCCGCTAAGTGGTACTTGGACAATAGACGGTGCGAAGGTGCTGAATGGAGGCGATAAACAAAGAGGATTACGTCGGGGTGCGTTTCGGTGCGGGTTGCGTGCAATCCCGTCAAAACGGATAAATGGGCATTGCTCTACCAACTGAGCGATGCGCCCACTCTGTTTCAATCTAACACAATAGGCAGAACCTAGTCGGGACAGGAACTCCGCTGTCGACAGAGCGCGATTGTTCATCACGCAGGTGCTTAGGCGAGGTAAACGTGTGGGTTGCTTACTATCTCAGTTACACAGCGGGGCTGTCGGATGCAGCTTGCAATAGTGTGCAATCGGACCCGCCGAACTTACAGAACACAGCGTTGAGGACAGGAGCACCAACAGGAGCACCACAAATCTGAGCTTCATAAGCTTCCTCCTAAACTAAATGGCTAGTCAGAAAGCCAGTCCAGTGAGGCCCCATGCTAGCACATTTCGAACAAAGCAGACGAACTCGTATTTCCGGGCGCGGTATCTAGTTGCTGACGGTGAAGTTCATGACATTGGAGGTCTCGCTCATCGTCCCGCCGCTGCCATACGGACCACCCGTTGCGGGCGTACCCGGATTGGTTACGGAAACCGGTATCGTGCCGGCAGTAGCGATAGCGGAGGCAGGGATCGCAGCGGTAAGCTGGTTCCCGGTCACGAACATGGTGGTTTGAGCCGTGCCATTCCAATTGATGACTGCGTGGCTTGCAAAGCTGCTCCCATTAACTGTCAGGGTGAAACCCGCGCCGCCTGCAGTCGCGTTGTCGGGTGAAAGTTCAGTAATGGCGGGAACAACTCCAGGTTGTGGTGTGGCAGGCTTAGGCGAGCCATAGCCGCACCCAAAGCACAGCGCCATCAGGCAGAGCATCGAAATTAGTTTCATAATATTTTCCGCTAGAAAACGCTAGCAGGGCGCCAAGGAATGGCTGTCAGGCAAATGTCATTTGTTTGTAAAGAAAATGTCCGTTTAGGATAGGCTTCGGTTGCGTGCTGCGGAGCCGATCGGGCGATCTCAACTATTGCAGAAAGAAGGAGATGTTCATGATAAGGAAGAGACTGGTTCTGTCGCTTATCCTGCTTTTAGCTGCCTATCTGGCAGGGTTGCTGCCACCTTATATGAAAGCGCGCCGCTTAGAGGAGCAAATGGCTGCTTCGGGGCGACAGTTGCAGTCCTGCCACGATGGCGAGCAACTCTCGCGGCTTCGTGATGACGCTGCGCTCATGTATCTGGCTGCGACCCAGAAGAACTATGGCATCGCTGCAGAGCACGCGAAGCAATTTTTCGATCAGTCTCAACAGGTGTCCAGCACGACTCAGAACGAGAGGCTGAGGAAGACTCTACAGGAGATACTGGCGAGCCGAGATGAGATCACGGCTGATTTGTCTAAAGGAGATGCTGCCGTAGTTGCACCAGCACAGTCTGTCCTGCTGAAAGTGCAAGATGTGAGGCAATAATTAATGGTGACGCTGAAAGGCAAGTCTGCGTCGTTGCGAGACAAGTCTGGCGGGCGTTAGAATCTCTGAAATCGGACGGCCGGTTCCGGGCACGTTCCACGCGACGATGTTAAAGCCCTTACCTGACGTAGTCATCAGCCGGTTCCTGCCCTGCACCCTATTGATTGCGGTGCTGATGGGAATCCCCGGGCCACTGGTCTTCCCCCAGAGCACGTCCGCCGAGCAAGGAACAATCACGATTGCCGGAACGGTTCGCGATTCAGCGGGCGCGCCCATCGATGGCGCGTCTGTGACTCTTGAGTGTAAGGGCCAAGGGCCTACTGAACTGAAGACGAATACGGAGGGGGATTTTGTCTTTTCGGCTCTTCCTGCTGGCGCTTATGCCGTAAGAGTGGAAAGGGCAGGATTTCGCGCCGCAGTCGCGGGCTCGCTAGTGTTATCAGCAGGAGAACAGAAACATCTCCATCTTGTGCTGGAAAGCCGTGGAGCGGTTCAGCCCGGTTCTTCAAGCACGCCTCCTGCATCGGGAGTTCTGGAATTCGATGAAAAGCCGAGCTTTACGATTGCTGGAATTACGGACTGGAGCGGCTCCGGGGGGCACGGCTCTGACACCAGCTTGCGAACCAGTGAAGCACTTGCCAGGGACACTCGCGCACTGCAAGCGAACAAGTCGGAGGGACAGCCGAAGTCGAAGAACTCGGCACAGGACGATTCTGAAAGCAGGCTGCGCATCGCGGTTACGCAGACGCCGGCTAGCTTCGATGCGAATCGACACCTCGGAGAGTTCTATCTTCACTTTGAAAGATATCAGGAAGCGATCCCACTGCTTGAGGCTGCTTACCGGTTGAATCCTGGTGATCACGACAATGCGTATGATCTGGCGTTGGCTTACAAGGCCAGCGGTGATTTCCCACGAGCGCGAGAGCAAGCACAACAATTACTTCGCCTGGATGACAAGGCAGAGCTGCATCGCCTGCTGGGCGACCTCGATGAGAAACTGAATGACCCGCTCGGAGCGGTGCGCGAGTATGAATGCGCCGTCAGGCTGGGCCCGAGCGAGGAGAATTATTTTGCGTGGGGAACGGAACTGCTCCTCCACAAGGGTGTCCAACCCGCGGTAGAAGTTTTTTCCAAAGGGGCAACCGCCCATCCCGATTCAGCGAGAATGCTGGCCGGTCTTGGTGCGGCTCTGTATGCCGCAGGTTCTTACGACGAGGGGGCCCGCCGACTCTGCGATGCTGCCGATCGCAATCCAGCGGATCCTGCTCCCTATCTTTTCCTCGGGAAAATGCAAAAGGCCGCGACCGGACCGCTGCCCTGTATCGAGCAAAAGCTTGCGCAATTTGCTCAAGTTCAGCCCGGCAATGCACTTGCTCACTATTATTATGCCGTCGCTCTTTGGAAGCGTGGCAGGGGGACCTCAAAGAATTCCGCAGATTTTGATCGGATTGAGGCAGTACTTCAAAAAGCCCTGGCCATTGATCACCAGCTTGCTGAAGCCCACCTGCAACTTGGGATCCTGTATTCCGAACGCGGCAGCACCGAGCCGGCGATTGGCGCTTATCAGCGCGCGATTGAGGCCAATACGAATCTCGGGGAAGCTCATTATCGATTAGCTCAGGCCTACAAGAGGGTTGGCGAGCAATCCAAGGCTCAGCACGAATTTCAACTGTACCAGCAGATCGAGATGGCAGAGGCCGCGTCGCTCGATCGCCAACGGCGGGAACTTCGTCAGTTCTTGATTGTCTTAAAAGAGCAGCCGGCAGTTCCTCATTGAGCGATAAGGCTCAACGCATTGCCGAGCCTGCGAATCCGTCCACGCAGCTCAAAATCTTTTCAACCAGGGCTTACAACCGCCTCGTTCGTCGGTGGCTGCACGAATCGTCAGAGGACCCGGCGTGATAGGGTATTTACGGTAGAACACCCATTGGCACTCGCCACCATCAAATGGAGTAGGCCGTATCGATAGGGCGGCATGCCGCTACGATCCCAGATCCGACTTGGCCGAATTGCTGGCATTGAGATCGGCCTGCACTTCAGCTGGTTCATCATTGCCGTCCTGATCACTTTCTCGCTGGTCGGACACTTTCACGAGGTCACGCCAGACTGGGACAAGATTGTCGTTTGGTCCGCCGCCGTGCTCACGGCGCTGCTGTTCTTCGCCGCTCTGCTGCTACATGAGCTGGCGCATTCCGTGATTGCAAAGGCGAAAGGATTGCGGGTTCGTGCGATCACGTTGTTCGCGCTCGGCGGCGTCTCTCAAATCGAGTCTGAGGCCCGGGACGCACGTTCAGAATTCTGGATTGCGGTGGCTGGGCCGCTCACCAGCGTCGTAATCGGCTTTCTTTTTCTGGGCCTCGCTCGCTTGGCCGGGTGGCAACCTGGAGGTGAACCGACTGCTCCGGTTCCCGCGGTGCTCTTGTGGCTTGGATATATCAACCTTGCGCTTGCCGGCTTCAACATGATTCCCGGGTACCCGCTTGATGGAGGACGCGTCCTTCGAGCGGTGATTTGGTGGATCACTGGTAACCAGTCCCGGTCAACGAAGGTGGCTTCTCGGGTGGGAGAGGCAGTGGCGATACTCTTCATCCTACTTGGCTTGTATCGCTTTTTCCTGGGCGCAAGCTTTGGCGGATTGTGGTATGCATTTATCGGCTGGTTCCTGCTGGATGCAGCTCGCAGCAGCCAGATTCAAGTCGAATTGACGACTGAACTCCGGAACCGACGTGTATCGGATCTGATGGAGCGCAATTGCGCTACGGTCGAAGGCGATATCAGTCTGCAGGAATTTGTGGAGGAGCATCTGCTGCGCACCGGGCGTCGGTGCTTTGTCGTGCTGCAGAACAATCGGGTAGCTGGGTTGGTGACCCCCGCCGATGTGAAGAGAGTCAGGCGCGAAGACTGGTCCCGCACATCCTTGCAAAGCGTAATGCGCCCGTTTGGGGACATTCGCGCGGTTTCGCCGGATACGCCAGCTCTTGAAGCTTTGGAAATGATGACGCGTGAGGACATTAATCAGCTACCGGTAATTTCAGATGGGCACCTGGAGGGTGTGTTCTCACGCGCCAACGTGCTTAGGTTTCTCCAACTCCACTCGGAATTGCAGGCCCCATAGTGTGCGCCGACAAGACGCGCCGGACTTTCGGTCGTAGTCGCGTCCAAAAACAAGAGTGTCTTCCCGCTGGCATGTCTCTTCGGTCCAGCTACAATAGCCGGAATGCCCGCTGTTCTTGAATTTGATGGCATTACGAAGGAGTACCGCAGGCTCGCGAGCCGCCGGGCTTTTCGTGCCCTGGACGGATTCAGCCTGCGGGTTGAAGCGGGGGAAATCTTCGGCTTTCTAGGCCCAAACGGGGCAGGGAAGAGTACCGCCATTCACATTGCTATGGGTTTTATGCGGCCTACTACAGGCACCGGCCGCATAATGGGACAGCCTTTTGGCGAAGCCAGCGCCCGTCGACGGGTGGGATTTCTGGCGGAGAACGTAGCCCTGTACCACCGCCCTGCTGAACGATTGGTCCGGTTTTATGGGGCACTCAACAGATTGAACGGATCCTGCCTCGCGAAGCGGACTAACGATGTCTTGCACCTAGTCGGGCTTCAACACCAGGCTAAGCGGAACTCAGCCAAGCTGTCGCGGGGAATGGTGCAAAGATTAGGATTGGCGCAAGCGCTGGTCAACGATCCCGACTTGCTCATCTTGGACGAGCCCACTTCGGCCCTCGATCCCGTGGCGCGCGTAATGGTGCGGGAGTTGCTCTTGCGGACACGAAACGCCGGGAAGACGATCTTCTTGAGCTCACATTTGCTGTCGGAGGTCGAGCTGGTCTGCGACCGCGTGGCCGTGCTGCATCGTGGAAGGCTGGTTCGCATGGGCAGTACTGGGGATCTATTACAGTCCGGAGAACAATCGGAAGTCGTGGCACGCGGTATTCCGGTTGCCGTTTTTCCCGGAGCAGTGGGCCAGAACGGAGTGGTGAAATTGCATGTGCCCGCAAGCACGCAGCGTGCTGTGCTTGAGCAAGTGTGGACCTTGGGCGGAGAGGTCGTGAGTGTTAATCCAGTGCGGCGGACCTTGGAAGATATTTTTCTGGAAGTCACATCGGATCGTGAGCAGCGTCAACCGGAGAACCTGCGATGAAGCCAGTTCTCCTGATTGCCTTGAACTTTGTGCGCGAGCAACGCTGGCCGATATTCGTCCTGCTGCTGTGGGTGTTGCTGCTGGGAATTTTTGGCCTGGTGGCGGATGCATCCCGAAACCGCGAAGATCTGCTGTTCATATTTAAACAGGTGGCGGTGTACGTGGTCGCGTTCAGCGTATTTTTTGGCAGCTCAGCAATCCATAACGAGCGAAAGTCTCGCCGCATTCTTGCTGTGCTGTCGAAGGCAGTGGCTCGGTCACAATATCTCTCCGGCCTTGCGCTGGGAATCACAATGGCCTGCGCGATCTATTGCGTGGCTTTGGGTGCAACAGCCAGTTGGACTCTTTCCGCACTGGGATACCCGGTGAGTAGGGTGTGGTTCCTGATGGTCTGCCTGGTCGCGGCCTGCATGCTGGCTGGGACTGTTGCTCTGATGTTCTCGACCGTGCTCTCCCCTTTCTTGGCCGCTGCTGCGACCGCAGTGATCCTGGGCTTGCCGGGGCTTGCGAGTCATACTTTAGCTCCGAACTGGTCTTATCTGGTGCCGGTTTATGCGCTTACATCAGCGGTGCTCAACACCACGTTCAAATCTCCAGGAACTGCGGTGTGGTTCCCGGTCGCATTGGCGTTGCTTGAAACTGGTGTTTTTTGGCTGCTCTCCGCCAGAGTTTTTTCGCGCGTGGATATCTCGGTTGCCGTCGAATAGAGCGACCGTCGCCTAGTGCAAAAGATCCCCTACTGATCGCGCAGCGTAATCCAAGACTCGCCCCGGAAGAATTCCCAGGTAAATCGTCGCCAGCGCACTGAGGGCGAGAGCCGTGCCGAGTTCGAGTGGAACGGCGGGAAGTAGACTCTCGTCGTGCGGCTCGCGCATGTACATCATGACGACGAGGCGCAAGTAGTAGTAGGCAGCGACGGCGCTGTTGATGACGCCTATGATCACCAACCCGACAAGATTAGCCTGAAGGGCGGCACTGAACACATAGAATTTGGCAAAAAAACCGGCGGTGATCGGAATGCCGATCAGCGAGAGCAGAAAGAGGCTTAGGGCGGCGGCCAAGACGGGCGAGCGGCGCCCCAAACCCGAATAGTCGTCCAAAGTGACAAAGGGTTCGCCGGGGCCAGCAAAATGGCTCACCACCGCAAATGCGCCTACATTCATGGCTGCATAGGAAGCCGTGTAAAACATCGCCGAAGGGATGCCGTTCTGCGGCAGGGCAGCAAAGGCGACTAGCAGGTATCCGGCATGGGCAATCGAAGAGTATGCCAGCAAGCGCTTGACATTCTGTTGAACCAGCGCCGCAATGTTGCCGAGGCTCATTGAGAGCGCGGCCACTGCCCAGATCAGCCACAACCGTCCCGGAGCATTGAGTTCAAACATGATCCGCAATAGCACTGCGAACACCGCCGCCTTCGGCGCCGTGGACATGAAGCCAACGACGGGCGCGGGAGCGCCCTCGTAGACGTCAGGTGTCCACACGTGAAAGGGAGCGGCTGCGACTTTGAATCCCAGGCCAACAAACATCAGCGCAATCGCCAGGTACGCAAGCACAGGGATTGAGCCAGAACGCAGGTGCTGGCCTACGGCGGCGATGCTCGTCGATCCTGTGGCACCGAACATCAGCGCAACCCCGTAGAGAAAAAACGCCGTCGCGAAGGATCCCAGCAGGAAGTACTTGATGGAAGCTTCACTGCTGATCGCAGCGCGGCGTCTGAACCCCGCGAGGATGTAAGTAGAGATCGAGGAAATCTCCAGCGCGATGAATATCAGCACGAGCTCCACCGCTGATGACATCAGGCACATTCCGACCGCGCCGAAGAGTATCAGCGCGTAATACTCGCCGGCCCGGATCTGTTGCACTTCCATGTATTCGTAAGAAGTGAGGATCACGACGGCGGTTACGGTTGTGATCAAAAAATGAAAGAAGACACTGAAGGTGTCCACCTGGACCATGTTCCAGAAAGCCAAGCCGGGCGAGCGTGCCTGCCACAGGGTGGATGCAATTGCCATGACAGAGCCTGCCAGTGCAAAGGTGCCGAGAGTCTTCTGACTTCGCCGCTGGTCGCCCAGCGGGTTAAGAAGCGGATCGATCAGCATGATGGTCATGCCAAAGACTGAGAGTACGATTTCAGGCAGGATGCGCAGATAATCCCGGCCTTGGGGGACGGCTTGGATCATTTGCAAGGCGAAGCTCACGGCGTGACCACCTTGCTGGCGATCTGTCCGACGGGAGAAAGCACGGCTTGTGCCGCGGGTTGAAACGCATTCAGCCATATCAAGGGGGCAACGCCCATGACCAAGGCTGCCGCGGCTGCTGGCCAAAGCGCCAGACGCTCACGACCATCGAGATCGGGAAGGAACTCGTTCACCGGCTGTCGTACTTTTCCGAAGAAAACCCGTTGGTACATCCAGAGCAAATAACAGGCACTCCAGATCACGCCGGTTGCGCCCAGCACGCCATAAACAGCCCGTGCTTGAAAAGCCCCGCTCAGCACCAGAAATTCGCCGACGAAACCGTTGAGCAAGGGCAGTCCAACCGACGAGAGCACGATGAAGAGGAAAAAAGCGGCGTAGATCGGCATCGATGTTGCCAGACCGCCGAACTCGGAAATCTCGTAAGTGTGCCGGCGCTCGTAGAGAATGCCCGCCAGCATGAAAAGTGCGCCTGTCGAAATTCCGTGGGCAAGCATGACGAATACGGCGCCGGCAAGGCCTGCAGGCGTGAAGCTGAAAATTCCCAGCACTACGAAACCCAAGTGGCTGATCGATGAATACGCGATCAGCTTTTTCATGTTGGGCTGGACCATGGCGAGCAAAGCGCCGTAAATGATACCGATCAGCGCCAGCACGGCAATCCACCCTGCGTTGGCGCGGGATTGGTCCGGGAAAAGCCCGAGGTTAAATCGCAGCATGCCATAGGTTCCCATCTTGAGCAGAACGCCTGCCAGCAGCACCGAGCCTGCGGTTGGCGCTTCCACGTGGGCGTCGGGAAGCCAGGTGTGGAAGGGGAAGAGCGGAACTTTGACGGCGAATGCGATGAAGAATCCGAGAAAGAGCCAGGGAGCGGCGGCGGCAAAACCCTCGAGCTGGCCATTGCGGATTGCGTTCTGAATCGTGACGAAATCAAACGATCCCGTCTTCGCATACAGCCAGAGGATGGCGGCCAGCATGAACACCGAGGCGAACATCGTGTATAGGAAAAATTTGACGGCGGCGTAGACGCGGCGTCCGTGGCCGAACATGCCGACTAGCAGCGCCATGGGGATGAGCGTCGCTTCCCAGAAGAAATAAAAGAGGAAGAGATCGAGCGAAACGAAAACGCCGATGAGCGCGGACTCAAGAATCAGGAGCAGAACGAAGAATTCTTTTATACGCTCGTGAATGGATCGCCAGGAGATCAATACGCAGAGGGGAGTGAGGAACGTCGTTAAAACGACGAGCCACGAGGAAATGCCGTCGATGCCCATGTGGTAATGAATGTTTGGGGTGGGAATCCACGGCTTATCGATTTCGAATTGAAATCCAGGCTGTGCGCGGTGCAGGTAGCGCGGGAGATGAAGAGAAAGCGCGAATGCGAGCAGTGAAATGACGAACGCAAAAATACGGATGTCACGATCTCTTCGGGGAAACAGCAACAACAACAGCCCGCCGAATGCAGGAATGAACGTCACCAGCGACAGAATGATCGCATCCAGAGTGGGGCCGTTCATCGTGCTCCCGTCCAGATCATGTAGGCGATGACAACGGCGGCACCGGCGGCAACCCATCCAGCATAAGAGCGAAGGTTGCCGGATTGCATGTGGCGCAGAGAATCGGATACATGGCGGGCAGCGTCTGCCGTGTTGTCCAGAGTGGCGTCGATTACGCCCTGGTCAATACCCCGCCACAAAACTCGGCTTGCCCCTTCCACTAGCGGCTTGACGAAAACAACTGCGTACAGTTCATCGACGTAATACTTGTTTGAAACTGCTGTGTATATTCCGTGCAGCGCAGCGCTAATACGTTGTGGCAGTTCAGGACGACGGAGATATAACAACCACGCCAGATAAAGGCCCAGCAGCGCGGCAAATACCGAGATCGCGGCAAAAGCCAGCTCCGTTCCGCGCCCGGTGTGAGGTTCCAAGCCCTCGGTTGTTTGCTCGGAAGGAGCAACTTCGCCCGGAGCAGCGGGTTGCCGGTTCAGGGCAGGCGCTGTGGCACGGAAGACTGGGCCCAGGAACCGATCAAAGCGATTGCTACCGCCGAGCGATCCGGGAATTCCAACCCAGCCGCCGACGACCGAGAGGAACGCAAGAATCGCAAGTGGAATCAGCATCACTCTCGGACTTTCATGAATTCCGTGATGCCCGGGTGAAGCGGGCGGCCCCGACCGCGAAGGGGCTTCCTCCCGAACAATCGAATGCCCGGATGCGGTTCCGCGATATTCTCCGAAGAATGTGAGAAACCAAAGCCGGAACATGTAGAAAGAAGTCAGCAAGGCTGTGAAGACTCCGATCAGCCAGTACACCCAACTCGCCTGGTATGCCCGCCATAGGATTTCATCTTTGCTGAAGAAGCCGGCTAACGGCCAGATGCCGGCAATGGCAAAGCTGCCAATCGTCATCGTCCAGAATGTCCAGGGAATGTGTTCACGCAGACCACCCATCTTGCGCATGTCCTGTTCGCCGCCGATGGCGTGAATCACCGACCCCGCCGCGAGAAAGAGCAGCCCCTTGAAGAAAGCGTGGGTCATCAAGTGAAAAACGCCAGCCGAAAACGCCGCCACGCCACAGGCCAGGAACATATAGCCGAGCTGCGAAATCGTGGAATAAGCGAGAACCTTTTTAATGTCGGTCTGCGCGACGCCAATCGTTGCCGCAAACAGGGCGGTCAACGTTCCTATAATCGCGACTATCATCAGCGCCGTGGGCGCGCGCTCAAAGATCACGTGCGAACGCGCAACCATGTACACCCCCGCTGTCACCATAGTGGCGGCGTGAATCAGGGCGGAGACTGGCGTGGGACCTTCCATGGCATCGGGCAGCCAGACATAGAGCGGGATCTGCGCGGATTTGCCAGCTGCGCCTACCATCAGCAATAGCCCGATAGCGGTCAGCAGTCCTGCGCCGGCATTTTCCACGTCGATGGTTGCCGCAAACTGAAATACGCGGTCGAAGTTCAGCGTGCCAAAATGTTTGATCATCAAGAACAGCGCGATCAGAAAACCGAAGTCGCCGATGCGGTTTACGATGAATGCCTTCTTACCTGCCGATGCTGCCGAATCTTTAGTGAACCAAAAACCGATCAGCAGATAGGAGGCCAGGCCCACTCCTTCCCACCCGATGAACATCAGCAGGTAGTTGCTGGCTAACACCAGCGTGAGCATAAAAAACATGAACAGGTTCAGATAACAGAAGAAGCGGTAGAAACCCGCTTCCTCCCACATGTACCCGACCGAATAGATATGGATAAGGAAGCCGACACCGGTTACAACCAGCAGCATCACCAGAGACAGCTGATCGAGGTAGAAAGCGAAATCCGCCTGGAATGTGCCGGATCGGATCCACGGTGCCAGCGTTTCCATGTGCGGGATGGCCAAGCCAGAGAATCTCAGGCTTACATAAAGCGCCATTGCAAATGACGCGCCACAGAAGGCGAGTGCGACGGTCGCAATGGCCTGCCGGGTCAGCCGCCTGCCCAAAAAACCGTTCATCGCCGCACCGATCAGGGGCAGCAACGGAATCAGCCAGAGATGCAGGTCAGGCGTCATAGCTTGAGCAGGTTGACATGGTCCACGTTCAGGGTTTCCCGCGTGCGGTACACGGCGATAATGATCGCCAAGCCGACCGCAGCCTCAGCAGCGGCTACAACCATTACAAAGAAAACGAAAATTTGGCCGCTCAGCGCATGCCAGTGCGCGGCAAAAGCCACGAAGGAGAGATTTACGCCATTCAGCATCAGCTCGATCGACATGAAGATCGTGATGATGTTGCGCTTGATAAGAAATCCGGTGACTCCGCAGGCAAACAAAATGCCGCTCAGCACCAGGTAATAGGAGAGGGGCACCATCAGCCTTCCCTCTTCTGCTGTTCGACAGATTCCGGGCGTGCGGCCAGAACGACGGCTCCCATGATCGCGATCAGCACCAACACCGAGGTGACTTCAAACGGCAGGAGGAAATCGTGAAATAGAAGATTAGCGATCTCTCGTGGTGGACCCGGCAGGGCCCCGGCGGGTACCTCCTGCGTTCCTGAATGAGTAATCAGCACCCACGCGCCCAGCAGACTTCCGGCCAGCATGCCAGGAATCCCAAACAGGATGGCGACACGGCTGCCTCCTGTTCTCGCTTCTTCGCCGGCGTTGAGGAGCATGATGACAAAAACAAATAGCACCATAATGGCGCCTGCATACACGATCACCTGCACTGCGGCCACGAATTCCGCGCCCAGCAGCAGATACTCGACAGCTAGCGAAGCCATTACCGCCACCAGCGATAATGCAGCGTTAATAGGATGGCGTTGCACGAGCAGGTTCACGGCCCCGGCTACGCAGATCGCGCCAAAGATAAGAAATAGAGTCAGGTGAAGCATCGATGTTCGGGCATTTCTTTCTATTGAGCTCGCGCGTCAAACCTTTCACCGCAGAGATCGCGGAGGCCTTCGCAGAGTTCGCGGAGAACCTGCCGCTACTAAGATCTCATCGCTACGATCAACGCCGTGACTACCAGATTCGCAATCGCCAACGGCAGCAGAAACTTCCAACCAAATGCCATCAGTTGGTCATACCGGAATCGGGGCAGTGTGCCCCGCACCCAGATATAAATGAAGAGAAATACCAAGACTCGCAATCCAAACCAAAACACCGGCAAGAGCGCTTGCAGCCACGCCGGTCCGAACACAGGGCCGTGCCATCCGCCCAAAAAGAGCAGGGAGGCGAGACAGGCTACCGTGATCATGTTGGCGTACTCCGCCATGAAGAACATGGCAAATTTCATGGCGCTGTACTCGGTGTGATAACCGGCTACCAGTTCGGTTTCGGCTTCCGGCAGGTCGAACGGCACACGGTTGGTCTCCGCATAAGCAGCTGTCAAATAGATGAAGAAGGCGACGAGCTGTCCCTGAAAAATGTTCCAGCGTGGGATGAAGCCCAGGAAAGTACCAGCTTGCGCGTCCACAATCGCGCGTAGGCTGAAGCTGCCGGTAAGAATCAACACGCCGACCAGGGATAGCCCCAAAGAAATTTCATAGCTCACCATCTGGGCGCTGGCACGCAGACCGCCGAGTAGCGAGTATTTGCTATTAGATGACCAGCCGGCCAGCGCAACTCCATAGACTCCGAGTGAGGTGATCCCGAGCACGATCAGCAGCCCTATGTTGACGTCGCTGATTTGCAACGGCGTTTGTATGTTACCGATGGTTACGGAATTGCCGATCGGAATTACCGAAATCGATGTCAGAGCGAAGATGACGGCGAGCATCGGCGCAGCGATGTACAGCGGCTTGTATACGTGGGGGGGGATCAGGTCTTCTTTAAATAGAAATTTCGCGCCATCGGCCAGGGGCTGGAGAAGGCCAAATGGGCCGACCCGCGTGGGCCCCCAGCGATTCTGGATGTGGCCGACGACCTTCCGTTCGAGCCACACGCTGTACGCTACTGCCGTGAGCAGCACGAATAAGGCGATGACTGTTTTAACAACGGAAACCTTGATGAAAGTCGTCAGGCTCAATCGTTCTTTCCTAAACTGACTGCGTTTTCTCTCTGTGGCCCTCTGTGGTTTGAAAAGCCCCTAACTGCAGAGGAATCTAGTGGGCGGCGATCTCCGCCTCCACCGGCTCGCTGCGGTTTTCGATCACGGACTTAAGGACATTGGAATACCGCCCGAGAGTACCGGAACTGAACAGATTGTCATTCGTTGGCAGAATCAAGTTCGAATCCTGTATGGCCCCCGCTCCACTGTTGGTCAGGGTTGTGTGCTCGTCGTTTCCAGACAGCAGATTGATACGCGGAACGTCGTATCCCGGCACAAGCCGCTGAATTTCATCCAGCATTGCCCTGGGATCGAACGGGCTCATCTTCGGCTCCAGTCCGTGCGCTTCCAGCCAAACCGAATGCCGATCGGCTTCACCGGACTGCGCGCCGCGTGTCTGGCCCATGTCGGCCGTCATGCCGCGGCGGAAGGGAACCAGGTTGTGTACGTCGAATCCCATCGCATCCGCTATGCGTACGATCATTTCGAAATCGGGCTTGGCCTCGGAGAGCTCACCCGCCTTCTTCACAACCTGCAGATCGCCACAGGTGTTCGTAAACGTGCCGGATTTTTCGTAGGCATTGGCGGCTGGGAGCACCACATCGGCAATGTGAGCAGTCTCGGTGAGAAACATGTCCTGCACGACCAGGAAGCTCTCGGAGAATGCAAACGGATCGACGCCGAACCGCGCGATGGGATTCGCACCGACAATGTACAGCGCCCGCAATCTGCCACTCTTCGCGTCGTTGGCCATTTGCGGGAAGGTCAGGCCTCGCACGCTGGGGATTGCCCACTCCTGATGAAATTTGTTGCTGTCCGCGACGGGCACATAGCCCGGCAGCAGGTCAGGGTACAGCCCCATGTCTGCTGCGCCGCGCGAGTTTGCGTGATCTCCGAGGCAGACGAATTTTGTGCCCGGGATGGTGGAACCGAACTTCAGCAGAGCGGTGATATCTTTGCCTCCTATCTCGGATCCAAAGATGACCACGAGGTTCTGTTCGGCTCGCAGCTTCTCTCGCAGGGTCGTCCATTCCTGACCGGGCAGCTCTCCAGCTGTGTCGTCCCCAGCCAGAAATGCAGCGAACTGCCCTTCGGTCCCCCCCGGAATTTGGGTGAAGCTTACCGCTTGCCTGCGCAACTTGATGTTGTTGGCGTTCACCACGTAGAGCCGAGCGCGATGCAGGCGCACGTTGTTGCGAATCTGCCAGGCAAGCAGCGGATGCTGCTCGGTAGGATCATTGCCGAGCAATAGGATCGCGGGCGCGTTATAGACGTCACGCATGCTGGCGGTGGCGTCGGGCTTACCCGCGAGCGCGGCGACAAAGGCCGGGAAATCGACGGTGCGGTGGTGATCGATGTTATTGGTTTGCAGGACTAGCCGCGCGAACTTCTGCAGTAAATAATTTTCCTCGTTCGTGGTGCGCGTGGAGCCGACTACGCCAATCGCTTCACCGCCGTGCTGATCGCGTATTTCTGCAAAGCGCCTGCCGACGAGTTCGAACGCATCTTCCCATGTTGCTGGAGCGAGGCGTCCATCGCGACGGATCAGCGGCTGCTTGATACGCTCATCGCTGCTGGCGAAATCGAAGGCGTAGCGACCCTTGATGCACAAGAAATCGCCGTTGATGCCGCTCTTGTCGCGGTTGTCTCCGCGGACAATTTCCATGCCGGTATCAGAACGACGCACCCCCAGGGTCGTCTTACAGCCATCAGCACAATGAGTACACGTGGTACCCACGTGCTTCATCTCCCAGGGACGCGTCTTGTAGCGGTAAGCGCCGGAGGTCAGCGCGCCTACCGGGCAGATGTCGATGCACATGCCGCATTCTTCGCACTCGAGATGATCTTCTTTGTTGGGAGCAATGATCGAGTGGACTCCGCGATTCTGTACACCCAGCGCCCAGACATCCATGCCTTCGCCGCAGACGCGTACGCAGCGGTAGCAGAGAATGCAGCGGGGCCGGTCGAAGTAAACCACAGGCGACCACTGCTGCTCCTCGCGATGTTCCTTGAATTCCATGAACTTGGATTCGGCGGCGCCGTAGGCGAAGGTCATATCCTGCAGTTCGCACTCGCCACCGGCGTCGCACACCGGGCAATCCAGAGGATGGTTGCCGAGCAGCAGTTCCACCATTCCCTTACGCGCCTGACGGATCTCGTCGCTGGCGGTGGTCACGATCATGCCCTCGCTTATGACCGTAGTGCAGGCAGTCTGAAGCTTGGGAACTTTTTCAACTTTGACCAGGCACATGCGGCATGCGCCCTGCAAGGAGAGGTTTGGGTAATAGCAGAACGAGGGCACTTCGATGCCTACACTCTTGCAGGCTTCGATCAGCAAGGTCCCAGCGGGAGCGCTGACCTTCTTGCCATCGACGGTGATGGTTACTGGAGCCATTGAGTAACTGGGGAATTTAATTGTGTAATTGAAAGCCTCTGCGCTGACCGCTTTGCACTCTGTTGTGATGCCGTGAATATCGCCGCCAGTCTCGCGTCTCCGTGAATATCTCTAGAGTCAATTCCACCTTAATTCCGGACGGCTCAATCTACCAATTGTTCAATTTCAGTCACGCCATTACGGGCAACTGCTCGACCGTGCTTTCCTTTTCGAAGGGACAAGGCCTGCCCTCCAAGTGATCCTCGAACTCCTTTCTGAATTTCTTGATAAATGCCATGGTGGGCATCGCAGCGGCATCGCCCAATGGACAAAAGGTTCGACCTAGCATGTTTTCCGAAAGGTAGTACATGTTGTCGATATCTTTTTTCAGTCCCCCGCCAGCGTGGAAACGGATAAGAGTCTTCTTCAACCAATCGGTGCCTTCGCGGCAGGGGATGCACCATCCACAACTTTCGTGTTGATAAAACTTCATGGTGCGCAGCGCGAATTTCACGATGCAGGTCGAGTCGTCGAGAACCACGACGCCGCCTGAACCCAGCATGGAGCCGGCTTTCATCAGCGTATCGAAATCCATAGCCACGTCGATTTCATCTGGAGTGAGCACCGGCGTGCTTGAACCGCCGGGAACGACGGCTTTGAGGTTTCTGCCATTCGGAATTCCGCCACCGACGGCATGGATCATCTTCTTCAAGTTGTACCCCATCGCCAGTTCGTACACGCCCGGACGTTCCAAATGTCCGCTCAGGCAAAACAGGCGCGTGCCGCCGTTCTTGGGTGTGCCGAGCCCCGCATACCACTCCGCTCCGCCAAGGAGAATATGCGGAACGCTGGCGAGAGTTTCGGCGTTATTGATGACCGTCGGCCCGCCCCAGAGCCCGACGACCGCCGGAAACGGGGGACGAATGCGGGGAATTCCACGCTTACCTTCCAGCGACTCCATCAGCGCCGATTCTTCGCCCACTTCATAGGCGCCTGCGCCGCCGTGCCAGTACACGTCGAAGTCGCGACCACTGCCGAAGATATTCTTGCCAAGGAAGCCGCGAGCGTAGGCGTCAGCTAGCGCCTTCTGCATGATCTCGAGCAGATAGCGATACTCTCCGCGGATGTAGATGTACCCCGTCGTGGAGCCAACCGCCAGCCCGGCGATCACTACGCCTTCAATTACGGCGTGGGGATCGTGTTCAAAAATCAGGCGATCTTTGCAGGTACCAGGCTCGCTCTCGTCGCCGTTGCACAAAATGTATTTCGGCTTAGGCGACTGCTTGGGAACAAATGACCACTTCAGGCCGGTGTTGAATCCTGCGCCGCCGCGACCACGCAATCCGGAGTTCTTAACTTCGTTGATGATTTCGTCCGGCTGCATGGTCAGCGCCTTCTGAACTGCCATATAACCGTCGAGTTCGAGGTAGTGGTCGATATTGGTCGCACCCATTCCGAATCGTTTGGAAACGACCTTTATCTCGTCGGGATGGGAAACGAGGGAAGCCATTGAGCATTGAGTAATTTGGTAATTGAGCAATTGAAACGGTTCGCGCCAGTTGCTTTTCAGTTACACAATTACCCAACTACAAAATCCTATTGAGTCGGCCTGTTGCGATACTCTTCAAACAAGCTGTCCATCTTCTCCGGCGTCAGGTGCTCGTGAAAGTCATAGTTCACCTGGGCCGCGGGTGCCCAGCTGCAGGCGCCGATGCACTCGACTTCTTCCAAGGAAAACAGGCCGTCGGCCGTTGTGCCCTTGTGCCCGATGCCAAGTTTCTGCTCGCAGTGCTCCAGCAGCTCTTCACCGCCGCGCAGCATACAGGCAATATTGGTGCAGATCTGCACGTTGTACCTGCCACGAGGCTTGGTGGTCAGCATGGAGTAGTAGCTGATCACGTTGCGTACCTCCAAATCCGTAAGCTCGAGTCGAGTGGCGATCTCCGCAATGGCCTCGCTCGACAAGAAACCGATTTCGTCCTGCGCATAGAGCAGCGTCGGAACCAGGAGGGATCGTTTGGTTGGATAATGAGTCAGCATTTGTGTGAAGCGCTGCTCGAATTGGTCTGAAAATCTCACGCGTTTAAGTCAAACCTCCTTATGGTGAGCGTAATTATCGGCGCCCATGAGGTGCAACGAGATATACGGTTCATTGCCGACGACCCAGCTATCGTGCCCAGGAGCGATATAGAAAATATCACCCGCCTTCATGGCAACGATTCGGCCGTCGTCCATGGCGGCAGTCGCGCATCCGGATATCACCATTCCGACGTGTTCTACGTCGCAACTACGTTTGCCGAGGGCTTGGCCCACATGGGTTGACCACTTCCACCCAGGAGCATAAGTCGCACGCCCGATTGTCATGCCGCCGATGCGCACCACTTCGAACTTGCCTTTTTCAAAAGTCCGAATCTCGTCCGGCTGGTCGAATCGTTTCAGGATCACCTCGAGCATCTCGTCTCCCTATTCGCACCGGCATTCCACAACCTGCTAAGAACAGACGCGAGTTACCGATCTATCTCCCCCAGCACGATGTCGATACTTCCAATCGCTGCGACTACGTCGGCGATCAGGCGGCCTTCACACATCGTCGGCAGAGCCTGCAAATTGGCCAGGCAGGCCGCCCGCATGTGTAGTCGATATGGTTTGGCAGTTCCATCGCTGACCACGTAATAGCCCATCTCGCCGCGGGGCGACTCGACTGCCTGGTACACCTCGCCTTCCGGGACCGCGAATCCCTCAGTAATGATCTTAAAGTGATAGATGAGCGCTTCCATCTGAGTCTTCATTTTTTCGCGATCGGGGAGCACCACTTTGGGAGCATCGGCTTTGATGGGGCCCTCGGGCATGCCATCGAGCGCCTGCTGCACGATGGCGTTCGATTCGCGCAGCTCCTGAACCCGGCAGATGTATCGGGCGAAGACGTCGCCCTCGGTTGCAATTGGCACCGCGAACTTGAAATTGTCGTATCCCGAGTAAGGCATGTCGCGACGCAGATCGAAATCGACGCCGCTGCCGCGCAGCGTTGGGCCGCTCACGCCCAGCGCGAGGGCATCTTCGGCGGTGATGCGGGCCACGCCCTTGGTGCGCATCCCCCAGATGGGATTGCCTGTTAGAAGGTTTTCGTACTCGTCCACCTTGGCGGGAAAACGGCTGGCGAACTCACGAACTTTTTCGAAGAACCCCAACGGCGGTTCCAGCGCCAGCCCACCAACACGGAAGTACGAAGTCATCATGCGCTGGCCGCTGACCATCTCGAAGAGGCGCAGGATGTCCTCGCGCTCGCGGAAACAGTAGAGAAAAACCGTCATCGCGCCAATATCAAGCGCATGGGTACCGAGCCACACCAGGTGCGAGTTGATCCGGGTCAATTCGTTCAGCAAAACCCGCAACCATTGGGCTTTTGGCGGAATTTCCAGCCCCAGCAGCTTTTCAACCGCCAGCGCATAGCACAAGTTGTTAGTGAGAGGACACAGATAATCGATCCGGTCAGTTAAAGGAACAACCTGCTGATAAAACTTGGCTTCGCACGTCTTTTCTATGCCGGTGTGGAGATAGCCGATATCCGGCATGATCCGCACCACGTTCTCGCCGTCGATCTCCAGAATCACGCGCAGCACGCCATGCGTCGACGGGTGCTGCGGCCCCATGTTCAGGATCATGGTGCGATCCTGACCCGGTTCGAGCGTGGGCATCGGGGTAAGGTGGGCCATGAGGTCTAGCGATAGCCTTCCACGGGATAGTCTTTGCGGAGAGGATGTCCCTCCCAGTCTTCTGGCATTTGGATGCGGCGCAGGTAGGGATGCCCGGTGAATCTCACTCCAAACAGATCGAAGACCTCTCGTTCGAAGTAATTGGCTCCGGGCCACACCGGAGTCACAGAATCCAGTGTCGGGCTGCCGCTGTCAAGGCGGACTTTCAAGCGTACCCGCTCTTTCTTGGGGATGGAGAGCAAGTGGTAAACCACTTCGAAGCGGGGTTCGCGCGGATACCAATCAACGCAGGTCACGTCAGCGAGGAAATTAAAAGCACATTCAGGATTGTCCCGCAGCAGCGTGCAGGCTTCGCCAATGGAGGAGCGCTCGACATAAATCGTCATCTCGTCGTGGTCGAACCTGGCTGCCTCAACCACGGCCGGCTTCCAGGCCAGCAGTTTCGCAATCGCAGGATGACCCTTGAGCTGCTCGATATCAGTAATGGCGGGCGCGGGCGGCACTATACTTCACCCCTACCGGTCGACGTGCCGCCCCAATCCAGCACACCTTTTTTCCAGATGTAGAAGAAGCCAACCAGCAAAATCGCGATGTAAACCAGCATCTCCCAGAATCCGAACATTTTCAGATCGCGTAGAATCACTGCCCAGGGATAGAGAAACACTGCTTCTACATCGAACAGAATGAAGAGCATGGCCACGAGGTAGAACTTCACCGAGAAGCGCTCGCGGGCGTCTCCCACCGGCGTCATGCCGCATTCATAGGGCGAAAGCTTGGCTCGGGTGGGCCGACGGTATCCGATAATCCATGAGAGCAGAACAATCGCGGTTGCTAGCAACGCAGCCAAACAGAAATGGATGAGAATCGGCAGGTAGCGCGCGAAATAATTGTCGGGCATGAGGGAGCTGAATAAAATACGCCAACAACTAAACATTTTAGATTAGAGTTCATAGCTAGGGGTGTCAAGCGAGGTTGGTGATCGGAAAGCTCTAAGCCGTCGAGAGCGCGCCGCATGCCGAGAAACACATGATTTTTGGTTTCAATACGGATATTAAGCACGAGGATACGGTGTACCACGTGCAGAGCGAAGCGCGTGAAGGTGAGCAATTGCTGCAGACTCAGGTCTTTGTTCGCGGACGTTGCATCGGTAAACGGGCTACCCCCTACCCCGAGAAAGTAGCGGGTGGAGCTTTCTCCGATCAGCAAAAGGAGCAGTCTTTACGCGATCAGCATCGCCTGGTGCTCGATGCCCTGCGCGAGGGTAAACTCGAGGATGTCCTCGATAAACGTGAACCGGAGGTCCTCGCCACCATTAAAGAGCTCGATGTGCATTGGCTGAATGCCCAGTCGATCCATTCAGATAAGAACCTGATCATGCGCTTGCGCGTCACCGAAACCGGGTCGGGCGTTCAGGGCGCCCGGCTTACGATGCGTTTTGCGCGTCCTGATGCAGCACCTTTCTATACGCAGGTCGTGACCGATTCGGGGGGCGATGCGGAGATGAAGGTGGAAGTCGATGAATCTTCGTTGTCCGAGTCCTCGGTGCTTGTGCAGGCCAGCTACTCAGGCCGTACCGCCACCAGAAAATTCCAGCTGCGCAAAGTTGAAGCGTAATCTGAAATGAAGCTTCAGATTAACGGTGATCTGCGTGATTTCACGGAACCCCTGTCTCTGCAAGATCTGATCGAGCAACTTGGCATGAAGCCCGACCGGGTCGCGGTTGAGCTGAACCGGGAAATCATTGCCCGCGAGAACTGGGAAGGCACTGCACTCTCTGACGGCGATCGTCTCGAAGTCGTCCACTTCGTGGGTGGCGGATAGGCTCCATCTCAGTCTTGAGGCCCCAGCCGCCGACGCCAGGTCCGATACCCAACATCGATACAAGAGTCCCAACATCAGGTACTTACCTAGTCACTGGTAAGGCAAGAATCCACAATTGACATCCTGCACACCCCGCCTAAAATGTTTCAAACATTTAGCAGCGTAAGTGTTTGAAACATTCTTTCGCTGAACGTGCAAGATCGCTTCACATCTCGTGAGGTCATCGAGCTGACCAGAATCACGCTTCGGCAGCTGCAGTGGTGGGATGAGCGTGGCATCGTCGTGCCCGCCCGGCAGGGGCACAGGCGTGTGTATTCCATGGAAGACTTGGCAGAAGTGGCGGTTATATGCGAGCTGCGCCGCCGCGGATTCTCTTTGCAGCGCGTTCGTAAGGTAATTCGTTTTTTACAGCGGGAATTCAGCAAGCGACTGGCTGAAACCGTCACTACGGGGTCGGAATACCATCTGCTCACTGATGGGTGGACTCTTTATCTGGAAACCTCCGCTAGGCAAATCGTCGACATCTTGAAGAACTCCCGCCAGCCCATGCTGGCGATTTGCCTGACCGACACGGTCCGTCAAGTACGCGCAGAAATTCGTGGACTCAAAAAAAAGAACGGCTCTGATATTGCGCCAGGGCGAGCGCTGTACGAGTCTAGCAAGGCTTCATAAACCGGCAATCGGGGTCAACAGGGAGGCAAGATGGTCGCAGAACTGAGCGTCCTTACCGAATGGATCCCGGAGCAGATGCTCCCGGGGACGATTTTCGTACTGGAGAATGCCGGGCATCTGGGAGAGAAGGAGGACCCTTACTGGGCTGTGCTGTCCTGTCCGGATTGCGGAACACTGGGCCTCATCACACGCAAACAGCTGGCGGGATTACTGCCGGTAATTTGCGGATCGGACAAATGCTCAGCCCAATTTTTTATCAACGACAACGATGTGATGATTCGGAAACCGTTCTAATCTGCGTCTCTCGCCAGCAGCACGGCTACTCGTGTTTATTTCACTTCCGCCGAAACTCTCTCTCTTTCTCCAGCGTAATCGGCACCTGCTCTACGATTTCAATTCCGAATCCTTCCAGTCCAGCCACCTTGCGCGGATGATTCGTGAGCAAGCGAATCCTTTTCAGCTTCAGATCGGAGAGAATCTGCGCTCCAATGCCGATCTCCCGCTGCGTTTTCCGCTCACTTTCCGGCAGAGCAGGCATACGCCGCTCGCGATGAAAAGCCAGGGCCTTGCGGTCTCCTGCGCGCTCAACTGAAAAGCCCATTGAAGTCTGATGGAGATAAATGAGCGCACCTCGACCTTCGCGCGCGATGGCTTGCATCGAGCCTTCGATGGCCGCCCGGCAGTCGCATCCCGTGGAGCCAAACACATCACCGGCAAGGCAGTGGGAGTGCATGCGAACCAGCACCGGTCCGGCCTCGTCTTCGATTTCTCCACGAACCAGCGCTACGTGCGATTCTCCACCGTCGATTTCGCTCTCGTAGGCGATGAGTCGGAACTCTCCACCTCGAGTGTCGACCATGGCCTCTGCGACGCGATGCACATAACGCTCATGCTGCATGCGGTAGCGGATAAGCTCGGCCACGGTCAGCATTTTCAGATTGTGCGTCGCGCAGAACTCCACCAAATCGGCGACCCGCGCCATGGTTCCGTCTTCGCGCATGATCTCGCAGATAATCCCCGCGGGAACCAAGCCCGCCAGCCGAGCCAAATCGACAGACGCCTCCGTCTGCCCAGCACGGACCAGCACGCCGCCTTTCCGGGCACGCAAAGGAAAAACGTGCCCTGGGCGCGCCAGATCGGACGGCCGAGTGGCAGGATCGATCGCTACTCGAATCGTATGGGAGCGATCGTAAGCTGAAATTCCAGTAGTGACACCCTCACGCGCATCGATCGCTTCGCAGAACGCGGTCCCGTAATTTGAGGTGTTCTCGGAGGTCATGGCACCGATCCGAAGGTGCTGCAGGCGTTCCGCGGTCATGGCGAGACAGATCAGCCCGCGTCCCTGCTTAGCCATGAAGTTGATAGCGTCGGGGGTGACTTTTTCCGCCGCCAGGGTTAGGTCGCCTTCGTTCTCGCGATCCTCATCATCGACCACCACGATCATACGTCCGGTGCGAATTTCCTCGATCGCAGTTGGGACGTCCGTAAAACAAGGGTGTGTTGCCATGGTTAGCCCAATTCTAGCAGTCGGCAACATGGCGAACACGCTGCCAACTAGGCTCCCGGATGGAGAAGCCGAATCACCCCGAAAACCATTCCTGCCACCAGCGCCGAAGCCGGAATGGTCAATACCCAGGCCCAGACGATTCTTTGCGCCACGCCCCAGCGCACAGCCGAGAGGCGATGCACCGCGCCGACGCCGATAATCGCTCCGGTAATCGTATGTGTGGTGCTCACTGGGATTCCGGCCTTGGCAGTCACGAATAAAGTTAATGCTCCAGCGCTTTCCGCGCAGAATCCCCCGATCGGCTTCAGTTTGGTAATTTTTGATCCCATGGTGCGGACAATACGCCAGCCCCCGAAGTAAGTACCGCCGGCGATCGCCGCATGCGCGGCCAGAATGATTGGCCAGTGGAATTTGCCCCAGTCGCCGCCCACATCATGCTGAGTCATGTACCCTGCTGTGTACAGAGCTCCGGCAATGATTCCCATGGTCTTCTGCGCGTCATTGCCCCCGTGCCCAATGCTGTAGGCGGCGGCGGAAAACAGTTGCAGCCTCCTGAACCAGCTGTCGACCGTTTGCGGCGCCGCCTTGCGCATCAGCCAATAGCTGGCGGTCGTAAACAGCAGCGCCAGTGTCAGGCCAATCAAGGGCGCCAACACAATGAAGATCAGTGTCTTGGTCCAGCCCTCTGGAATAATTACGGTGAATGCCGAACCAAAGCCCTGATGCATGGCATGGCGAGCCATGGCTGCGCCGGCATATCCCCCGATCAAGGCGTGGGAAGAAGAGGTTGGCAAACCCCACCACCAGGTCAGCAGATCCCACACGATTGCTCCGGCCAGGCCTGCAATGACCACAAACTGAGTCACACCTTCCAGCCGGATCATGCCCTTGCCGATCGTCTTGGCGACGGCGGTACCCAGCAGCCAGGCAGCGATGAAGTTGCAAATGGCAGCCAGCAACACAGCCTTTCGAGGCGTAAGCACGCGCGTGGAAACTACGGTGGCGATGCTGTTGGCAGCATCATGGAAGCCGTTCAGAAAATCGAATGTCAGGGCTGTGGCGATGGTAACAACCAGGAGCAGCAGGCCTGTATTCACCGAGTGGTGCACCTCGCTGAGGGTGTGCTCTCCTGCTGTTGAGACATCAGGCGCTCTTCAGGGTCACCGCTTCCAGCACGTTGGCGGCGTCTTCAGCTTTATCGGTCGCACTCTCCAAAACTTCGTACAATTCCTTGATTTTGATCAGCTGAATAGGATCTCTTTCGTGTTCAAATAGGTCGGCAATCGCCTTGCGGCTCACCCGGTCGGCTTCATTCTCCAGCCGATTGACCTCCACACAGTGCTCCAGGACCATACGGTTGTTTTCTAGGAGCGAGACTCCGCGCGCCAATTCTTCAGATTGCTGCACGATCAAGGAAGCAAGATCCGCGGCTGCCGGGGGCGGGAACTTTATCTTATAGAGTTTGAGGCGGACGCCTGCAGCGTTTACGAAGTCGAGTACATCATCGAGCGAGGAGGTGAGCCGATGGATGTCTTCGCGGTCAAAGGGCGTGATGAAGGTCTGGTTCAGCGTCGTAATGATGTCATGAGTCATCTCGTCGCCGCGGTGCTCAATTTCCTGGAGCTGTTGCAGCCGCGACTCCATGTCTTCGGGATT
>Ga0075424_100000195_pt1 | contig 42042 bp, 42 predicted proteins | sample SoiMethybrSBSTD3_FD_75301 | JGI IMG/M metagenome (GOLD analysis project Ga0075424, IMG submission 75301) | Bulk soil microbial communities from a Populus tree surrounding site in Tennessee, USA - Soil MetaG P. TD hybrid SBSTD3 | ecosystem: Environmental > Terrestrial > Soil > Tree plantation...
CCCGATGCGGCCGGGCGCGCGATGAGCTCGGGTCGCGCCGCCACGATCGCTTCGATGTCTTCCTCGCCCGTCGCGACCGTGACGAGGCCGGCGCCGGTCCGGAGCGCCGCCTCGCCTGCGAGCCGCGCGGCACCCGCCATGACGAATCCGCCGACGATGAGGACGCGGCCGTGCTCACCCTTGTGCGCCGAGCGCCGGCGCGCGGGCAACGCGGCCGCCGCGAGGGATCCCGTCATGCGCCGCAACAATGGAGACTCCGCATCGCGGACGCTCGCGGGCAGGCCGAGGTCGGCGAGCTCGAGCAAGCCGACGAAATCCGGCGCTGCGCCGAGGAAGTAGCCGGCTTTCAGCGCGACGAATCCGAGCGTGCGCGTCGCGCGCACCGCGAGGCCGTGCGGCAGGCCGCTGTCCGCGTCGAGTCCCGACGGTATGTCGAGCGCGAGCACGGGACGCCCACTGCGATTCACTTTCTCGATGCAGTCGCGGTAGGCGCCCTCGACCGGCCGGTCAACGCCGCTCCCGAGCAAGGCATCGACGACGAGGTCCATGCCGTCGACTGCGGACGCGTCGAATGCGCCCGCCGCGCCGCCGTCCGCCACGAAGTCGCGATAGGCCTGAGCCGCGTCGCCCGCGAGTCGTGCGGGTTCGCCGAGCGCTGCCACCGACAGCGCGACGCCTCCCGCGCGGGCGCGCCGCGCGAATACGTAGCCGTCGCCCGCGTTGTTGCCGACACCGCAGAGCACGGCGACGCGCCTCGCCTCCGGCCAATGGCGCCTGACAGCGTCGAACGCGGCGCTGCCCGCGCGCTGCATCAGCGTGTATCCCGGGATTCCTGCCCGTTCGACGGCGTGGCGGTCCATGGCGCGCACGGAAGCGGCCGAATAGACCTCGACGGGCAGCGCGTCCATTGGCGCGATTATACTGGCCGCACCCCGCCACCCGTTCCCGCATGGCCCGTCCCATCACCGAATTGGATCTCGCGCGACTGCGCGAGCGGCTCGACGCAATCGCCGTCGAACTCGGCTTCGACCAGGTAGGGATCGCGGGCATCGACCTGCCCGAGGACGAGGCGAACCTCGAGCGCTGGCTCGGCGAGGAGCGGCACGGCGGCATGGAATACATGGCGCGTCACGGCCGTCGCCGGTCGCGGCCGGCAGATCTCGTCCCGGGGACGCTCCGCGTCATCAGCGTGCGCATGGCCGCGCTCGCGCCGGATGCGCGCCGCGCGGCCGACGTGCTCGCGGACGGGGGCAAGGCCTATGTCGCGCGCTACGCCCTCGGCCGCGATTACCACAAGCTGCTGCGCGGCCGGCTCGCCGAGCTTGCGCGCCGCCTCGAGGCGGAGATCGGCCCATTCGGTTACCGCGCATTCGTCGACTCGGCTCCCGTCATGGAGAAGCCGCTCGCCCGCGATGCCGGCCTCGGATGGATCGGCAAGCACACGAACCTCATCAACGAGCGCGCCGGCTCGTTCTTCATGCTCGGCGAGCTCTTCACCGACCTGCCGCTGCCAGTCGGAGAGCGGGCCAAGGACCGCTGCGGAAGCTGCAGCGCCTGCCTGCCCGCCTGCCCCACCGGCGCGATCACCGCGCCCTACCAGCTCGACGCGCGGCGCTGCATCTCCTACCTCACGATCGAGCACCACGGCGCGATCCCGGAGCCGCTCCGCGCCGCCATCGGCAACCGCGTATTCGGCTGTGACGACTGCCAGCTGGTCTGCCCGTGGAACAAGTTCGCGCGCGCCGCGTCCGAGCCGGATTTCCGCGCGCGCCACGGCCTCGACGCGCCGGAGCTGGTCGAGCTCTTCGAATGGAGCGAGCCGGAGTACCTCGCAAGGACGGAAGGCAGCGCGCTGCGGCGGCTCGGCTATCGCCGCTGGCTGCGCAACCTTGCGGTCGCGCTCGGCAACGCACCGCGCTCCGAGGCTGCGGCAGCGGCGCTCCGCGCGCGCGCGGACGACGGCGACGCCGTCGTGCGCGAGCACGTCGCCTGGGCGCTCGCGCAACAGGAAGTCAGGCGCGGACCGGGTTGACGTAGTGCCGGCCGCTCGTCGTCGTCCGGATGGTCTCGAACAGGTCGTCGAAATCGCGCGAATTGTTGGCCGGGTCGATTTCCGCCGTGTTGACGATCAGGAGTGGGGAGGACGTGTACTGGTGGAAGTAGCGCGTGTAGGCCTCGCCGAGCCGCTCGAGGTAGGCCGCGTCGATGTATTTCTCGTACGGGATGCCGCGCCGGTCGATGCGCTGCAGCAGGACGTCGACGGGGGCCTGCAGGAACACGACGAGGTCCGGCGTCGGCGCGTCCATCGCGAGCCGCGCATAGACCTGCTCGTAGAGCTTGAATTCCTCGTCGTCCAGCACGATGCGCGCGAACAGGCGGTCCTTGTCCAGCATGTAATCGGCGACGCGCACCTGCGCGAACAGGTCGTGCTGGCGCAGGTCCGAGAGCTGGCGCGCGCGCTGGAACAGGAAGTAGAGCTGCGCCGGGAAAGCCGCCGCGCGGCGGTCCTTGTAGAACCGCTCGAGGAACGGGTTCTCCATCGGCTGCTCGAACACGGTGCCCGCGCCGACCGCCGTCGCCAGCTTGCGCGCGAGGCTCGTCTTGCCGACGCCGATCAGCCCCTCGACGACCACCAGCCGGTGCGGCCAGCCTTCGCGTTTTTCTTCAGTCGTCAACGGATCCCCGTGCGCCGAGCCGCTCGATGCCCGCGGCCGAAACCCGTTCACGGAGCCGGCGGACGCGAGCGAGTCCCGGCACCCAGAGGTCCGCGGCGATTTCCGAAAGAGGATACAGCACGAAATTGCGCTGGTGCAGGCCCGGGTGCGGCAGCGTGAGTCCCGGCTCTTCGAGCTTGTTGTCGCCGAACACGAGCAGGTCGAGGTCGATCGCGCGCGGGCCCCATCGCAGCGAGGGCTCGACCTTGCCCAGGCTTCGCTCGAGCTCCTTGAGCCTGTCGAGGAATTCGCGCGGAGACGACGTCGTCACGCAGCCCGCAACCGCGTTCACGAACGCGGGCTGGTCCTGCGGGCCCATCGGGGCGCTGCGCCAGAGGCTCGAGCGCAGCACCAGTCGCGAGTCGGGAAGGCCGGCGAGCGCCTCGAACGCAGCCTCCACCTGGCGCCGCGGCCCGGACAGGTTGCTGCCGAGCGCGACGTAGGCCGGCGTCCAGGCCATCCGCCGCTCAGTTCTCGGTGTTTTGCGCGCGGTGACGGCGCCCGCCGCGACGGCGCCGCCGCCGGCGGCCCGGGCCGGGCTCCGGCCCGCCTCCCGAGTCGGCGCCCACGCGCTCGCGCTGCTGTTCGGGCGTCAGTGTCTGCACCTCGGTCCACCAGCGCGCGATCTCCGGGTCTTCGGCGCCCGCTTCGGCCCGCAGCAGCAGGAAGTCGTACGCCGCGCGAAAGCGCGGGTGTGCGAGGAATCCGAGCGCGCGCCGTCCGTCGCGCCGGTGGAAGCGAGGCTGAAGCGCGAGCAGTTCGCGCATCGGGATCGAGAACCGCTTCGGGATGCCGATGCGGCGGTTCTGCTGGCCGACGACTTCGTCGACCGCCTCCGCGATCGCGACGCCGGGATGCATGCCCGACTCGAAGCGCCGCTGCGCGGCCGCAGAGACCGGCCCGAACAGCATCACGGCGAACAGGAACATCGGCGTGACCGAGCGGCCCTCGGCGACGCGCTGGTCCGTGTTCGCGAGGCCCGCGCGGATGAGCGCCAGCGCCATGCCGTCCTTCTCGGCCACGAGGTGCTCCGCCGTTGCAGGGAACAGGTGCTCGAGCAGCCCATGCTCGCGCAGAAGGTCGAAAGAACGGCGGCCGAAGCCCGCGAGGAACAGCTTCTGGAACTCGTCGAGCAGCCGGGCGGGCGGGATGTGCTCGAGGAGCCCAGCCAGCGTCGCGAACGGCGCGCGCGCCGACTCGTGGATCGTGAAGCCGAGTTTCGCCTCGAATCGCACGGCCCGGAGCATCCGCACCGGGTCCTCGCGATAGCGCGTCTCGGGGTCTCCGATCAGGCGGATCGTCCGCGTGCGGATGTCCTCGACGCCGCCGACGTAATCCCAGATCGAGAAGTCCTCGATGTTGTAATAGAGCGCATTGCACGTGAAGTCGCGGCGCCACACGTCCTGGTCGATCGTGCCGTATACGTTGTCGCGCAGGAGCCGCCCCCGGTCGTCGTGCACGCGGTCGAGGTCGCGCGGATCGTCCGGCTCCGCGACGTTGCCGTTGATGTCGCCGTTCTCGTCGAGACTGTCGTCCGCATCCTCCTCGGCGATGTCGTCGAGCTCCGGGTCCAGCGTCGGGGCGTTCGACGCGCGGAACGTCGCGACCTCGATGATCTGCGGCCCGAAGCGGACGTGCGCGAGGCGGAAGCGACGGCCGATCAGGCGGGAATTCCGGAAGAGCCGGCGGACTTCCTCGGGCGAGGCGTCGGTCGCGATGTCGAAGTCCTTCGGCTGGATGCCGATCAGGAGGTCGCGCACGCAGCCGCCGACGAGGAAGGCCTGGTAGCCGCCGTCGCGGAGCCGGTAGAGAACCTTGAGCGCATTGCCCGAAATCCGCGAGCGCGAGACCGGATGATCCGCGCGTGCGACGATGACCGGCGACGGAGCGGCGCCGCTTTGATGATCCAAGGAGTCCAGGGTCCGGTTGTGGCAGGAAAAGAGGCCGATATAATACCAGCCCCCCGCGCGGGCCCGACGCTCCCATCGTCTAGAGGCCTAGGACACAGCCCTCTCAAGGCTGGTACGAGGGTTCGAATCCCTCTGGGAGCGCCATCCTTGTTACGATCGAATCGACGTTCTCGCCGTCGGGCAGGCGCATGATCATCGACGCCCGCCAGGGCGCAATTCCATCCTCGATCGAATGCGATCTCTGCATCGTCGGAGGCGGCGCCGCCGGGCTCACCGTCGCGCACGAGCTCGCCGACTCGCAGCTCTCGATCTGCCTGCTCGAGGGCGGTGGCCTGCGCATGACGGCGGGCGCGCAGTCGCTGCTCGCGGGCGAGGTCGCCGGATCGCCTTACCCGCCGCTGCACACGGTGCGGGTCTCCGCGCTCGGCGGATCCATGCACGTCTGGGCCGGTTGGTGCCGGCCGCTCGACGCGATCGACTTCGAGGAACGCGCCGCCGTACCGCACGGCGGCTGGCCGATCGGCCTCGACGAGCTGCGGCCGCACTATGGGCGTGCGCACGAATTGCTCGGCCTCGGGCCTGTTGACTACGACCCGTCTGCCTGGGAGCGCGCATGCGGCGGTGCGCGGCTGCCGCTCGATGACCGCGGGTTCAGCCCGATCCTCTTTCGGCGCACGCCGGTCAATTTCGGCGAAAGCCTGCGCGCCCTGTTCGCCCGCTCCAACCGCATGCAGCTGCTGCTGCACCTGCAGGCGCTGCGGCTTCGCTTCTCGCCGGACCGCCGGGCCGTCGCGACGGCCGAAGCGGCGACGCGGAATGGCCGCCGCTTCGAAGTCCGCGCGCGCGCATTCGTGCTGGCCGCGGGCGGCATCGAGACAGCCCGCCTGCTGCTGCTCTCCGCCGGTGAAGCCGGCGGACCGGCGAATCCGCACGGCGTGGTCGGTCGCTACTTCATGGAGCACGGCTACGACTCCGGGCGCGTCTTCGTGCCGCGCGATCCCCGGGCGACGCTGCGGTTCTACGATGCCCTGCGCATGCCTCCCGGTCGCGGAGGACTCCTTGCGCGCGGCGCCGTCGCGCCGAGCGCGGCGACGTTGAAGCGGGAGGGCCTACTGAACTGCGCCATCAGCCTTCGGCCGGCGCACGAAGCCAACGCCGTCTTTGCCGACCCGCGCGTGCGGGCCGGCCTCGAATTTTGGGAAATGCTCCGCCGGCGGGCCGCTCCCGACCGTCCGTGGAGCAAGGCGGCCTACGGGCTGACCGCGCCGCTCGCACTGTCAACCGCGATGTGGCTGCGTGTTTGGCCGCTCACCGCCATTGGCGGGAAGCGCCCGGCGCTCTGCCTGTTCGAGTGCGCGCCCGATCCGGAAAACCGCGTCGAGCTCGGCAGCGATCGCGACGCGTTCGACCGTCCGGTCGCGCGGTTGAAATGGCGCCTGCGCGACCCGGAGATCCGGTCCGTCGCCCGAACCTACGAGCTGCTCAATGCCGGCCTGCAAGCGAGCGGAGCCGGCCGGCTCGAAGAGAGTGATGTCGCCGCGCCCGATCCGAAGGCCTATAAAGGTACGGTCGGCGAGCATCACCTCGGCACGACGCGCATGCATCGCGATCCGCGACAGGGTGTCGTCGACGAGAATGCCCGCGTCCACGACATGGAGAACCTCTTCGTCGCGGGTGGCTCCGTCTTCACGACGGCGGGCTTCGCGAATCCGACGCTGACGATTGTCGCCCTCGCCGCGCGCCTCGCGGCTCACCTGGTCCGGCACGCGCGGCTGTGGTCTCAGCCGATCCAGTCGCGGGCGAGCTTCCAGTAAACGTTCACCACCGTCGAATACCAGGACAGCAGGCGCCGGTCGCGCGCGCTGTACAGGAGCCCCGGGGCCAGCGGCGGCGGCCCGCCGACCAGGAGGTCCCGGTCGGACACGATGCGCCGCCGCTGGTTGCGGCGGCGGCGCACGACGATTGCGCGGACGTTGGCGAACTGCCAGCCCCATGAGCGGGCCCATTCCCGGGGCCAGCCCATCCGGGTCGCCATCGTGAGGGACGCCAGCTCGTGCAGCACCAGCACGGGCAGAAGGAACAGCAGCGTGCGCAGCCGGTAGTGGATCAGCATCGACGTGAGTCGGTTGCGCATCGTCAGGTAGGCGCGGGTCGGCGGATAGGCGCCGCGCCCGCGGAACGAGAGTTGCGGCGTGCCGGCGGCGCGCTCGTGAAATACGAGGGCCGCGGGTTCGCACCAGAATCGGTGACCGCTCGCCCGCAGGCGCATCGAAAATTCCAGGTCCTCGAAGTAGAAGAAGAAGAGCTCGTCGAATCCGCCGGCCTCGATCACCTTGCGGCGATCTACCAGCATGCAGGCGCCGATGCAGCCGTCCACCACGCCGGCGAAGTCCGGGGCGTGGTCGACGGCCTCGTATCCGTGGCGCAGGATCTGGGTGCCGAGGAAATGGAGCGCAGCGCCGTCCGCCTGCACAACGCCCCGCTCGGGGATCAGGCGAATTCGCGGACACACGACGGCGGGTGCGTGCGCCTCCCAGGCCCGCACCATGCGTTCGATGCAGTCTCGCTCGACATATACGTCGTGGTCGAGGAGCAGGACCAGCTGGCTCTGCACGACTGCGAGGCCCGCATTGCGGGCTATTGCGACGCCCGTATTCCGCCCGAGCTCGACGACCTGTACAGCTGGGTAGGCGGCGCGAATCCGGTCCGGAGTGCCGTCGGTGGAAGCATTGTCGACGACGACGACATGACGGAGTGGATAGGGCTGGCGTTGCAGGGCAGCGAGCACGCGCAGCGCTCGGTCGCCGCCATTGTGGTTGACGATGACCACCCCGACCGAGGGTTGGTGGTTCAGGCCACGTGTTACCACGACGGCGTCTTCGGCTCCGCACCTCGTCGAATGTCTCGCGGGAAGCCTGCTGACGGCGCGGCATGGGCGGCTGTCGGCCGGAGGTACTTTCCGGCGTCGTCTTCCAATTCCGAGGACGTCGGAGACGCCCCACTTTCGGCAGGCGGCTCTTTGCGTCCTGCCGCTTGCGCGCCGATAATTTGCGCCCCAGCCATGAAAACGCTTGCCGCATCGGTCGCCGTCACCCTGGCACTGGCCGCACCGGGCGCATCCCGGGCGTGCTCCATTTGCCGCTGCGGCGACCCGACGTTCAACGCCCTTGGCAAGGAAGGCATCTCGCTGCCCGGCTTCAAGCTTGCCCTGGACTGGGAAGAGGTCAGCAAGTCGCAGGGCAGCCGCGACGACGAGTTCTCGTCCGTCCTCGAGCATCGTACGACGCTCTTCGCAGCATGGAGCCCGTCGGACCGATTCAGCCTCTACGCGCGGGTGCCGTTCGCGGAGCGGGGTCTCGTCGAGATAGAGGACGGCGGTACGGAACGCTCGAATGCGAGCGGGCTTGCGGATCCCGAGTTTTCCGCGCAGGTCCGCCTGTGGTCGTCACAGTTCAACGGCGACGTCGGCATCCGCTCGAGCATCTTCCTCGTGGGCGGCGTCAAGACCGACTGGGGCGAGAACGATGCTCGCCATGAAGGCGAACGTCTCGACGAGCACGTGCAGCCGGGCACCGGATCGACGGACTGGTTTGCCGGGATATCGGGCTTCTACCAGCTCGACCGGCGCTCGGCGGTCTTCGCGTCCACGCAATACCGGGAAACCGGCCGGAACGACTTCGGATATCGCTACGGAAGCGCCTTGCTCCTGAACGTTGCCTACGAGCACAAGCTCGGCGGGCGCTGGGACGCGGTCATCGAGATGAACTATCGCGACGCGAGTTACGACGAGGTGGACGGGACGGGCACCCTCGACCCGAACACAGGCGGCTCCATGATCTACGCCACGCCGCGTATCCTCTTCGACGCGGGGCAAGGCTGGGTGCTGCGCGGTTCCGCACAGCTGCCGTTGTCGCAGTCCGGCCTTCACGGCCTGCAGCACGAGGAGCCGGTCTGGAACCTCGGAGTCACGCGCCTCTTCGGACAATAGGCGCGCGGACCATCCGCGCCGGAGCAACCACATGAACCGCATCGCCATGTGGTCCGGGCCGCGCAATATCTCGACCGCGATGCTGCGGTCCTTCGGGAGCCGTCCGGATACCGCCGTATCGGACGAACCCCTGTACGCCCACTACCTCAAGGTCACGGGTGTCGCGCATCCCGGCCGCGACGAGGTACTCGCCGCGCACGAGTCCGACTGGCGCAAGGTCGCCGACGAGCTGACGGGTCCGGTGCCAGGCGGCCGGGCGATCTGGTACCAGAAGCACATGGCCCATCACCTGCTCCCGTCGATCGAGCGCAGCTGGCTCGACCGCCTGACGCACGCATTCCTGATCCGCGAGCCGGACGAGATGGTGGCCTCGCTCCTGAAGACGTTTCCCGGGGCAGGACTTCCGGACACCGGGCTTCCGCAGCAGAGCGAGATCTTCGACCGCGTCGCCGACCGGATCGGCCGCGCGCCGCCTGTCGTCCTCGCGAGCGACGTGTTGAGGGATCCCCGTGAACAGTTGACGGCGCTATGCGACGCGCTCGGCATCGCGTTCCTGCCGGTCATGCTTGCCTGGCCGGCGGGCCGGCGCGAGACGGACGGCGCGTGGGCGCCGTACTGGTACACAGCGGTCGAGACGTCGACGGGCTTCGAGCCCTACCGCCCGCGCCGCGTCGAGCTTTCGCCCGGGCAGGCGCGCCTTGTCGACGAGTGCCGGCCTTACTATGAGAAGCTCTACGCCCAGCGCCTCACGTCCTGAAGGTCCCCGATGCTCCAGAAGTTCAACGAGCGCAACCGCGACCTGATCGTCAACATCAACGGTAATCTCATTCACCGCGACGAGGCGGGCGTCTCGCCGTTCGACAGCGCGGTCCAGGGCGGCGACGCGGTCTGGGAAGGACTTCGCCTCTACCACGGTCGCATCTTCGCGCTCGAAGAGCATCTCGCCCGCCTGCGCTCGTCCGCCCTCGCGCTCGCATTCGAGAGCATCCCGTCGAACGAGCAGATCATCGGCGAGATCAAGCGCACGCTCGCGGCCAACAACATGACGGACGGCGTGCACATCCGCCTGACGCTGTCGCGCGGCGTGAAGGTCACCTCCGGCATGGATCCGCGCCTCAACCAGCTCGGCCCGACGCTGATCGTGCTCGCGGAGCACAAAGCACCCGTGTATTCGAAGGCGGGGCTCTCGCTGTTCACGAGCAGCTTCCGGCGACCGTCTCCCGACGTGCTCGACCCCAAGATCCACCACGCGAACCTCCTGAACTCGATGCTCGCGAAGATCCAGGCGAATGCGGCCGGCGCCGACGATGCCCTCATGCTGGACGCGCGCGGCTTCCTCGCCGAGACGAACGCGACCCACCTCTTCATGGTGCACGGTGGCGTCGTGGGAACGCCGACGGTCGCCGCCTGTCCCGAGGGCATCACGCGCGCCACGGTGCTCGACATCTGCCGCACGGAAAGCATCCCCCACGAAGTGCGCGACTTCTCGCTCACCGAGCTCTATCGCGCCGACGAGGCTTTCTGCACCGGCACCATGGGCGAACTCGCCGGCGTCACGCAGGTGGACAAGCGCCGAATCGGTGACGGCCAGGTGGGCGCGATGACGAAGCGCCTCTCCGAGCTCTACGCGCAGCGCACGGCGAGCGGCGGAACGCGGGTCGTCGACTGAATGTCGCCGCGGCGGGCGATGCGCGCAATCCTCCCCGCATGCCTCGTCGCGATCGCCGCGGCTTGCGCGTCGCAGCCACCCAAGTCGGCAGGGCCCCGTGAGCCGCAGGATCGTTGTGGCGGCGAGCCGATTTTCGCGGCAGGCGGCGACCGCGCCATGCTCTGGATCCGGAATTCCTCCGAATACCGCGCGACCGTCGAGACGGTGTATCGCGCCGCCGAGGCGGCGCTCGCCCGGGCCGTCGCGGATCCCGCGTGGACCGCGGAGCCGAGCCAGGCCGGTGATTTCTCGTCACTGCCGCCCGCCGTCGTCATGGACATCGACGAGACCGTGCTCGATAACTCCGAGCCGCAGGTGCAAATGCTGCGCGAGGGAACCTGCTTCGACGAATTTCCCGCCGCCTGGGACGACTGGATCGCGAAGCGCCGGTCGCCCGCGGTTCCCGGCGCCGTCGAATTCGTCCGGGCGGCGCGCGCGATGAACGATCCGTCGGGCCGGCCCGTGCATGTCCTCTTCATCACGAACCGCGAGTGCGCGCGCCGCAGCGGGTCGGAGAACGCCTGCCCGCAGCAGGACGACACGCTCGCGAACCTGGCTGCGGTCGGCCTCGACGTCCCGACGCTCGCCGACGACATCCTCATGAAGGGCGAGCGGCCGGAATGGGATGCCGAAAAACTGTCGCGCCGACAGGAGGTCGCGCGCCGCTACCGTATCGTGCTCAACATCGGCGACGACCTCGCGGACTTCCTGCCGGGCGTGCGTCGGTCATCGGTCGCGGAACGTGACAACGCGCGCTGCGAGCAGGACGCATATTGGGGGCGCCGCTGGTTCGCGCTGCCCAACCCGATCTACGGATCCTGGCTGGTGGCGCTTGGACCCAGCCTCGACGCCGCCCTCGCGGCGGAGCCTGGGGTCCTCAAGGGCTGCCCGGACCGGTGATTGCGCCGTCAATGTGACGAGCGTCAAGGACTGCGGCGAATCAAGAGCATGCGCCCGGCCCGTGATTTATGTTGACTCGTCATGACGCCCGCCGACGACCGCGTCCTGCAGCTTCTGCAGAAATGGCAGAAGAGTCTCGACCTGCACGCCCGCTATGCGGACCTGCCGGACGACCAATATTGGCTCGTGCAGCCCTGGCCCAACCACCAGCGCCCGACCAAGTGGGTCGTCGACCTCGCACGCCAGCGGCTCGCGGACCTGCAGAACATCGTCAGGACGCGCCTCGCCGCCGGCGACCCGTCGCTCTCCGAGGGGCTTGAGCTCATGTCCTTCCTCACGAACCTCGTCGGCTCGCAGCACGTCGAGCGATTCGTCCCGATCGCCGAGCCCGAGCGCGAGCGCCAGCTCGACAAGGCAAAGGCGCAGAAGTCGACGGGCTCGACCTCGACCGCGACCGTACTCAAGCCGGCGCCGCCCCCGAAACCCGCGCGCGCCGGCACGAAGCCGAAGACCGCAAGCAAGCCTCCGAAGCCGGTCAATGACACGACGGTGACGGCCGTCGTCAAGGACGCCGCCCGCCTCCTCTCCTGGGGCCGTGACTGGCACGAGCTGCCGGAAGCAATCGCGCGCATCGCCGGGCGCCCCAGCATCGCGCAGGTGCGCCAGATCCTGCGCGGCGCCAAGGACGCGATCGAGCAGCGGGTCGCTCAGCAGGACAAGCACTGAGGAGCCTGCATTAACATGGCGCCCGCATGGATGAGGAATCCACGACGGGCACGCCAGCCGGGTTGATGCGCCGCCTTGCGGCCCTCGTCTACGACTTGCTCCTCGTCCTCGCGCTCGCCTTCGTCGCCACCTTCGCGATGCTCCCTCTCACGCATGGGGAGGCGATCCTGCCTTCGACGCAGGGCGCGATCGGCTACCTCTATCACGCGATCCTGTTGCTCATCGTGTTCGTTTACTTCGGCTGGTCCTGGACGCGGAGCGGCCAGACGCTCGGCCTGAAGGCCTGGCGCAGCCGGCTGGAGACGGTCGAGGGAAGCCGGCTGAGCTGGGCCGGCGCCGCGGCTCGATTCGCGCTCGGCGCCGCGATTACTTGGATCGCGGTGCTCGGTGGCTGGTACCTCTCGCGTCCCGGCAGCGCACCGGGTCAGGCCGCGGCCGGCGCGATGCTCGGAGTCGCCGTCGTCAACTTCGGCTGGATCCTCTTCGATGCCGCGGGCCGGAGCCTGCAGGACCGGGCCTGCGGCTCCCGCATCGTCCGCGTTCGCTAGCTCGTCCGCCAGATCGCGACGGCCGCGACAGCCGAGAGGAGCGCTGTCGGGCCCCACGCGACGAGCAGTGGATTCAGCCCATAGACCTGCCCGCTGCTCTCCAGTGTCTGGGTGATCAGCACGAACAGGACGCCCACCATGATGCCGAGCACGGTGCGCGCGCCGGCGCCCGCCGAGCGCAGCGGCCCGAACGCAAACGGCACGGCGAACACGCAGACGACGACGGCCGCGACGAGGCGCGAGATGCGGGCCCAGAACGCGATCTCGAACTCGGCGGACGCGAGGTTGTTGGCCTTCAGGTGCTCCTTGTAGGCATAGAGGTCCGCGAGCGGCAGCGACCCCGGCTGGGTGACGGCGACGCCGAGGAAGTCCGCGTTGAACTTCTGGTCGGTCACGAGGCGATCGAGCGTGCGCGCCGCGACGTGGTCGTCGAGCAGCTGCGTCTCGGCGTAGTTCGACAGCACCCACCGGCCGGTTTCGTCCTGCGTCGCCGTCTCGGCGCGCGCCACCAGCGTGAGGCGCCGCTCGTCGTCGAGCCGGTACACGTACACGCCGCCGTACAGGTTTTCCGCGGCCTGGCGGCGCACGTTGATGAACAGCGGGCCCTGGCGCACCCAGGCGCTGCGGCTTCCCGTGAACTCGAGCTGCGAGTAGCGGCTGAAGATCTTGTACTGGCGCGCGTACTGGTCCGCGGGCGGCGCGAAATATTCGCCGATCACCCAGAGAAACGCCGCGACCACGAGCCCGGCGAGCGCCGCCGAGACCGCAATGCGCCAGACCGAGACGCCCGCCGCCCGCACGACGGTCAGCTCGCTGTCCCGCGCGAGGCCGCCGAGTCCCATGATCGCGCCGATGAGCGCGCCGATCGGCAGCAGCTGGTAGACCTGCTGCGGCATCTGCAGGAGCGTGACGAGAAAGGCGCCCGCGACGTCGTAGCTGCCCTGGCCGATGTCGTCCTGCTGACCGATGAAGGTGACGAGCGTCATGAGCGCGATCAGGACCGCCATGACGAGGAGCGTGTGCAGCAGCACCGTCTTCGCGAGATAGCGGTCGAGGATCGTCATCATGCGTAGCGCTCGCGGCGCATCCAGCGCGTCACCGGGCTCTGCCGGTGAATCATCGCGAGCCCCACGAAAAGGAAGAGCGCGTGCACCCACCACGTCCCGATCTCGGGCGGGATCCGCCCCTTCTCGATCCAGACCTGGGCCGCGGACACGAGGTTCGCGTAGATGAAGTAGACCAGGATCGCGACCGCGACCCGCGCGTAGCGGCCTTCGCGGGGCCGCAGTGCTGACAGGGGCACCGCGATGAACGCGAGCACGAGGACCATGATCGGCATCGACATGCGGTATTGCAGCTCGGCGACGTCGGTGAGCGCCGTCGACGCGAGCAGCTCGCGGGTTGGCTTGCGCTCGGGCACGGTGCGGCCGGTCCCCGCTTCCGGCACGACCACCGGGATGCCGTGCTCGGCGAAGCGGATTCGCCGGAAAGTGGTCTGCCCGGGCACGCCCTCGATACGCTCGCCATCGTGCAGGACTACGATTTGCGTACGCCCGCCCTGGAGCACGCGCTGCTCGGCCCAGGCGGCGGTTGCGACTTCGATGCGATCCCCCGCCAAGTGCTGCATGAAGACGTGGATCAGCCGGCCGTCCGCGCCGCTCGACTCCGCGTAAAACACGGCCCGGCCGTCGGCGTAGGTTCGAAATGTCCCTGGCGCCAGCATCCCGAATTGCGCGTCCCGCAAGCCCTGGCTGCGCAGCGCCTCGGCGCCGCTCCGCGCCTCGGGGCCCACGACGAACGTCAGCCAGGCGAGACCGATCGCGACGGGGATCGCGAGCGTGTACACGGGCAGGTACAGCCGCTCCGGCCCGATGCCGCAAGCGCGCACGGCTGCCATCTCGCTCTCGTGATAGAGCCGGCCGAGGGCGAGCATCGTCGCAAGCAGCATGCTGATCGGCACGAGCACCATCAGGTTCTCGAGCGTCGAGAGGCCGATCAGCGCGAACACGATGTCGTGCGGGAAGCCCCGTTCCGCCGCGATGCCGAGAATCCGGGCGAGCTGGTAGCTGACGAGGATCGCGAGCAGGACGACGGTCACGCCCGCGAGGGCAGTCGCGACTTCGCGCAGGACGTAGCGGTCGATCGTCGCAAACAAGGCCCAAACCCCGCGGTTTACCCGCCGATTTCGATTAAACTCACCGGACACGGTAAACCAGCGCGCCAGCGCGCTCAACGGCACGTCGGCCGTCAGCGCGGGTTGCGGGGGATCGAGCACCATGCAGTTTCAAGTCATCAGGGCGGGCGGCGCACGCAAGCGCACGGCCTGTGCCGTCGTCGGCATCCACGAGGGCACGGGGATGACCGAGTCCGCGCGGCGGCTCGACCGCGCGAGCGGCGGCGCGATCGCCCGCGTGATACGGCGCGGAGACTTCGCCGGGAAGAGCGCCGAGACTTACCCGCTCGCGGGTATCCGCCGCGGTCCCGCCGAGCGGATCCTGCTGGTCGGTCTCGGGCCGAAATCGGCGTTCGGCCGCAAGGCCTACCGGCGCGCGGTGTATGCCGCAACCCAGTGGCTGGCGAAGAGCGGCGCAACGAGTGCCGTCACCTTCCTAGCCGCCGATGCGGTGCCGGGGCTCGACTCGTACTACGCCGCGCGCCACGCCGTCGAGAGCGTCAGCAACGCGCTCTACCGCATCAACGATCTCAAGACAGCCAAGAAGCCGCCGCAGCCGAAGCTCGCGCGAGTCGGCATCGTGGTCCCGGACGTCGCAGCCGCCGACGCCGAGCGCGGCGTGCGCGATGGCCGCGGCATCGCCGCGGGCATGGCTCTCATGAAGAACCTCGCGAACCTGCCGGCGAACGTCTGCACCCCGAGCTACCTCGGTGAGGCCGCGCAGGCGCTCGGGAAGGAGCACAGGTCCGTGCGCGCGCAGGTGCTCAAGGAGGCCGACATCAGGAAGCTCGGCATGGGCTCCTTCCTGTCGGTCACGCGCGGCTCCGAGGAGCCGCCGCGCCTGATCGTCCTCGAGTACGGCGGCGGCGAGAAGGGCGACGCGCCGGTCGCACTCGTCGGTAAGGGCATCACCTTCGACACCGGCGGCATTTCGCTGAAGCAGCCGCCGGGCATGGACGAGATGAAGTTCGACATGTCCGGCTCCGCGTCGGTTTTCGGTACCATCAAGGCGCTTGCGACGATCGGTGCGCCCATCAACGTCGTCGGCATCATCCCGACCTGCGAGAACATGCCGAGCGGGCGTGCGACGAAGCCGGGCGACATCGTCACCTCGATGGCCGGGAAGACGATCGAGGTCCTGAACACCGACGCCGAGGGCCGCCTCATCCTCTGCGATGCCATCACGTTCTCGCGCCGGTTCAAGCCGAAGGCGGTGGTCGATATCGCGACGCTGACGGGCGCCTGCGTCATCGCGCTCGGGGCGCACTATTGCGGGCTCTTCTCGCCCGACGACCGGCTCGCCGAGGCGCTCGCCGCGGCCGGCGAGCGCGCCGACGACCGCGCCTGGCGACTGCCGGTGGCCGAGGAGTACGCCGAGCTCCTGAAGAGCAATTTCGCGGACCTCGCCAACGTCGCGGGCCGCGAAGGAGGCGCCATCACGGCGGCCTGCTTCCTCTGGAAGTTTGCGGAGGGGCTGCGCTGGGCGCACCTCGACATCGCGGGCAGCGCCTACCTCACCGGCGCACACAAGGGCAGCACCGGCCGTCCCGTGCCGCTGCTCACCGAATGGCTGCTGCACGGGGCCTGAAGCTTGGCCGCGCCGCGCGTCGACTTCTACGTGCTGCCGGGCAGCGACGATGCAGCACGACTGCGCTTCGCATGCCGGCTCGCCGAGAAGGCCTGGCTGCAGCGCCACCGCGTGCGCGTGCAGTTCGACCCGGGCGGCGACCTCGAGGCATTCGACCAGATCCTCTGGACGTTCTCCGATCGCAGCTTCGTGCCGCATCGGCGCGCCGGCGCTGCCGACGAGGCGCCGGATCCCGCTCCGCCACCGGTCGTCATCGCCGACACCGATGATGCCGACCGCGCCGATGGTGACCTCGTCATCAACCTCGCAGCAAGCCTCCCGTCGGCATTCGAAGGCTGGTCCCGCGTCGCCGAGGTCGTGGATGCCGATGCCGGACGCCGGCAACGCGGCCGCGAGCGCTTCCGCGCTTACCGCGAGCGCGGCATCGAGCCCGCGACGCACGACATGAGGAACGAGTCGTGAGCCGGGACTCGTCACGGGAGCTGCCGATCCTGACCGACGTCGTCGAGCTGCACGCGACCGGGAATTTCCCGAAGCCGGAGCACCCGGCGCCCGCCGAATCGGCGTATGCCGCGGGACTCCTCTCCGAGGAGGACGTCGCGGCGCTCCAGTCGCTGCTCGTCAGCCGCACCCTGAACCTCACGGACGAGCTCCTGCACGCGGCCGCGCGCGAGATCGAGGCCGTCATGTTCGAGCGCGTCATCGACCGGCTGCGCGCCGCGCTCCCTGAGCTGGTCGCCGCTGCGCTCCGCGAGCAGCTCGCGCCGGACCAGGAGTGATCCGCCCGGCCTGACGCATGGACAAGACCTACTCGCCGGGCGACATCGAGGAGCGCATCTACCGCCACTGGGAGTCGGAGGGCCTCTTCGCGCCCGCGGGCAATGGCGCGCCTTTCTGCATCGTCATTCCGCCGCCGAACGTCACCGGCACACTCCACATGGGGCACGCGTTCCAGGACACCATCATGGACGCGCTGACTCGCTTCCATCGTATGGCGGGCGACCGTGCGCTATGGCAACCGGGCACCGACCATGCCGGCATCGCGACGCAGATGGTGGTCGAGCGCCAGCTCCTCGCCGAGGGACAGACGCGCCACGCGCTCGGCCGCGACGCGTTCAATGAGCGCGTCTGGCGCTGGAAGGAAGAGTCCGGCGGCACAATCGCGCGCCAGATGCGCCGCCTCGGCGCGTCGGTCGACTGGGGCCGCGACCGCTTCACCATGGATCCCGCCATGTCGCGCGCGGTGCAGCGGGCGTTCATCCGTCTCCACGAGGACGGCCTCATCTACCGCGGCAAGCGGCTCGTGAACTGGGACCCGGTACTGAAGACGGCCGTGTCCGACCTCGAGGTCCAGTCCGAGGAGGAGAACGGCACGCTCTGGCACGTGCGCTATCCGTTCGCGGACGGCAAGGGCCACGTGACGGTCGCGACGACGCGGCCCGAAACGATGCTCGGGGACGTCGCCGTGGCATTCCATCCGGATGACCAGCGCTACCGCGGGCTCGACGGCCGGATGATTGCGCTGCCGCTCACGGGAAGGGAGATCCCGCTGATCGCGGATGAGTTCGCGGATCCCGCCTTCGGCACGGGCTGCGTGAAGCTGACGCCAGCACACGATTTCAACGACTATGAAGTGGGCCAGCGCCGCGGGCTGCCGCTCCTCAACATCCTGACGGCCGATGCGAAGATCAGCGAAGAAGCGCCGATCGCGTATCGTGGCCTCGACCGCTTCGAAGCACGCAAGCGTGTCGTCGCCGACCTCGAAGCAGCGGGGCTGCTCGAGAAGGCCGAGCCCCACCGCCTCACGATCCCGCGCGGAGACCGCAGCGGCGCGGTGATCGAGCCCTGGCTCACCGACCAGTGGTACGTGCGCATCGCCCCGCTGGCGGAGCCGGCGATTCGCGCCGTGGAAGACGGGCGCATCCGCTTCGTGCCCGCCAACTGGGACCGCACGTATTTCGAATGGATGCGGAACATCAAGGACTGGTGCATCAGCCGCCAGCTCTGGTGGGGACATCGCATCCCGGCGTGGTATGCGCCGGACGGGTCGATTCACGTCGGGGAAAGCGAGGCCGACGTCCGCAAGCGCCATGGCATTCCCGCGGACATCGCGCTTCGCCAGGACGAGGACGTGCTCGATACCTGGTTCTCGTCGGCGCTCTGGCCGATGTCGACGCTCGGCTGGCCGGACAAGACGAAGGAGCTCGAGACCTATTACCCGACGAGTGTGCTCGTGACGGGCTTCGACATCATCTTCTTCTGGGTCGCACGGATGGTCATGTTCGGGCTGCAGTTCACCGGCGAGGTCCCTTTCCGCGAGGTCTACATCCACGGCCTCATCCGCGACCATGACGGGCAGAAGATGTCGAAGTCGAAGGGCAACGTCCTCGACCCGCTCGACATCGTCGACGGCATCGGGCTCGAGGCGCTGGTCGCGAAGCGCACGACCGGCCTCATGCAGCCGCAGCTCGCGCCGGCAATCGAGCGCGCGACGCGCAGGCAGTTCCCGGATGGCATCCGCGCCTATGGCACCGATGCGCTTCGCTGCACGTTTGCCTCGCTGGCAACCCTGTCGCGCGACCTGCGCTTCGACCTCGGGCGCGTCGAGGGCTACCGGAATTTCTGCAACAAGCTCTGGAATGCCGCGCGATTCGTCCTCCTCATGACGCAAGAGCCGCTCCCCGCGGGCGAGGAATTGCTCTCGCTCCACGACCGCTGGATCCGGTCGCGACTCGCGGCCACGACGGCCGCCGTGCGCGACGCTTTCTCGGAATTCCGCTTCGACCTCGCGGCCCAGGCGATCTACGAGTTCACCTGGTACGAGTTCTGCGACTGGTACCTCGAGTTCAGCAAGCCCGTGCTGCAGTCCGGCGATGCCGGCGAGGCGGATCGCCGCGGTGCGCGCCGCACGCTCCTCGAGACGCTCGAGAAGCTGCTCCGCCTGCTGCACCCGCTGATGCCGTTCATCACCGAGGAGATCTGGCAGAGGATCGCGCCGAGGGTCGGAAAGACCGGCAAATCGATCATGGTCGAGCCGTTTCCGGGTCCCGAACCGTCCGCGATCAGCGCGGCGGTCGAAGCCGAAGCACAATGGACCATGGCCTCGATCCTCGGGGTGCGCGCCATCCGCGGCGAGTTCGACATCGCGCCGTCGCACCAGGCTGCCGTCTTCATCGAGAACGCTTCGGCCGAGGATCGCCGCCGCTTCGATGCGAGCGCCTCGGCCATCTGCAAGCTCGCCGGGATCGGCGAAGTGCACTGGCTGTCGCCCGGGGAGCGGGCGCCGCAGTCGGCGACGGCGACGGTCGGCGACATGAAGATCCACCTGCCGATGGCCGGCCTCATCGACGTCGATGCCGAGCTGGCGCGCCTCGGCAAGCGCCGCAGCAAGGTCGAGCAGGAACTCGCGCGCGCGAACGCAAAGCTCGGCAACGAGAATTTCGTACGCAATGCGCCGGCGGACGTGGTCACCCAGGAACGCGAGCGTCTCGAGGGGTTCAAGCGTGAACTGGCTCAACTTTCGGAGCAGCACGAGCGGGTAGCGTCGCTCCGATGAACGCGCAGACACAGCCCTCCGACCCCGCCCGCACCCAGCTCCTGGCGGCGCTGGCGAGCCTCAACCAGGTGCTGCTCGGCAAGGACCGCGAGGTCCGCCTCGCCCTCGCCTGCCTGCTCGCCCGAGGCCACCTCCTGATCGAGGACATCCCGGGCGTCGGCAAGACAACGCTCGCGCATGCGCTCGCGCGCGTGCTCGGCCTTTCCTACCAGCGCATCCAGTTCACGAGCGACCTCCTCCCCGCGGACGTCATCGGCATCTCCGTCTACGACCGCGCGAGCGGGCGCTTCAAGTTCCACCGTGGGCCGGTGTTCGCGCAGCTCGTGATGGCGGACGAAGTCAACCGCGCGACGCCGAAGGCGCAGAGCGCCCTGCTCGAGGCGATGGAGGAGCGCCAGGTCACGATCGACGGCGAGACGCATCCGTTGCCCGAGCCATTCTTCATCGTGGCGACACAGAACCCGTCCTTCCAGATCGGGACATTCCCGCTGCCGGAGTCCCAGATCGACCGGTTCCTGATGCGCATCGAGCTTGGGTACCCAGCGCCGGGCCACGAGCGACAGCTCCTGCGCGGCCGCGACCGTCGCGACCTGCTCGCCGACCTGCCCGCGGCAATCGATCCCGCTTCGATCCCGGCGCTCCAGAAGCGCGTCACCGAAGTCCACGCGAGCGATGCGCTCATCGACTACGTGCAGGCCCTCGCCCGCGCCTCGCGCGACAGCAATCGCCATCAGGCGGGACTTTCGCCGCGCGCGGTGATATCGCTGCTTCGCTCCGCGCAGGCCTGGGCCTTCCTGCATGGCCACGCGGGCGTGCTGCCGGAAGACCTGCAGGCCGTGCTTCCGGCGGTCGTCGGCCACCGCCTCCGGCCGCGCGACCCCGCAAGCGGCAAGACGGCCACCGAGGTCGCCGCAGCCCTCATCGGCTCGGTGCCGATTCCCTGAGGGTCGCCCGCCACTCCGTCGCTTATTCCTTCAAGCGCGCCCTGCGCGCCTGGGCGCACAAGTGGATCCGGCGGCGCCAGGGACCCGACCGCGAGTCCGTGACGCTGCAGCGCGGGCGCATCTACATCCTGCCGACCGGGCTCGGCCTGGCCTTCGGCGTGATGCTGTTCGCGATGTTGCTCGGCTCACTGAACTACGGCAACAACCTCGGGCTTGCATTGACCTTCCTCCTCGGCGCGCTGGGCGTCGTCGCGATGCACGCCTGCCACCGCAACCTCGAATCACTCGTTGCGCGCGCGAGCGACGCGGATCCGCCCTTCGCCGGGCAGGACGCGCTGTTTCGCATTGTGGTCGCGAATCCCGGCCGGGTGCCGCGATGCGACCTCGAGGCCGCCGCGAACGGCGCGCCGGAAGCGACGGCTTCCGTCGCTGCCGGCGGCGAATCGGCATTCACGCTGCGCGTGCCGACGCGCCGGCGCGGCAGCATCGTGCTCGAGCGGGTCGAGATCGCGACGCGCTTCCCCTACGGCCTATTCCGCGCCTGGGCCGTTCTGCATCCCGCGACGCATTGCCTCGTCTATCCGCAGCCCGCGCGTGACGCACCGCCGCCGCCCCTGGCGCCCGGCGCCGCGGGCGGCGGCGCGGTGCGCAGCGGCGAGGATGATTTCGCGGGCCTCAAGGACTACCATCCGGGGGACCAGCCGCGGCACATCGCCTGGAAAGCCTACGCCCGCGCCGACGAGCTGCTCGTGAAGGAGTTCAGCGGCGAGGCCGAGGCGATGCCCGTCTTCGACCTCGACGACGCGCCCGGCTCCGATCTCGAGACCCGGCTTTCCGTGCTGGCGCGCTGGGTCGTCGACGCGCACGCGCGTGGGCTCACGTTCGGCCTGCGCCTGCCCGGCGAGGACATCGCGCCCGAGCCCGGCGACGCGCAGCGCCGGCGCTGCCTCGCCGCACTCGCGCGCTTCGAAGCGCCGGCCCCCGATGTCGCCTGAGCGCGATGCCGGCTTCCGGCGTCTCGCCTGGGCGACCGGCGGGCTCGTGGCGGCGCTCGTGCCGCACCTCCTGCGCCTCGAGCCCTGGGTATGCGCTGTCGTGCTCGCCGCGTCGGCCTGGCGATTGCTCGCCGAGCGCCGCGGCTGGCGGCTGCCGCCGCCGCTCGTGCGCGGCATGATCGCTGGCGCCGTCACGGCTGGCGTGTACCTCAGCTACTCGACGATCACCGGCCTCGACGGCGGAACTGCATTGCTCGCGTTGATGTCGGCGGTGAAGCTGCTCGAGACACGGAACGCCCGCGACCAGACGGTACTGATCTTCATCGGCTGGTTCCTCTGCCTCGCCTCGTTTCTCTACGCGCAGGATGTCCGGACGGCGGCCTGGGTGCTGCCGACCGTGTGGCTGCTCGCCGCCGCGCTCCTCGTCGTTGCGCGTCGCGGCGAAGACGGCACGCCATTGCGCCCGTTCCGCACGACGGGCGCAATGCTGCTGAAAGGCGCGCCGATCGCAGTCATCCTGTTCGCGTTCTTCCCGCGCCTGGCCGGCAGCTTCTGGGGCCTGCCGTCGGGCGAGCGCGCATTGACCGGGCTGACGGAGGAAATGTCGCCGGGCGACATTTCGGACCTCACGTTGAACGACGTCGTCGCGTTTCGCGTTCGCTTCGACGGACCGCTGCCGCCGCCGCGCGAGCGCTACTGGCGCGGCCTCGTCTTCTCGGAGTTCGACGGCAAGACCTGGTCGCGCGAAAGCGTGCGGTCCTTCCCATGGAAGAAGCCCACACATTCCGCTGCGGCGGTCGGCTACACGGTCACGCTCGAGCCGACGGGGCAGCGGATGCTGTTCGCGCTCGATCTAGTCGATCACTGGACGCCGGGTGTCGCCGTGCAGTCCTGGGATTACTCGCTGCGCACGCCCAGGCCGGTCAATTCGGTGCTGCGCTACGACGCAACGTCGTATCCAAGATACAACGCCGGGGAGCAACTGGCGCCGGACCTTCGCGACCTCAACCTTGAATTGCCTTTTGGACGCAATCCGCGCACGGCCGCACTCGCGAAGGGCCTGCGCGCCTCCTCGGCGAGCGACGCGGACTACATCCGCGCGGTGCTCCGCCTTTTCCGCGAGCAGGAGTTCTACTACACGCTCTCCCCGCCCGGGCTCGAGCGCGATTCCGTGGATGACTTCCTGTTCAACACGCGCCGGGGTTTCTGCGGGCATTTCGCCTCGGCATTCACGGCGCTCATGCGCGCTGCCGGCATCCCGGCGCGCATCGTCGCCGGCTACCAGGGCGGCGACTGGAATTCCGTCGGCGGCTACCTGATCGTGCGCCAGTCGCACGCGCACGCCTGGTCCGAGGTGTGGCTGCCGGGCCGTGGATGGTGGCGCGTTGATCCGACGGCCGCCGTCGCGCCCGAGCGCATCGAGCGCGGCATCGCGGCGTCAGCCGCTGGGTCGGAACTCGCCGAAGGCGGCCTGCTGCGCGACTCGGAGTTCTTCTGGCAGGCCCGGATGTTGTGGGACAACCTGAATGCAGAGTGGAACGACTGGGTCGTGCGCTTCGATCGCGCGAACCAGGAGGAGCTGCTCGCGCATCTGGGCTTCCACAATCCCGGCTGGGCCGCCTTTGCGACCGTGCTCGTCGTCGGCCTCGGGCTCGCGGGCGTCGTCCTCCTGCTGTGGCTCGCACTCGAGTACCGCCCGCGGCGCCCGGATGCCGTGACGGCGGCCTACCGGAAGTTCACGGGCCGCCTGGCCCGCCGCGGCATCGAGCCGGCCGTCGGCGAGGCGCCGCGCGCCTTCGCGAAGCGCGTGCGGTACCTCCGCCCCGACCTCGGCGTCGCGAGCCTGTCGATCACGGAGGCCTACCTGCGCCTCCGCTACGGGCCCGCACCGGCCGCCACGGATCTGGATTTCCTCCGCCGCGAGGTCGCGCGCTTCAGGCCGTGACGCCGACGTAGCGCGGGTCATGCGCCTCGCGCGAAAGGATGCGCCGCAGCAGCGGCTCGAAGTGCGCGAGCGGGCGCGTCGGGTAGTCGGGATCGAACGAGGCCTGGTCCCACTCGCAGAAAGCGACGCATGCGCCGTACCACGGGTGATCCTTCAGCCGGTCGCGCATGAACCGGTCGCCGCCGAGATGGTGCACGTAGTAGTACGTCTGAAAGAGGCCGTGCTGCTCGACGATCCAGGTCACCTCGGGCCGCACGTACGGCCGGATGATCCCGGCGGCGACCTCGGCGTGGTTGTACGGCGCGAGCTCGTCCCCGATGTCGTGCAGCAGCGCGCCGAGCACGAGCTCCTCGTCGGCGCCGCCGGCTTCGGCACGCGTCGCCACCTGCAGCGAATGCTCGAGGCGAGTGACCGGATAGCCTTCGAGCGAGGTGTCGAGCTTGCCGAGCGCGTCGAGCACGCGGTCCGGCAGGCGGGCCGCGAAATCGCGCTCCGACCGGTCGAGCAGGAGGTAGTCCTCGCGCGTGCCGTCCGCCATCCGGCGGAAGCTGACGATCTTTTTCATGACCCGGACTGCCCCGGCAGCCGCCGGCGCACGACCCGGTAGAGGCTCCGCGGGCCGTCGATGTCGATGTAGCAACCCTGCAGGTGGCGGAGGCCCTCCGCGGGATCGAATCCGGTGCGGCCGTGCAACAGGCGGCGGTTGTCCATCATGAGGAGCTCGCCCGGCTCCAGCAGGAAACGGATCTGGAACTCCGGCGAGCGCAGCAGGTGGTCGAAGGCACGGCGCGCGCGATAGTAGGCATCGAGCTCGTCGGGCGGGCGCAGCGGCACGAAATCGAGGCGCGGGCTGAAGTGGATCGCGACGAGGCCGCCGCTCGCGTCCAGCTCGATGGGGACCGCGCTCGCGACGAGCTCGGTCACGTCGTCCCGGTAGCGGAAGCGGACCGGCGTGCGCGACAGCAGGTCGAAGGCGCCGGGATCGCGCGACTCGAGCGCCCGCGCCGCCGCAAAGCCATCGACGAGCGTCGAGAGCCCGCCCGAGGTCTCGTTCGCAATGCAATGCAGCAGCTGCACGCCGGGCACCGGGTCCCGGTAGGGATTGTCGGTGTGGGGATCGAGCGGCAGCGACGTGTACGCGAGGTCGCTGGCCGCCGCGGTCGAGCGCACATCGAAGAGCGCGCCGAAGTTGGTTTCGCGCGTGAAGCCGAAGACCTGTCCGACTTGGAAAAGCGATTGAGGCTCGGTCGGCACGCCGCTGAACACGACGAAACCGGATTCGAGGAACTGGACGAGCCACTCGCGCAGCTGCCGGTCCTCCGGTTGCGCGCTCCAGACGAAGCGGCGCACTTCGCCGGTCGCGGAATTCCACAGGCGCGGCGCCGGGATGTCGTGGTCGGCCGGCGCGAGCGCCGCCTCCTCGAGCAGCTCCCGGCCCGTGAACTCGGACTCGTGCCCGTCGCTGAAGCGGACTCGATAGCGGCCGGGCTCCGGTTCGCTCACGCCCGTCACTGCAAGGGCCGGGTCGAGGTCCGACGGATCGTGCAGCCGCTGGCCAGTGCGCAGGTCCATGCTGCGCGGATCGCGGCAGCGTTCGCGCAGCCAGATCGGATGCAGCGCAAATCGCCGGCCATCGTCGAGCTCAATGGACAATTCGCGCGAGGCGCGGACCTGCAGGTGCGGCATGGCTGCTTACACTAGCATGGCGTCCGTGCGACGAATCGCCCTGCCCCTGGTCGTGGCCGTTGCCTTCTTTGCCGCGGCGACGGCGCCGTCCTGGAAGGCGGACCATCACATGCACCTCGGCTCACCCGATCTTTGCGCGCGCGATGAGCGCCTCGCCCCTGGCGATGATTTCATCGCGGTCCAAGGGCGCTGGGGCCGTGGCGAGCAAGTCGCGCGCCTGCTCCCGGACCCGCGAGTCCGCGCGCGGCCGGCCGATATCCACCCATTTCTCGAGCCCGATACGGGGGAAGATGCTCGGGTAGTACGCGCTCTTGTAGTTTGCGAGGGTGGACGGCGACGTGAGGAAGTGTCCTTCGCTGGCAAGCGCCTCGATGGCCTCCTCGGCGCCGAGCGATGACGCATCGACCGGAAATCCCCGCGCGAAGAGCCGAGCGGCCCCGATGACTTCGTTGCCGTAGACCGTCATAGCCGGGGAGTACGCCTTGGAGTTCAGCACGCTTCCGACGAACGGCGCGAGGCCGACCTGGCCCATCACGCTCGTGATCTGGTTAACCCATGTCGCTCCCGCGGCCAGGAGGTCCGGTCCCCAGCCGTCGCCGCTTCCCGACGTGCCTGCGTGGGGAACGCCGTAACCCGCCATCATCTCCGCGCAGGCGAGGTTGATCAGGTGCGTCTGCGGATCGTAGAAGTCAATCATCGTCTTCATGTCGAAGTACATCGGCAGGCTCCCGAGGATCACGGGAGTCCCCGGATTCGCGAGCTGCGAGAGGACGAGCCCGCCCAGCAGCTCCGCGTTCATGAGCGCGAGCGCCCCTGCGCACGGGAGCGGGGTCGTCATGCCCGACATGCCGTAATTCGAGTAGATCACGGGAATTGAGCGCTCGGCCGAGTCGAGGAGCTTGTCCGACGTGCCCTCGTTGACCACCAGCGGCGTGACAGGATTGAGGTACGGAATGACGAAGGGCTTCTCGCCCAGGTCGCCGCGCACCGCCTCGAGCAGCTCCAGCGCCCTGGGAAAGAGGCTCTCGTCCGAGATCAGGATCACGAGCGGCTTCGTCGAGTTCCCGACCATCTCGAGGACGGCAAACAGGTCGGCGACCTCGGGCGGCAGGTCGCGGATCACGCCGAGCGTCGAGATCACGTCGTAATTGGGGAGCGCTTGGCAGAGCCGGACGCAGCGGCCCATGTCGGCGCGACTGAACGGGGTCAACTCGTCAGTGATCGGGTCCTGGAACCAGAGATTCGTGACGCCCGCGCCGAACCGCGTCTGCCCGTCCCCGAGCCGGAATGCAGGAAGTCCCCGGCGATCGAAGATCCCGATCTCGGAGGGTGCCGACTCGATCGCCGCGTCCACCAGGTCGCGCCCGACATGCACGCGGTCGCCCTCGATGCGCGCCCCACCCTTCGCAAAGATGTCCCGTGCCCGCGGCGAATCCACGCGCAAGCCGGAACCGCCAAGGATCGCCAGCGAAGCCTCGTGAACGGCTTCCCGTTGTGCGGCATCCAAGAGGGCCAGTCGCGGTCTGGCTACGTTCTGCATCTGCTGCCAGGCGTCCGTCGGAGCCTACTTCGTCGCCGGCGCCGGCTTCACGCGAGCAAGCAGGATCGCGCCCCCGAGGAACAGCACGATGAGGGACAGCATGCCCGCGCGCGTGTTGTGCGTCACGAGCGCCGTGATCCCTACCATCGTGGGGCCGAGCACGGCAGCGAATTTTCCCATCATGTTGTAGAAACCGAAGAACTCGCCCTGCTTGCCCTCCGGCACCAGCGCGGCGTAGTACGACCGCGACAGCGACTGGATGCCGCCCTGGACGAGCCCGATGACGACCGCGAGGGCGTAGAAGTGCGCAACCTCGTTCATCCAGTAGGCGGCGACGGTGGCGGCCGCGTAGACCGCGATCGCGATGAAGATGCCGTTGCGGGCACCGATCCGGTTTCCGAGCCAGCCGAATGCGAGCGCCGCGGGAAATCCCACGAACTGCGTGATGAGGAGGGCCGCGATCAGGCTCTGCTGCGGGAAACCGAGCGACAGGCCGAAATCGATCGCCATCTTGATGACGGTGTTGACGCCGTCGATGTAGAGCCAGTACGCGAGCAGGAACCACACGAGCGGCCGGTACTTGCGGATCTCGTGGATCGTGGCGCCGAGCTCGCGCCATCCTGCGCGCGCGGCAGCGCCGGGCGCGAGCGGCCGGGCCGGTCGCTGCTCCCGTACCCAGGCGAGGCACGGCAGCATGAAGATGACCCACCAGACGGCCACCATCGGGAATGCGATGCGCACCGCGTCCGAGGCGCTCGCGAGCCCGAAGCTCGCCGGACTCGTGACCATGGCGACGTTGAGGAGCAGGAGCAGCCCGCCGCCCACATAGCCGAGCGAATAACCGAAAGCGGAGACGACGTCGTACTCGGCCGGCTCCGCGACGTCGACGAGCAGCGCGTCGTTGAAGATGATGCCGCCCCAGAAGCCGACGCCGGCGAGCGAGTAGACGATGGCCGCGCCGACCCAGTCGCCCTGCTCGACCGCGTACAGCCCCGCGGTCGCCGCCGCGCCGATCAGCGTGAAGATCGCGAGGAGCTTGAGGCGCGCACCGCCCCGGTCCGCCATCGCGCCGAGGAGCGGCGCGGACAGCGCGACGACGAGGCTCCCGGCGCCGTTCAGGAGGCCCAGCCGGAACGTGCTCACGGCCGCCTCGCCGCCGGCGCTCCAGTACTGCTTGAAGAACACCGGGAAGAACCCGGCCATCACCGTCGTCGCGAACGCGGAGTTCGCCCAGTCGTAGAGGGCCCAGCCGATCACGGCCCGGCGCAGGAGGACGTGCTTCACGCCGCCGCCGCGAGGTGTTCGCGCGTTTCGCGGAACAGAAGGTCGGGCCACCGCTCAACGGTGAGCCCGAGGTTGATGCGGGTCGGCGCGAGGTAGACGAGCTCGCCCGCGTGGTCGAGCGCGAGATGCTCGTGCGCACGCTCGCGGAACTGCTCGAGCTTCTCCTCGTCCACGCCGCGAATCCACCGCGCGGTCACGACGTTGACGGGCTCGAAGGCGCAGGTCACTCCGTATTCGTCGGCGAGCCGGAACGCGACGACGTCGAACTGAAGCGGCCCGACCGCGCCCAGGATCAGGTCGTTATTCCTGAGCGGTCGGAAAAGCTGCGTCGCGCCCTCCTCGCAGAGCTGGTCGAGCCCCTTCTGCAGCGCCTTCATGCGGAGCGGATCCTTCAGCACGGCGCGCCGGAAAAGCTCCGGCGCGAAGTTCGGGATGCCGGTAAACATGAGCGACTCGCCTTCAGTGAAGGTGTCGCCGATATTGATCGTGCCGTGGTTGTGGAGGCCGATGATGTCGCCGGCCCACGCCTCGTCCGCCTGCTGGCGGTCCGCGGCCATGAAGGTGAGCGCATCCGCGACGCGCACCTCCTTGCCGAGCCGGACGTGATGGAGACGCATGCCACGCCGGTAGGCGCCGGAGCAGATCCTGAGGAACGCGATGCGGTCCCGGTGACCCGGGTCCATGTTCGCCTGGATCTTGAACACGAATCCCGAAAGCGCCGTTTCCTGGGGCTCGACCTCGCGCACCGTCGTGCGCCGCGGCAGCGGCGCCGGTGCATGGTTGACGAACGAGCCGAGCAGTTCCTCGACGCCGAAATTCGAGATAGCCGAGCCGAAGTGCACCGGCGTCTGGCGGCCGGCGAGGTACGCGGCCGGCTCGAAGGCCGGCATCGCGCCGCGGATCAGCTCGACTTCCTCGCGAAACGACGCCGCATGCTCGCCGAGGAACTCGCCGGCAGCCGCGCCCGCGAGCCCGTCGATCGCGCGGTTGGTTCCAACGCGGCCGCTGCGGTCGCCGGCGTAAGCGTAGATGCGGTCTTCGCCTAGGTGGTAGATGCCGGAGAGCTCGCGCCCCATGCCGATCGGCCAGGTGACCGGCGCGCAGGCGATGCCGAGCACGCGCTCGATCTCGTCGAGCAACTCGACCGGCGGGCGCCCGTCGCGGTCGAGCTTGTTGATGAAGGTCATGATCGGCGTGTCGCGCAGGCGGCAGACCTCCATCAGCTTGATCGTGCGTTCCTCGACGCCCTTCGCGCAGTCGATCACCATCAGGGCCGAGTCGACCGCGGTCAGCGTGCGGTAGGTGTCCTCGGAGAAGTCCTCGTGGCCCGGCGTGTCGAGCAGGTTGACGATGCGCCCGCGGTAGGGGAACTGCATCACCGACGAGGTGACGGAGATGCCGCGCTGCTGCTCGAGCCGCATCCAGTCGGAAGTCGCGTGGCGCGCGGCCTTGCGGCCCTTCACCGTTCCCGCCATCTGTATCGCGCCGCCGAACAGGAGGAGCTTCTCGGTCAGCGTGGTCTTGCCGGCGTCCGGGTGCGAGATGATCGCGAAGCTGCGTCGGCGCGCTATTTCCTCGGCCGCCGTCATGTCGCGAGCGCGCCGAGCTCGAGGCGGTAGACGAGCGCATCCTCGCGGCCATCCTGTGCCTGGTAGTAGCCGCGCCGCGTGCCGACGCACTCGAACCCGAGATCGTGATAGAGCGCGATCGCCGCGCGGTTCGTCCGGCGCACCTCGAGGAACGCGTCGCGCACGCCACGATCGCGCGCGTGCGCGAGGAGCGCGAGCAGGAGAGAGCGCCCGACGCCGCGACGGCGCCATTCCTCCGCGATGCAGATGTTCAGGACGTGCGCCTCGCCCGCCCCCATCGACAGCACGCCGTAACCCGCGACGGCCGCGGCCGTGTCGACCACGACGCAGTGATAACCGACGCGCAGGCAGTCGGCGAAGATCTGGTCGTTCCAGGGAAAGACGTAGGACTGGCGCTCGAGCGCAGCGACGCGCGCGAGATCCGCCTGCGCCATCGGACGCAGGCGCCAGGTCGACGCCGCGAGATCCTCACGCGCCGTGGCCATTTGCCAGCACTCCGAGCGCGAGCTTGAGATCGTCCCAGGACTTGCGCTTTTCGCCGGGCGAGCGCAGGAGATAGGCCGGGTGATACGTCACGATCACCGGCCGCCCGTCGAGGTCGTGCAAGCGGCCGCGCAGCCGACCGATCGGCGAGTCCGTGCCGAGGAGCCGTTGCGCCGCGATGCGCCCGACGCAAAGGATCGCGTTGGGGTTCACGAGCTCAATCTGGCGGCGCAGGTACGGCAGGCAGCTTTCCGCCTCTTCGTCGCTCGGGTCGCGGTTGTGCGGCGGACGGCACTTCAGGACATTGGCGATGAAGACCTCTTCCCGCGCGAATCCCGCTGCGCGCAGCATCGCATTGAGCAGCTGGCCCGCCCGGCCGACGAAGGGCTCGCCCTGACGGTCCTCTTCGGCGCCCGGTGCTTCCCCGATCACCATGAGGCGCGCCGACCGGTTCCCGACGCCGAACACGGTCTGCGTCCGCGTCTCGCACAGGCCGCAGAGCCGGCAGTCGCGCACGACAGCCGCGAGCGAATCCCAGTCCGCTGGAACCCGGTCGGGGGGCACCGCGGCCGGCAGCGACGACGGGGCACCCGTCCGGCGCTCGTAGGCATCGACGCCCATGGCCTCGAGTATCGCGAGCTGGCGTGCCTGCATGGCCTCAGCCGCCCCCGGACGCGGACGTGCCGTCGCGCGGGCGGCGCCGGAGCTTCAGCCAGCTCCAGCCGACCGGCCCGGAGAGGGCATACACGGCGAACATCGTGAACAGCACCACCGGCGGGTTGATCGCGATCATCGCGATGGCGAGCGGCACGAGCAGGAACTTCGAATAGCGCACGCGCTCGCTTGCGGCGCGGTCCTTGAAGCTGCGATACGGGAACTTGCTCACCATCAGCGTCGCGGAGAGCAGCGTGATGATGAACGCGAGGATGAGTCCCGGCTGCCCGGTAATGTCGCGGTCGTGGGCGAGCGCGACGAAGGCGGCGACGATCGCCGCACCCGACGGGCTTGGCAACCCCTCGAAGTAGCGCTTGTCCTGGGTCGCGGAGCGCGCATTGAAGCGCGCGAGCCGCATCGCGGTCGCCGCGGCATAGAAGAAACAGGCGATCCAGCCGAAGCGCCCCCAGGCCGAGCCGTACTCGGCGATGCGCTCGACGCCCCACTGGTAACAGACGACGGCGGGCGCGAGGCCGAACGCGACCATGTCGGCGAGGCTGTCGAACTCCTTGCCGAAAGCGGTCTCGGTTCCCATGAGGCGTGCCACGCGCCCGTCGAGGCCGTCGAAGATCATCGCGGCGAAGATCGCAATGGTGGCCCGCTCGAAGTTGCCGTCGATAGACGCGACGATCGCGTAGAACCCGCCGAACAGGCAGCAGGTCGTCAGGAGGTTCGGCAGCAGGAATATCCCGCGGCGCATGCGCATTTCGTTGAAATCGACTTTCATGCGGCTGGCGTGGCAAGCCCCGGAGGCAGTGCCTAAGATACCGTGCTTTGGGACCGGCGACACGCGCCGCCCCCGGCCGCGATCAAGGGTTCCCGATGCGCCTGTCCGAATATCCGATCCAGAGCCTCAAGGAAGTCCCCGCCGACGCGGAGATCGTGAGCCACCGGCTCATGCTGCGGGCGGGCCTCATCCGGCGCCTCGCCGGCGGCCTGTACACCTGGCTGCCCATGGGCCTTCGCGTCCTGCGCAAGGTCGAGCGCGTGATCCGCGAGGAAATGGACCGAGCCGGGGCGCTCGAGATCGTGATGCCCGTCGCGCAGCCTGCCGAGCTCTGGGTGGAGTCGGGCCGCTGGGACAAGTTCGGGCCCGAATTGCTGCGGTTCAAGGACCGCCACGATCGCGACATGGTGCTCGGCCCGACGCACGAGGAGGTCGTCACCGACATCGCACGTCGCGAGCTCAAGAGCTACCGCCAGCTGCCGGTCAACCTCTACCAGATCCAGACGAAGTTCCGCGACGAGATCCGTCCGCGCTTCGGCGTCATGCGCGCGCGCGAGTTCGTCATGAAGGACGCCTACAGCTTTCATGTCGACGAAGCCTCGCTCGCCGCGGGCTATCGCCGGATGTACGACGCCTACAGCGCCATCTTCACCCGGCTGGGCCTGCGATTCCGCGCGGTGCATGCGGACTCCGGCGCGATCGGCGGCAGCGCCTCGCAGGAGTTCCACGTCCTCGCCGACTCCGGCGAGGACGCGATCGTGTTCTCGGACGGCGACGGCTATGCGGCCAACCTCGAGCTCGCCGAGGCGCTGCCCCCGCGCGAGCTTCGCGCGGCGCCTTCGGCGCCGATGCGCGAAGTCGCAACCCCCGGCGCGCGCACGATCGCGGACGTCGCGAAGCTCCTCTCGCTGCCCGCGTCGCGCCTGCTCAAGACGCTCGTCGTCGAGGGCACGGACGGCGGTCTCGTCGCCCTGCTGCTGCGCGGCGACCACGAGCTGAACGCGCTGAAGGCAAGCAAGCAGCCGGCCGTCGCGAAGCCGCTGCGGATGGCCGACGCTGCGCGCATCGCCGCGGCATTCGGCAGCGAGCCCGGCTTCCTCGGGCCCGTGGGCCTCAAGCTCACGCTGATTGCCGACCATGCGGCGGCCGCCGCGTCGGATTTCGTCTGCGGCGCGAACAAGGCGGACGCGCACCTCGCGGGCGTCAACTGGGGGCGCGACCTGCCCCTGCCCGCCGTCGCGGACCTGCGCAACGTCGTCGACGGCGACCCGAGCCCGGGCGGCACAGGGCGCCTCTCGATCGCGCGCGGCATCGAAGTCGGTCATATATTCCAGCTCGGGCAGAAGTACAGCGAGTCGATGCGCGCTTCCGTGCAGGACGAGCAGGGACGGGACGTCGCGATGTACATGGGCTGCTACGGCATCGGCGTCACCCGCATCGTCGCCGCGGCGATCGAGCAGAACCACGACGAGCGGGGGATCATCTGGCCGGCGCCGCTCGCGCCGTTCCAGGTCGTCGTCGTGGGGCTCAACTGGGAAAAGTCCGCGCCGGTTCGCGAGGCGGCCGCGCGCCTCTACCGCGAGCTGTCGGACGCCGGCGTCGAGGTCCTGCTCGACGACCGCGACTCGCGGCCGGGCGTCAAGTTCGCGGACGCGGAGCTCTTCGGAATCCCGCACCGCGTCGTCGTGTCCGATCGCGGCCTCGGCGCGGGCAGGCTCGAGTATCGCAGCCGCACGTCCGAGACCAGCGAGGAATTCCCCGCGGCTGAGGCCATCGGCTTCGTGCGCGCGCGCCTCGCGGCCGCCTGAGGAGGCTCCGGATGGGGGGAACGCGCGCCACGCTGCTCGCCGCCTTGCTTGCAGCGCTCCTCATCGCGCCGGCCGCGCGCGCCGACCGGCAGCAGGACCCCGGCCTCAAGGACGTCATCGCCGCGGCCATCAGGTCCCCGCCCTGCTTCGCGGCGAAGTACGACGACGTCGTGTGGTACGCGCTCATGAAGCCGCGCGTCGAGACGCGGCTGCGCGCGCAGCCGGCGGACCTCCGGCTCGGCGACGACGTCGGCCTGGCGGCGGAGCGGATCCTGCGCGCGGTGCAGTGCGAGTCGAACAAGCACGACATGCTGCGCGACCGGCCGCAGCTCGTGCTCGCGGTAATCGACGTCGAGAGCGCCTTCGACCCGTTCGCGGTGTCCTATGCCGGCGCCGTCGGCCTCATGCAGGTGATGCCGTTCTGGCCCACCGAGCTCGGCCTCACGAAGAAGGACCTCATCGACGTCGAGCTCAACATCCGGATGGGGACGAGCATCCTCGCCTATTATCTCGAGCGCGAGCGCGGGGACTACCGGCGCGCGCTCGGCCGCTACAACGGGAGCGCCGGCCGCCGCGAATACCCGGACCTGGTGTTAAGCCGTCTGTCCACTCGCTGGCGGCGGTAATAAAGGGGACTCGCCCCTTTATTACATGCTCGCGCCGCTAACGATTGAGGAAGGCCGAGGGCCAGTCTCGCGAGGCGGGCTCGATCTCCTCCACCTCCACCGCGTCCACGCGCGCCATCGGCGGGCCGCGATGCAGCCACGCGACAAGATCGGCAAGCGCCGCGGCGCTCCCCGCCGCATGCACCAGCACCGTGCCGTCGGCACAGTTTTCTGCGCGGCCGGTGAGGCCGAGCGCAGCGGCGCGCTCCGCCGTGCTTGCGCGAAACCAGACGCCCTGGACGCGGCCGCGCACGCGGACCCGGCGCGCGGCCTCGTGTGTTGCCCTAGAATTCATGCTGCGGGCAGTCTGTGGGCACCCTGCACCGAAGGCAAGCCGCCATGCCGGACATCCTCGTCCTCTATTACAGCCGACACGGCGCGACCGCCGAGCTCGCGCGCCAGGTGGCGCGCGGCGTCGACGGCGTCACGGATTGCCGCGCGCGGCTGCGCACGGTCCCATCGCTCGCGCAGTCCCCTGCTCCGCCCGCACCGCCGGAAGGCGCGGCACACGCGACGCACGATGACCTCCGCGAGTGCGCGGGCATGGTGATCGGCAGTCCCGTGCGTTTCGGCAACATGGCGGCGCCGCTGATGGCGTTCTTCGACGGCACCTCGAGCCTCTGGCTGACCGGCGTGCTGGCCGGCAAGCCGGTCGGCGCCTTCACCTCGGGTTCGACGCCGCACGGCGGCCAGGAAACGACGCCGCTCGGAATGCTGCTGCCGCTCCTGCACCACGGCATGCTGGTCGTCGGCCTGCCGTTCACCGAGCCTGCGCTGTCCGCGACGACGGGAGGCGGCACGCCCTACGGCGCGAGCCGCGTGATCCCGCAGGGCGAGCGCCGCCCGCTCACCGACGCCGAGCGCGCGCTCGCCCAGGCACTCGGCGCGCGCGTGGCCGGCATCGCGCGAAAGCTCGCCGCCGGCGGATGAGCGACCGCGCAAGCCGCGCGCACCAGGTCGCGCTCGCGTCCTGGGTCCTGCTCGCCGCGTCGGTTGCTGCATGGCCCTTCGCAGGCCAGGGAATCGGGCGCCTCTCGGCGGCGATCGCATTCCTGCCGCTCCTGCTGCCGCTCCCTGGCCTCGCGCGCGGGTCGCGGCGCGCGCTGCGTGCGGCGCCGATGGCGCTTGCGCCGGCGCTCGCGATCGCCCTCACCGAAGTCGTGGCGAATCCGACGGCCCGCGGGCTGGCCGCCCTGTCGCTGGCGCTGGTCCTGGTTGCCTTCGCCGCGATCGTCGCGGCGATTCGCGCGACACCGCCCGCCTGATCAGGCCTCGGACCGCGCGAGCCACTCGCGCACGAAGGGCACCGTCAGGCGCCGTTGGGCGGCGAGCGACTCCGCGTCAAGCGCATCGAGCATGCGACAGAGTGTCGCGAAGTCCCGCGGCGCGCGCCGCGTCAGGAATCCGAGCGTCTCATCCGGCATCTCGAGGCCACGCCGCTCGGCCCGGCGCCGGAGCGCCGCCGGTTGCTCCGACTCAGCGAGTGGCTCGAGTCGATGAACCTCGGACGCCGCGAGCCTCGAGGCTAGGTCCGGCAGCCGGATTGCGGTCGCTGCGGGCGCGCCCGCGGCGGCGATCGCGAGCCGTCCGGCATGTTCGGCCAGCCCATTGAAAAGCGTGAAGAGCGCGGCCTCCCAGCCGGCGACGCCGGCCACGGCGTCCAGGTCGTCGAGCGCGACGAGGTCCAGGCGATCGAATCCTTCGAGCAGCGCGGGGTCCTGCCCGGGCATTTGCGAGAGCGGCAGGTACGCGGCCGAACGGCCGGTGACGCCGGCTGCGGCGCAGGCGGCTTGGAGCAGGTGGCTCCTGCCGGAGCCCGCGGGTCCGTAGATCCAGACCGGCGCGCGCGCCGTGCCTTCCACCAGCCGTTGCATCGCCTCGACAGTCTCGGCATTCGCGCCCGGCGCAAACGTGTCGAAGCGGAGCGAGACGCCGAGCTGGACACCGAGCGGAAGCTGGCGCATGGCCTGCCCCGCCACGACCTAGGCCGTTCCGCGACGCGCGCGGCTGACCGCGACCGCCTTGCGGATGTAGGTCAGCACGTAATCGACGCCGCTCACGGCCGTCGTCACGAGGACGAGCGCGCCGAGGCCCTGGATGAGCCAGCCGGGAAGGTCCTGGAAAGCCGCCTGCCAGACGACGGCGATCACGTACACGAGTTGCACCAGCGTGTTGAGCTTCGAGGGGATGGTCGGCCGTCCTTCGACGGGGCCGAACAGCCACTTGTAAACGCCGGCGCCGGCGCCGATCACGACGTCGCGAAGCACCGCGGTGAAGGCGAGCCAGACGGGCACGAGTCCGATCACCGCCAGCGTGATGAACACGCTGACGAGCAGCAGCTTGTCCGCGAGCGGGTCGAGGACTTTCCCGACCTCGGAGGTCCAGCCGAAGTTCTTGGCGAGGTAGCCGTCGAGCACGTCCGACGCGGCGGCGATCGCGAACAACGCGAGGGTCTGTCCGTAGCGGCCCTCCGCGAGCAGCACCACGATCGGCACGGTGAGCGCGATCCGCAGCAGGCAGATGATGTTCGGGACGGTGGCCAGCTTCATGGCGAAAGCGCGTAAATGAGGCGCCCGGAATCCACGGCCTGGAGGCGTCCGTCGCGCTGGATCGCCTGGCTGAGCGCCTCGGGATCGCCGCGCACGTTGACCCGGAACGAGACGGTGTCGGGCGTCACCTCGTCGACCGCCACGCCGCGGACCGGTGCGAGCCGCGAGAGCGTCCGCATCGCGGAGGCGTAAGCCTCGAGCGAGGCGATGCCGGTCACCGTCACGATCTGCTCGGTGCGCTGCGCGGCGCCGCGCGACGCGTAGACGCTTGCATAGCGCTCGGCCGCGAGGTCAGGACCCGCCTCGAGTCCGCCGGTGGCGCTGCCATTCAGGTCAGCCGACGAGAACTGCCAGTCCACTTCGTAGGTGTTCGCGGCCGTGAGTCGCGCGCGGCCCACGAGCACGCCGTCCGCGCCGTAGCGGCGCGCGGCGTCCTTGAGCGCGTCGTGGTTGCCGGACCAGACCTGCTGCGTCGCGCGCACGAGGTCGTCGCCGGCGTCCGGCCACACGACGGGGAGCCCGCGCCGGGCCGCGATCGCGTCGACCTCCGACTTCTCGGCACTGGTGTCGCTCGAGGACACCATCGCCCGGCGGCCGCCGCCCCGGTCGAGCGCGAGCCAGACAAGGGTGACCGGCCGGTCATTGCCCATGGAGGCGAGGCCCGACGCGTCGATGACATTCTCGATCGCGGCGCCGTCGAAGGTCACCGCGAGCTGGTTGCCGGGCGCGCGACGGAAGCTCGTGACGTAGCGCGAGGCCTGTGCGACGAGCGGCGCGAGGTTCTCGAGGTCCGGCGCGTCGCGCCGGCCGGTGACGCGCACGAGCACGTCGCGCATCGCGTCCCGGAACGCCGCGTCGTTGTCGCCCGCATACGGCACGGTGACGGAATAGAGATCGCCGAAGGATTCGGCGCGGACCGCCGGCGCGAGCACCACGAGGGCGAGCGCGGCGAACAGGACCGCCACTCGTGCGGCAAAAACGGGGTTGGGGCGCGCGCTCACGTTACAATAGTACACTGCCCGCCGGACGGGCCCGTCGAACGAGGCCCGCTCTTCCGCGATGACTGAACGCCCTTCGCTGACCTACCGGGATGCCGGCGTCGACATCGATGCGGGCGAAGAACTCGTCGAGCGCATCAAGCCGCGCGTCGCGCGCACGCAGCGTCCCGAAGTCCTCGCGGGCATCGGTGGCTTTGGTGCGATGATCGAGATCCCCGAGGGCCGCTGGAAGCGGCCGGTTCTGGTCGCGGGCACGGACGGCGTCGGCACGAAGCTCCGGCTCGCGATCGACACCGGTCTTCACGACGGTGTAGGACAGGATCTCGTCGCGATGTGCGCGAACGACGTCGTCGTGCAGGGCGCCGAGCCGCTCTTCTTCCTCGACTACTACGCGACCGGCCGGCTGTCGGTCGACGTTGCCGAGCGCGTGATCGCCGGCATCGCCGAAGGCTGCGCGCTCGCGGGCTGCGCGCTCGTTGGCGGCGAGACTGCGGAAATGCCGGGCATGTATCCGGAGGGCGACTACGACCTCGCCGGCTTCTGCGTCGGCGTCGTCGAGCGCGACCGCATCATCGACGGCACGCGCACGCGCGCCGGAGATCCCGTGATCGGGCTCGCGTCGTCGGGGCCGCACTCGAACGGCTACTCGCTGATCCGTCGCCTGCTCTCGGAGAGCAGGGCCGACAGCGCGACGCGCATCGGGGATGCGCGCCTCATCGACCTCCTGATGGCGCCGACGCGCATCTACGTCAAGCCGCTCCTGCGTCTCGCGGCGACCCTCGACGTGCGCGGGTTCGCCCACATCACGGGCGGCGGGCTCACCGACAACATCCCGCGCGTGCTCCCCGAGGGGCTCGGCGTGCGGCTCGACCCGCGCGCGTGGCAGCGCGGCCCGGTGTGGGAGTGGATCCAGGCCAGCGGCCGCATCGGGGATGCCGAGATGCATCGCACGTTCAACTGCGGCATCGGCATGGTCGCGGTGGTCGCTCCGTCCGATGCGAACGCGGCGCTCGAGCTCCTGCGTGCGGCCGGCGAGCGCGCAGACGTCATTGGCGAAGTCGTGGCCGGCGCGGGCGTGCAGATCGGCTGATGGCCCTGCCCTTCGCGGTGCTGATCTCGGGGCGCGGCAGCAACATGCTTGCGCTCGAGCAGGCGACCCGCGACGGCCGCATCGACGGGCGGATCGCGCTGGTCGTGAGCGACCGCGCGGGCGCCGCCGGCCTCGCCTCCGCGCGCGGGCTCGGGTTGCCAGCCGCCGTCATCGAGTTGCGCGGCATGGACCGGGCCGCCCACGGCCGGCTGGTTTCCGACGCGGTCGAAAAAAGCGGCGCCGGGTTCATCGCGCTCGCGGGCTACATGCGGATTCTCGACGCCGCGTTCGTCCGCCGCTGGCAGGGACGACTCCTCAACATCCATCCGTCGCTCCTGCCCCTCTACCGCGGCCTGCACACGCACCGGCGCGTGCTCGAGTCCGGCGACAGGCAGCACGGCTGCACGGTGCATTTCGTGGTCGAGGAACTCGACGCGGGCCCCGCAGTCATCCAAGGCAGGCTCGCCGTGCGCCCCGGGGAGGCCGAAAGCGCCCTTTCAGCGCGCGTTCAGCGGCTCGAGCACATTATTTATCCGCAGGCCGTCGGTTGGTTTGCCGACGGAAGGCTGGAATACAAGGACGGCGCGGCGCTCTTCGACGGGCGGCCGCGGCCGCCCGCAATCGTCGAGGAGACAGGATGAGGGCGTGGGTGGCGGGTGCAATGGCGATGCTCGCTGCGGCTCGGCCGGCGGCCGCCGCGGAAGACGCGGCGCTCGCGCCTTTCGTCGCCGACTACGAGGTTCGCTACAGCTGGCTCCAGGTCGGCACGAGCCAGACCGAGGTCGCGCGTGAGGGAGCGCGCTGGTCGATCGAGTCGCGCACGACCGCGACCGGGCTCGCTCGCCTGAAGCTGGAAAGCACGCTACGGCAGCGCTCCGAATTCGACCTGACGACGGACGGGCCGCGGCCCGTGCACTACCTGCTGGATGACGGCACGAAGGACACGAGCCACGACGTCGCGCTCGACTTCGACTGGAGCGCCGGGCGCGTGCACGGCACCGCCGAGGACGCGGACGTCGACCTCGAGTCGGTCGCGGGCCTGCAGGACTCGGCGTCCATGCAGGCGCTGGTACTTTCGCGGCTGCGCGCCGGTCGCGAGCCGGGCACCATCGCGATGATCGAGAAGGACAAGGTGAAGTACTATCGCTACACCTTCCTGCGGCGAGAGACGCTGAAGACGGCGATCGGCGAGCTCGAGACCGTCGTCTACCGCAGCGCCCGCGACGGCTCGGAGCGCGAGACGATCACCTGGCACGCGCCGAAGCTCGGGTTCGTTGCCGTGCAGGCAGAGCAGCGGACCGGCGGCAAGCGCGGCTTCCAGACCTATATCCGCCGCTTCCAGCCCGGCGGCTAGGTCCTCGGCAGCGTCACGCCCTTCTGTCCCTGGTACTTCCCGCCGCGGTCCTTGTACGAGGTCTCGCAGACCTCGTCCGACTCGAAGAACAGGAACTGCGCGACGCCCTCGTTCGCATAGATGCGCGCGGGCAGCGGCGTCGTGTTCGAGAACTCGAGCGTGACGTGCCCTTCCCACTCCGGCTCGAGCGGGGTCACGTTCACGATGATGCCGCAGCGCGCGTAGGTGCTCTTGCCGAGGCACACCACCATGACGTTCCGCGGAATGCGGAAATACTCGACCGTGCGCGCGAGCGCGAACGAGTTCGGCGGGATGATGCAGACCTCGCCCTCGAAGTCCACGAAGTTCTTCGGGTCGAAGTGCTTGGGGTCGACGATCGTCGAGTTGATGTTGGTGAAGATCTTGAACTCGCGCGCGCAGCGCACGTCGTAGCCGTAGCTCGACGTGCCGTAGGAAACGATCTTCTCGCCGTTCGCCGCCCGGACCTGTCCCGATTCGAACGGCTCGATCATGCCCTGCCCCGCCATGCGGCGGATCCACCGGTCTGACTTGATGGCCATCACTCTCCCTCGATCCGGATGCTCGGCATCTTGACCGCGCCCTTGATGCTCCCCGCCGCGAGCGCGCCCGCCGCCCGGCGCGCGATCGCGAGGAACGCCTGCGCCGCGGGCGACCCGGGGTCTGCGACGACCGTCGGCCGGCCCGAGTCCGCCTGCTCGCGGATGCTGCCGTCGAGCGGCAGCTCGCCGAGCAGCGCCGTTCCGTAGCGCTCCGCGAGCGCGCGGCCGCCGCCCGCATCGAAGATGTGCGACTCGTGGCCGCAGGCCGGGCAGCGGTGCAATCCCATGTTCTCGACGATGCCGAGCACCGGCACGCCGACCTTGCGGAACATCTGCAGGCCCTTGCGCGCGTCGAGCAGCGCAATCTCCTGCGGCGTCGTGACGATGACGGCCCCGGAGACCGGCACGCGCTGCGTCAGCGTGAGCTGGATGTCCCCTGTGCCCGGCGGCATGTCGACGACGAGGTAGTCGAGCTCGCCCCAACGCGTGTCGGCGAGCATCTGCGCGAGCGCCTGCGTCGCCATCGGCCCGCGCCAGGCCATTGGCTGGTCCGCATCGACCAGAAAGCCGATCGACATCACCGGCACGCCGTGCCCGCGAGGCGGCTCGAGCGTCTTTCCGTCCGCCGTCGTCGGGCGCTCGCCCTGCAATCCCATCATGCGAGGCATGCTGGGCCCGTAGACATCCGCGTCCAGCAGGCCCGCGCGCGCGCCGAGCGCCGCGAGCGCCAGCGCGAGGTTCGCCGCGACGGTCGACTTGCCGACTCCGCCCTTGCCCGAAGCAACGGCAATGACGTTCGCCACCTGGGGAAGCGGGCGCTGGCGCGAGTCCGCGACGAAGGCCGGGATGCGGACGGTGATCTCGTACGCAGGCCGCTCTTCGACGCCCTCCGCGTCGAGGTGCGAATCGAGGGCGGCTTCGAGTGTCCCGGCGTAGCTGCCCACCGGGTATCCGAGCACGATCCGCGCGACGGGGCCCTGCGGGCCCGCAGTCACCGACTCGACGGCGCCGGCGTCCGCCAGCGGCATGCCGAGATTCGGATCGACGTAGCGACCGAGCGCGCTCGCCAGACGGTCCAGGGGGCTCGTGACCATGGAATGAAAATCAATTGGGGGGGCGGCATTGTAGCGGAAGCGCGCCTGACGATCGGGGGGCGGGGGGGTCTATGGCATACTGATCGCTCAGCAGACGTTGGGATTTTTCTCACAGCAGCAGCCGGGGTCGGATGGGAATTTTCGGTGGCTACCGGGCGGATCGCCTGATCGCCGAGGTCCGGGAGAGCGGTGACCCGGCCAGCCCG
>Ga0075424_100000196_pt1 | contig 42037 bp, 38 predicted proteins | sample SoiMethybrSBSTD3_FD_75301 | JGI IMG/M metagenome (GOLD analysis project Ga0075424, IMG submission 75301) | Bulk soil microbial communities from a Populus tree surrounding site in Tennessee, USA - Soil MetaG P. TD hybrid SBSTD3 | ecosystem: Environmental > Terrestrial > Soil > Tree plantation...
ATTGCCAGACTCATATCTATTTCGCTCCTCGCAGCCTCGTTGCCGAGTTGGGAACCGTTCCATGGGGATGGTTGTGGCATGTCAATGTACATGAATTCGTGGCACGACTGTAGGTGATAGGCGCGCCCGAGTTTGATGCGACCACGTTAGCGTCGAAGTTCACCAGTCGCTCCCCCGAAATGCTGCCTGCCTGGCCGCCCATCCCATGAGCCGTGTGGCAGGTCGAACACGAGAAGCCATCATTAATATGGCGCGCATGCTCGCTGAAACTGCTATTGGCGAGAATCTGGCCCAGGTCATGACACTTGGCGCAGAGCGCATAGGGGCCATTGACGGTGAGATCCGGGCTGGGAAATAGATTCGAAATCAGCTGGCCCGGTGCCGGCGCCTGGCTAAATTCGTAGTGACGCTCCAGCAAGTGTAAGTACTTCGATCCGTGCGGGCCATTCGCGCCATCGCCTCCGAACTCGCGATTGTCGTCACTGTTGCGGCAATCCGTACAAAGAATTCGGTCGCCCATGCTGCGGCCTGGCGTGGTCCCGTCCAGGTTCAACATCTGCGCTCGCAAGCTAGGTTGCGGCAGTGCGCTGCTCCGGTTATGGGTCACAGGATGGCTGGAGATCGCCGAGGCGCTGAACTGCGGAATAATGTTCAGGGGATCGCCCGCGGACGCAGCCCACACCGGGAGGTATCCAAATTTCGTATCCGCCACTTTGCCGGCGCTACTGCCGTGACAGCGAAGACAGTTTTCATACTGATTGACGGCAGGAGTCAGTACCGTCAGTCCATCCGTGACGCTGATCCCAGTGACCGATGTTTGCGAAGCCCGAATTGCAGGTGGAGCGCCAAAGCTCGTGACCGGCATGGAACCGTGCGGATTGTGGCAGTCCACACAAGTTGCGTGCCGATTATTGTTGAGTACGGCGTCTTCGGCTCGGTCGTGGACATTCGTTCCCGTCGCAAACGGATGGCCGGTTTTGGCAAACTCAACGAAGACGTTGGGCGCAACTGGTGACACATTGGAACCGCCGTTGTGGCATGCCAGGCAGGCTTGCTCGTCGGTGCCGCGCAGCAGGCGGGCCCGAGCGGACGCATTATGCGGCATGTGGCAATTGGTGCAGGCATTACCGGCTACCGTGCCATAACCTCCCACATAGGGTTGATTGGCGGTCGTGTTCGTCGCCTTGGCATGAGCGCTGACCGCCCATCCGCCCAGGTAGTTCACACTCCCATCGATGACACGGTTAGGATCATGGCACGAGAGGCACAGCGCGCCATTCGATGCATCCCGCACCAGAAAGTCCTGCACGATCGGATCCTTAATCTGCACGTGCGGATCGTGGCACGTATTGCACTCGACATTTCCCTTCACAAGTTTGACCTTCGGATCCGCTGTGCTGGGTGGAGAAGTCGAGAGCAACACGTTCAGCACCGGAGAGTCGGTCAGGGGAGTTTTCATGCTGACGGGATGCGACGCGCGCAGATCATTACCAAATTTCGACGTCGCCTTCATCGATCCGGTCATACTCAACTTGCCGTATGCGATGGTCTGCCCCGGCGCCACCGGCACCGATTGGTAGCGTGATCTTATCGATCAAAGCCGTGACCTTCTCTGCATTCACGATCTGAGTGGACGGCTATTGGCCATCAATCCAGGCTCGCACGTCGACTGGGATACACCGCAGGAGAACTCCTCCAGATTCAGATGCTGGATTTGATCGCTCCAGACTTTCGTTCGGGCTTCGCTGCATACCTTGACGAGATCAAGAGAAAAGGCGTGCGAGTAGCGAAATTTTCTTCTCTTCGATGGCTTACTATCTGGCCGAGTGCCTGTCCGCCGACCACGCTTTTGTTGGAGAGCTCATCGACGAAGAGGGCGGGTAGGTCAGAACGATCGGCGCGTGCAGTCATGGCAAGTTGGTTGACAATTTCACTTATAAGCTGGGCAATACCCCCTGCGAATGCCTCACCGACAAGGGAACGTGTTCATACCCGACGGGTGTGAGCCGCACCTTTCCGAAGGATGCCCTCCTGCGCGAGATGAACGTGGAAGCCTACGTAGGAACTCCTTTGTTTGGCGCACAGGGACAGCCCATCGGTGTGATGGTAGCGCTCTATTGTCGGCCTTTGGAGAATCCGGCTTTGGCAGAAATGATTTTGAATCTTTTCTCCGCCAGAACCGGCGCCGAGATCGAGCGAATGCGCACTGAAGATGAGCTACGACGCGTCACAGCCCGCTGGCACGAGGCCAATAAAAGAACTGCTGCAAGCCAAAGATCGCCTCACAGAAGAGAAGCTTTATCTCGAACAGGAGATCGGCACAGAACTTGGCTTTGGAGAGATCATCGGAAAAAAGACGGGCTTAAGGAAGTGTTGGCGCAGGTTAGTAAGGTGGCGCCCAGCGACGCAACCGTGCTTTTGTTGGGCGAAACCGGCACGGGCAAGGAAGTTGTTGCGCGGGCTGTCCATCACGTAAGCCGGAGAAAAGAACAAGCTTTCATTAAGATGAATTGTGCCGCGATTCCTACCGGCCTTCTCGAGAGCGAATTGTTCGGCCATGAGAAGGGTGCTTTTACCGGGGCAGCCAGTCGAAAGCTTGGACGACTCGAGCTAGCCGATAATGGAACCCTCTTCTTGGATGAAATCGGCGAGATTTCGCTGGAGCTCCAACCGAAATTGCTTCGCGTACTCCAAGGTCAGGAGTTTGAGAGCTTGGGAAGCACGCAAACCTTAAAAGTCAATTTTCGCCTGATAGCAGCCACGAACCGAGACTTGAGCCGTGAGGTAGCGGAGGGACGGTTTCGAAGCGACCGTTACGATCGTTTAAACGTGTTTCCGATCCGGATACCGCCCTTACGGAGAGCCGCGGAGACATTCCAGCTCTGGTGGAACATTTCGTGCGCAAGCATGCGCAGCGAATCAACCAAGGTATCACCTACGTTCAGAAGAAAACTCTCACTACGCTCATGAATTGGAATTGGCCCGGCAACGTGCGTGAACTGGAGAAGTTTGTGGAAAGGGCCATGATCCTCACCCAGGGTCCGTCCTCGCCGCACCTCTGGGTGAATTGCAACTGGACCAGATCACCAAACCAAAAACGCTCGAAGGAGTGAAACGCGAGCATATTATTCACGTTCTCAAGGACGCTGGAGGCCTGGTGAGTGGCCCAACCGGAGCCGCGGCTCGTCTAGGAGTGCCCCGCACGACCTTGCAGTCCAAGCTGAAGAAACTCCGCATCAGCCGCAGCCGCAAAACGTTCGCTCGGGTCCTCGCGGAGACTTGTATTCTTAACCTCGCGCCAAAATTGCGTGCCTCGCGCTTTTGACTTGTGCGTCATGTCCATCTTGAGCTGAACGAACGAAATGAGAAAATTGGCAAGCAAAGAATCAACGACCTCCTACCTCACTGTGATTGCGGTAGAGAAGATGCTCTTGCGGCCCTAGGCGGACATCGTCCCAGCTGTACCGAACCTCGAAACGCTCCAATCGGGTCGAGGCTGGGGTTTGGATGGCGCGAATTGATCCTAGTTTGGAGCGGGGGCCAGGGATCGAAGTTTCGGTAGCGCGCGCCAGCCTCCAATAATGCGGGATGTTGAGCTTAGATTTCGACGCCCAGTTCTGATTCAAGTATGAAACATCAATCGGTTAACGCTGGGAGGCGTATCATAGACTTGTTCGGTCGTGAAGAAGAAAAGCAAGACTCGGGTCCGTCAGGAATGGGCGGGTCAGATCACCGCTCTTCGAGAACGCCTGGACATCAATCAGGCTGAGTTGGCGCGTAGGGTGCAGTGTTCTGCAATGACCATTTCGCGCTGGGAGCGAGGACTGCTCCAACCCTCGGCGGAACATTTCGTCCAGCTTGGTAATTTAGGCGACAAGAGCGAAGCCTGGGCTTTTTGGGAAAAGGCAGGCATTCAGCCGGCCAAAATGGTGGAAGCGTTGAACGCCACGGCACGGAGGAGTCGAAAGTTGGAAACTCCACCGTTAGAGCGAGCCCGCGCGGGAGCCGCGGCTACAGCCCATCCCGAGACAGCGGATCTAATTGGCTTGCCTTTGTTGAACGCAGTCGTGGGCGCACATGGAGTTAGGGGCGACCGGCGTAGCAGCCTGCAAACGATCGCCTCCACCAAGATCATTGGCGCGGCTGCGCCTTGGTGTCCGAATCCTGCGTATACCAGCCTGATACGCGTCAAGGGGCATTCGATGGAACCCCTGATTCGCGACAACGACATTCTGGCGGTGGACTCTTTCCAAACCGACCGGAGCGAGCTGTACGGAAAGATTGTCATCGTTTCGAGCGACAAAAGCGGGCTGATCGTTTCACGGTTGCGCCGTTACGAGAATCTGGACATGTTGGAAGCGGAGAACCGACAGTACGAACCTGTCGTTCTTTACAAGACGCGAGACTGGCGCATCGTTGCGAGAGTCTTGTGGTGGATTTCCAAGGCTCCCTAGTGCCCCCCACACACAAGTGGTACTTAGCCGCCCACGTGCGGCGAATCTGCGTAAGAAGTACCCAATCAACAGAGATGAGTGTTCTCCGCGAAGGCGATGAAGCAGAGTGGGGAAAATTAATGGGATCGCCCGCGTTCCGGCATGTCATACCCTAAGAATCATGACCTCAGTTGCCTTGATGAGGGCTGCTGCTGTCTGACCAGGCTTAAGGTTCATTTCTCGAGCAGAACTGGCCGTGATGATTGAAGTAATCTGTTGATCACCGATGGAGATCTTGACTTCAGCCATCAGACCGCTGATCCGAACTCCATCGATCCGGCCGACAAGCTGATTTCTCCCGCTCACACGACGCATCACAAGATTTCTTGCCGGACCCGTCTTGCCCCGGGTCCGATATAGCAGGCGGTCCACTTCACTTTGCGGAATCCGGTGATGTCCTCCTGCGGTTTTCACGCTCCTTATCTTGCGCTTGTAGATCCACTGCTTGATCGTGGGGTAACTGATACGAAGCTCGGAAGCGGCTTCATGAAGCTTCAACAATTCTCCATTCTTCGCAGTCTTGGGAGCTCGAGGTTTGCGGCTGATTGCCATCGGACAGAAATCCTATAGTCCGGCTCAACCCCCGTCAATAAAACACAGTTCAGGCGAGCATGCTTCTCACAGTTGTTCTCAGCAAGCGTTTTGAAGATCTCCGGAACCACATAACGACACATAACTGTATACGATTGGACATCATAATCGTATGACATATACACTGTCGGTTTCTCGACCGTTACCTGTAGCCGAATAGCGTTTGGAAAGAACTACGCGGGAGTGCCTTCCCACGGGCCGCCTAGGGTGTTCGGCCCTATCCGTAAAGACGTGATAGTTGCGGCAACGAGGCTTTTGGCCCAAGAGCACCGGGCAGTCATAAACAGATCATGGAGTTCAAAATGTCCACCAAAAAGCTTTACGCGATGGCCATGTTTCTTTTCTTTGCGGCAAGAATTGCATTCGGGCAAGCTGGCTCTGCGGACTTGACGGGGACCGTGTCGGACAATGCTGGAGCTTTGCTGCCCAACGCTAAGGTAACGGCCACTGATACGCGGACTGAAGTCTCCAGCGAAACTCCAACTGGTGCCGGCGGTGTGTATGTCTTCACGAATTTGCGCCCAAGTGTGTATGCGGTCTCGGCAGAGGCCGATGGTTTTCAGAAACTGGTTCGAAACGGCATCACTTTGGCCACGGGCGAAAGGACTCGCGTCGACCTGACCCTTGTGGTTGGGAGCGTCAAGGAGAGCGTCACCGTGTCAGGAGATGCTCCATTATTGCAGACAGAATCAGCGAGCATCACTCAGTCGATTGATAACGACAAAATTGTAGAACTTCCCTTGAATGGACGCACTTTCATTTCATTGGCGACCCTCCCACCCGGCGTAACGCTTCCGCCCGGCACTCAACTCCCCAGGATCAATGGTGGGCGGCCTCGGACAAATGAGTATTTGTTTGATGGGATTAGTGCTTTGCAGCCCGAGCCCGGCCAGGTCGTTTTCTTTCCCATTATCGACTCCATTCAGGAATTCAACATCCAGACGAATGGAGTTCCCGCTGAGTTTGGCAGATTCAACGGGGGAGTTGTGAATCTCTCGACTCGAAGCGGATCCAGTGCCTTTCACGGCACTGTTTACGAGTTCTTCCGCAATGAGAGCTTGAATGCACGAAATTACTTTGCTCGTCCCCCTCAGACAAAACCGGAATTTCGTCGTAATCAGTACGGAGCGGCCTTAGGTGGTCCGATTGTGAAGAACCGCACGTTTTTTTTCCTCGACTACCAGGGGATGAAGCAAGCCATCGGCACGGTTCGTACTTCGACTGTGCCGACCGTTCTGGAGCGCCAGGGTGATTTCACCGAACTGTACGGCAGCAGCCAGCCGGTGCTTTATGATCCGGCGACAACTGTCCAGAGCGGGTCGAGTTTCGCGCGGTCTCCCTTCACTCCGACGAATGTCATTCCTGTCGATCGGATCGATTCGGCCGCACGAGCCGTCCTCAATCGCTATCCACTCCCCACCAAATCCGGCACGGCCAACAATTTCACACTCGTCGGAAACGAACAGGACCACCAAAATCAATTCGATACGCGCATCGACCAGAAATTCTCCGATCGAAACCAGATCTTTGGTAGGTATTCATACTTTCATGACGTGGATCAGCCTGTTCCGTTCCTTCCGGACGGGAGCGGCAACATCACAACCGGTGTCATCGGATTGACCGATACGCTGGGCCAGCAAGTTGTGGTCAGCTATATTCACACGTTCAGCTCTAAAACGCTCAACAATCTACGATTTGGCTACACGCGCCGCTCGTTCCAACGTCGCGGAGTCCAACTCGACTCATCACCATCAGGGAGTCTGCAGATTCCTGGGATTCCAACAAATGGAGCGTTCAATAATGCCTTGCCCATCTTCAATATTTCGGGGTACCAGCAAATAGGGTCGCCTTCCAATACGAACTCAAATTTCCGCACCGATGTCATGGAACTCGTTGATTCGGTTTCGCGCTTGATTGGAAACCACGCGCTCAGGTTCGGACTGGATTTTCGTTGGGAACGGCTGGATGTGATTCAGCCTCCAAATCCCACAGGCCTATTCACGTTTTCGCAGTTATTCACCGACTTGCCCGCTAATTCCACTACCAAGAGCAGTGGTGGCGATCCACTGGCGAGTTTTCTTCTCGGGCAAGTGCAGACGTTTTCAATTGATCTCCAAGGAAAGATCCTCCGTCCCCGTGCTCACGTTCAGGAATATTTCGTTCAGGACGACTGGAAAGCGACCCGTCGTCTCACCTTGAACGCAGGAGTTCGATGGACGCTCAATTTCCCCTCGACTGAAGTTGACAATCAGGGCGCCGTTTTCAACACAAACACGCAGCAACTCGACTATCTGGGAAAGAATGGATACCCGCACACTGCTCGCGAGTTGCACTGGCACGACTTTGGCCCGAGGCTCGGACTCTCCTACTTGCTCCAGGATAAAACCGTGATTCGCGCTGGCTACGGCCTGGTCTGGATTGAGCAGACCGGAATCACCACACCCTTCACGGTTCCACAATTCCCATTCCTCCAGACGACCAGTCAACGCACCCTGGACAACATCAACCCGGCATTTGTTCTTTCAACTGGGCCGAGTGTCGCTCCGATTCCGTTGACTCCCGATGCTGGACTGGGACAAGGCGTGTTCACCGTGAATCGAGATCTTGGATCCGGGTATGCACAGCAATGGAATCTCGCTATTCAACGCGAGTTGACCCGCAACATGTCCTTTGAAGTCGCTTACGTGGGATCTCACATCACGCACGTGGGAATCCCCGACGTGAACATTAATCAGCTTACGGTAGATCAATTGGCCTTAGGAACGGCGTTGACGCAGAAGGTAGCGAATCCCTTCTTTGGCGAGATTCCAAGATCATCATCGCTGGGAGACCCTGCCATCCCGGCCGGCCAGCTATTGAAGCCGTTTCCCAGATTCCTCACCGTAGCACCGTACCGAAACAACATCGGTAGCACGGTGTATCGCGGCTTTGAGGCCAAATTAGAGCAAAGACTCTCTCACGGATTGTCTTATCTTGTGAGCTACACCCATTCCAAGCTGATCGATACTGCGTCTTCCGTCTTCGATGCGTCAATCCTCACTGGGCCAATCGCGAATTTTCCGGTGGCTGACAGTTTTAATCTGCGTCGCGACCGGGATTCCTCAACCGGCGATATTCCGAATGTTTTTGTCGCTAGCTCGACCTGGGAGTTGCCGGTGGGCCATGGCCACAGCCTGAATCCATCTGGTGTTTGGGGTGTTTTGGCGAACGGATGGCAGATCACTGGGATTGTTCTGCTCCAATCGGGCATGCCGTTCGCTATCACCCAAACCACGAACTTCAATTCTTTTGCAGGATTCGGGGTGCAGCGTCCAAATGTTGTGGCTTCTCCGAGCTTGCCCTCCGATCAGCGCAGCCCAGACAAGTGGTTCAACACAGCCGCATTTCAGGAAGCACCACAATTTACACTAGGCAATGCCTCGCGAAATCCAGTGCGCGGCCCCAACTACAGGGACGCTGATATCGCGTTTATCAAACACACGCGTCTCCGGGAACAGGTGGACCTCGAGTTTCGTACCGAGATCTTCAACCTGACAAACACCCCAGCATTCGCTCAGCCGAATGGTGTTCTTCCGCCCAGCACTCAAACGAGCAAAAGTGCTTTCGGGACCATTACGGCCACCGCAGCCGACCCGCGCGTCATCCAGTTGGGTCTCAAAATTAACTACTAATGCTGCGTGATTAACGCGAGGCACGAGCATGAGTCATCTCTACATCGTGGTCAGTTGCAAAACGAAAGGCTGCCATGCAGTCCACGTGCTCATGCATCTCGGCGAAAAAGGAAAGGCTCCAGAGAAAGTGGCGTATTGGATGTCCTGCCCACTACTGCTTTACTGCCCGAACTGCGAAAAGAACTATGATTACTCGGATTCAGAAGAGCAATTTCGACAGGCCGAACTTCCAGCACCACCTGTTGGCTATCTTGATCGACTCGCAACGCCTCCGATTCACGGCTCCGCTTCTCTCATGAACGCAGGACACGCGTAAGGCTCCCAATCGCGCAATGGCGATGTTGCGCGTTCCTCATCTTAATCTATAGACGAGTTTGTAACGAATGAACCGGCCAGTTGCTGAATTGTCGGTCGGAACTGGGATTGGAAACACGCCAAGCACCACAGCACGCAGGCCCATCAACTACCAATACGAGAAGGCCACAGCGAGCAACACTCCAAACGCAACTCCCTGCTTCATTTCAGACCAGCCGAGTCTCTTGACGTCGAGGGGTTCCGCTTTTTCAAACACCCATCGCGAGCCTCGCACCAATGCAGGTACAAACGCAAAGATTGCAAAGGCAGGGAGGAAGTTCGAAAGCGAGGCCAGAACTAGCACCACCAGCAGCACCGACTGAGCCGCCAAGAACGCTCGTCCTGTCGCGAGTTTTTCCCGGCATGTCGTTGCTCGCGCGGAGTGGATGCGTAGCTGAACGAAATGAATCTGGTTTCCCGCGAAAATCCAGTTTGTAGTCCACAATACGAAAGCTCGCGTGTCCAGACGTCCTGTACCGACGTAGTACGCGGCAGGTGCGGTCGATGTCAGGGCAATTGCGCCCACCACCTGCGAAATCGTCCGTGTGTGGCGGCCCAGCCTGCGAAGTACTGCCTGCATAACAAATGCGAAAACACTCACCGCCCCCAATAGAAGCAAAGCCGAATAGCGCCACTTCCATATCAAGACAATTAGGCAAGCGAGGGCCAGCAAGCCGAAGCAAGCCGAGGCAATAAGCGCAGTCCATCGCTCTACTGAGGTTCGTGCAGAAATCGTCCCTGTGCCAAGCAGGTTTTCGACTGGCGTTCTCAGGGCAAACAACGAAAGAGCCGCACACGTGTAGAGAAACAACGCCGAGGCGCGATGTTCCGGAAAAAATCCTGCAGCCAGCCCGGTAAAGAGAGGGACCAACAACAGCCCCCAGGCGCCATGTTCGCGGGGAACGATCAGGGCTCGCCTGCGAGTCTGTTGTACCATGCCTGCAGTATGACTGGATCGGCTCAAGTTGGACCTCAGTCGCCCTGATGGACGGGTTCCGGTTCGTGGGGCGTGTATTCGCCTTCCTCGAGGACCCTCGATCCTTGATCGAAAGAATGACCCGTCATCAATCCGAGAACGAACCATCCTAGAACGACCGCTCCAAACGCGAAGATCGTGTCACCGAACATCCGCATCCATCGGAGTTTCGTCAATATCGGAGTGTGAAGAAACTCTGAGGATCGCGCGTACCAGGTTCCGACCTCGACGGATGCCCAGGCTTGCGCGAGTCCGATGGGCAATGTACTAAGTACAACCATCGCGGCCAACCCGATGTTGATGGACCAGAACGCAATGGCAAGCGGGCGATCCTTCCACATCAGCCCAGGACCTAGGGCTCGCAGGCAGAACAGCATGAGCCCAAGCCCCAGCATGCCGTACACGCCGAACAGGGCGGTGTGTCCGTGTACCGGAGTCAGGTTCAATCCCTGCACATAGTAGAGTGCAACCGGGGGATTAATCATGAACCGAATAACCCCGCACCGACAAAATTCCAGAAGGCAACCGCCACAAAGAAATAAATCGGCCACTTGTAAGCACTGATCCATGGGTTCTGGGCAGTTCCGCGAGACAGTCGGATGTTCTCCCACGCCTCGAATCCAATAAGAACCAGTGGAACTACTTCAAGAGCGCTGAAAATAGCTCCGAGCGCCAAAACTGAGTTCGGCGTTCCGGTGAAGTACAGGTGATGAAAAGTTCCGATGATTCCCCCGGAGAGGTAGATCACGGTCGAGAACAGCACACCGCGAGTGGCCGTCGCTATCGAGAGCAGTTTGAGCCTGGTGAGAAGGAACGCAATGACCACCGTGGCGAACACTTCGAAGAATCCCTCCACCCAAAGATGGACAACCCACCAACGCCAATATTCGGCCGTGATAAGTGGAGAACGCTGTCCATACATGAGTCCTGCTGCATAGAACAGAGGAATTGCTATGCTCGAGATCAGGAACAACATCAGCAGCGAGTAGTTCTCATCCCGTCGCTCCAAAGCAGGCTTCAACCCGCGCCACATCAGCCATAGCCAGAAGGTAAGGCCGACAAAGAGCAGGATCTGCCAAAGTCGTCCTAAATCGACGTATTCGTATCCTTGCGAACCGAACCAGAACCATAGATTGCCGAGCTTCTGCTGGATACCCAGCCACTCTCCTGCCAGCGAGCCAACGACGACGGCCACAACCGCGACAAACAGTGCGTTTACCCCGAAACGTTGCCCCTTCGGTTCGGTGCCGCTTACTGCAGGAACGATATAGAGTCCGGTCGCAAGCCAGGAAGTGGCGATCCAGAAGATGCCGATCTGCAGATGCCACGTCCGCGTCACAGAATAGGGCAGCCACTTCCCGAGTGGAATTCCGTAGAATCCACCTCCTTCAACTCCGTAGTGTGCCGCGATGGCGCCCAAGGCAACTTGTACGACCCACAGCGCGGCCACTACAAAAAAGTATTTCACTGTCGCTTTTTGAGAAGGTGTCGGGCTCAGACCTAGCAGAGGATCTCGCCGCGGCATGGAATCAGTGGTGGGCTTATGTTCCTGGGAACCGAAATACCAAACCATTCCGCCGATTCCGGCGAGAAGCAGCACGAAGCTGATAACGCTCCAGACGATGGTCCCGCCAGTCGGACGATTGCCAACCAATTCTTCGTGCGGCCAATTTTGCGTGTAGGTCACTTCCTGGCCGGGACGATTCGTGCTCGCGGCCCACGCCGTCCACCAGAAGAATGTCGCCATCTGCCGCTGTTTTAATGGATCACTTAGCGCGCCCGCAGGAATGGCGTACTCGTTTCGGCCGTTACCGTAAACATCCGCGTAATAAGCAACCAATTCTTCGCATGCGGCCGCGCGCTCAGCGTCAAGCACGATGGAGTTACTGGCAGCGTCATAAGTATTGCGTCGCGTAAGCTCCGTTAACCGTCCCTGGAGGGCTGCGCGCGATTCCGCCGGCATGGATTGATAATCCGAAAACCCTTGCTCTCTCGCCCAGCGATTCAACACAATTTCTGATTGACGATGAAGATAGTCCGCACTCCAGTCGGGTGCGACATATGCGCCATGTCCCCAGATCGTGCCGATTTCCTGGCCACCTGTGGACTGCCAGACGTTCTGGCCGTCGCGAATGGTGTCGCCTGTGAACAAAAGGCGCCCATCTGTGGTGATGACCTTCGCTGGGATCGGCGGCGCATTGTTGATGGCCTTGTAGCCAACGCCTCCCAGCACCGAGAATGAAACAAACATGATCAGACCAAATGCGATCCACAACCTTTTGTATTGCATGAGTCCCTTCTCCTATCACATCCAGAATGACTAAGCGGTCTGCTTCGCTGAACGTGCTCTCTCCAAGGCCACTGCGCGAGGAAATAGAACATTGTTCTCTAGATGAATATGCTGATGAAGGTCGCCTTCGAAAGCGGCCAGCGCTTTGTAGAGTGTTTGGTAGCTGACGCACGCATCGATGGGAGCGGAATATCCATTGGCTGCCTCTCTCATGGCTCGCAACGCACTTCCTGCTGAATCGTGTTCATATTCCATCATCGAAATTGGATTTTGAACGGAACCGAACGGACCAGGCGCGATCGACTCCCTTCTGGTCATTGCCTCTTCCATCCTGATCAGGTAAGGAAACAAAATCATCTCTTCCTTCATCAAGTGGGCGGTAAGTTCGTTGGCAAGGCCTTGGAAGAGGGCACGGATCTGTAACAGTTCGGGGTGATTTTTGCTGTGAGCCGAACAAACCTTCGCGAAAAGAGGCCCAAGTCGGCCAATCTCTTCACGGGTGTACTTGTGGTGAGTATCTTTGATGTGGGTAATCAGTGCCGAAATTGGCTCGACTTGCCAGTCTCTCTGCATGGTGGAAGTCGCCTCCGAGGCCTTTTCAAGTGACTCGAGCACTTCATCGATGTTCAGGTTGGCGTCTCGACAAGCTTCCTCCAGCGATCTTTTGCCGGCACAGCAGTAATCGATACCCAGCTTTTCCAATACTCTGGTGGTAGCCGGATTCTCGACCACCAGTTCCCTCAGGCTTTTTTCTGTAGCAACGATCATTCTTTTATTCTCCTAGGTGGGTAATTTGTTCTGGCTGAGAGTGCGGCTCGCGCGTTTGGCCGGAGCTTATCCAGACGTCACCTCGCCGCCCCGCAATTGTTGAGAGCGGAGTAAGAATGAGAAATTGCAAATACGCTGCCTGCAGGCTTGCCCACGAGGAATGCGCATTGCAAGGCGTGGTTTCAGAGCACGGTCGCGTGCGACCCAAGAAACAAGCAGGCTTAGTGCGTGAGATCTCCTCAAACAACTCCACCACGTCGACCAAATGAATCTCACCCGCAGGCTTACCCAGCCGATATCCGCCGCCAGACCCGCGAGCCGTAGCCACCAACCCGGCGTTTCGTAAAGTCAACAACACCTTCGACAAGTAATTCGCGGGAATCTCGACTGCTTCGGCCAGGTCCCGCCCCAGTACGGGTTCCCCAGACCATGCCGCAAGATGGGAAAGGGCTCGCAATGCGTATTGGGAGGTGATGGAGAGCATTGTTGACATCTACATGCAGATATCCTCTACGCCGCCATAAAAATTATCTGTGATCTGGGTCCCATGACCGTGTGACCCAGATCACAGGGCCTTCCACGCACGGTCCGTGCTCGTTCCGGAAGTACTCGGGCGAAAGAGTTCGCCGAATGGATTAGCGCACAGGAAAGCTGTTAGGCGGTGGTCCCCACGGCCTAATGAATAGCCGATCGGGACGACAAGGAGTCTGCATGCCGGAAGTCCGACGTTGCAATAGAAACGTCAGCTATAAAGTTGCGGCAATCCTTCCTTAACAAATTCGGGCAGATTCTTTTCCTTGCCAATGGCATCAAGAAAATCGCTGTCGTCAACAACAGTAATCGGATCGAGCTTGAGCGGCTTCAGGACCGGCTCCTTGGCCGCTACTTTCCCTTTCGCTTCCGCCATCGTCGCATGGCCTGCCAGCGGAAGGTGAGGGCGCACGTCCATCCCTGTTGGCTCCAGTTCATCGAGGACCAGCGACCACGTCAAGCGGGGGGCCTTTAGAGCCCGCTTGGCTACCGGCGGCGGTGGCAAGTTGGGAAGCGAGCCAAGCGCTTTGGTCAGCCGCGTCTTTGCCCGCGTCAAGGGAATGGGAGCCACATCCGGGTCTTCCATCGCCTGTGCCAGATTCAAAACTCGAGCGCCTCCGCCCACGACGAATTTTTCTCCTGTGATTCCAAAACTCTGCATCAGTGTCGAGGTTCCGCAGCGAGGCACTCCGTTGATCATGACCAGATCCAGGGACTCTTCATTTGCCTTAAGCAGCGCGCCGTAGGGATTCTGCGGCTTGCCTTCGAGCACGATCAGGTCGGCGCACTTCCCTGACTCCAGCGAACCCAGGTGATCCTGCCAGTGCAGGATCGCTGCCGCATTAATCGTAGCCAACTCGATGATTTGCAGATCACTCAGCAAAGCGCCGTTATTCTGGCTGTAAAGATGCGCGACCTTCAATTCACCAAGCAGATTCTTGCTACCCGAAGGTGACCAATCGGAACCAATCCCCATGCGCACTCCGGACTGCAGGGCGTCGGACACGCGCGCGGTGCCGCCGTACAAAAGCAGATTGCTGAGCGGCGACCAGATCATGGATGCTCCTTTAGCGGCCATGACGTCGAAGTCTTCCTTCTGTAGCGCGGCACAGTGAATTCCCGCCAACGACGGTGCGATCGCCCATTGACCGGGCTTGAACTGCAAACTCAAAAAATGCTTGCGCGCGGTTTGGTCCAGGCCCTCTGCCAAATGCAGGAGATAACATTTCTTTTGACTAATGCGCGCCAGGAAGGACTGCGCATCATTGGCATCAACGTCGGGAATGCGCGTGCCGGCCTCGGGCAGGTTGGGATCGTTCGTCTGCTCCACGTTGCGTACAATCCCGCGATAAAACCTGCGGGCTCCGGCGTTGCTGAAAAGCTCGATGCCCTGGCTGGTCGTCGTTCCGCCCAGAAGACACTTACACTCTACGTAGCGTGCTAACGGCGCCAACAAATCAGGCCTCTGCCCAAGAAGCTTCATCGGGCCACTGATCGTCGACCGGTATTCAGGAATCCCCGCCCATTGTCCGCGATTCGAATACGCCCTGGGTACAGCCCACAGCCGGAGCAAGTCATAACTCAAGTGATTGTGGAGCTCGATGAGACCGGGAAAGATCGTTCCTTGAGTGTTGACAACCGGTACGCCCTCAAAGCCCAAAGGAACTGCCCCACCGGCTGCGGTCACCGCGACAATGGAACCTTTGTCGATGTACAGCAGCCCGTCTCGTATGACGCGGCGTGTTGCATCCATGGTAACGATCTGCCCGCGCAGGACTATCTGCGGTCCTTCCGCGGGATCGATGACGGGCTTTGGTTTGGCAGTCTTAGCAGCAGCTTTCTTTTTGCTCACAGGAAACCTCTTCACGCAGGACGGGATGCCTTCGGGATAGTGACTGTGATCGTGACACGCTTCAGGGCGGCGGAAGCACCGGTGCGAGTCGCCCAATTCTTGGCGCCACGCATCCACGCGGGAAGTCCCGCTGGCATGTCCTGCTCGGGTATTTCTAACTCATCGCCGTCAACGAACTTGTCGCCGTATAACGCCAGTGCTACCGCTCGATCGGGGTGCTGGATGGCCGCCTTCACGGTAGGCAGGGCTGCATTCCAATTCTGCAGCATGGCCTTGATCGCAGCCGCATGCTTCACCGAGTCGTTGCCCGCGGAACTCTCCGGCTGCGTGGGATGAGTAATGTGCACCGCGACTACATGAGTCGCCTGCCCATGGGGAGTAGCCTTCCACGATTGAAACGCAAGATCGGCAAGTTGCCCCAGATTTACTACCGCTTCAATCTTGCTCGCAGCAAAGATCGCATCCAGCCAGCGATTCCGGTAGGCCGCGATGGCCGGGTCGTTTTTATGCTTTGTGCCTCCGCCTTGTCCATAGACGGAGTAGAGAAACGTGTTGATCATCACGTAGCTGCGGTCGATTCCCAGCTTCGCCAGAAATCCCTGGATGCGCTGTCCGGCCGCGCCTACCAGGATGCGCCGCGCCATGGTCTCGTGTTGCGCCGGGTCTTGTCCCAAAACTAATACGCGCGCGGACCCATCCAATCTTCCCCGATGAAAGATCGGTCCCCATTCTGTGCGGAAGTCTTTGAATGGGTACACCTGCTCGTCCGGATGGTCACGGACAAGTTGTTGAAAGGCCGATGCACAATATCCGGGATCAAAATCGTGGGCCATTACTTCCTCCTTGCGATGATCTGTGGGATTCGAGAAATTTGCGTCGCCGTTAAGGGGGCGATTTTTACCGCCGCTTTCTATTTCGACGCTTTCGGCGGCGAGGCGGGGCCGAGCCATTCCGCTTTGCCGCCCCCAGGATGCCTCGTCGAACAAAAATGTCGCGTATCGCAGTTCCGTTTGCTCCGCTATTCAACTGCTGGTCGGCCTGGATCAAAGCCTCGGCTGCATCTTTAAAGCTGGCGTCTCTTTGCAACAAGAAGTGATGGGACAAGATCAGTTTGTCGGCAGCCTTTCGCCCCATCAGCTTGCGGATCTGCCATAAAGACGCGGACCATATTTCTCCATCGTCGTGAACTTCCCCATCCAAATCTTTGGGGTAGCGTTTCGTGCTATCGAGCCTGCGCAAGCATGGTGGATCGTCGTTGCTGTACGCGGTCGCATCCCACGACCCCACGCAATTCTGCAAATGGGCCGGCTTGGCATCATTGAAGAAACTTCCGGCAAGGTAGTCCCCGAACCCCTCTCCCATGGCGCCCGCCTCTTCCGAGGCGCCAAATCCGGGAACTTGCGCATCCTGGATGGAGTGTCCGTATTCGTGAAGAATGATCTCCGCATCCTCCGCGTCATCCACGCCGCCGGTACCAAACGACAGGGATTTATTAGCGGGACTGTAGAAAGAATTGTCATCGGTCTGTCCGACAACGTTTACCGGAATCGGACGGCGGTTGACGTTCTTGAATCCCAGGCTCTGGATGTAGCGTTGCATCCGGTCAATGTGGAAGTACGCCATGACTTCCTTAAAGCCGCTCTGATTTCTTTTGAACAGAAAAGTTCGGCTTGTGGACTTCGCCCGTTTCTTGGTCTTGGACGTACTGACATAAGGGCCATCAAGGAACCCGGAGGAAGCAATCCCGCGCAATGAGACCTGCTCATAAGCGGTATCCGGAACTGGCTTGGAATCTGTCAACGTAGTGTCGTTGAGCGTAACGACCGGATTGGGATCAAACACCGTGCCTTTACCATTGGCCGTCTTGATCATGTCTTCTTTATGCAGGACTGAACCGCTAGCGGCACTGATATAGATCCGCCAGTCATGAGGCGGCGCCGAGACAGGAATCACAAACTTCCACGCTGGCTCGACAGTCTTGCCCACCGGAAAATTCACCAGTTCGCTGGTGACTTGCCCGCGAATCCGTGATTTTTTCGCCTTCACCGCTGACAACGCTTTCTTTTTCGCCTCCGCCTCGCTCCAGGCTTGCTTGGTCGCTCTCATTGGTGCTCTCGTGAGCATCGGGACCGGCATCGTGTTGTTCGTGAAGTGATAGGCGCGGTTTTGCGGATCAAGATCAACCTTTACCCAAGCGCCTGTGATTGGTTTCTTGTCGTGATATTGCTGAAACAGTACATGTGCGCCCAGAGGACTCTTTACGGTTTTGTCATATTTCAGATTGCCAAGATCAGCAGGAATCTTCAATTGCGACGCGATGCTCTTTAAGAACGCGGTTGCCGCTTGGCGTGGCGTGCCTTTCCGGGCAACATCCTTAATTCCAAGTGCCTTGCGGGCAGTTCCATAGGTCTTGTGAAGGACAACTTTCTCGGCCGAGACTTTTCCGAGCTTCTGCATAACGACTCCTTATTTTTTAAGGACCCGAATTCTTACAGAGCCAAGCACGTTTTGCCTTGCCAGGCAGGGTGGAGGCGGCACCTCGAGCTTCAGGGAGCCGATGTGTCTAGTGGATAGGGAATCTTGCCGCAACAACGTTACACGAATGCTGTGACAATTTGAAGACTTGGTTACTCGCTGTGCTTTCTAGCTGTCGGTTTGTTTTGCGATTTGGACACAAACAGTGATGCCGTGGAAACACCCGTACGGTTTCAATGTGGAGCAAGTTGCGCCTGGGCTTGGCCAGTATGCGGGAACGGTTTACATATGTTCGGTCCCCGATCGAATTCCCAAGATTCAAGTACGAACTTAGACCCGTAGCGAGCCGCGGAACGCCCTGGCGGCATAGTAAGATTCCGCACCGTTGTGGTAAACGAAAACAGTGTTGTAGCGGCGATCACAAAACAGAGCCCCGCCGAGTCTTCTGATATCAGGAGGTGTTCTCACCCAGCTGGACGTTTTCGTATCGAAATTCCCAAGCTTCTGCAACTCTCGATATTGTTCTTCCGTTAAAAGCTCAATCCCCATGGCGGCCGCGAGGTCAATGGCGTTGTCTGCCGGTTTATTTTCTTTCCTTGATTCCAGCGCTGCACGGTCGTAACAAAGACTTCTGCGGCCTTTAGGACTTTCCGCGGAACAATCATAGAAAATGTATTCGTCGTTCTTCTTGTCATGACCAACAACGTCCGGTTCTCCGCCAGTTCTTTCCATTTCATGAAGTGACCACAGCTTTTCAGCATCAGCTTCCAGCTTTGCTTGTACTTGGGCCCATTCAAGACCTTTATGCCGGTTCCTGTTTTTCTCAAAACGGGCCTTCGATGCACTGAGGAGTTGTTCACGTTGTTGTGGCGACAACGCCTTTTTGCGTGCGGTGTTCATGGTTACCTTGGAGCCTTTCTCCACATTTTGCGCGCCTTTCACGGCACGGCTACCGCTATGCCCTGCCCCTGTGACACAGATTCTGGCCCCCGCGTGCTGCTTCCCAAGTTAGCGCCAAACCCGCGCCCTACCCTGAAGCACCCCGACGTCGTGGCTTCGGCTTGCTTCTGCCCTTAAGATTGAGCGCAACGGCGGCGCGGATGAGATCCTTCAAGGCCGCCTCATCGATCTTCTCGCCTTCGTGGATGTCGATAGCCCGCCTGACATTCCCCTCGAGGCTGGAGTTGAATAGACCGGAGGGATCCTTCAACGCAGCTCCCTTGGCAAATGTCATCTTGACGGCGTTCTTGTACGTTTCTCCCGTGCAGACGATGCCGGCGTGGGAAAACACTGGAGTCCCCGGCGATGTCGCCTTGGCCCATTTCCACTCTTCGACGATCTCAGGATCGGCCTCGTGGATAATGGTGCGAACTTTCGCGAGCATCCTCCCGCGCCAGTCCCCAAGCTCCTTGACCTTCTGGTCGATGAATATAGCGGCAGATTCCACAGGGACCTTCCTTAATTCAGTACGATATAACTCCGGTAGTTATTCTAGCTGGGCTCACTAGAACGTGCAGCCTCCGCAAGCTGTCGAACTGCTCCACTCAAGCCAGAATAGGGCCTGAATGGGGCCGGCAGTCACGGCGCGGCTAGGGGTTATCTGCAGCATCTTGCGGGGCCGATCTCTTCGAAGTAAGTCGTCGAACGACATGGCCTTTCCACATCCACAATCCTGTAAGGACCATCACAGGAAGGAAGACGTACCGCGTTGGCCCGGCGTAGTCTGGAAGTTTTTCAAACGGACTATATATGTAGCCGAGTATCGGAATGCTAAAGATTAGGTGAATCCAGCGAAAAATCGAACGTTGGGTGGCATTGTTCATATTCGCCTCCACGAGCATGGACGGTGCATTTGCTTTGCGATCATTCGATTCATGACTTTTGGCCGGATTGAGGCCGCCAGTTGGGCGTTTTAGTACCGAACTGCTTGGCGTACTCAACGGTCAGTCGCTGCCAGCCTTCGACTCTCATCGCCTCGGGGCCGACGAGGCGTCCGATGGGGTGACCTGCCAGGAGCCGATCGAGCACGTCGAAGCTGATATGCCAGCCCGCAGCGCCCCACGAGATAAAGCGGCGATCGATGTTATGCCACAGCGTAAGGCGCGTGCCGCTGCCAGAGGGTTCGAGTTCCCAGCGAGTATCGTCGTACTCAAGCAGCTTGGGAGCGTCAGCGCGCGTCACTCTTGTTTCGATCGGCGTGGGCGCTCCCACCCAGGTGAGATTCACCGTTCCGACCGTACCCAGGCTTCCATTGACGTCGAACGGCGCCCATTCGCGCAGATGCACCGGGTCGGTAAGAGCCTGCCAGACTTTTTCCGGCGAGTGGCGCAATTCTCTGACCAGAATGAGCGTCCACTTCTCTCCATCCTTTCGTACCTGCGCCCCGCTGGCCGGACCCGGTGTGTACTGCTCGCGATTGGTCATCTTCTTCTCCTTGCTTAATAGCGCGCCAGTTGGGTGAGCTGAATGAGATTGCCGCAGGTATCGTTTAGTCTCGCAATGGTCGAACCGGTAACGTCGGTGGGCGGCATGGTGAACTCGCCGCCGCGGCCCTTGATCCGCTCGTAGTCGCCCTTGACATCGTCGGTAAAGAACATGGCCCCGGGCTGGCCCTGTTGAAACATCGCCTGCTGGTACGCTTTGGCCGCGGGATTGTCGTTGAGCGCCAGCTGCAGCTCCGGGCCGTCCTTTTCTTCGCGCGAGGTCAGCCAGCGAAACGGCCCCTGGCTGAAATCGGTCTTCTTAACGAAGCCCAGTACCTCCGTATAAAAGCGTAGGGCCTTGCCTTGGTCGTCTACATACACGCTGGTCAGTTTGATTTTCATTTGATTTCTCCTTTTTCACTTTTGCGGCTTGGGCCGCGTCGGCCTCGTCTTTCCTTTCGTTGGTGTTGCTGAATCCATGCGGTCGAGGTGGCGTTCGAGGGCATCCAGATGAGCGGACCAGAACCGACGGAACTGAGCCAGCCAGGCATCCAACTCCCGAAGTGGTTCAGGCTTAAGCCGGTAGAGACGTCGCTGTGCGTCCACTGTCGACTCCACGAAACCAGCCTCGCGCAGCACCCGCAGGTGCTTTGACACGGTTGGCTGCGGCATACGAAGCTGGCGCTCGATCTCTCCCACCGACTGCTCTGACGAGACCAGCAGGCTCAATATCGCGCGGCGGTTCGGCTCCGCAATGATTTCGAATATGGATTCCACCCTTCTTATATACTCTATCGAGCATATACTTGTCAAGGCATATAAGCAAGGGCCAACTCTGCGACCTGACCTGCAACCTCTTAATGGCCTTTCGCGTTGGATACCACCACTTCAAATTCGGGAAAGACCGTCACGGTCTCAACCGCGCGGCAACGTAAGAGCGATTGCCAAAGTCGGGCCACGAGGCCTTGGCATGTAGATCGGGGCGTCTTTTCGGAGAGGAAGGATTTGGAGATCGAGTTCTCTTTGGCGCAGCGAGGGCGAGAACGGCTTCAGCCCGGCGATAGCGCACGGAATTTCATCATTCCTTGGTTCGCTTTTGTCCTGCAAACCAGTGCCTCTAGCAAGAGCCGAGTGGCTTGGTTGGACGCTTTTCCGCTCACATGGCCCGGACCTGTTGTTTAGGCTGGGCACCTCCGAATGCATAGATAGCGACCACGATATAAGCGACGAGCGGTACGAGATAGGCCAGCGCGATGCTGTGATAGGTCACAGCAATCCAGCCCATCAACGGCGTCAACACTGCACCACCCACAATGGCCATCACGATGAGTGACCCGCCAATCTTGGTGTTGGGCCCCAGTCCCTTTAATCCAAGCGCAAAGATTGTGGGGAACATCAGCGACATAAACACGCTGGTGAGAAACACCGCACAGAACCCCACCCATCCCGGATGCACTACCCCGACTGCAACGAGAACGACATTCACCGCGGCGTACGTCCCAAGCATTTTGGCCGGAGAGAAAAATCTCATCAGGTAGGCAGAAACAAACCGTGCGACGCCGAAGGCTGCCAGATTGGCGGTCAGTAAGTATCCTGCGATCTTTTCGGGTTGATGCGTGTAGTCTTGAACGTACTGAATGAGATAGCTCCAGGTCCCGACTTGCGCCCCGACGTACATAAACTGGGCCAAGACCGCGAGCAGGAAGTGCCGGTGGCGGAATAGTTCGCGGAAATGCCCATGATCTCCTCCCTCCTCGTGCTCACTTTGGATGGCGGGAAACTTCGTCCGCAGAATCAGCAGCGCCCACAGCACAGCGACAGCGCCCAGGACGAGGTACGGCTTCACCACTCGCAAGGTCTCGGTTTGCCGATAGGCATCGTAAAGATTTTGTGCCTTCAAACCTTCGATCTGCTGAGAATCAAGTTCAACCCCAGAGAAGATAAAGAGTGTACCGCCCAGAGCGCCAACAACGGTACCGAGCGGGTTGAAGGCCTGCGAAAAGTTCAGTCGTCGTTCGGAACTGCCCGGATCTCCCAGTTGCGCAATGAAGGGATTCGAGGCAGTTTCCAGAAACGATAGGCCGCTGGCAATCACGAACTGAGCAAACAGAAAAAACCCGTACTTGCCGACGATTGCAGCCGGCCAAAAAAGGAACGCACCCAGCCCGAACAGCATCAGCCCGATCACGAATCCGGCCTTGTAGCCAAGGCGTCGCATAAGAAGTGCGGCTGGCATGGCCAGCACGAAATAACCCAGATAAAACGCCGACTGCACCAGCCCCGCCTGAAGGCGGTTGATGGCGAATGACTTCATGAATTGCCGGATAAGAACGTCGTTCAAGTTGTTCGGCACGCCCCACAAGAAAAAGAGAAACGTAACCAGAATGAATGGCAGCAAGTGACCGCCGGGAAACAGGGATGTCTCGGTAGGTTTCGTTGGTTCTTTGGGAATCGTCGTATTCGAAACCTTCATAGTCGATCGTCCTACCGGGTTTCTTTGGCCCTACCGATGTACACGACTCATCCGGTAAAGGCAACTGTTTCCGGCTCGAATTTCACAGGGCTGATCTAGTCCGGGAGATGACTCTCTGTGAGTTTACGGTGAAGATTCACGAAAGCGGACAGCTAGCAAGAGTCGATCTGGCAGGAAGCAGACTAAACACCATCCGCCCAGTGGTAGTACATGTCATTCCATCGCAGCTCCTTCATGAAGGTCCGGAGCTTGGTATCGGCGTCGATCAGGAGATATTCCATTCCCGTCATGTCCGCAAAATTCTCTAGGTGTTCCGCAGTGAGTGCACGTGAAAGCGCTGTGTGATGCGCGCCGCCGGCCGCAATCCAGGCAGTGGCCGCGGTTTTCAGGTCGGGCTCGGGAATCCAGAGCGCCCGTGCGACCGGCAGTTTTGGTAGAGGATGTTCCGGCGGAACCAGGTTTACCTGATTCACAATCATTCGAAAGCGGCTTCCCATGTCCACGACGGAAGCATTCACGGCCTTCCCACGTCGCGCGGTGAACACCAGCCGCACTGGGTCTTCCCTTCCACCGATGGACAGAGGATGGATCTCCATCCTCGGCTTGTCCTCTGCAATCGAAGGGCAGACCTCGAGCATGTGCGCGCCTAAAACCTGGCCTCCATTGCGCAGGTGGTAGGTATAGTCCTCCATGAACGACGCTCCACCCTCCAGACCTTGGCTCATGACTTTCACGGCGCGGACCAGCGCGGCGGTTTTCCAATCGCCCTCTGCGCCGAAGCCGTAGCCCTCCGCCATGAGCCGCTGCACGGCGATTCCCGGCAGCTGTTTCAGCCCGTGCAGGTCTTCAAACGTGTCAGTGAAAGCATGCGCACCCGTTTCCTTGAGGAAGCTTCGCAGGCCCAACTCGATCCTGGCCGCGTCATAGAGAGACTCCCGTCGGCCTCCGCCTGCCCGAAGCGGCTCGGCAACACAATAGCTTTCGTCATACTCTCTTGCGAGCTTTTGGACATCGGCATCGGTTGCCTGCTGGACCTTGGTCACCAGATCTCCCACACCGTAGCCATTCACCGCGTAGCAGAGCTTGATCTCCGCCGTCACCTTGTTGCCCTCGGTGACCGCGACGTTCCGCATGTTGTCGCCAAAGCGAGCGACTCTAAGCCGCTTTGCGTCGTGCAGGGCGCAAGCCGCGCGGACCCAGCAGCCGATCTCTTCGTGGACGGCTGCGTCCTGCCAGTAGCCAACCACGATCTTGCGGCGGAGTCGCATGCGGGCTCCGATGAATCCGAACTCGCGGTCGCCGTGAGCGGCCTGGTTCAGATTCATGAAGTCCATGTCGATGGTCGACCAGGGCAGCTCTTGATTGAATTGCGTGTGCAGGTGCAACAGGGGCTTGTCGAGCGCGCGCAGGCCGGCGATCCACATACGCGCCGGGGAGAAGGTATGCATCCAGGTGATGATTCCAACGCAGTCCTTCGCGCTGTTTGCTTCAAGGCAGAGGTTGTGAATGGATTCGCTGCCGGTCATGACCGGCTTCATCACGACCTTCACACGGATGTGGCTCGAGGCGCCCAGGGCGCGGGCGATTTCCGCAGAATGTTGCTCGACCTTCTTCAGCGTCTCTGGTCCGTAGAGATGCTGACTGCCAGTGACAAACCAAAGCTCGAGACTGGAGAGGTCAATCATTCAGAGCCTCAAGAGCAATGCCAAATTGCAAATTCGTTGATCGGACGCCCCAATGTCCTTGCGGCAGTCGGGTTGAAAGCGAAACAAGTAAGGGAGCCTCATGCCGCCCTGGCTGGCTCCCTTTCTTGGACGACTAGTTTACTGGCAACCACTCTCAACAATGCTCAGAAAGTCAGCTTCCCTCCGATCTGCCAGTTTCTCGGCAGTTGCTGACGGATAGCCGCTCCGAACGTGCCATTCGCTAGATTCGGATCGACGAAAAGATTGGGATGATTGAACAAGTTGAAGAACTCAAAGCGCAATTGAAAAGCAACTCGTTCGGTGATGCGCGTGTCCTTGTATGCCGTGAGGTCGGTCTCGGCGAAGCTCGGCTGACGGAATTGCTGAGTCTTTTCATTTCCGTTCGTGCCGGGAGTGGGGGCTGTAAATTGTCCAGGCGAAAAGACGCCATTTAGATATGCGCTGCGGGATGTGCCCTGGTGATAGCTGGCAACGTCTGGATAATCGAGGTTATCTCCGTCAGCGTTGTAGTCGCCGCCCGCACCAAACGGCGCTGTGGTCACAACAGTGAATGGATATCCCGTCTGGTAGATGCTGGTGCCACTGACCCCCCAGCCGCTGGCCAGCAGACCCATTGCTCCATGTCCACCGTTTAAACCGGGGAACTCGTAATTCAGTGTCAGGGAGAAGCGATTGGGAACGTCCCATGGAGAGTATCCGTAAAACTGATGCGGATTCAGCGCCGTCGGGTACGACCCATTACCGAGACTAGCTCCGCCAGTACCGGCATCGTCCTTTGAGCGGGAGCGAGTGTACGAAGCATCAAAGAAAGCTCGCCGCGCACGCCCGCGGAAATCGAATGTGACACCCTGGTAGTTCGCCAAGCGGTCATTATCCGCATAGTTAATCACACCGAAGCTGGAGTTGAGCCTGACAGGGTTAGCATTCACGAGCAAATCGCCGGGCAAGGCGTTGATGTCTGCACCGTAGCTTACGGTGCCCGCCTGATTGCCATTCGCGACGAGATCACTTGAGTGGGAACCGCTGTAAAGCACACTTGCGACAAGGTTGTTGCCAAGCCTTCGCTCCAAGGTGCCGGCCCAAATGTATGCTTTCGGCGTCGAGATATTCGGATTAATTCCACCGATTGTTAGCCCTGCGCCGGGAATGCCTCCCTTCGCGTCGAGACAAGGCGCTGTAGGACAGAGTGTGGTTCCCGCCAGGGGCGGGTAGCTAAACCCAAAGGGAGGCTTGTCACCACTCCCTTGAGTAAAGATCGGCGAGTTGGCTCCAGTCCCTCTAAAGAATGTGGGCGTAACAAGCCCCGGCGGATTGCCTCGAAATTCCTCCTGAATATTTGCTTGGGAGAGCCAGTTCGAATATATGCCGAAGCCGCCTCGTACAACCCAATTACCCTTCCCGGTAACATCCCAAGCGACCCCAACGCGCGGGTCGAATGCCTTGGGAGAACCTTTCAGAGCATGCTTCGTAGGTGTTGCCACGCCATTGGCTACGCGCTCCTGAAAAGTCGCCCCAGATCCGAGATAGAAGTTGCCGAAGACTGTTGTGTCGTTGCGTGAGTATGGGTTCCCCTGATCGTCAAAACGGAAACCGAGCGTCACCGTTAAATTTCGTCTTGCCTTCCACGTGTCCTGCGCAAAAATTCCCCAGGTTCGGGACGCCGCGTTCCATTCCCACAACTGTTGCTGGCCTGTGGTCGGGCTATACATCACGCCGCCCTCGGTATGAGGCGAGTCTTGCGCCAGATCGAGGAGGTTGTCGAATTGGATTTTCGGCGTGGACCATGGTCCCTGAAAAGGTTCCACATCATCTCCAAACCATCCCTCATAGCCGAACTTCAACACGTGCGCGCCTCGAACGTGAGTCAAGACGTCGCGCCAATGGTAATTGTGCTGGATGAAATCTCCCTGGGCAAAACCTTGCCCATAAAAGCCCCCGAAGCCGTCCAGATTGGAGATGCCACTTACACCGGTGGAGGGAATCGTGAAGTCACCAGTTTGGGCCTGTTTTCCCTCAATCCGGTTCTGGGCGAAAATAGCCTCGTTTAGAAGCGTCGGACTGAATGTGTGAGTGTAGTTAATCTGCAGTGCGCGTTGCGTATTGTTATTGGTGGATGAAAACTGAGGAATTGGCGCTGGTCCACCGAAGTTCAGAGTTGTCCGGAAAAAACTGCCATAGATGCGGTCGTTCTTGAAGTATTTGTCAACCCGAATGAAGTATTGATCGCCATTGCGGAAGTTACTGGAGTTGAAGATGCCGGAATCAATGACTGGCAAGGAGCAAGGGATTGATCCAGTGACAGAACCGGGGACCGGAATCGTGGTTTGACCGGTCGGGCACGCAGTCCCCAACAGGTGCTGGTCTGCTGTTGTTGTTGCAGCATTGCCAGCCAGTCCGGTGGGTGCATAGGTGTTGAGGATCAGGGTGCCAAAGGTGTCGGGAAAGTTCTGTTGCGCCCACGTAGCGAATTGAGGGTCGGGCGAGTTGATAACCGAGCCCCCTGTGGCAGCCGAGGAGCGCAGTGGCTCAACTGCAAAGAAGAAGAAGAACTGGTGATTGGGAATGATCGGACCACCGATCGCCGCCGACATGTTATTGCCGTGAAAGGGTGAATACTTGTCCTTCGGCGGCCGCATGAATTCCGTCCTGGCATACATGTTCTGGTAGTAAAAATAGTCGCTGACTAGACCATGGAACTGGTCGCCGCCCGATTTGGTTGTGCTCGTCATCTGAATGGAACTGGCGCCGCCATATTCCGACGAAAAAGTGTTGACCTGAACAGTGGATTCTTGGATCGCGTCGGGATTCGGTGTGAGATTGAGCACGCCTTGCCGAATACTGCTATTGACATCAAGTCCATCCATAATGAACTTATTGCCCACGGTTCCCTGCCCGTTCGCGCTCACATCGACGGCCGTTTCGGTAGAGTAGTTATCGACTCCCGATCCGGGCGTCCCACCACCACCTGGAGTACCTCCACCCATTGTTCCCAAGCCTGAGACTCCTGGCGCCAATGTGACCAACGAAATAAAACTGCGACCCGCCAACGGGAGATCGGACAGTGTTTGCGTCTCCAGCGTCAGCTGATTGCGGGTTTCTGCCGTGTTTACCAGCGGGACTTCTGCGGTCACGGTTACCGCCTCCGTCGCGGCTCCCACTTTCATCGAGACAGGCACGTTCAAATTCTGATTCGTTTGCAGAGTGACGTTGACCTCCGATTTGGTGAAGCCGGATGCCTCCGCGGTAATCTTGTACGGGCCGGGGGCGACACTCAAGAATCGGTAGTTTCCCCCGGCGTCGGAGGTCGCACTCGCCGTTATCTGAGTGGCTGTATTGACCAGAACGAGCTTGGCGTTGGCGATGGCCGCGCCGCTCGGGTCCGTCACAATACCCTGAATATTTCCGGTGAATTGTGCCCAGCTGGCGAGAACGAGGAACGGGAGCGTAGCGCAGACACAAAGAGTCCTGGAAAGCAGCGACGTGGCTTTCATAGCAAGTCCTCCCCCATAAGAGGTCGACGGCGCGGTCGACAGATTCCGAGAAAACGTTTGCTGTAGTGTCCGCGAATATAGTATCCACCTTGCAACACTGTCAAGACTTTTCTAGGGAAACAACCTTAGGACCGACTCCCACCGTCTGGCGCTCGCGCTGGGAAACCTTTGCTGGGGATCACCCCTGAGCCTTCTTTTATCGTGATGAGTTGATTCGCCGATTGGCGCTTAAGGACCTCGTGTCCGCCGGCAGGCCAGTAAATCTCGACGTCTGCCTGAGTATTGACACCCAGTCCAAAGTGTAATCGCGGATCATTCGAGGAGTAGAAGCTTGACTGGCTGAGCACGGCCTGGGCCTGTGATTTTCCTCCGTAATGCACAACGACTCGTGCACCGATTGCGCTGCGGTTCGATTTCACACCCTCCAGTCTCACCTTCAGCCAGTTCTGTTTCCCTTTCAGGTCATTGCGCAGGAGAGAGGGTGGTTCGTTCAAATTGACGACGAGCACATCCACGTCCCCGTCATTGTCAAAATCCCCAAAGGCACAGCCGCGACTGCAATGTGCAGCGGCAACCCCCGGGCCGGCAGCATCCGTCAGTTCCTCAAACTTCCCTTCCCCAAGATTGCGAAACACGGCCCGCGGCGTTTTGTTGGCATATTGCGCGAGTTTCTTTTCGACTTCCGGATACACGCTGCCGGTCACCATGAACAAGTCGGGATAGCCATCGTTGTCGAGATCGATGATTCCGGCGCCCCAGCAGATGTAACGCGTTTCCACGCCAACTCGCGACGTGCGAGTAACATCGTCGAAATTCGCGGAGCCGTCGTTGTGATAGAGGACGTTGGCATCGTCAGCAAAATGGGTCTTGAAGAGATCGAGATGACCGTCCAGGTCATAGTCGCCTACACCAACACCCATGCCGGCCTGTTCGGCGCCATCGTCGCTCAGCGCAACGCCCCGCTCGACGCCTTCTTCGCGAAAAGTTCCGTCGTGGTTGTTCATGAAGAGCAGACTGGGCGTGGAATCGGAAGCGACGTAGATATCCGGCCAGCCGTCTTCATCGAGATCGGCTGCGACCACGGTCATCCCGTAAGAATTGGCGGCCTTTGCAATGCCCGATTGCCGGGTCACGTCGGTAAAAGTTCCGTCGCCATTATTGCGGTAGAGAGAGTGCTGTCCCATGGGAAGGCCGCGCGGCCCGCACAGAACAGGAATCCCCTTCCAGTTGCAGTTGCTGTTCTGGCCGGGAATCGGCGCATGCTCAAACGAGAAGCGCACGTAGTTGGAGACGAAGAGATCAAGATGGCCGTCACGGTTGTAATCGAGAAAGCTGCAGCCTGCGCCCCAGCGCGGTTCGGCGTTCGACAGGCCGGCTTCTTTGGTTACGTCGGTGAAAGTGCCGTCACCGTTGTTGCGATACAGACGGTTCTGCCCGAAGTACGTGCAGAACAGATCCTCGAACCCGTCGTTGTTGTAGTCCCCAACGCAAACTGCAGAGGCCCAGCCCACCGCGCTGAGGCCAGCCTTCTCTGTGACGTCAGTGAATGTGCCGTCCCGGTTGTTCCTGTAGAGCCGATTGGACGTGCCCGCGGGTACGCCCTCCAGACGAGTGCCTGACAAGATAAAGATGTCCATCCAGCCGTCGTTGTCGTAGTCGATGAAGGCGCAGCCGCAGCCCATCGTTTCCAGAATGTATTTCTTGCTGGGTACCTCTCCATAAATGACCGGCGCGGTCAGCCCCGCGGCGGCAGCGACATCAATAAAGTGCGCGTTGAATGGACGTCCGGAGGGAGCAGGACGGGCCAGTGGTTTGGCGGTATGCGTCGAAACTCCCTGCGTCCACAGACGGTCACCGGCGAGCGAGATTGCTGAGCCCAGAGAAAGCCGCATGAAACCACGGCGCGATAAGGCCATTACGGAACAGGTCCCCTAAGAACTGTATCGTTGCAAGGGCTTCATTATCGCTGTTGCTGTGCGGGCGAGTAAAGGTTTACACCGGCTGACAATACGAATTAGGAGTTGGCTCACGGTTGAGACGATTGAACTGGTGCCGTGGGAATGGCCTCGTCTCCCACGAGTTTGTATCGGTAGCGCTCCCTCTCTTCCTGCGTTGCTTGCGCGCGCAACTCGGCCAGCCGTTTTAGCAGTCCGGGAATCTCTGCCTTCTGTCCTGACTTGCGCAGTGCCTGGATCAGCCGATACACCGTGGTCTGATCCTTGGGATCAATCTCGAGCGCCTTTCGACACTGCGCAATCGCGTCCGGATACTGTCCGGTTTGCAGGTAGAGTTTTGCCAGAACGGCGCGTGCGCTTGCCAAGGTGGGCTGCAAAGCTACCGCCCGCTTTGCGGACTGCATGGCCTTCTGAAATTCCGGCGTTCCTGGATCCACGCCCTTCTGCGTCAGAAAGTCCGCCTGCAGGTAGAGGAGGTAGGCATCGTCCGGTTTCTTGGCGAGTTTCTTCTGCACGGCATCGAGCGCTTTCCCGATATCGTTTTGTTGGACTGCAGCCAGGCCTTGAGCGGCAGAGCTGAGTGATTGGTTGGGGTCCAACTCGTGGGCGCGCTCAAAATCAGCCTCTGCTTTTTCGTAGTCGGCGAGTTGAACGTAGAGAACTCCTCGCGCGAGGTAGAGCTTTGCGGCATCCGGCTTCACGCGCATACCGTCGGTGATGACATCGATGCCAACCTGAAACGACTGATGAGCCAGGCATAGGCTGGCGAAGTCCAGATAGAAATTTACATTGTTGGGATCGCGCAAAATTGCTTGCCTGAGCGTGCTGACTGCCTGCGGAGTGTTTCCTGCATCTTCGTAGGCGGTGGAGGCCAATTCCAGCGTCTCGGCTTCGGTGGAATCCCCTTGCAGCAGAGGCCCTAGCGTCGCAATTGCATCCTGCGGCTTCTTGGCCATCACCTGCACCGAGGCAAGTAACTGACGCTCCCGTCGATCATCGGGATTGGCAGAGACGGTCCGCTGAAAAACTTTCGTGGCGTCCTCAAGCCTGTTCAGTCGGACCAGACAAGTTCCATAGGCGTGTTGGGCATCCAACTGCGCAGCAAGCAGGTCGCCGGCTCTTTCAAAGTGTCCGACCGCCGCCTCGCACTTACCTTCGCGATACCCAAGGACGGCCAACATAGCGTGAGCTGTGGGATCGTCAGGACGAAGGCTCAACATCCGATTCAGGACCGGGATGGCCTTGACGTCACCCTGCTGGTAAAGAATCTGTGCGCTGCCTGCCAGAGCCGCCAGGTAGTCCGGAGAAATCTTCAGCGCCTGCTCGAAGGCAGCCAGCGCATTCTTGCTCTCGCCTTTGCTCGCAAAAGCGATGCCCTGCAGTGACCACAACTGGGCATTGTTGGGCGACTGCTTCAGTGCCGTGCGGCTCAATTCCACGGCTTTGTCGAAATCGCGGGCACGCAAAGCTGCCGTGATCGGCTCAGTCGTAGGGTGGGGAGCCTGAGCCAGGGCAAGAGAACCGAACATGATGATTGCGCACGCGAGTCTGTTAAGGGAGAACATTCCGCCACCGCGCCCAAAGAGCGAGAGAACTTTTTCCAGAATAGCCCATCCGGGGAAACGCGGAGTGAATTTGACCGGCGACCAGCGCCAGTGATATAGAGGCAAACTGCAGGAAAACGTTTGCCCCATATAGGCTTAAAAAGGGCAAGCACGGAGGAGGACGGTTATGTATCTCACGTCGAGACGGCAATTTCTGAAAGCAGCAGCCCTCACAACCGGCGGTGTCTGGACTTCGCGATCCCTGCCGGCGTGGGCCGGCTCCAAAGTCGAAGTCTCAGTCGTTCCTCCGATATCAGTGTTTAACTACTCCCAGGTTGAATTGCTGGGAGGATTGTTTCGCTCACAGTTCGACATAAACCACAAAGTGCTTCTGGTCATGGACGAGGATGGCCTATTGAAGCCCTTCCGACAACGTCAGGGCATGCCCGCGCCCGGCCCGGACCTGGGAGGCTGGTACGACAACAGCGATGACTTCAATCCAGAAAATAATTTCCACGGCTTCATTCCCGGCCACACCTTCGGCCAGTACCTCTCTGGGATGGCGCGCGCCTATGCAGTGACGGGTGACAAGAAAACGCAAGCCAAAGTACAGCGTCTGGTGAAGACCTTCGGCGAAACGGTGGAACCGACGGGAAAGTTCTATGTCGACTATCGCCTTCCCGGCTACACCTTCGACAAAACATGCTGCGGCCTGATCGACGCGCACGAGTTCGCCGCCGATCCAAACGCGCTGGGCGTGCTGAAACGCGCTACCGACGCTGTCCTCCCGCATCTTCCCGAAAAGGCGCTCAGCCGCGCGGAACAAGAAGCTCGTCCGCACAAGACGATCGCCTACACTTGGGACGAGACCTACACTCTGCCCGAAAATTTCTTCCTTGCTTATCGGCGGAGTGGCGACGTGCGATATCGCGACCTTGGCAAGCGCTTCATCTATCACGAGTACTACGATGCCTTGGCCGAAAACCACAATGCTTTGCCGGGCAAACATGCTTACAGTCACGTCAACACGTTCAGCTCCGCCATGCAGGCTTATCTCGTATTAGGAGACGAGAAGCATCTGCGCGCTGCGACCAATGGCCTGCGAATGGTGCAGGAACAGAGTTATGCGACGGGTGGGTGGGGACCGAATGAAGCGTTCGTTGAGCCCGGAAAAGGACTGCTGGCAGCCAGTTTGGACACGAGCCACTCAAGCTTTGAGACTCCCTGCGGAGCCTACGGTCAATTCAAGATCACGCGTTATCTGTTGCGCGTCACGCGGGATTCCCGGTACGGCGATAGCATGGAGCGAGTTCTCTACGGCACGATTGCCGGCGCCAAACCTCTGTTCTCAGATGGCCAAAGCTTCTACTACTCCGACTACAACAACAAGGACGCCAAGAAGGTCTATTACAAGGACAAGTGGCCATGTTGTTCCGGGACGTTCCCGCAGTTGACGGCCGACTACGGAATCAGCGCCTACTACCCCGGCGACAATGGTCTCTACCTCAACTTGTTTATCCCCTCGAAACTCAAGTGGGAGCAAAACAAGAGCCGGTACACGCTCACGCAAAAGACGAACTACCCAACGACGAATACCACGGAACTCCATTTCGAAACGCAGCGTCCCGAAAATTTCGCGGTCTATCTACGCATTCCCGCCTGGGCTGACGCCAAGACGCGGGTCTCCATCAACGGAAAACGCGTGGACAACGAAGTAGTTCCCGGAAAATTCCTGGCCTTGCAGCGCACGTGGAAGAACGGAGACCGTGTCGAATTCGAAATCGGCATGCCGCTGCGTCTCGAAGCGGTCGATGAGCAGAACCCGAATGTGGTTGCGCTGGTGCACGGCCCCGTGCCACTGTTTGCAGTTGGTGAACTCCCTGCGAAGATGACACGGGCGCAACTGCTGGCGGCCACAGCGTTTGGCCAATCATCAGAAGACTGGGTTGCAGGCACGGGCGCGAACAAGGTCACGCTTCGGCCTTTTGCGGCCATTGGAGATGAGACCTACCGCTTATATCAGAAGGTCGAATCCTGATTATAGAGTCTCTGATTAGGTCTGGTTTTGAAAGGGGCGGCCTTCAGGCCGCCCGTTCGAAACAAAATCAATGCGGCTTCAGCCGCTGAGGGACTGCGCTTCGATCCGAGTGCCCTAAACTTGAGATCTTGCGACTACTGGACCACCAACGTGATGGGAGTGGTCTGCGAGAATGTGCCCGAAGTAGCAGAAACCGTAATGGTATACGTCCCGGGAGGTGTTCCCGTGGTCGTGGTGGTGGAACTGTGACCACCGCAAGCAGGCTGCAGCACGACTAACGTCGTCAACAGCAAAAGCAGCAGTCCGCCCACAATGCGTCCCTTGCCACGCCCGCGGCTACGCAACCCCACGCCCAGAAATGCGAAACCGGCTATTGGCAGGCAGATCGCGTAGAAGGATCCGCCTCTCGGCCGCAACTCCACCGTTGTTGTCGTTCTTGGAAAAGTGCTGATCGTTAGCGAGACCTGCGAGGGACTTGACCCCTGCAGCGTGACCGGCGTTGTCGTAAACGTGCAGGTGGACGGCGAGCCTCCGCTCGGCAATCCGGCAGAGCAGGTCAACGAAATGCTCGCCGAGTATGTCGTCTTGGGTGTGAGAATGATCTCATAACTGGCAGGGTTTCCTGCGACAACCGTCTGCGTCGCGCCATTCGGCGGAGTGCTGACTGTGAAAGTGTTCACCGTCACAGGCGTCGCCGTAGCGCTCTTCGAGAACTGCCCACCTACGAAAACTGTTCCGCTGTTGCCGAGAGTGCCCGATCCCGTGGGCGTCAGATTCACGGTCACGGTCGCCGTGGCGCCGCCATTGAGTATCCCGAGATTGCACAGCACGGTGTTGTTGGTCGGCGTGGTGGGACAGCTTCCACCCGAAGCCGTTGCAGAGACAAACGTCGCGGGCGCGGTTCCACTACCAGTGCCCAGATTGTCCTGAAACAGGACATTCGCCGTGGTGTCGCCGTTGTTGGTGATGGTATAGACGAAGCTGACCTGGTTGCCCGCATTCGCGGATGTAGCTGACGAGACTACTGTCAATCCCAGATTCAAGGTCGGCCCGAGCTTGGCAACAAATGCATCCTGAGGTCCGGCGATGTTGGCCTGCTTCGGAGTTGCGGTCGGAAAATTCCCCGAGGTCGTTTCGCCAGCGACGTAGGTATTGGTGGCGCTATCGAGAGCAATTCCAGTGCCGGCTTCATCGCCCGAGCCGCCCAGATAGGTCAGAAACTGATTGCTTCCTGTCGATCCGCCCTTGACCGTGTCCAACCGGGCGACGAAAGCATCCTTACCTCCTCCGCTCGTCCCTTGCACGGCATTGAGTACAGGCAAGTCTGTTGAGGTCGTCGTGCCCACCACCAGGGCACCTTGAACGCCGTCCACTACGATGGCATTCCCAACGTCGTCGCCACCACCCCCGAGGAAGGTTGCATAGGTAAGCTGAACATTCGTAGTAGTGGTTCCTGTCCCGGTGATCGGATTGTTGATCTTGGCGACAAATGCGTCTCGAAGACCATTGCCACCGGACGTCGACTGAAATGGTGCCGGCGTGGTCAATTTTGGAAAATCGCTCGATGTGGTGGATCCTGTGATGTAGGCGTTCCCGGAGGAATCAAGCGCGACCCCGTTGCCGACGTCGTCCGCTGTACCGCCGACATAAGTTGAATAGAGCAACTGTGGAGCAGTGGTCGTGCCGGGATTGATCTTCGCGACGAAAGCGTCTCTGGGCGCACCTCCGCTTGGCGCAGGGCAAGTGGTCACCGAAGCAGCGCTATTCAAACAGGCCTGATACGCATTTTTGATGGGGAAGTCGGTGGCCGCGTTCGTCCCCGTGAACGCGAAGTTCGTGCCGCCTGTGATGTACACATTCGAACCGCTCGAATTGTTATCCACCGCAATCCCACCGCCGGCCACAGTTCCAGTGCTTGGATTCCCTCCACCAAAATAGGTGGAGAACGGCAGGCTATTGGTTCCCGACGTCGACGGGTCCACCTTGCTGACGAAGAAGGCTTCGTTGCCGAGGAGCGTGGCCTGCAAAGTGCCGGCCGAGGGCGCGGTCGGGAAATCCGTCGAATCCGTGATGCCAACTACGTACACGAATCCTTTGTTGTCGAGAGTCATCCCACTGGCGGTGTCGGTGCCGCTGCCCGAGAGATACGTCGAATACTTGATCGTTGCTCCGGCGGGATCCAGCTCAGTCACGAAAGCATGAGTGCCTGGAGCTTTCGCAGAAGTTTGGAAACCGTTCGGGGTGGGAAAATCAGTTGAGGTCGTGGTTCCCGCAACAAAAGCATTGCCGGCCGCGTCAACAGCAATGCCGACACTCGCATCGGTACCGTTCCCTCCCAAGTAGGAGGCATACACGATGGCGGACCCCGTTTCGTTGAGCTTGGCGACAAAAACGTCAGGGCGAACGGGCGTTGTGCCGGAGATGGCCGTCGCACTCGGAAAATTTGTCGAACTCGTCGAGCCCGTTACATACATGTTGAAGCCAGAATCCACAGTGATGGTCGGGAAAACCTCGGAACCCGTTCCGCCCAGATACGTCGAGTAGCTGAGCACCGGGTCGATGACCAACTTCTCGGTAGGATCATAGGAGCCAATCTCAAAGCCCACGGTGTCCGCCGCCAGCAGCGAGAAGCGGCCGTCCACATTTTTCAGGGCTTTCTCCCGACCTTGATAAATGCGAGGCGCCCGCAAGCGGACGGAGCCCACCGCCGTTTCCAGCACAAGATCGCCCGCCTCGAGTCGCAAACTTTTGGTTCCCTCAAAATTCAATCGGATGTTCTTCGGATCCGCATCTGGGGAGACCTCAAAGTCATATTCCAGCTGTCCTTGCTTTCCGTAATAGACGAGATCGATACCGGGATACACCTGGCGATAGCGAACACGAGCGAACTGCGGGACGCGGCGTCTCCACTTCGCCGGATCATTCCCCAGAAGATAGTTGCTCGTGCCCGGAAGCGGATCGGTCCCGTCCAGTACCGGACAAGCCTGCGCTCCACGCAAGCTCATTCGGATCACGGAACTCGTGTTTGTCGATTCCCCTACCCGACCCGGATGAGACAAAGTCAGCACCGCCGCTTTCTCAGTAAGAAACAATCCGTATCCGCTGCCTCGCGACATGAACTTCACCTGCGGATCGGTTTGCCCCCGGTTGGGTTCGAACATCAGCGGAAGTTGGGAATACAGGGCGTGAACGGAAGCAGTCGCGGCTCCCTCTGATTTGGACTCAAAGAAGGAAGATGGAACCGTCAGTCTGCCGTCGGTCACCGGCGAATAGGAGCCCAGTCCTAAGACCGCCAGGGCGGCCGTGACCAGCACCACCCCTGCCGGCAAAATGCGGCTCCACAACACACCAGTACCGGGCTCACGGCGATTCAATCTCACGAGTTCCTCCGAAGCATTCAATTCAGGTGGAGAGGAATGAAGACGGCACACAAAAACGCCAGGCGGTCCCGGCTAGCGGGAACGGCAGGCATACTTGTCTCCAGATCCGTGTGAAAAAATAAGTAACTACTTAAACATCTGGCGGATAGCAGTGTCAAGCGAACGGCCGCTTCCCTGCCCGCTCAAGCCTCGTGAGATGCAAGAAAGTCAGCGGCGAGATGCCGCTGTTTCCAGAAAAGTAAACCTAGCCCCGGTAAAGGCGAGCTCGGAGTTGAACCATCCCCCCCCGAAATCACGGCTGCTTATTGTTGCCCGGACTTCCCAGAACCAACCGGGAAGCATCTCTCCGGTGGTCCAAACCGGATAACAGCGTTTACCGAGGGAATGCCCGAAAGCTTTCGTCCTTTTCAAACCTTGGCTCAATCAGTAATCTTTCTTCGACGCAATCCAATCTAAGCCTTTCTGGAGAGCCTCGCGCCACAGGCTCCGCCTTCGAATTGCTTAAGCGGACCCTACCTGACCCGCGCGATGCATCCTCGGAGGAAAAGGAAAGATGCTGCAAGACTGCTCGGATCGACGCGCCATGAGACGTTTCGATATGCGACTGCCAGCTGACATCCGCTTAAACGGCAGTCATACTGATGAGTTCCACACAGAGACACAGAACGTAAGTGCTCGCGGTGTTTTCTTCTACCTTGACCGTTCCGTAGCCCACGGATCGCGAATCGATGTCACCCTCACGTTTCCGCCCCATGTAACCCTGACCGAGGCTGTGCGCGTCCGGTTTGCCGCGCGAGTCATCCGTGTAGAGACGTCGCTGCCCTCGGCAAGGATTGGAATTGCGGCCGCCATCGAGGAATACGAGTTTCTCCGAGCGAGTTCCGGCTCGGAGTTCGCGGCAGCGCTGCAACAGCAGTGGAAGAGTGGCACCTGAGATTGAGTAAGATAATTTCGCGGGGATGTAAGGCTTCTGTACTCCGTGGAGCGGCGGGCGTCCCCGCCCGTCGGCGCAACGCGCTTCCAACTGAATGCTTCAGCTTTTCTTCTTATTGAATTCGTCGAGTTCCTGCTTCAGGCGTGAATAACGGCGCACCAGCGTAACGAGGTAGACGATGTGGATCAACCAGGTAGCGGCATAGGCGGCGTAGAGAAAGGTCATCGCACGCTGCTCCTCGGTTCGAGCAATGCCTCAAGGGCCAGAGTTTCCTCCACATCACGCTTCATTCGCTCCAGACGATAACGCGACCAGCACACCAAAACTGCAAAGGAGAGGAACGCAAGCCAGTTAATCAGCAATACGTGCAGCATCCGTTTATCAATCGAACCACCGCCGCCTATCACCGGTTGGGGATGCTGCGTGCGGAAGAACCAGATCGAGAAGTACACCAGCGGCACGTCTAACGCACCGAAGACAGCGAGCGCCGCGGCGAGTACGGGAGTCTGCCCGCTAGTCGAGAAGCGGCGAAGAACAAGATAGCTGACATAAATCAGCCAAAGAACCAGCGTCGAAGTCAGCCGCACGTCCCACGTCCACCAGATGCCCCACACAGGACGCGCCCACAGTGGTCCAGTTACAAGAACCACCGTGCAGAAAACAACCCCGACTTCCGCAGTCGTCAAAGCCAGGATGTCCGTCTCCGGCTCGGAGAAGTATTTCCTGATCAGGAAATAGAATCCGACGATTGCAATCCCGGTCGTGACGACTGAGGACGGATACATTCCTTGCGGAAGGGGCTTCATCACATAGGCGCCAATACAGGTCAGCACCCCGATCGCCATCACAACCCAGTTCGCAACCTTGTCGGTCTGCGGCTTTTGCCGAACCAGGTACTGAACCGACGCCACGAAGTTAATAAAGAACAGCAAAAACGCGGTCCATGCCGAGGGCACGTGGTAGTAGAAGATGCGCTGCACGTCGCCCATGGTCTGCTCGCGCGGTGCGACCTCCAATGCCAAGTACAAGGCATAGCTGAGCAGTACCGCCGTCAGTACCCCGAGGATAGGAAATGCTTTTTTCATTCCGCGTGCAGCACCGTCTCAAATAGGGCCAGACAGCCCGTAGTAAACACCACATCGTAGGTGGCAAGCAACACAATCCAGAACTTGGCGGAAGTCGAAGGGTCACCTACCAGGATGGTGGTTGTCGCCTCCACCATGGATAGTAACGCCGGAATCGTGATCGGAAACAGTAACAAGGGCAGCATGATTTCGCGGCTACGAGTCCGCAGGGACATGGCGGCAAAGAAAGTTCCGTTAACTACGATCGCCCAGGTTCCCAGAATTGCAACCGGGATGAGTTGCCACGCAGGCCCCAGAGCGTGCAGTTTGTAGAACATGATGAACAACGGCGTCATCAGCGCCTCTAGAACCGCCACGAAAATGAAGTTTCCCATGGCCTTCGCCAGGAAAAGTGAGTTCGCCGGTGCTGGCGAAACGCGATATGCGTCCAACACTTGATTACGCAGTTCGCGTGCCCAGGTTTGATTTAGCGCCACAACGGCTGCAAACAGAAAAGCTACCCAGACGAGGCCACCCGCAATGACACGAGATTCCTCCGCGTTTGGATCGAACGAAAAACTGAACACGACCACAACCAGGAGCGCGAAAAACAACATGGAGTTGATGGCGTCCTTCGAGCGCCACTCCAGGCGGATGTCCTTCGTAAGCGTCGCTAGGGTGATGCCGGTGGGCGCGCTCATGCCGTCTCCATGAAGTTACGGTCTGTAGTCCGCTGAATGATTTCCCCCGACTGCATCCAAACAAATTCATTCGCAGCACCATCCAGCAGCGACGCCTGATGGGTAACCACAAATACCGTCTTCCCCTGGTCGCGCATGTGCGCCAGGAGCCTCACCATTTCCCGGGCGGAGCGAATATCCACGTTGGAGAACGGCTCATCCAACAGCAGAACTTTGGGATCGTGCAGAAGAGCACGGGCCAGCGAGATTCGCTGCCGCATGCCCTGCGAATACTGCCCGACGGGACGCTGCAACGCCGCATCGAGTCCAACCGCCGCGATGCTCTCGGCGCAGCGCGCGTCGTCCTGAATCCCGTAGAGCCGGGCGAAGTAACGCAGGTTCTCCATCCCACTCATTTCGTCATACAGAAGCGAGGGATGCGCCATGTATCCAAATTCACGGCAGGCATGGCGAGGATCGTCTTTGCCAAGAATCGAGATGGTACCGCGTGAGGGCCGAACCAGTCCCGCAAGAATGCGCAGCAGCGTGGTCTTCCCTGCGCCGTTGTCCCCAAGAATCGCGTACAGGCGTCCGCCGTCGAAGGAAGCCGTCACGCCGCGCAGCGCTGCCAAGCGTCCGAACTGCTTGATGAGATTGGTGACAGAGATGATGGGACCGGCTTGTGCGCCCGCCGCGTTGGAGTCGATCACAATCGATTGGTTTTCGTCAGAGAAAGCGACTTACAGAGTCACACCCTTCGCCGGACCATCCTTATCGGTCATGCTCTTGGGCGGCTCAGCGTTCGGCGTCCCACTTGCTGGATCGCCCGGCTTGGCCGGCGCATACTTGGAAGCGCACTTCGCCTGCAGCCCCTTGGCGTGGAACACGCCGTCTTTTCCGAAGCTGCCTTCCGCCAGGGCCTGAGAATTGTCCTTGAACGTGTCGGGCGGGGGTTCGGTGCCGGCATAGCTCACCGCGAGGCTCAGATCTTGCTCGACCAGGATGAAATCCACGTGCGTGCCGTTCCGCTTGATCGATCCGGGCTGCACATTGCCCGCAACCCGCAGCCGCTTGGTGTAGGCGCTGTCGCCCAGTCCGCGCAGTTCCTTGATCGTGACGTAGTAGCTCTTGCTCTCCTGCACGCCCGTGTAGGCGAGATAGCCCAGCATCATCAAGATGAGGAGCGTGGCTCCGCCGAATTTCAGGTACTTGCTGGTTTCGCTCGACATAAACATCACCCCAAACCGATTCTCAGACTTTACCTGTAGCAGATGCCCCGGTCAAGCTGCAAAAGGAGGACAGGGCTGCCAAAATATTCTTCTTAAACTATTGACACTAATAGATTAAACCCGGATTGCACCGTCAAGGTTTAATGCCATCGAATTGATAAAATGCCCAACACTCTTACGACGAGGAACGCGCTCAAAATGATCCATCCCTGGCACGACGTAACTTCCGGCGACAAGGTCCCCGGCGAGTTCAGCACAGTGATCGAAATCCCCTTTGGCTCGAGCGTGAAGTATGAACTCGACAAGACTAGCGGCCTGATCAAACTGGATCGCGTGCTCTACTCCGCCGTTTACTATCCCGCAACTACGGCTTCATTCCCCAAACGCTTGCCGAAGACGACGATCCGCTTGACGTACCCGTGCTCTGTCAAGAAGCTGTGGTTCCCTTAACCATCATCCAGTCCCGCACCATCGGCCTGATGACCATGATCGATGCCGGCAAGCAGGACCACAAGATCATTGCCGTCGCGACCGAAGACCCTGAGTTCAACAGCTATCACCGAAGCAAAAGAGATTCCCTCGCATCGCCTGGTGATGCTTCGGCGCTTCTTTCAGGATTACAAGCAACTGGAAGGCAAGGCGGTCGAGGTTGACGAAATCCGTCCCGCGGCCGAAGGGCTCCCGATCATCACCGATGCGCTGCATCGCTACAGCGACCAACGACGAAAAGGCTTCAAGGAACTGCAGGGAAAGCATTGAGTTTGAATAGAAGCCAACAAAATCGACGCCTACGACGTCGCAGTTGAGGCCGCCGTTTTCCGTCCTCAAAGCGGGTACTACTTCTTCCTTGAAGAAGAAGCAGCAGCGCTGATGGAGTCGCTCGCTAACAATCACGGCTTCCTGGACGGAAACAGGCGCATCGCATTCTCGGCAACCGACGCTTTCCTGCGGATAAACGGCTTCTATCTCGACGTGATTGCGGAAGAGGGATATGAGTTTATCGCAGGCTCAATGGATCGACATGAGTTCAGGTTTGCCCAGATCCTGGACTGGTTCGTGAGCATATCAAGCATCTGAGCTAACCGGGTGCCCCAGGTTCGCGCCGTTTGTTGGCGCTAA
>Ga0075424_100000198_pt1 | contig 41927 bp, 43 predicted proteins | sample SoiMethybrSBSTD3_FD_75301 | JGI IMG/M metagenome (GOLD analysis project Ga0075424, IMG submission 75301) | Bulk soil microbial communities from a Populus tree surrounding site in Tennessee, USA - Soil MetaG P. TD hybrid SBSTD3 | ecosystem: Environmental > Terrestrial > Soil > Tree plantation...
GTGCTGGTGGTCTTGCCGCCCATCACCGCGACCAGGACGAGCGCCGCGAACAGCACCAGGCTCTCGAGCATGTTGTGGTGCGCGCGGTAGGCGCGGCCGACCCAGCCGGTGGTGAACGCCAGCCCCTCGCGGTTGCCCGCGAGCGCCGGCAGCCCGACTTGCAAGGTGGCGCCGGTGACCGCGACCAGCATCTGCACGAACGTCAGCGCCAGCGCCCAGACGAGCAGCATCAGTTCAGGTTCCATGATCCCTCCCCTTGAGGAGCGACCATTGTCACCGAACCGCTACCCGCGTAGCTAGCGCTGCCAGGCGGCGCGGCGGAACTGCCGCCGCCGCGCCGTGACCGCCAGGCGGCGGCCGGCGAACTCGTGGATCTTCTCGCGGATGTCGCCCCGGATGTCCTCGGGCAGCGCGGCCGCCGCATCGTCGAAGCGGGTGACCACCTCGTCGGGCGCGGGCGGGCCGTCGTGGAAAAAGCCACGGTTCTTGTCCCAGACCAGCGCCCGGTCGCTCGAGTCGACCCCGTAGCAGAGCTGGAACAGCGTGACTTCCTCCCCGGCCTGCCAGACGAACAGGTCGAAGAACTCGTCGTGGAACCAGCGCCGCCGGGCAGGCGGGTCGTCCGCGACTCCGTGGATTTCTTTCAGCATCTTGGGGCTTTGACCGGCAACGCGGCGCCCGAGTTCTGCGCCGCTGTCGGGCAAACGCCGTCAAGGAATCGCGACCGCGGCGACGCCGATGCTTGTCGATGACGTGACGCCGTCGACTTCTAGACCGAGTGGAGCGTTCCTGACTCATCGAGTGCGCATGTGGAGTCTCATGAAGGCGCGCCAAATGGCGGCAAGGGCAGGGCCAAAATCTTGCGATGAGGCGGACATGGGCGCGACTGACGCGGAGGTGCTGAAGATGAACGACCCGGCGGCGGGTGTGGCGGAGCGGCGTTCGACCTTCCTGAAATCGCTCGCGGACTTCACGCGCGAGCACCGCGCGGCGCGCTGGAGCGGCACGCTCGCGCAGTTCCTCGAGAGCGTGTTCCCCGCCGACCCGCGCGCGCTGACGCGCTCGAGCCACCAATACATGTGGGACATGCTGCGCGCCAACGGCTGGACCGAGGGCTCGGCCGAAGGCGGCGGGCGCCTGCGCTGCCGGCTCTTCGAGGACGATCTCTACGGCATCGACGACACGCTCGAGCGCGTCCTCGACTACTTCAAGGCGGCCGCGGCCGGCTCCGAGGTCGGCCGGCGCCTGCTGCTGCTGCTCGGTCCGCCCTCGGGCGGCAAGTCGAGCATGGTGATCCTGCTCAAGCGCGGCCTCGAGGCCTACAGCAACACCGACGCCGGCGCGCTCTACGCGATCCACGGCTGCCCGGTGCACGAGTCGCCGCTGCACCTGATCCCGCACAAGCTGCGCGCGCAGTTCCGCCAGACCTACGGCGTCGAGGTGACGGGCGAGGCGTGCCCGCACTGCGCGAGCCGCCTGCAGCAGGAGTTCGGCGGCGACTTCATGCAGATGCCGGTGCAGCGCGTGTTCATCTCCGAGGCGGCGCGCCTGGGCGTGGGCACCTACGCGCCGCACGATCCCACCACCGCCGACATCGCCGACCTGGTCGGCTCGGTCGACCTGTCGAAAGTCTCGGAGTTCGGCGACGAGGGCGACCCGCGCGCCTGGTCGTGGTCCGGCGCGGTGTTCGCCGCGAGCCGGGGCTGCCTCGAGATGATCGAGATCCTCAAGGTGAAGCGCGAGTTCCTCTACCTCCTGCTCACGCTCACGCAGGAGAAGAACGTCAAGGTGTCGCGCTTCCCGCTGATCCACATCGACGAGGCGATCGTCGCGCACACCAACTTCGCCGAGTTCCGCAAGTTCCTGCAGGAGCCCGAGAACGAGGCGCTGCTCGACCGCATGGTGATCATCCAGGTGCCCTACACCCTGGACTACAAGCAGGAGGCGCGCATCTACCGCAAGCTCTGCTCCTCGACCGAGGCGTTCCGCTCGGTGCACCTCGACCCGCACGCGCTGCACGTGGCGGCGGTGTTCTCGGTGCTCTCGCGCATCAGCGAGTCCGAAGAGCGCGACGCCGACAGCGTGAAGAAGGTGCGCCTCTACGCCAACGAGGACGTCGAGGGCGTGGCGCCGCAGGAGGCGGCCAAGGTGCGCGCCCGCAACCCCGACGAGGGCCTCTCGGGCGTCTCGCCGCGCTTCGTGATCAACGCGCTGTCCTCCGCCATCATCCAGTCGGAGGCGAAGAGCCTGACCACCATGGACGTGCTGATCGCGCTGAAAGACGCGATCGAGTCCGACGTGCGCATCGACAGCAAGAAGAAGCGCAAGTGGGTCGACTTCCTGGTCGCGGTGCGCAAGGACTTCTACAACCGCTGGGTCAAGGAAGACGTGCACAAGGCGCTGTTCGTCTCCTTCGAGCAGGAGGCGCAGCAGCTGCTCGACAAGTACCTGGACGAGGTCGAGGCGACGCTCGACAACCGCACGCTGCGCGACCCGATCAGCTCCGAGGAGCGCAAGCCCGACGAGCGCTTCCTGCGCTCCGTCGAGGAGAAGATCCGCATCTCCGAGTCGGGCAAGCTTTCCTTCCGCCAGGAGGTGGTGCGCAAGGCGATGGGCGCCTACAAGCGCGGCGAGAAGTTCACCCTCGACTCGCATGCGCCGCTGCACGACGCGGTCGAGCAGTACCTGTTCGAGAGCCGGCGCGACGTGCTGCGCCTGGTGTCCTCGGCGGCGCGCCCCGACGACGAGACGCGCCAGAAGATCTCGGTGGTCGAGAAGCGGCTGGTCGACGAGTACGGCTACGACGCGCACAGCGCGCGCGAGGCGCTCAACTACGTCACCACGCTGCTCGCCCAGGAATGAGATGACGATCCGCATCGCGGCCGAGACGCCCTGGTACGAGCTGTTCTCGCGCGGCGCGCGCGACTGGCTGCGCCACAACGAGAAGGTGCGCGACGCCGTGAAGGAGACGCTGCCCGAGCTCCTGGCGGGCGCCGACCTGATGACCGGCTCGGCGAGCCGCACCGTGGCGGTGCCGGTCAAGTTCCTAGAGCACTCGCGCCTGCGCCTCGCCGACCCGCAGGTGCAGGCGGGCGCCGGCCAGGGCCGCGGCGAGCCGGGCGACGTGCTGCAGCCGGGACGCGAGGAAGGCGAGGCCGCCGGGCAGGCGGGCGGCACCGGCCAGGGCGAGATCCGCTTCGTGGTCGAGCTGAAGATCGACGAGATCGTCGACTGGCTGTGGGAGGAGCTGAAGCTCCCCGAGCTCAAGCCGCGGCGCTCGGCGACGCTGGAGGAGCCCGACTACGTGCGCGAGGGGTGGGACAAGCGCGGCGCCCGCTCGCGCCTCGACCGCCGGCGCACCATGAAGGAGGCGGTCAAGCGCCACGCGATACAAGAAGTTGCGGTTGCAGAACCCATTACCCTGGTGAACGAGGATTTGCGCTTCCGCCAGCTGGTGCGCAAGCCCTCCCCCGCCACCAGCGCGGCGGTGATCTTCGCGCTCGACGTCTCGGGCAGCATGGACGAGGCGCAGCGCCGCCTCGCCAAGCAGTTCTTCTTCTTCGCGCTGCAGGGCATCCGGCGCCAGTACGCCAAGGTCGAGACCGTGTTCCTCGCCCACGCCGCGCAGGCCTGGGAGTTCGAGGAGGCGCAGTTCTTCCAGGCGTCCTCGAGCGGCGGCACGGTGAGCTCCAGCGTCGCGCGCCTCGCGCTCGACGTGATCGGCACGCGCTACGACCCCGGCCGCTACAACGTCTACTTCTTCTACGCCTCCGACGGCGAGAACGCCGCCGAGGACCGCGACGAGGCGCGCGCCACGCTCTCCGAGATCGCCCGGGCGGCCAACTACTCGGGCTACGTCGAGACCGGCGGCATCGCCACCTTCCGCCCGCGCGACACGCAGCTCTCCGAGATCTTCGCCGAGCTCAAAGCGGGCGGCATGGCCGTCGGCACCAGCCGGCTTTCCTCGCAGGACGACGTATGGACCGCGATCCGCGAATTCTTCGTCCAGCAGAGCTCCCGTGACGACTGAGCTGCAGGAGTACGCGACGCGCATCGAGCTGCTGGCGCAGCGGCTCGGCCTCGACTACTACCCGGTCGACTTCGAGATGGCCCCGGCGAGCCTGATGACCGAGATCGCGGTCTACGGCCTGCCGGTGCGCATGCCGCACTGGTCGTTCGGCGTGCGCTACATCCACCAGCTGGTGCGCCAGAGCATGGGGCACTCGAAGATCTTCGAGGTCATGTTCCCCGGCGACCCGTGCCGCGCCTTCCTCATGGACGGCAACTCGCTCGCCGAGAACACACTGGTCACCGCGCACGTGCTCGGCCACGCCGACTTCGCCAAGAACAACCAGCTGTTCGCGCGCTTCCACGCCATGGCTGGCGGCAACATCGTCGAGACCGCCGCGGCGCACGCGCACCGCATCCAGCTCGCCATCGAGGCGCACGGCGTCGAGAAGGTCGAGTCGGTCCTCGACGCGGCGCTCGCGCTCGAGTCGCACGTGGCGGTCGACGCCGAGCTGCACCGCGCCCGCTATCCCGAGTTCGCCGCGCAGAAGAAGGCAAAAGCCGCCCCGACGGATTTCCAGAAGCGCTTCCAGCAGCTGCCGGGCAACGCGGAGCCGGTCATGCCCGACCTGGGCCCGGTCCGCGCGGCAATACCGCCCCACCCCGAATACGACCTGCTCTGGTTCCTGGCCAACTACGCGCCCGAGCTCGAGCAGTGGGAGCGCGACATCTTCCTCATGGTGCGCGCCGAGTCGCTCTATTTCTATCCGGTGTTCGCCTGCCAGATCATGAACGAGGGCTGGGCCTCGTACTGGCATGCGCGCCTGCTGCGAGAGGCCGACTTCCTGCCGCATCACCTCTACCTCTCGGCGATCAAGGCGCATTCCGACGTGGTGCGCCCGTTCGCAAGCGGCGAGCAGACCGCGCTCTCGCTCAACCCCTATTACCTCGGATTCATCCTCTGGGAGCGCATCGTCGAGCGCTACGGCATCGAGCGCGCGCGCGAGGTGTGCCGCGACGAGGACGACTTCGGCTTCGTGCGCAACTGGCTGGACGAGGAGCTCGCCGCCGAGGCCAACCTCTTCGTCTACGAGCTAAGGCCCGGCGACGAGATCCGCGTCGCCTCCAAGGACATCGCCGCGGTCCGCGAGGCGATCCTCGCGCCCAAGTTCAACTTCGGCGCGCCGCGCGTCGCCGCCACCGAGATGAAGCACGACGGCTCGCTCGACATGGCGCACGACCACCGCAGCGACGGGCGCGGCCTGGACCTCTCGCGCGCCAAGCGCGTGCTCGACTATGCGCGGCGCGTGTGGCGCCGCCCGGTGCGGCTGCACACCGTCAACGAGCGCGGCGAAGCCGTAGAGCTCGCGGCCTAGCTAGATGATGATGATGAGCAGCACGACCAGCAGCAGGATGATGATCAGCTGATCGGTGGTGAGCGCCGCGCCGCCGGCGGCGAGCGCGTCCAGGCGGCCGGCGATGCGCGCGACTTCCTCGTCGTTCATCGCGTCCACGCGGGCAGCCGCGTCCGCGGGCGAGACGCCCATCCTCTGCATCTGCCTGGCGAGCTCCGGCCGCGCGATGAGCGCCTTGACGCGCTCGCGCTCGGCGGAAGCCTGCGCGGTATCGGTTCCGATCATGGCGGCGTAGCCGCGCGGCATGACGAGCGCGGCGGCGACGCCGAGCGCGAGCATCAGCAGCACTTCGACCATGCGATTGCGGATTCGCTGATTCATCGGGACTCCTAAGGGGGAAGGCCCTGGACCGAGGGCGCCTTCAGCATAGCGAAGCGCCGCGCGTTTATCTGCCGCCCGGCAACGACGCGCGTAGTCGAGTTGCTACACTTCGCTCGATGAAAGCCTACTTCCTGCAGAACACCGAAGCCGAGACGCGGCTCGAGCTGCGCGATGCGCCGCGTCCCGAGCCCAAGCCGGGCCAGCTTCTCGTGCGCGTGCGCGGCGCGAGCCTCAACCGCGGAGAATTTCTCAGGGCGCACGGGCTCACCAAGCCGGGGCCGGCGAAGCCCGCGGGCTCCGACGGCGCGGGCGAGGTCGAAGGCACGGGCGAGCGCGTGATGGGCCGCCTGCCCGGCGCGTTCGCCGAGTACGCCCTGATGGACAAGGCCGACGCGATCCCGGTGCCGAGCAACCTCTCGTGGGAAGAGGCGGCCGCGACGCCGATCACCTTCCTCGTCGTCTACGACATGCTCGCCGCGCAGGGCGGCCTGAAGAGCGGCGAGTGGCTGCTCGTCACCGGCGTCTCCTCCGGCGTGGGCGTCGCCGCCCTCCTCGCCGCGAAGGCAATCGGCGCCAAGGTCATCGGCACCTCGGGTTCTTCGGAAAAGCTAAAGAAATTGGCTCAGCTGGGCCTCGATGTTCCTATCCAGACGCGCAAGGCCGACTTCGCCGATACCGTGATGAAGGCGACCGGCGGCAAGGGCGCGAACCTGGTGGTCAACAACGTCGGCGGCACGGTCTTCGCCGAGACGATCAAGTCGCTTGCCTTTGAGGGCCGGCACGCGACCGTGGGCTACCTCGACGGCAGCATGAAGAGCGAGATCGACCTCGACGCGCTGCACTCCAAGCGCCTTAAGCTCTTCGGCGTCTCCAACAAGCTGCGCAACGCCGAGCAGCGCTCAACCACGGTTCAGGGCTTCACGCGCGACTGGCTGCCGCTCTTCGCCAGCGGCAAGCTCAAGCCGCTGATCGACAAGGTCTACGACTTCAAGGACCTGCCGGCGGCGAAGACGCGCATGGAAGCCGATTCGCACGCCGGCAAGATCGTGGTCAAGATGGTCACTCCATAACCCGGTCGGCGCGCAGGAGAAGTTGCGAAGGTATGGCGAGACCGAGCGTTCTCGCAGTGGCCAGATTGATCACGAGCTCGAAGCGGGTCGGCTGCGCGACAGCGAGTGTCGCAGGGTTCGCGCCCCGAACCACTCGATCGACGTAGGCCGCAGCCGCTACGTAGCTGTCGCGCTGACTCGCTCCGTAGCTCAAGAGACCCCCAGCCTCGACGAACTCGCTGGCCCAATAGAAACCGGCAATCCGGTGCTTGGCCGCGAGCGCGACAATCTCGCGACGGACGTTAAAGAGCGCGGGATCGTCGGGCAAAACATATAGCGCCCTCGCTTTGGAAGACGCGATCTTGTGGAACGCACTCGCGAGGCCGGACTCGCCATCGGTTTCGGTCAACTGAAGCGTGAGGTTATACCGTGGCGCCACCGTTCTCAGCTTCTGCCACATGGGGGCGTGAACGGGGTTCTGCGAATTGGCGAGCACCGCCACCACGGACTTGGCGGGCATCAGTTCTGCGAGCAGTTCGAGCCTCTTGGGCAGCAAGTCATCGGCCTGGCTCGAGACACCGGTGATGTTCCGGCCGGGCCGGGCGAGGCTTGCGACAAGGCCCTGGCCGACAGGATCGGAAACCGCTGCCATGACGATCGGCGTGGAGGACGTCGCGTTCTTGGCCGCGAGGGTCGACGGTGCGCAGGAAGTGACAATTGCGTCGAGCTTCATGGCAGCAAGCTCTCGCGCGACGGCGGACAAGTCCTCCTGGCTGTGCTCCATCATGCTCATGCCGTCGCCATACCGCCGCTCGATCCGCAGATTCTTTCCCTCCACGTAGCCAAGCTTCCGCAGACCGTCGACGAACGCGCGATCCAGGTCGCCGCGCTGCTCCATGGTGCCCGTTACTAGCAGCCCGAGGCGGACGTGGCGTTCAGGGCTCTGAGCGCAGAGCGCTGACGAAACCAGCGCAAGACCTAGTACCGCGCAGCGTAGTCTGGCCACAGAGTGCCTCCTCGGACCCGGCAATGCTGAGTCACGGCACCGGAGGAGTAAAGTGACCTAATACCCTCGGGCTGACTACTGCACCTTGATGCCCGCCTGCTTGATCACCTTGCCCCAGGTATCGTATTCGCGCTTGATGTAGGCGGCGAACTCCTCCGGCTTGCTCGACTGCGGCTCGACGCCGGTCTTCTTCATCGCCGAGACCACCTCCGGGTTCGACAGCGCCTTCGCGATCTCGTCGTGGAGCCGCTCGACGATCGGCTTGGGCATGCCGGCCGGCCCGAGGAAGCCGTACCAGTTCAGCGCCTCGTAGCCCGGGTAGCCCTGCTCGGCGACGGTCGGCACGTCGGGCATCAGCTCGGCGCGCTTGGATCCGGTGGTGGCGATCGCGCGCGCCTTGCCGGCCTCGATCTGCTTCACCGAGGAGATCGGGGTAGCGACGAACGAAGCGACCTCCTTGCCCAGAAAGCCCCGCATCGCCGGCCCGCCGCCCTTGTAGGGCACGTGCACGAGATCGACCTTCGCCATGATGGCGAGCAGCTCGCCGGCGAGGTGGCCGGCGCCGCCCACGCCCGAGGACGCGTAGGTCATGGTCTTCGGCTTCTCCTTCGCCAGCTTCACGTAATCGGCGAGGTTCTTCACCGGCAGGTCCGGCTGCACGACGAACACGTTGGCGAAGATCGCCGCCATGCTGATCGGCGTCAGGTCCTTCAGCGGATCGTAGGTGAGGTGCATCAGGAACGGGTTGGCGGTGAGCGCGCCGACGTTCGCCAGCACGATCGTATAGCCGTCGGGCGCGGCTTTCGCGGCATACGCGACCGCGATCGTGCCGCCGGCGCCGGCGCGGTTCTCGACCACGATCTGCTCGCCGAGCTGCTCGCCGAGCGTCTTGCCGACGATGCGCGCGGTGGTGTCGGTGCCGCCGCCGGGCTCGAAGCCCACCACGATCGTGACCGGCTTGTTCGGGAAGCCCTGCGCCGCCGCAGCGGCGGCGAACGATATCGCAACGAGTCCTGCGAGCAGTCTCATCTCATCCTCCGGTTAGCGGCCCTTGAAGGCGGGCCGTCTCTTTTCCATGAAGGCCTTGCGGCCCTCGGCGTAATCCTCGCTGTCGAAGCACTCGCGCACCCAGGCCTCGCATGCGGGGGCGTCGTAGGTCTTCTGCGTGATCTCGCGGATCACCCGCTTGGAGGTGCGCATCGTGAGCGGCGCGTTGGCGGCGATCATGGCGCAGTACTCGCGCGTCGTTCTTTCCAGATCCGCCACCGGCACCACCTTGTGTACCAGGCCCATTGCCAGCGCTTCGGCAGCGTCGAACTGCCGCGCCGTGATCATGATCTCGAGCGCGTAGGCCTTGCCGACGAGGTCGACCAGCTTCTTCATCGAGGGCGCGCGGTAGCCGAGGCCCATCTTCGCCGCCGGGATGCCGAAGCGCGAGTCGTCGGCGGCGATGCGCAGGTCGCAGAGGTTGGCGATGTTGAGCCCGCCGCCCAGGCAGTAGCCGCGGATCATCGCGAGCACCGGCTTGTCGAAGCCTTCCAGAGCGCGCTGGGCCTGCTCGGAGATCTGGTCGTAGCGCTTGACCTGCTCGCGGCTCGCGCGCTCCTTCTCGAATTGCGAGATGTCGGCGCCGGAGGCGAACGCCTTGTCGCCCGCGCCGCTCAGCACCACTGATCTTATTTGTTCATCGGATTGAAAAGAGGCAAGCACCTCGGGAATCGCCTGCCACATGTCGAGCGACACGGCGTTGCGCCGCTCGGGGTTGTTGAACGTCAGCCAGCCGATCGCGCCGTCCTTGCGCGCGAGGATCCTGTCGGTCACACCACCCCCTGCGTGCGCAGCGACGCGATTTCCTTCTCGGAGTAGCCCAGCTCCTCGAGGACCTCGTCGGTGTGCTGGCCGATCTCGGGCGTCGCGGTCTTGAGCGACGCCGGCGTGCGCGAGAGCTTCACCGCCTGGGTGAGGATCTTGAAGCGGCCGAGGCGCGGATGGTTCACCTCGGCCGCCGCCTGGAGGTGCTGCACCTGCGGGTCGGCGAACACCTCGTCCATCTTGTAGATCGGCCCGGTCGGCACGCCGATGCCGTTCAGCGCCTCGATCCACTCGGCCGAGGTGCGCTTGGCGAGCGCCTTGTTCATCTCCTCGTTGAGCGCGGCGCGGTTCCTCGCGCGCGCCTCGGGGGTCTTGAAGCGCTCGTCGCTCGCCATGTCCTCGCGGCCGAAGAGCTTGCAGATGCGCGTCCACATGCCGTCGCCGGAGGCGGCCACGTTGATGTAGCCGTCCTTGGTCTTGTAGGCCGAGGTGGGCATGCTGGTCGGGTGGTCGTTGCCGACCTGCCCGGGCACGTCGCGCTTCATCGTGTAGCGCGCCGCCTGGAAGTCGAGCAGCGCGATGCCGGCGCTGAGGAGCGAGCTCTGCACCCACTGCCCCTTGCCGGAGTGCTCGCGCTCGTAGAGGGCGGTGAGGACGCCCAGCGCGGCGAAAAGACCCGCGCCGACGTCGGCCACCGCCGCCCCGACGCGCATCGGCCCCTGACCCGGCGCCCCGGTCACCGACATGATGCCGCTCATGCCCTGGGCGATCTGGTCGAAGCCCGGCCGGCCGCTATAGGGGCCGTCCTGGCCAAAACCGGAGATGCTCGCCAATATGATTCTTTCGTTTATTTTTCTCAGCGATTCGTAGTCGATGCCGAGGCGGTATTTGACGTCGGGCCGGTAGTTCTCGACCACCACGTCGGCGGTCTTCACCAGCCGCTCGAGCACCGCGCGCGCGGCCGGGGCCTTGAGATTGAGCGTCATCGCCCGTTTGTTGCGGTGCAGGTTCTGCATGTCCGGGCCGTCGCGCGGACCGCCCATCCCCTCGTTGGGGTCCACCCCGGGCGGGGACTCGATCTTGATCACGTCGGCGCCGAAGTCCGCGAACTGGCGCACGCAGGTAGGCCCCGCACGCACGCGGGAGAAGTCTAGAATGCGCAGGCGCGCAAGCGCCTGAGAGGCTGCAATGGCGGGCATTGGAATATTCTAGCCATGCGACTGTTCCACTCTGCGGTTGGTTTCGACCAAAAAGGAGGAGAGATCATGCAGGGCATCATCAAGGTACTGGCGCTGGCCGCCGTCCTCGGGCTCGCCGGGTGCAAGAGCATGCCGGCGTGGATGCCGGGCAGCGGAGCGATGAAGGTGAGCCTGACGGGCGCCGAGGAAGTGCCACCGGTCAGCACCCAGGCAAAGGGCAGCGGCAGCTTCCGGGTCGCCGATGACGGCACCGTCACCGGCAGCGTCACCACCGAAGGGATGCAAGGCATGATGGCGCACATCCATCAGGGCGCGAAGGGCGCGAACGGCCCGGTGATCGTGCCGCTCACCAAGAACGGCGACACCTACAGCGTGCCCGAGGGGCGCAAGCTGACGCCGGCGCAGATGGAGGCCCTGAAGGCCGGCAACCTCTACGTCAACGTCCACAGCCCGAGCCACAAGGGCGGCGAAATACGCGCGCAGCTCAAGCCCTAGGCCTAGGGCTTTTCTTCCTCGCAGCAACGGCGGCCGCTCAATTCCCCGAGCGGCCGCTGCGTTTCGTCGTGCCGCAGGCGGCGGGCAGCGCAACCGACAACGTGGCGCGCCTGGTCGCTCCGGGCATCAGCAGGTTCCTCGGGCAACCGGTGGTAGTCGACAACCGGCCCGGCGGCGCGCTCACCATCGGCATCGACGCCGTGGCGAAGAGCCCGCCCGACGGCTACACCATCGGCATGGGGCCGGTGGGCGCGCTCGCCATCACGCGGCACATGGTCGAGAAGCTGCCCTACGACATCGAGCGCGACCTGCAGCCCGTGGCGCTGATCACGACCGGCTACATGCTTCTCGCCGTTTCACCCAAGACGCCGTTCCACAGCTTGCGCGAGCTGATCGACTTCGCGAAAAAGAATCCCGGCAAGCTCTCCAATGCCTCGTCCAGCAACGGCTCGCCCGGCCACGTGAGCGGCGAGCTTTTCAAGTACATGGCGGGCGTCGACATCGTGCACGTGCCCTACAAGGGCGGCGCGCCGGCAATCGCCGACCTCATCGCCGGCAACGTCGAGCTGATGTTCGAGAGCACCAACTCGATCGCGCCGCACGTCAAGGCCGGCCGGGTGCGCGCGCTCGCCGTCACCGGCGTGAAGCGCGCTACCAGCCTCCCCGAGGTGCCGACGATGATCGAAGCCGGCGTGCCGGGATACGAAGTCACCGCCTGGACCGGCGTGATCGCGCCCGCCGGGCTGCCGCGGCCGGTGCTCGACAAGCTGAACGCCGCGGTCAACGCGGCCATCGTCGAGCCGAAGGCGAAGCAGAGCCTGGTCCAGCTCGGCAGCGAAGGCGGCGGCGGCACGCCCGAGGACTACGCCGCCCTCATCCGCCGCGACTCGGCCAAGTGGTCGGAGGTGGTGAAGCGCTCCGGCGCGAAGATCGACTAGCCACTCGCTCCCGAGAACATTTTTTTGCCGGCGAGCGGCATTTCCGCCGTCAGGATCTCGCCGTTGGCCGAGTCGGTGATATAGAGCGTCTTGCCCTTGAAGGCGATGTTGGTCATCAGGCGGTGCTCGCCCGCCGCGTGCGCGAGGTGCGTCGGCAGCATGTTCGAGTCGAAGCGCCACACGCCGACGCCGAGGTGGCAGACGAGCAGCCCGTCCTCGTTGTCGAACTCGATGCCGTCGGGGCCGGCATGGCCGCCCGAGAGCTGCAGCGCGACGCCGGTCTTCGACGGCGTGCCCCCCGGCATCAGCGGCAGGCGCCACACCTGCTGCGCGCGGGTGATGGCGACGAAGACCTGCGAGTTCTTCTTGTTCAGCGTGATGCCGTTGGGCGATGGCGCATTGGCGAGGAGCTTCTGCAGCTCGCCGTTCGCCCTGAGACGCCACACGCGCCCGCTCGCGTCGGCGATCCCGCTCTGGCCCTGGTCGGTGAAGTAGAGATCGCCGTTGTCGGCGAAGTGCAGGTCGTTCAGGCCCTTGAAGCTCTCGCTGAAGGCGGTGCCGAGGATCGTCTCCACTTTGCCGCGCTTCGGGTCGAGGCTGACGAGACCCTTGCGGTAATCGGCGATGAAGATGCGTCCGTCGCGGTGGATCTTCAGGCCGTTGGGCCAGCCGTCGTACTGCGCGATAAGTTCCCACTCGCCTTTCGGATCGATCCTGAAAATTCGGCCGAACGGGATATCGACGCACCAGAGGTTGCCCTTGCGATCGAACGAAGGCCCCTCGAGGAAGGAGTCGAGCGCGGCGCCCTGGCGGTTGGGATCGGACCAGGCGGTGCGGCGCTTCTTGCGGAACCTCGCGGGCAGCGAGCTAAAGCGCCGCACGGCGATCTTCTTGACCGGCTGAAAGGGGTTTAGCATGGAATGCGCCGAAGGATACGGGTGTTCACCCGGCATCCACAACAGGAGACTCGAATGAGAACCGTCGCGGCACTGCTCATGGTTTTCGTGGCCTCGACCGCTCTCGCGCAGACCAGCGTGCGCGTGCGCGGCACCATCAGCTCGCTCAACGGCGACGTCCTCAGCGTGAAGACGCGCGAAGGCCGCGACGTCCAGCTGCATCTCGCTCCCGACACGCAGGTGGCCACGACCAAGAAGGTCGGCGCGGACGAGTTCAAGCCCGGCAGCTACGTCGGCGTGACCTCGGTGAAGGGCCCCGACGGCCGCCTGGTCGCGAAGCGCGTGCACGCGCTCGGGCCGCAGGTGCCGCCGATGCACGGCAAGTGGGACTCGATTCCGGATTCGATGATGACCAATGCCAACATCGCGAGCATCGCGAAGGTGAGCGGTGGAAGCGAGCTCACCCTCAAGTACAAGGACGGCGAGCAGAAGATCCTGGCGAACTCGGAAACCGAGTACTACAGCTTCGCGCCGGGCACGCGTGCGGACCTGAAGCCGGGAGAAACGATCTTCAGCGGCGCTCGCGTCGAGGGCGACAAGTTCATGACCGGCCGCGTAGTGGTGAGCAAAGATGGCGTCAAGCCGCCTATCTAAATTCGCGCTCTTCCTGGTCCTCGCCACGGCAGCCGCCGTCGCCCAGGCGCCCACGCGCGTGCGCGGCACGATAACGGCGGTGCAGGGCGACGTGATCGTGGTGGACGGGAAAGAAGTGAAGATCGGCCCGAAGTCCGAGATCGTCTACACGCAGCCGATCGCGCTCTCCGAGATCAAGCCCGGCGACTTCCTCGGCGTGACCTCGACGAAGCGCGCCGACGGCACGCTCACCGCCTACGAGGTGCGCCGCTTCCCGAAGCCCGTCAACCCCGGCCACCGGCCCTTCGACGGGCGCGACGACCGGACCATGACCAACGCGACCGTCTCGGCGATGGTGCAGGCGGCGAGCGGGCGCGAGCTGACGCTTACCTACGAGGGTAGTGCGCAGAAGATCGTGGTGCCTGAGAGCGCGTCGATCTCGACCCTGGTGCCCGGCACGCGCGCACAGCTCGTGCGCGGCGCGCCGGCGAACCTCACGATGGATGCCGCCGGCACCGCGCTGCGCGTCCAGGTCGGCCCGCCTGTGCGCTAGCGGACTTGGTCCGAACCAGAGATCAATCGATTATCCGATCGGCCCGCAACAAGAGTGACTGCGGGAGTGTCAGTCCCATTGCCTTGGCAGCCTTTAGGTTGATGATCAGAGAGAACTTCGTGGGCTGCTCGATGGGGAGGTCGCCTGGCCTAGCGCCGTTCGCGATCTTGTCCACGTAAGGGCCGACCTGCTGGGCCAGTTCTGCGATATCTGGTCCGAACTCCATCAGGCCTCCACCGTCCACTCCTCGACCAACCTCGAAGACCGCCGGCAGCCGCTGGCGGGTGACGAAATCGACGATGCGAGGCAGATCGTTCCCGCGCATGGGCCCGAAGAGCACGATGAGGCCTTGGGCGCGCGCTTTGCTAATCGCTTCAAAAGCCTGTTCGAAATTCTCGGAACTTGATACCCGGATCGATTGAACGGTCACCCCAAGGCTCGGCGCGACCGTCTCGACCTGCTGAAATTGCAGCATCATCGATTTAAGCGTCGAGTTCCACAGCACCGCTACGTGCGACAGCTTGGGAACTGCAGCCTTGAGGAGCTCGACGCGCTTCGCGCTGATCTCCGCGGAATTCAGCGCCGGCCCCGTGACGTTGCCACCGGGCCGCGCGAGGCTCGCCGCCATCCCGATGTCGACCGGATCGTCCACCCCGACCGCAACAATCGGAATCGTCTTGGTGGTGTGGTAGGCGGCGAGCGCGGGGCTCGAGCCCAGCGTGATCAAAAGATCGACCTTGAGCCGCACCAGGTCGGCGACGAGCGCGGGAAGCCGCTCAAAGTTGCCCTTGGCAGTTCTGAATTCGAGGATGACGTTGCGGCCGATTTCATAGCCATGTGCGCGCAGGCTCTGCGTAAGCGCCTGGTCGATGGGGTTCGACTCCGGATCGAACTTCTCCCGGATGGCGTAAAGCAATCCGATTTTCAGGGCCTTCCCGGGGGGCGGTGCCGCGTTCGCGCACCGCGCGGCGACGAGAGCATTCAGCGTAAGAGTAAGAGCGATCAGAACGCTTCTTCGCGTAGTCACTGGCGGTGTCCCCCTCGGCGCACTTTACCCTTCACCGCCCACGCGCGCGCGACGTTTTTACGCGGCGCGGGCGGCATTTGCGCCGGCGATGCGGCCGAACACCGCGCCGTTGGTGAGGCCCGAGCCGCCGGGATAGTTGAACCAGAAGATCCCGCCCACCAGCTCGCCCGCGGCGTAGAGGCCGGCGATGGGCTCGCCGTCGGAGCTCAGCACCTGCGCCGCGGTGCTGATCTTCAGCCCGCCGAAGCTGAAGGTGATGCCGCAGGTGACCGCGTAGGCCTCGAAGGGCGGCTGGTCGAGCGTGTTCGCCCAGTTGCTCTTGTTTACTTCCAGCCCCTCGGTGCGCCGCCCGTCCTTCACGTTCGGGTTGAAGGGGACGTCGGTGCGGACGGCGGCGTTGTATTTCTTCAGCGTCTCCAAGGCCGCTTTCTGGTCCGTGTCGTCCATCTTCGCGACCAGCTCCTCGAGCGTATTGCCGGTGATCTTCGTCACCTGCCGGATGCGGTACTCGTCGCGCAGCTGCGCCTTCACCTTCGCATCGAAAATCTGCCAGGCAAACTGCTTCGGCTGCTGCAGTATCACGCGGCCGTACTTGGCATAGGTGTAGTTGCGGAAGTCCGCGCCCTCGTCGACGAACCGCTTGCCTTCCGCGTTGATGTACACGCCCCACGGATACGAGTGCTTCTGGAAGCCGTCGCCCACCGCGAGGTCGCCGGTCTCGGGCGCGTTGCGATCCCACGCGACCGCGTGGCATCCCGACCAGTTGCCGTGGGGCGCGGCGCCGATGTCGAGCGCCATGCGGATCGCGTCGCCGGTGTTGAAGCGCGTGCCGCGCACCTTGGCGAGCTCCCAGCCCGGCCCCATGTAGCGCGTGCGCCACTCGGTGTTCGCCTGGAAGCCACCGCCGGCGAGGACGACCGCCCTCGCTTTCACCGCCTGGGTTTTGCCGCCCTTGCGGACCATCACGCCATGCACGCCTGAATCATCGGCAAGGAGGGCGGTGGCGCGAGCGCCGTACCAGATCTCGATCCCCGCCTTCTTCGCGAGCTGCGTCTCTGCCTCGACCAGGCCCGGCCCGCCGCCCACCGCCTCGACGGTGAGGCCGCCCCAGAACTTGAACCTGCCGCCGATCCTGAACGCCTGCCGGCCCCACGCCGCGGTGAAGCGAACGCCGCGCTTACGCATCCATTGCGCGGTCGGCAGGCTGTGCTTCACCAGAATCTCCGTGAGATCGGGATCGCAGCGGTATTCGGTCAGCCGCGCCATGTCGTCGAGGAATTGCTCCTCGGTGTAGGTGCCGAAGTCGGTGTTCGCGATCTCGTCGGCCGAGAGGTCCGGGATCAGCGTCTTCAGGTCGTCGGGGCCGTTGTAGACCAGGCGGAAGAGGCCGGCGGTGAAGCGCGAGTTGCCGCCGGATTCTGCTTCCGGAGCGCGCTCCAATACGAGAATCTTTTTCGCGAATTCAGAGGCGGACAGGGCGGCGCAGAGCGCCGCATTGCCGCCGCCGACGATGACGACGTCGTACATCAGTCGGACTTCACGTTCGCCCGGGTGATGACTTCCTTCCAGCGCGCCTGCTCCCTGGCGATGAAGTCGGCGTACTCCTGCGGCGTCGAGCCGACCGCTTCGGCGTCTTCCGCGGCGAAGCGCGCCACGAGCGCCGGGCTTCGGGCCGCCTTGGCCGCTTCGTCGGCGAGGCGCTTGACGATCGCGGGCGGGGTCTTCGCCGGGGCGTTCAGGCCGTACCACTGGCTGGTCTCGAAGCCGGGGAAGCCCTGCTCGGCGACGGTCGCGACATCGGGCAGCGAGGCGAGGCGCCGGGGCGTGCCGACGGCGATCACGCGCAGCTTGCCGCTCTTCACGTGCGGCATGAGGGGCGGCGTGCCGGCGGAGGTGGCCTGGGTGCGCCCGGCAACGAGATCGATCAGGTTGGGCCCGGTACCCTTGTAGGGCACGTGCTGGATGTCGATGCCGCTCACCAGCTTCAGGTATTCCATCGCGAGGTGCCCGGCGCTGCCGTTGCCCGCCGAGCCGTAGTTCAGCTTGCCCGGCTCCTTCTTGGCGAGCGCGATGAACTCGCGCAGGTTCTTCGCCGGCACGCTCTCGTGCACGACGAAGATGTTGGGCACCTTGGAGAGCAGCGACACCGCGGTGAAGTCGCGGTTCACGTCGTAGGCGAGGTTCTTCTCGATGAACGGCGTCATCGCCAGGCTGCCGACGTGGCCGATGATCAGCGTGTAGCCGTCGGGGTCGGCGTGCGCGACCTCGGCCATCGCCACGCTGCCGCCGCCGCCGCCCTTGTTCTCGATCACGATCGACTGCCCGAGGCCCTTCTCCATCTCGGCGGCGAAGCTGCGCGCGACGATCGAGCTCGAGCCGCCGGGCGCGAACGGCACGACCAGGCGGATCGGCTTGGTCGGATAGGTTTGCGCCCAGGCGGCCTGGGCGGCGACGAGCAGCAACGCGGGAAGCAATTTCATCGCTGGTACAAATCCTGTTTCTCGAGCCAGCGCTGGATCAGCGCGGCCACGTCCATGTTGTTCCGGTCCATCATCAGCATGTGCGAGTTGCCGTGGATGCCGGCCTTCGGCAGGTCGACGACCTCGACTTTGCCGCCGGCCTTCTCGATCGCCTCGCCGAAGGCGACGCCGTTTCGCCGGATGGCCGGCCAGCGCGCGTCGCGCTCGATGTTGTCGCCGTAGATGAAGAGCGTCGGGATCGCCTTCAGGCGATCGACGAGCTTCGGATCGCCCTGCCCCGCGGGCTCGACCGCGATCAGCGCCTTCACCTTGTCGGGCCGGGCCTGCGCCACCTTGAAGCCGAACTGCCCGGCCTGCGAATGGAACAGGATCACGCACGGGCACACTTTGTCGACGAGCTGCGTGTAGGCGGCGATGATCGCCTCGTCGGTCGTGGTCCAGCGCGGCACGATCTGGCGCACGAAGTTGTCGTAGGCCTCGATCGGGAACTGGCTGCCCTTCATGCGGAAGCGGCCGAAGGGCTCGTCCTTCGGCAGGAAGAGCGGCTCGCCCTTGAAGATGTCCGGGTACATCGCCCAGCCGGCGCGGCCTCGCTCGACCGCGTCGGAGTTGTAGACGTCCCAGCCCTTGCGCAGGAACCAGTTGAGCCAGCCCTGGCGGCCGTCGGGCGTGCTCTCGTAGCTGACGCCGGTCAGCCCGCCGCCGTGCCACATGAGGAGCGGCACCGCGCCGTGGCGCTCGGCGGGCAGGAAGTACTGCACGTACATCGACTCGACGAGGTAGGTGCCGTTGGGATCGACTTTCGCCGGCACGCCGCCGGGCGTGAACACGACCTCCTTCACCGGCTTGCCGCTGACCGTGACCTCTCGCCCGCCGACGTGGAACGAGCCCATGTCGCGCAGGCCGATATAGGGCGCCCGCGAAGCGCAGCCGACCAACATCATCATCAACGCAATGAGCACAATCCTTGGCATGTCTTTCCTTCTCAGAACTGGTAGCGGCGCAGGCCGCCGTCGACCGGGATCACCGTGCCGGTGATGTAGCGCGCGAGCGGCGAGGCGAGGAAGCAGGCCAGGCTGGCGAGGTCCTCGGGCTGGCCGTATTCGCCCACCGGGATGTCATGCTCGCTCTCCCGTTGCCTCACCTCCGGCGAGTAGTTGCGCAGGATCTGCTCGCTGATGATGCGCCCCGGCGGGATCGAGTTGACGGTGATGCCGTGCTTCCCGACCTCGCGCGACAGGCCCTTGGCCCACGAGTGCATCGCCGCCTTGGCGCAGAACGCGCCGTTGATGCCCTCGGGCTCGGACTTGCCGGTGACGTTGATGATGCGGCCCCATTTGTGCTCGATCATCTGCGCGAGCAGGCGGTGCGTGAGCTGGCGGTGGCGCGTGAAGTTGAGCGTGAGCGCCTCGTGCCACTGCGCCTCGGTCGCCTCCAGCGTGAAGCGGCGGCTGCCGCCGGCGTTGTTGACCAGGATGTCGACTCGCCCGAGCCCGGCGAGCGCGCCGGAAGCCACCTTCTCGGCCGCGTCCTCGGCCAGCATGTCCTGCTGCACGATGACGAGCGGGCCGGTTTCCTGCGCCAGCTTCTCGAGCAGCTCGCGCCGGCGAGCGACCACGGCGAGCTTGACGCCCTCCCGGGCGAGCGCCACGGCGATCGCGCGGCCGATGCCCATGCTCGCGCCGGTGACGAGCGCGGTCTTGCCGCGCAAGGCGAGGTCCATCTACCGCCCGAGCTCGAGGATGTGCATCCCGGTGTTGGCGCGGTCGACGATGTAGACGTAGCCGCGGTCGTCGACCTCGACGTTGTTGGTCTGGATCGCGACCTTGCAGCGCTCGCCCGATTCCGTCTTGACGCAGCGCTTGTCGGTCTTGTCGGTGGTCGCCGGGATGTAGTAGCCGATCTCGCGCGGATGGAACGGATCGGAGATGTCGACCGCGCGCACGCCGGCGTTGAACCAGGCGAAGAACGCGACCTTGCCGGCGTACATCGGCGGCTGGTTCTCGTTGGAGGAGTGCGAGCCGAAGCGCCCGCCGCGGCTGCAGAAGTCGCCGGGCTTCTCGGGCACGTTGAAGGTCGCGACGCCGACCGGCGTTTTCTCGTCGGTGACGTCGACCACGAACACGCGCTGGCGCGGCTCGAGGCATTCGTTGGCGAGCGACTCGTCCACCACCAGCACGAAGTCGCGCGGCGCGCCCTTGTCCCTCGCGAACTCGGGGAGATTCGTGCCGAGCACCGGCAGCGTGGTGTGCGCGCCGTTCATCGACGAGAGCGTGAAGCGGCCGACTTCGGGCGCTGCGAGATTCGCCGCCGTCGGCTCGTGCGGCCCGGCGAGCAGCTTGGCGCGGTCGACGATCTGCATTACGCCGGACTTGTTGGTGCCGTAGCCGAAATAAACGCGGTTGCCTTTCGCTCCGGTCGAGATCGGCCCGTGCAGCTCGGTCGGCACGGGCCCGGTGCTTCCCGGCTGCTGCCCGGGCATGCCGAAGTTGCGGATCAGGCGCGGATGCGCCGGGTCGGACAGGTCGAACACCTGCGTCATGCGCCGCGTGCGCCAGTCGGGCAGTCCCGAAACCAGGTAGGCGATCCCCGAATCGCATTCCCACCAGCTCTTGTGCGTGCCTTTCAGCTTGTCGACCACCGTCACGACCTTCGCCGGCTTCTCCGGCGCGGTCACGTCCCACACCTCGTGCCCGAGGTTGCCGAAGGTGCGCAGCAGATAGACCTTGCTCTTGTCGGCCTTGGGCAGGTCGGCGCCGCTGCACACGCGCACCATCTGCGCGCCGCCCGTCTCGCCGTCGCCGGGCTCGCCCGGGATGTGCGCGACGAGGCGCGGCTTGCGCGGATCGGTGACGTCGATGATCGAGGTGCCGTTGTCTTCGGCGCGGCCGGTGAGCGGGTTCTGCGTCTTTCCGCCGTGGTGGCCGACGTAGGCGATCCAGCGCTCGCCCTGGCGATGGATCACCGGCTGATAGGCGCTACGCCCGGCCAGAGGCTCGTAGCCGAGCAGCGTCATGTTGGAGGAAGCTGCGCCATGCTGTGCCACTGCAACCCCCGCCTGGGCGCAAAGGCAGGCGAGAAGCGCGCGCGCGATCTTCATGAAGGCCGCCATCCTATACCAAGCCGTACGGAGCACGGCGCGCGGCACGGAGCTTGCGATGACGCCGGTACTGGCGATGCCAGAAGACGACTCGTCCATTTACTTTTGGAGAACCGAAACATGCTGAAGACCTTGATTGCAGTAGCAGTCGCCGGTGCTTTCGCACTGCCTATGGCGGCGCAGGCGTCGGGTAGCGACAACATGCAGATCGCCCAGGCGGGTGGCGCCGGCGGAGCCGGTGGAGCCGGCGGCGGCGCGGCCGGGACCGGCGGCGCGGCGGGCGGCGCGGCGACGGGCTCGGGTCAGGGCGCGGCGTCGAGCGGCGGCGACTCGAACTCGGGCGCGCCCGGCGGCAACGCGGCGATGGGCTTCAGCGACCGTCGCTTCAACGACTGGGACAAGAACCACGACGGCTACATCTCGCGCGACGAGGCGAAGGGCGTGAGCGAGCTCGACACGCGCTTCAGCGAGATGGACAAGAACAACGACGGCAAGATCTCGCGCGACGAGATGCGCAGCCACGGCTCCGCCGCGCGCGGCGGCACGAGCAGCGTGCCGGTGCAGCAGGGCGGAACCGCGGGCGAAAAAGGCAAGCAGTAGCGCCTGCGCCAATGGCGTCCGTTCCGCGCAAGCCGCGCGGGCGGGCGCCGTTTCGACGGAGAATCCTCATGCCTCGACGACTCCGCCTTCTTGCCTTCGCCGGCGTCGCCGTCAGCGGCGCGGCGTTCGGCGCGCCCCACGCGCAAAGCGCGCTCGAGTGCGGCATCGCCGCCGACATGGCCGTGGTCGCGCATTCGCTCGCCCGGGAACAGATCCAGCGCGCCAAGGCCGACGGCATCATGGCGCGCATCTACGACGTCGCGCAGTCCGACCGCGGCAGGGCGCTGATGAAGGAAATCCTCGACGCCGCGTACGTCTCGAAGGGGCCCTCGGGCCAGAAATTCGCCGAAGAGCTGTTCGCTACCTGCATGAAGAGCGGCGGCGACATGGACCCGGTCCTCGGCGGCAGGAAGCTCTAGCTACTCCGCCTTCGCGCCGGAGTCCTTGACCAGGCGCGCCCACAGTCTTGCGTCCGCCGCGAGGAACGCGGCAAAGTCCTCGGGCGAGCGCGACCCCGATGCTTCGGTGCCGTGCGGCGCGAGCGCTCTCGCGGTCTCCGGCGCTTTGACCGCCTGGCTCGCCGCTTCGAACAGCCTGCTCACCGCGGCCGCCGGCGTGCCCGTCGGGACGAAGAGCCCATACCAGAAGGCGATCTCGTAGCCCGGCAAGCCGGCTTCGGCCATGCCGGGAACGCCCGGAACGAGCGGCGTGCGCTCGCGGCTCGTTACGGCGAGCGCCTTCAGCCGGCCGGACTGCACGAGCGGCAGCACCGAGGGCGGCGTCGCGAACGAAAGCTGCGTGTCGCCCGCCAGGACCGACTGCACGGCCGGCGCGCCGCCCTTGTAGGGCACGTGAACGATGTCGACGCCGGCGACGCGCTGGAAGAGCACGGCCGCCATGTGCGGCGCCGAGCCGTTGCCCGAGGACGCGTAGTTCAGCTTGCCGGGGTTTTTCTTCGCCTGCGCGACCAGCTCGGCCAGCGAGCCCACCCCGAGGGCGGGATTCACCGCGACGATGAGCGGCGAGGAGCTGACCTTCGTCACCGGCACGAGGTCGCGCTCGCTCTGGTAGCCGAGCTTCGGATTGAGCAGCGGGTTGACGAAGATGCTCGACGGGCTCGCGATCAGCACCGTATAGCCGTCGGGCGGGCTCTTCGCGACATGCTCGGCCGCGATGCTCGAGCCGGCACCGGGCTTGTTGTCGACCACGACCGGCTGGCCGAGCAGGCGCTGCATCGGCTCCTGCAGCGTGCGCGCCACGACGTCCGCCGCGCCGGCCGGCGCGAAGCCGACCACGAGGCGCACCGGACGCGACGGGTAGCCCTGGGCGAACGCCTGGCCGGCCAGCAGCAGACCGATCAGCAAGAATCTCATGGCAGCGCGGATTCCAGTGCGGAAAGCAGCGCGCCGAGCTTGGGCGGGCTCGCCTCGACGCCGATCTTCACCTGCGCCTCGCGCAGCGCGGCCGACGCCACCGGCCCGATGGACGCCACGAGGGTGTTGTTCAATCCGTCCTTCAACGGTCCATCCTTTCCGAGCTTCCGCGCGACGGCAAAAAGATTTCGCACCTGCTCCGCGTTGGTGAACACCGCGGCGTCCAGTTCGCGCCTCTCCAGCCGCCCGATCATCTCGGCGAGCGGCGCGGTGTCCGGCGGCAGCGACCAGCGGTAGGTCGGGATCTCGGCGACGCGCGCGCCGCGCGCCTCGAGCGCGCGGTCGAGCTCGAGGTTCTCGCGCCCATGGCGCTGCACGATGACCCTTGCTCCCTGGAGCGGGACATCGTCAATGGCGGCCAGGACCTCGCGGGTCGTGAACGGATCGGCGGCGCTCCGGTCGATGCGCACGCCGCGCGCGCGCAGCGCGCCCGTGGGCTTCGGGCCGCGCGCTGCGACGGTCATGCCCTGCAAATGGCCGAGGAGCTGGTCGGTGAGCTGGAGGGAATCCGTCGCCGCGAATAGCGCTTTCGTGCCGACCCCGGTCTGGAAGATCGCGAGCTTCGCCGGCTGGCTGTCCAGCGACGCCACCAGCGTCTTGATTGCCTGCGGATCGACATCCGGCAGCTCGGCGAGCGCGGGCGCGTGCAGCGGCACGCCGCCGCGGCTTGCGATCAGCTCGGCGAGCTGCGCGCCGAGGCGCGCCTCGAGGATGGCGACGCGTTTCGAGCGGAGGGTTATTTGGCGATCCGGGTGTTCGCGAGCGCGAGGCGGTCGGAGACGTTGCGCACCAGAGCGCGCGTGAGCTGCAGCTGCGCGCCGAGGCTCATCTTGTCGAGCGCCTCGGGCATGAACTCGGAGAGCAGCATCTCGGTGTGCGACTCGACCGTGGCGTGGCGCGCCTCGCCGCCGGCGATCCAGGCCATCTCGCCGAAGAACTCGCTGCCGCTCACCATGTTGAGCAGGCGCCCGCCGCGCGTGACCTTGGCTTCGCCCTGCGCCAGGAAGAAGAAGCTCTTGCCCTTCTCCTTCTCCTTGACGATCGGCCTGCCCTTGGGCACCCGCGACCACTTGCCGGCGCTGGCGAGCTCCCACAGCTCGGCGTCGGAGAGCGTCGAGAGCATCGGCACGCTCTTCAGCATCACGTACTTCTCGCTGTCGGGAATCGCGCCCTTGGCGAGCACGCTCTGCCCCGCCTTGGACAGGTCGAGGGCGAACTCGGCCCAGCTCGCGTAGCGCTGCTCGGGCGCCTTCTTCATTGCCCGCAACACCACCGCGTCGAGCTCCTTGGGCAGCTCGGGGCGCACTTCCGAGGGCGGCAGGGGATCGAGCTTGACGATCTTGTCGAGCAGCGCCTCGAGGTTCTCCGCGAGCAGCGGCCGGCGCGCGGTGAGCAGCTCGTAGAGCACCACCGCCAGCGCGTACATGTCGCTGTGGAAGGTGAGCGACTTGCCCTGGATCTGCTCCGGCGACATGTAGTAGGGCGAGCCCATCGCCTGCGTCTGCACCACCTGGCTCTTGCGCAGGAACGCGGCGCCGAAGTCGGCGATCTTCACGTCGGTGCCCGAGGCGACCATGATGTTGGCCGGCTTGATGTCGCGGTGGACGATGCCCTCACGGGCCGCGTACTCGAGCGCGCCGCAGCACTTGAAGCCGATCTGCACCACGTCGGACACCGGCAGCAGCTTGTCCTTGCTGACGAACTGCGAGAGGTCGCCGCCGGTGACCAGCTCCATCGCGATGTGGCCCGAGTCCTCGCCCACCACCGCGTCGAGGATGGCGACGATGTGCGGGTGGCGCAGCTTGCCGGCGAGCGAGGCCTCGTTCAGGAATTGCGAGCGGTACACGGTGCCAAACTCGGGGTCGCGGAACACCTCGGGCTCGATCGTCTTGAGCGCCACTTCCTTGCCGGTGAAGGTATCGCGCGCGAGGTAGACCGTGCCGGTCGCGCCCTTGCCGAGCAGCTTCTGCACGTCGTACTTCCCGACCTGCAGCGAAAGGTCGAGCTCGAACGCGGGCTTCGGGGCGGGCTTTTCGGCCATGCGGTGTAAGCTTTCGCGAATGTACCTCAAGTCGCGTTTTCTACTGCTGACTTTAGCGATCGCAGTCCCTGCCGCCGCGCAGGTGAGTGTGCAGGAATACGCGGTGCCCGCCGGACACGGCATCCACGACGTCTGGGCGGCCCCCGAAGCGGGCGGGCCGGTGTGGTTCTCGGCGCAGGGCAGCGGCCAGCTCGGCATCCTCGATCCGAAGAGCGGGAAAGTGGAATTCGTCGCGCTCGGCGCGGGCTCGAGCCCGCACGGCGTGATCGCCGGCCCCGACGGCGCGCCCTGGCTCACCGACGGCGGGCAGAACGCGATCGTGCGCGTCGATCCGAAGAGCCGGGCCGTGAAAGTGTGGAAGCTGCCCTCGGACAGCGGCTACACCAACCTCAATACGGCGATCTTCGACGCGAAGGGCATCTGCTGGTTCACCGGGCAGAGCGGCATCTACGGCTGGCTCGATCCCCGGAGCGGCGAGCTCAGGCTCTTCGACGCGCCGAAGGGGCGCGGGCCCTACGGCATCCACGCCACGCCCGATGGCACGGTCTACTACGCGTCGCTCGCGGGCTCGTTCATCGGCCGGATCGATGCGGCCAGCGGCAAGACGACCGTCATCGAACCGCCGACTCGCCGCCAGGGCGCGCGCCGCGTGTGGTCGGACTCGAAGGGCAATGTGTGGGTCGCGGAGTGGAACTCGGGAAACCTGAGCCGCTACGAGCCCGCAACGGCGAAGTGGTCCGCGTGGCAGGCGCCCGGCGACGACCCGCACGTCTACGCGGTGTACGTCGACGAGAGCGACAAGGTGTGGGTCTCCGAGTGGAGCGCGCAGGCGATGCTGCGCTTCGATCCGGCGACGCAGAACTTCGAGAGCTTCAGGTCGTCGAGCCGCACGGCCAACGTGCGCCAGATCCACGGCCGGCGCGGCGAGGTGTGGACGCCGGAATCGGCCGCCAGCAAGCTGGTCGTCTACCGGTACAAATGAAAAGGCGCTCAAGCCGCTGCGACCAGTTTCTGCCTGGCCGCAGCGGCGAGCGCCTGCCTTCCCTTCCCCTGCTCCCTTTTTCCCCCTGCTCCCTTGCTTATTTCAGCGCACGCTCAATGCAATGAGCGCGCGAAGGTCTTGCCCCGGAGGTAGTCGTAGGCGTGCGGCTGGTCTTTCACCAGGTCCGAGATCGCGAGCGTGATCTCGTCGTAGATTTCGTCGAACTGCGAGTCGGCCTTCGGAAACACGCCGATCTCGGTGACGAAGAGATCCGCGTCGGGAATGCGCGTCTGGTCGAGGTCGCGCGGCAGCATCGCGCGGTCCTGCACCGAGAAGCCGTGCAGGCTCGGGCAGCGGTTGAAGAGCGTCGCGATCTTCGCCTTGACGTCCGCCTCGAGGCGGATGAGCAGGCTGTCCGGGAGCCCCGGCTTGAACTCCAGAGTCTTCATCTGTAGTGCCTTCAGGTAGTACCGTGTAGTACGGAATACTACAGAAGCGCCACAAACAGCGGCATCGGGGGCTTCCCGAGCCGCAACTACAGGCGGAACCTGACGGAACGTTTACTGCAGGGCGCGGGCGAAAGTCCGGCCGCGGAGGAGCTCGGAAGCGTCCGGGTCGTCGTCCAGCAGCTCGGCGAGCGTTCGGGCGATGTCGTGGAATATTTCGCCGTATTGCTCGGCCGACAGACGGGGGGCGATGCCTATGTCGGCGACGAAGAGCTCGTTTTTCGCCCCCCGTACGGAGAACCCGCACAGCTCCGGGCATCGGGCGAAGAGGGAGCCGACTTCCGCGTCCAGGCGATCCTCGGTCTGCATGGCCTCACGGTAGCCCCCGCAGGTTGCACCGGGTCCCGGCACCCCGGGCCCGGCCGGGCTAATGCTCTGCCTGACGCCATCCCTTGACGGCAAAAGATATCATCTTTAGCCTGCACCCATGGCTGGCGCCGCGACCGTTCATCCCCTTTTCCGTGCCACGCGCGCCTCACGCATAGTCGCGGACGTGCGAGCGGCGCTCTTCGAGCGGCGCTACCGCCCGGGCGAGTTCCTCGGCACCGAAAAGGACCTCGCCGCGCGCCACGGGGTAAGCCGCATCGTCGCGCGCGACGCGTTGCGAACGCTAGAGGCGCTCGGCATCGTCGCGATCCGCAACGGCGCCGGCGGCGGCGCGCGCATCAGCCGCGGCAACCCCCAGCTCTTCGCCGAGGCGCTCGCGGTGCAGCTCGAGCTCGCCGACATCGAGCGCGAGGAGATCCTCGCCGCTCAAGGCGCCGTCGAATGCCTCGCGGCCGAGCTCGCGGCGCGCAATGCTTCCAAGGCGGACAGCGAGAAGCTGAGCCAGCTCGTGACCGAGGCGGAGGGCCTGTTGGAGGATCCCGACGCCTTCACCCGCTCGAGCCTGGCTTTCCACCTGGCGATCGCCGACGCGTCGCACAACCGCGTGCTGCACTACCAGCTGGTGTCGCTGCAGCACGTAGCCTGGCCGACGCGCAACCGCACGCTCACCCCGGCCGTGGCGCGCCGCATCCTCGGCGCTCACCGGCGCCTGGTCGAGCTGATCGCGGCACGCGACGCCGCGGGCGCGCGTGCCTTCATGGACGAGCACGTCGGCATGATCCGCGAGCGCCGGCTGAGCGAATCTCCCCGCAAATTGATCTGCTGCTGAACAGGAGGAGTCCCATGGCGAAGTTCCTGATCACCCCGCACTTCCGGCTGCACGAGTGGGTCGCCGAGGAGAAGGGCTACTTCAAGGCCGAAGGCCTCGACTACGAATTCCGCGAGGCGTTCAAGGGCCAGGATCTTTCCAAGGCCCATGCCACGCCCGACAAGGTGGGCGCCTACCAGAACATCGCGGCAGGGCGCGACAGCAACGTGAGCTGCGCGTGCCACTGGACCGTCAACGTCGCCGCCTCCAAGGGCCACGCGAAGATGTACGCCGACGCCTACTCGCTCTCGCCCTCGGCGGTGTTCGTGCCGCCCGAGTCGCAGATCCGCACCCCCGACGACCTGCGCGGGGTGCCGATCTCGGTCGGCCACCAGTCGGGCAGCCACTACTCCACCATCCAGGCGCTGGAGCAGTACATGCCGCTTTCCGACATCAAGCTCTCGTTCGCCGACGGCATCCTCTTCGGCCGCATGGAGAAGCTGATCGACCGCAAGGTGCCGGCGGCGGCGGTGTTCTCGGGCCCCTATTACTTCCTCGAGCAGCTCGGCTTCCGCAAGATCATCGACAGCACGTTCATGATGGCCGCGATGCTCAACAACGATCCCGACCCGGAGGACGTGCGCAAGTACTATCGCGCGCTGAAGAAGGCCCAGCGCGATATCGACCTGCGGCCCGAGCTCTACACGCATTACTACAAGAAGGAGTTCCCGAAGCGCTTCCTCGAGCAGATGGACACCCGCCGCTGGGGACCGGGCGAGCGCATCGTGTTCGAGCCGTACACGAAGGAAGTGTTCGAGGAGTCCTTCGAGTGGATCCGCGCGCGCAACATCTTCGAGCCCGGCGCGATGGGCGCCGGCAAGTACGAGGAAGCCTGCGTCTCGCTTACTGGGGGATGAAGCCGATCGCCTTCACCAGGCGGCCGTATTTCTCGTAGTCCGCCTTCAGCACCTCGGCGAAGAATTCCGGCGACTCGGTGCGGATGATGAGGCCCGCCGCCTCGAGCTTCTCGACCACCTCGGGGGCGCGCATCGCGCGGTTGATCTCCTCGTTCAGCCTGAGGACGATCTCGCGCGGCGTCTTCGCGGGCGCGGCGTAGCCGAACCAGCCGCCCGATTCGTAGCCCGGCACGTCCTCGGCCGCCACCGGATGGCTGGGCCACAGCGCCGGCCGCGTCTTGTTGGTGGTGGCGAGCAGGCGCAATCGCTCCGACTTGATGTGCGGCGTCATGCCGGTGATGCCGTCGATCCCCACCATGACCTGGCCGCCGATGATGTCGGTGGCGATCGCCGCCGAGCCCTTGTAGGGCACGTGCGTGTAGGTGAAGCCGGCCATGGTGCGCAGGTGCTCGAAGGCGAGGTGCGGGAACCCGCCCTCGCCGTTGGTGGCGACGGTCAGCATGCCGGGGTTGGCCTTGGCGTAGCGCACCATCTCGCCCACCGTCTTGAACGGCGCCTGCGGGTTGGCGACGATCGCCAGGTAGTTGAACGTCGTCACCGAGATCGGCGCGAAATCCTTCAGCGGATCGTAGGGAATGCTCTTGCTCGTGTGCGGCAGCACCACCATGTTGCCGCCCTGCACGCAGGCGATGGTGTAGCCGTCGGCCGGCCCCTTGGCAACGTGGTCCAGCCCGAGCATGCCGCTCGCGCCCGGCCGGTTGTCGACGACCACCTGCTGCCCGAGGCGCTCCGACATGTGCGGCGCGATCAGGCGGGTCATGATGTCGGTGGTGTTGCCCGGCGGAAACGGGATCACGATGCGCACCGGCTTGGACGGATAGGGCTGCGCCCCGGCATTCCCTACAATGAGGAGCAGCGCCCAAAAGATGATGCGTTTCATGATCCGGACGATTCTAGCCGTGGCTGCGCTTCTTGCCAGCGGATTCGCAGCGGCGCAGGACTACCCGGCGAGGCCGGTGCGCATCCTGGTGGGCTTTCCGCCGGGCGGCGCGGTCGATCTCGTCGCGCGCATCCTTCAGCCGCGCCTCGAGCAGGCGTTCAAGCGCCAGATCGTGATCGAGAACCGCCCGGGCGCGAGCGGCGTGCTCTCGGCCGACCTGACCGCCAAGGCGCCGCCCGACGGCTACACGCTCAACATCACCAACCACGGCTCGCTCGTCATCACGCCGGTGATGACGAAAGTGCCCTACGATCCGGCGCGCGACTTCACGCCGATCGCGCGCATCGTCGAGGTGCAGAACATCTTCCTCGTGCAGAACTCGCTGCCGGCGCAGAACCTGCGCGAGTTCGTCGCGCTCGCGAAAGCGAAGCCCGGCTCGCTCAACTACGCCACGCCCGGCACGGGGAGCGCCGGCCACCTCACGGGGGAGCTTTTCAGGCATATGGCCGGCATCGACTGGGTGCACGTGCCCTACAAGGGCGGCGCGCCGGCGATGACCGACTTCCTCGCCGGCCAGATCGAGAGCTTCGTCGCCATTGTCTCGACCGCGGTGCCGTACGTGAAGCAGGGTCGCGTGCGCGCGCTCGCCGTCTCGGGCGGCCGGCGTTCGGCCGCGCTGCCGGACGTGCCAACCGTGGCCGAGAGCGGCTGGCCGCAGTTCGAGTCGACGAGCTCCTATTGCCTGGTGGGGCCGGCAGGGCTGCCGCGTCCGATCGTGGAGCGCTGGCACGCCGAGATCGCCGCCGCCCTCGCAACGCCGGAGATCCGCAACGCGCTGCTCGAGCGCGGCCTCGAGCCCGCGCCCGCCGGCCCGGCCGAGGTTGCGGCGTACCTGAAGAGCGAGACCGAGAAGTGGGCGCCGCTCGTAAGAGCGCTCAAGCTGGAATGACCGGCAGCAGCACGTAGGGCTGGCTTTCGAAGTGCAGCGTGACCTTGCCGCCGAACACGGCGGGCGGCCGGTCGGTCGGGTCGTCGTGCGTGAACGGCCCGCAACCCCTCATCGGGTGCTTCATGTTGGAAAGCGTCGCCGCCGCGTCGTCGTGCTCGTAGTCGCGGCCGCGGATGCTGAGCGCGAGCCGGTAGCCCGCCGGGACGGTGATGCAGGTCGGCCAGATCTCGATGTCCAGCGCCACCGGCTTTCCGGGCGTGAGCTTCTGCAGCTCATCGTGCGTATGCCAGGGGCGGTACGGCAGGCTTTTTTCGGGATCCAGCTTTCGGTGCGAGGCGCGCAGCCAGCCCTGCCCGACCGGGGTCTTCGGATCGAGCGCGCCCTGGAAGAGGACCTCCTTGCCGGCCGGGTCGAAGACGCGCAGCACGATGAACAGGTCCGCGTCGCCCGTCGCCGAGGACACGACGAGCTTCAGCGCCGAGGGGCCGGTGATCTCGATCTCGCCCTTCAGCGGCGGCGTAGTGAACGTCAGCCCGTCGCCCATCGGATCGTAGGTCAGCTCGCCTCTTTCTTCGCCCGGGGAGCGGTCCAGCGTGAGGTTTTTCTTCAGGTAGAACTTCGTCCACTTCGTGCGCGCGAGCGGCCACTCGTTCTCGACGCGCATCACGAAGCGCTCGCCCGGCGAGCGCACGTTGAGCAGCACGCGCGAGTGCTTGTCCCAGCCGTTGTCCTTGCCCTTGAGGAAGTGATCGAAGAAATCGAGCTGTATGCCCCGCCCGTAGTCGGTGTAGAACGGCGCCCAATGCGAGCCGCCATGGACTTCCAGCCATTTCTGCGGCGAGGCGGCGCGCATGAAGCCTTCGAAATTCCCGCGCGTGTGCAGCCCTTGGCCGCCCCAGTTCGCCGACGTGAGCAGCGGCACCTTCACCTTCGACAGGTCGGCGCTGCGCTCGCGGTAATAGGCATCGTCCATTTCGCGCGAAAGGAACGCCTGCCACATGTTCTCGCGGTTGTTCTCGAGCTGCGCTTCGGAGAGCACCTCGTCGCCACACACCGGCACGCCCGTGTTGGGGTTCTTCTTGCCGCTGGCGAAGCCGTGCTGCACGGTCTTCACCTGCATGTCCTGCCAGTTCTTGCGGAAGCTGCAGATGATGCCGCCGTGGCGCGCGCTCTCGCGGTAGGCGTCGTTCCATCCCTCCCAGACGCAGATGGCGGCGAGGTGCGGCGGCTGCATCGCCGCCGCGCGCCACTGGTTGCTCGCGTAGTACGAGATGCCGTTCATGCCGACTTTCGAGTTGCTCCAGGGCTGCCGCGCCGCCCACTCGATGCACTCGACGATGTCGCGTGTCTCGCGCGCGTTGTTGTGGCAGAGGTAGCCCGGCGAGCGCCCGGCGCCGCGGGAATCGACGCGCACGCAGACGTAGCGCTCGGGCACCCACTTCTCGGGGTCGACGACTTCCCAGTTCTGATAGCGGTTGGACGAGCCCGCGAGAACGTCGGGGTTGTCGCGCGCCATCAACTCCCAGGCGCTCTTGTAGCCCTCCTGGAACGCGAGGCCCTTGCCATAGGGGCCGTAGCTGAGCAGCGCTGGGTATTTGCCCGGATCGTCGGGTCGGAAGACGTCGGCGCGCAATTCGACGCCGTCGTCCATCCGGATCGGAACGTCCCAATCGATCTTCACGGCCTGAATCCCGGCGGCGGCACGAACGGGCCGGTGATGGAGGAGATCAGCTTCGCGAGTTGAAGCAGCGCGGGCTCGCTCCAGCGGCTGCCCACGATCTGCATGCCGATCGGCAGCGGCGAGCTGCGCAGCGGCACCACCACCGCCGGATGGCCGGTGAGGTTGAAGGGCGAGGTATAGGCGGTGCCGGCAATGAAGTAAGGCACAGTTCTCTCGTCGACGTCGATCGGCGTGCCGAAGGGCACGTGCGGGATCGCCGGGCTCACCGTCACCGGGCACAGGAACGCGTCCCAGTCGTCGAAAAATTTTTCCAAAGTACTGATCAGCCCATCGCGCTTGTTGAGCGCGACCATGTACTCCGCCACGCCCGCGTGCATGCCTCTGGCGGAGCCGCGCGCCACGGCCCACTTCTCCCCCAGTGTCGCATTCAGGGCGGCGACGCGCTCCTTGCTCCTCTCGCCGCCGGTGGCGGCGCGCTCGGCGATCGCGATCTCGCCCCACGCTTCCCACGCGGCTTCGAAGCTGAAGCCCTCCGGATTGCGGTTCTCGACCCGCGCGCCCGCGCGCGCCAGCTCGGTCGCGACCTTCTCGATCGCCTGCCGCGTCTGCCGCGTGATCGGGATGCCCTCGAAATCGGTGCTCCAGGCGATTCGGCAGTTCTTCAGCTGCCTGGGGGCGGCCTCGGTCCATGGCACCGGAGGCACGTCCCACTCCGCGTCGTCGGGTCCGCAAAGGATTTTTGTGAGCACTGCCAGATCGTCGACCGATCGCGCGAGCGGCCCGAGCACGTTCATGTGGCGCACCGCGCGCGGCTGGCCGGGCGGCTCGGGGATGTGGCCGGTGTTCGGGATGCGCCGCTCGGTGGCCTTCAGGGCGAAGAGGCCGCAGAAGTGCGCGGGCGTGCGCACCGAGCCCGCGAGATCGCTGCCGACGTCGAAGGCCGAGAGGCCGGCAGCCACGGCAGCGGCGCCGCCGCCGGTCGAGCCGCCCGGCGTGCGCTCGAGGTCCCACGGGTTGTTGGTGCGGCCGAAGATCGGGTTGTCGGCGCGGTAGTCCGCCGAGAGCGGCGGGACGTTCGTCTTGCCGAGGAGGATCGCGCCCGCGGCGCGCAGCCGCGCCACCGCCGGCGCGTCCTTCGCCGGCACGTAGTCCTTGAGCGGCGGATGGCCGCCGGTGGTGCGAACCCCGGCGGTCTCGAGCGCGTCCTTGACGGTCATGGGCACGCCATGCAGGGGTCCTGCCGGCTCCCTCTCGTCGAGCTCGCGGGCACGACGAAGGGCCCCGTCCGCATCCAGCGTGCAGACCGCATTCAACGTGGGGTTATGCCGCGCGATGCGCTCGAGATAAAGCTCGACCAGCTCGGCCGCCTTCACCCGGCGCGCGCGCACCGCGGCGGCCAGTTCCACTGCGCTCGAGAAGGCGGTAATGGAATTCGGGGTCAGAGCCCGAATTCTATTAGTGCAGGACGCGGACGAACGTACGGCCGCGCAGGACCTCTTTCGCGCTCGGCCGCTCGAACATGAAATCGAGCAGCGCCACGGCGATCTCGTTGTAGATCGACTCGCACTGCTCGGCGTTGATGAACGGGTAGACGCCGATGTCGGTGACGACCAGCTCCTTCTCGAGAGCGAGCGAGCGCAGCTCCTCGGGCAGCGCCGAAGAATCCTGGACGGTGAAGCCGTGCAGCTGCGGGCAGCGCTCGAAAATCACGCCGAGCCGCGCGGCCAGGTCGTCCTCGATCGATGGCAGCTCCGCGTTGAGGTTTCCCAGCTGTGCGGGTTTCATGTCCCCGCTGCCGCAAGGAACGGGCCCGGGTAGCGGCCCCCATACCCCTATACTTGCCCGGTGGAGCACGGGCACACCTTTTTCCTCCAGGCGAGCGTGTATTTTGCAGCGGCAGTGGTGGCGGTCATGGTCTCGCACCGCCTGGGACTCGGCTCGGTCGCGGGCTACCTCCTTGCCGGCATCGCCATCGGCCCGTGGGGCTTCAAGCTGGTGGGCGAGCCCGCAACGATCCAGTCCTTCGCCGAGCTGGGCGTGGTGTTCCTGCTCTTCGTCATCGGCCTGGAGCTCGAGCCCCAGCGGCTATGGAACATGCGCGGCAAGCTCCTCGGGCTGGGGCTCGCGCAGGTGCTGGGCTCGATCGCGGCCATTGCAGTCGCGGCGCTCGCCTTCGGCGCCGACTGGCGCGTCGCGCTGGTCGCGGGAATGGCGCTTTCGCTCTCTTCCACCGCGCTCGCGCTGCAGCCGCTCACCGAGCGAGCGGCGCTCGGCACCAAGGGCGGGCAGTCGACCTTCGCCATCCTCCTCTTCCAGGACCTGGCGGTGATCCCGATGCTCGCGGCGCTGCCGCTGCTGGGCGCAGCCGGCGGCCGCTCGGCGTTCTCGTGGTCGGGCGCGGGCTTCGCGATCGCCGCGGTCGTCGCGACGCTGGTGCTCGGCCACTTCCTCGCGCGCCCCGTCTTCCGCCACATCGCGCGCACGCGCCTGCGCGAGATCTTCACCGCGTTCGCGCTGCTGCTCGTCATCGGCACGGCGATCCTGTTCGAGCTGGTCGGCCTGTCGATGGCGCTCGGCGCCTTCCTCGCGGGCGTGGTGCTCGCAGAGTCCGAATACCGCCACGAAATCGAGGCGGTGATCGACCCGTTCAAGGGCCTGCTGCTCGGCCTGTTTTTCATCGCCGTGGGGATGAGCGTGGACTTCTCGGTGCTCCTCGCGCGGCCCTGGGTGGTGGTCGGGCTGATCGCGGGACTGTTCGCCCTCAAGGGCGCGGTGCTCCTCGTGCTCGCGAGCCGCGCCCGGCTGCCGGCGAGCGAGCGGCCGCTCTTCGTCCTCCTCCTCGCGCAGGGCGGCGAGTTCGCGTTCGTGATCCTCGGCCTCGCCGCGGCCAACGAGGCGATGGCCGAGTCGACCGCGCAGGCGATCACGCTCGCGGTGGCGCTGTCGATGCTCGCCACGCCCTTCCTCCTCGTGGCGCACGACAAGTGGATCGCGCCGCGCTTCGCCGACGCGGCGCGGCGCCCGGCGGAGATGCCCGAGGCGGGCAGCGTGATCGTCGCCGGCCTGGGGCGCGTCGGCCAGGTCGTGGCGCGGCTGCTCAATGCTTCGGGCTACCACCCGACGGTGCTCGACGACGACCCGGACCACGTCGAGGAGTCGCGCAAGTTCGGCTTCCGCGTGTTCTACGGCGACGCGACGCGCCTCGACCTGCTGCTCGCCGCCGGCGCCGACACCGCCGACCTGCTGGTGATCGCGCTCGACGACCCGGATGCGATCACACGGCTCGCGCGCACGGCGCGCAAGCACTTCCCCAGGCTGCGCATCATCGCGCGCGCCCGAGACATGCGGCACATGTTCGAGCTGAAGGACATCGGCGTCGAGCTGATGGAGCGCGAGACCTGGCCTGCGGCGCTCAAGCTCGGCGAGTCCGCTCTCGCGGTGGTGACCCAGGATCCGGAACGCGCACGGCGTGCCGCCACGGCCTTCGAGGAGCACGACCACGTGGTCCAGGCCAAGCTCTATGCCGTGCACAAGGGCGCGCCCGACGCGCACGTCACGGTGTCGAACGAGCTGCGCGACCAGCTCGCGCAGACGCTGCGCGAGGACGAGGCGAGCGGCGGAATGAGATAATCGCGCCCCCATGCGAACCGTCAAGATCGGGAAACGGAGCGTCGGCGAAGGCCATCCGGTGTTCATCTCGTTCGAGGCCGGCGCGACGCACGCGGGCCTCGACAACGCGAAGGCGCTTTGCAAGGCCGCGGCCGACGCCGGCGCCGACGCGGTCAAGTTCCAGACGGTGCGCGCCGCAGACCTGATGACGGCGGACTCGAAGATCGAGTTCGAGACCGCGCGCGGAAAGCAAAGCGAAAGCGTGCGCGGGGCGCTCGAGCGGCGCGAGCTCTCCTTCGACGACTGGCGGCGGCTCAAGGAGCACTGCGACCAGCTCAAGCTCGCCTTCATCTCGACGCCGAGCGGGCCGGAGACGGTCGACCTCCTCGCCGACATGGGCGCGGCTGCGATCAAGGTGTCGAAGTCCGACGTCAACCACCGCGCGCTCATCGACTACATCGCGCGGAAGCGAATTCCCGTGATCCTCGACGGCCGCGAGCGCTTCGAGGACGTCGAGCAGGCGGCGCGCATCTGCGAGAAGCAGGGCCTGAGCGACATCGTGATCATGCACTGCCCCTCGGGCTACCCGGCGCAGCACGCCGGCATTCACCTGCGCGCCATCCGGCACATCAAGGAGATCTTCGGCTACCCGGTGGGCTACTCCGACCACTCGGTCGGCACGGCGATGAATTTCGCCGCGATCGCGCTCGGCGCGGATCTGCTCGAAAAAACGATCACTGCCGATCGTTCCACCGAGGCCGTCGAGCACTACATGTCGCTCGAGCCGCGAGAGCTCGCCGGGTTCGTACGCGAGGTGCGCGCGGTCGAGGCGGCGCTCGGCGACCCGCGCATCATCTTCAGCTCGCGCGTCAACGCCGAGCACCGGCGCTCGATCCAGGCGAAGCGCGCCATCGCCAAGGGGGCGACGATCCGCCTCGAGGACCTCGACTTCCGTCGGCCGGGAAACAAGCTGCCGGCCGACCGCTACGAGGAGATCGTCGGCCGCAAGGCCGCGCGCGACATCCCCGCCGGCGAGTTCCTGAGCCCGACAGATTTCCGGTGAGCCGCGAAGCAGCGACGGTACTGCGCGAGCACTACGCGCGGTCCTGCCCACAATTCGCACTCGAGGCGGCCGAAGGAGCGGCGATCAACAGCCGCAACTGGATCGTGAGGGTCGACGGCAAGCCGCGCTTCGTCCTCAAGCAGGGCGCGTGCGGCCAGGTTACCCGCCTCTACGTGGAATTCGCACGCCTATGCCCCCTCCTGCCGCCGCTCGTCCCTTCCGACAAGGGCGCGGTGTGCGTTCAAGGCGAATGGCGGCTGATGCAATACCGGCCGGGGCGCAGCGGCACAAACCCGGAAGCGGCGGGGAAAGCGCTCGCCCAGCTGCAGCGCGCGATCCGCGAGGTGCCGGGCGAGATCCGGCCCTCGGGCAACTACGACTTCCTCGCCGGCAAGGAGCTCGCCGCGGCGAGCGAGCGCTTCCCGGAGCTGCCGCGCTGGTACGCTGAGATCCGAAAGCTCGAGTCCTCGCCGGGATTGAAGCGCGGCTGGGTGCATCACGACTACCATCCGCGCAACGTGCTGTTCGACGGGGACGAGGTCAGCGCGATCCTCGACATGGACTCCCTCGTCACCGATTTCCGCATGCAGGCGGTCGCCTTTGCCGCGCACCGCTTCGGCGATTCCCCCGCCTTCATCGACGCGTACCATGCCGTGGATCCGCTGACTGCCGCCGAACGCGAGAGTGCGGATGCGTTCGCGCGCCGCGAGGCGGTGCGGCGCATCAACTGGATCCTGCGCGACCCGAGCGGGAAGTGGGACAAGGATCTCGACAAGCACCTCGAGGTGCTGAGGTGAAGACCCGTATCGCCATCGTCGACTACGGCATGGGCAACCTCTGGTCCGTGCGCAACGCGCTGGTAGAGCTCGGCGCCGAGAGCGAGCTCGTCAGCCAGCCCGCGGCGCTCGCCGGCTTTCAGAAAATCATCCTGCCGGGCGTGGGCGCGTTCGCCGACGCGATGCGCCTCTTGCGCGACACCGGCATGGACCGCGCCCTGGAGGAGCGCCACGCCGCCGGCGCGCCGATCCTCGGCGTGTGCCTGGGCATGCAGCTCATGTGCAAGCGCTCGCTCGAGGACGGCCAGCACCAGGGCCTCGGCTGGATCGACGCCGAGGTGAAGCCGATCGCGCCCGCGCCGGGGCTCAAGATCCCGCACATGGGGTGGAACAGCGTGCGCTTCACGCGCGCCTCGCCCTTCGTCGCCGGGATCGCCGACGGCACGGATTTCTACTTCGTCCACGGTTACCATGTGGCCTGCGCGGACCCCTCCGACGTGCTCGGCACCTGCGAGTACGGCGGGACGCTGGCCGCGGTGCTGGAGCGCGGCAACCTGCGCGCCGCGCAGTTCCACCCCGAGAAGAGCCAGCGCGGCGGGCTGCAGCTGCTCGGGAACTTTGTCGAGAACGTCTAGATGCTGAAGAAACGGCTGATCGCGGTCCTGATCCTGCGCGACGGCGCGGTGGTACAGAGCGTGCGCTTCAAGCACACCAACTCCATCCACTACGACCCGGTGCACGCGATCGAGTGCTTCAACAAGTGGGCGGTCGACGAGATCGTGATCCTCAACGTGTCGCGCGAGGCCGGCTCGCGCGCCGGCTTCGCCGAGGTGGTGAAGCGCATCTCGCAGAAGTGCTTCGTGCCGCTCTCGGTCGGCGGCTGGATCACCGACCAGGACTACGCGCGCTCGCTCCTCAACGCCGGTGCCGACAAGCTGGTGGTCAACACCCTGCTCGCCGACGACCCGGCGCTGATGGGGGCGCTCGCTCGCCGCTTCGGCCGCCAGTGCATGGTCGCCTCCATGGACGTGCAGAATGGCCAGGCCGTCGTCGACCGGGGTCGCAGGCCGACGGGCGTGGCGCCGGTCGAATGGGCGAAGCGCGCGGTCGGGCTCGGCGCGGGCGAGATCTTCTTCAACTCGATCGACCACGACGGCGCGCGCAAGGGCTACGACCTCGAGACGCTGCGCGCGGTGTGCGCCGCGCTCGACGTGCCGGTGATCGCCTTCGGCGGCGTGTTCAAGTGGGATCACATGCTCGAGGGGATCCGCGCCGGCGCCGACGCGGTCGCGGCGGCGAACATCTTCCACTACACCGAGCACGCGACGATGAAGGCGAAGCGCCACCTGGCCGAGGCCGGCGTCGCGGTGCGCTCGGAAGGGCAGCGGGCATGAGGTATTGCGCGCGCTGCCTCTATCCCGAGAACGCCCGGCCGACGATCATCTTCGACGACGAGGGCGTCTGCAGCGGCTGCCGCTACCACGAGAGCCGCATGAAGCTCGAGGTCGACTGGGGCGAGCGCCAGCAGATGCTCGGCGAGATCCTCGATGACGCGCGCAAGCTCGCTCGCGCGCGTGGCAACAGCCACGACTGCATCGTGCCGGTGTCGGGCGGCAAGGACTCGCATTTCCAGGTCTGGCTGCTGAAGAAAAAGTACGGCCTGAACCCGCTGATGGTGTTCTTCAACCATGCCTACAACAGCCCGGCGGGGCTGAAGAACATCGAGAACCTGGCGAACCGCTCGGGCTGCGACCTGATCACCTACGTCGCGGGCGTCGACTCGGTGCGGCGAGTCTCGCGCCACATGCTCGAGACCGTGGGCGACCTCACCTGGCACTACCACGCCGGCATCCGCACCGTGCCCTTCCAGGTCGCGGTGAGCTACAACATCCCGCTCATCGTCTGGGGCGAGCACGGCTTCGCCGAGCTGACGGGGCTCGTCTCGCTCGAGGACTTCGTCGAGTTCACGCGCTGGACGCGCAAGGAGCACGACATGCGCGGCTACGAGCCCGAGGACCTGGTGGGCAAGGGCGGCATCACGGTCGGCGACCTGCGCCCCTATGTCTACCCGAGCGACGAGGAGATTCAGAAGACCGAGGTGCGCGGCATCTACCTCAGCAACTTCTTCTACTGGGACGCGAAGAAGCAGGCCGAGCACATGAAGGCCGAATGGGGCTTCAACACCGTCACCTACAAGCGCGACCGCACCTTCAACCTCTACGCCAAGCTCGACGACCACGCCAACGACGTGCACGACTACCTGAAGTACCTGAAGTTCGGCTATGGGCGCGCCACCGATGACGCGAGCATGGAGATCCGCCATGGGCGGCTCACGCGCGAGGAAGGCCAGAAGCTGGTGAAGGAATACGACGCCGCCGAGCCGACCTCGCTCGGCCACTACTGCGAGTTCCTCGACATGAAGGGCCCGGACTTCTACCGCCTGGTCGAGCGCATGCGCGACCCGAAGATCTGGGCGAAAGAGCACGGCGAATGGGAGCCGACCGACGCGGTGTGGAAGCACCCGGGCACGCCGGCGACCGACGCGCACCGGCCGAAGCCGTCGGAGGACCGCACCTTTGCCGCCAGGAACCGGCAGCTCTACTACAACCCCGAGAACCCGCCGGTGCCCACCGGCGACCCGGCGCTCGATCGCAAGAGCCCGGTGTTCAAGGTCCTGTGATCCTCGGCCTGATTCCCGCGAAGCGCGGCTCCACCCGCCTGCCCGAGAAGAACATCCGCCCGCTCGGCGGCAAGCCGATGCTGTGCTGGACGGTCCAGGCCGCGAGAGCGAGCGGCGTCATCGACCGGCTCGTGGTCTCGACCGAGGACGAGAAGGTCGCGCGCGTCGCGCGCGACTGCGGCGCCGAGGTGCCGTTCATGCGTCCGCCCGAGCTCGCGCGCGATCCCGCGGGCGTGGTGCAAGTCGCGCTGCACGCGCTCGAGGCGCTGCGCAAGCAGGGCGCCGAGTTCAAGACGCTCGTCATCATGCTGCCCACCTGCCCGCTGCGGAGCGCGCAGGACATCAAGGACGCGTTTGCCCTCTTCACGAAAAAGAAAGGCAAATTCCTGATGAGCGTCGGGCCTTATCCGCACACGCCATTCGCTGCGCTCGACCTGCGCAAGGACGGCACGCTCAAGCCCTTTTTCCCCGAGCACGGCGCCAAGCGCTCGCAGCAGCTTCCCGCCGCCTGGCGCCCGAACGGCGCACTGCACATCCTCGACGTCGCGGCCTTCGAGAAGGCGCGCTCGTACTTCGGCAAGCCGCTCCTTGGCTACCCGATGCCGGCGGAGCGCTCGGTGGACGTCGACCACGAGGCCGATTTCCTCGAGGCTGAGCGCCTGCTCCCCAAGGCGAGATGACGGCGGTGCTGCGGGTCGCGCTGGTAGGCTGCGGCAGGATCGGCATGCGGACTCCGGATCGCCTGCGCGAGACGGTGCCGCCCGGCTGGATCCCCGTCGCGCACGCCGAGGCGGTACGCAGCACGCCGGGGCTGGAGCTCGTCGCGGCTTGCGACCAGCTGCCCGAAGTCGCGCAGCGTGCCGGCCAGGAGCTCGGTGTCACGGCGTTCACCGACTACCGCCGGATGATCGAGCGCGAGCGCCCCGACATCGTGAGCATCGCGACCCGCACGCAGGGCCGCTGCGACATCGTCGAGTTCGCGGCGGCGGCGAAGGTGCGCGGCCTGCACATCGAGAAGCCGCTGGGGTCTTCGCCCGCCGATTGCCGCCGGGCCATGGCGGCGCTCGAGAAGGCCGGCGCGGTCCTGACCTACGGCGCCACGCGTCGCTGGATGGAAGTCTTCCAGCAGGCGAAGCGCAGGGCGGAAGGCGGCGAAATCGGCGCCCTGCAGCAGCTCACCATCGAGTTCGGCCGCGCCGCGCTGCTCTGGACGCACGCTCATTCGTTCGACCTGATCGCATGGTTCGGCTCGGGCCAGGGCGCGGCCTCGGTGCAGGCGAGCTGCCGGATCGAGCCAGCCGCGGTGCAGGGCCGCACGATCGACGCCGATCCGCTGGTGGAAGGGGCGCTCGTCGGCTTCGAAGCGGGGCTGAATGCCGCGATCACCGGCGCCGGAGGGCTGACGGTGCGCCTTTCGGGTGAGCGCGGCACCCTCGCCATCGAGGCCGACGGCGCGCGCCTGGTGCGGCTGCAGCGCGCGCACGCCGACCGGCCCTCCTATGGCGAGGCGGAGCGCATTCCCTTCGCGCCGCGACTTTCCGGCACGCAGGGCGCCTTCGCGGCGCTGCGCGATGCGGTGCATGGCAAGGGTCCGACCGGCACTTCGCCGGCCCAGGTCATGCTCGCCAACCTGCTAGGATTCGCCTGCGCCTGGTCCTCGCTGCAAGGCGGCCGGCGCGTGAC
>Ga0075424_100000199_pt1 | contig 41925 bp, 34 predicted proteins | sample SoiMethybrSBSTD3_FD_75301 | JGI IMG/M metagenome (GOLD analysis project Ga0075424, IMG submission 75301) | Bulk soil microbial communities from a Populus tree surrounding site in Tennessee, USA - Soil MetaG P. TD hybrid SBSTD3 | ecosystem: Environmental > Terrestrial > Soil > Tree plantation...
ACGAGCCGTACTTCGCCAAACCGTATTTTCCGCTGGCCTATCTGCGGGAGAGTGAAGGCAAGGACTCGGTCGCGATCGCCACCTACCGGCGCTTCATCCAGATCGCTCCAGCGTCTCTCGCCGGCCAGGTCGAGCTGGCCCGGCGGCGACTCGGGGAGGCCGCGCCCCACTGACGCCGGCTATGGCAGCGTCTCGTTGAGCAGCACCCAGTAGAGCCCGACTTTGGAGACGGCCTGCGCGAACGCCTCGAAGTCGACGGGCTTGACGATGTAGCTGTTCGCGCCCAGCCGGTATGCGGCGGCGACGTCCGGCAGCTCGCGGGACGAGGTGATCAGCACCACCGGGAGGGACCGGGTGCGCTCGTCGGCCTTGAGTCGCCGCAGCACTTCGAGCCCGTCCACTTTGGGCAGCTTCAGGTCGAGGAGCACCACCCTCGGGCGTCTCGTCTCCCATTCCGCGACCGCTTCGGGGTTGAAGAAATATTCGATTGCTTCGGCGCCGTCGCGCAGCACTTCGACCTTTTCGGCCAGGTTGTGCTTGCGGAGTGCGCGCAGGGTCAGCTCGACGTCGTTCGCGTTGTCTTCGACGAGCAGGATGTCGACCGGCTGGCCGTCGCTCACGGGCGACCCTCAGTTGGGGATGGTGAAATAGAACGTGGCCCCGCCATTCACGCGACCTTCGCACCAGATCCGCCCACCGTGGCGCTGGATGATGCGTTTGGCGAGCGCGAGGCCGACGCCCGTCCCTTCAAACTCCTCAACACGGTGGAGGCGTTGGAACACGCCGAACAGCTTGTCGGCGTACTGCATGTCGAACCCCGCGCCGTTGTCCTTCACAAAATAGATCGTCTCGCCGTCCGCGTGCTGCGACCCGATTTCCACCTGAGGGTCGGGGCGACGTTCCGAGAACTTGAAGGCGTTACCGATGAGATTCATCAGTACCTGGCGTATCAGGGCGCGGTCGCCGCGCGCCGCAGGGAAGGGGCCGATGGCGACGGCGACGGGCTGGTGCCCGCGTTGCAGCTCGTTCACGACGCCTTGCGCCAGCTCGGTGAAGTCGAGCGTGGTGCGTTCCAGCTCCTTGCGCTCCAGGCGCGAGAAGGCGAGCAGGTCGTCGATCAACTTGCCCATGTGCGCGGCGTTGCCGCGGATGACGGCCAGGAGCCGAGCGGCTTCGGGAGCGAGGGTGGCGCCGTGATCTTCCTCGAGCAAGCGGGCGAACCCGTCGATGGCGCGAAGCGGCGCGCGGAGGTCATGCGACACCGAGTAGCTGAACGTCTCCAGCTCACGATTGGCACGCGTCAGCTCTCGGTTGCTGTCCGCGAGCTGGGTGGGACTCGGCAGCCGCGCGGCCTTCGGGAGCAGCGGTACGAGTGCCACCGCCGTGCCGATGGACGCCAGGGCGGTCACGGCCTTGGTGGCGCCGGCGAGCCAATAATCCGGATGCCAGAGCGTCCAGATCTCCATCAGGTGCGTCGTGCCACACCCGGCGATGAAGATCGCGAACAACCAGAACATCCAGTTGAACGGGAGATCATGCCGTCGCTGGACGAACCATACCAGGCCGACGGGGATCGAGTAGTACGAGAGCGTGATGATCGAATCCGAAACGAGATGCAGGCCGAGCACACCTGGACGCCAGAGGTAGCAGTAGCCGTGGGGGAGAAACGACTCGGCCTGCGCCAACAGTGGATGGAGGTGCATGGGGCATGCTCCCTGGATGCGGAGGAAGCGGCATGGACCTTCGTGCGACATGGAAGGTGTAGTACAGTGGCATCCATTGGGAAGACGTGGGGAAGGGGGATCACGGGGGAATCGCCCGCGCCGTGGCGATTCCCCGCCGCTCTGCGGATTCAGCGACTGCGGCGCAGGTAGAACGTCGGGGCAAAGCGTCCGGTGCTGGGGCGAACGGCCGGAGACGGAATGGTGCCCACTGGCCGGCCGGCCGCATCATGGAGGCAGTATTCGGCGCCCAGCCTCGTGACGGTTGGGGCGGGCCCGCGCGACGGCGCACGCGACACAGCGGAACACGACCCCGTATGGAGAGCGATCATGGTGTCGTCCCTTCCCAGGTACTGTTAGCTTCGTTCAGCGATTCCTGTCAGCTTAGATGCCGCGGTCTCCGGAAGGGTTGCGACCGCATGAGGAGAAAATGATCGACGATCCCGATTCGATGGACGAGGAGTTCCCGCTGGGAGACGGCACCGCCGATGACGTGGCGTCCGTCCAGTGCCCGCATTGCGGCGAGATCAACGAAATCGCCCTCGACCCGGGGGGCGGCGAATGGCAGGAGTATGTGGAGGACTGCCAAGTCTGCTGCCGGCCGTGGCGCGTGACCGTACGCTACGGCGGCGGGGATGCGGTGGTGAGCGCCGAGCCGCTCTAGCCCACCACCGCCGGTCGCTTCAACGCGCGGCGTCGAACCGCTGCGCGACGGCTCCCCAGTTGACGACGTTCCACCAGGCGGCGATGTAGTCCGGGCGCCGGTTCTGATACTTCAGGTAGTAGGCGTGTTCCCAGACATCGAGCCCCAGGATCGGGTTCTTACCGTCCATCAGCGGGCTGTCCTGGTTGGCCGTGGAGATGATTTCGAGCTTTCCCCCGCCCGCCAGGAGCCACGCCCAGCCGCTCCCGAAGCGCGTCGTGCCCGCGTTGGCGAACGTCTCCTTGAACTTGGCGAATCCCCCGAGCTGTTTCGTGATGGCATCGGCGAGCTTTCCGGCGGGTTCTCCACCTGCCTTGGGCCCCATGATGGTCCAGAACAGGGAGTGGTTGTGGTGGCCCCCGGCGTTGTTGCGAACGGCAGTGCGGATGTCTTCCGGGACCGAGTTGATCCCCTTCAGGAGGTCCTCGAGGCTCTTGTCGTGCAGCTCGGGGTGCTTGTCGAGCGCGGCATTGAGGTTGTTGACATAGGCCTGATGGTGCTTGCCATGGTGGATCTGCATCGTCTGCGCATCGATGTGCGGCTCCAGGGCCGCGACATCGTATGGCAACGGCGGCAGGGTATGAGGCATGAGCTCGTCACTCCAGAGTGGTGGTCCTGACCCGCGGGTTTCCGGCGCCACGCATTATGGCGCGCCGCGCGACGGAATTCAAACCGCCCGTTGCGTCCCGTTGTTCCCGCGACGACATTTTGTCCCCACCCACCCGGCGGGTCGAGTCATTGTCGCTGCGCGTTGGAGAGCCTGCGCCTGGCTGTACGATGTCCTCCTCGAGGACCGGTTCTATTCGGCACGCGCCTATTTCCTGGTCGACAAGCAGGGGACGTTGCGGTGGATGCACATCGAAGCCAGGCTCGGAGACCGGCGCGATGATGCCGAGCTGCTCCGAGTGATCGCGTCCCTCTGAACGATCCGCTCCGTCGGCTGGCGCGACCCGACAAGTGGTATCTGGGCGCCGGCGACGGACTGGTCTGGGCGCCGCCGTTCCCCACCTGGCTCGACGCCCCCGGGTTCTGGGACGAGGCGCATCTGTTTCAGTATCCCGTCGGCCCGTTGTTCGCGGTCGGATTCGTGATCGACGGTCGCGTGGCTCCGTCGCGCTGCCGCGGGCGCGAGTGGACGCCGGACCGGCTCACGCTCGCCCATGACATCGGAAGCCTCGTGGCCCGCGAAACGCGCACCGCCCCAGGTGGCGTGTTGACCTCCGAGTGGGAAGTGCGCAACCCGACCCGCCGCACGGTGGTGGTGGACGTCGTCGTGTGGTCGGTGCTCGATGGCACCCTGCTGCCTGCTGCGGTTCGCGTGGTGGATCACGCGCTGCACTTCGTGCGGCACGTGACCGATCGCCATGGGCACCGCGCGTCCGTGACCGTTTCGTTGTCGCTTGCCCGGGCGCACTCGCACGCCGTCTCCTGGTCGCAGCCGACGGCCGCCGTGCCGCGCCTCGAGCTGACGCCGTTCTGGGACCGCTGGCATCGCTCCGGACGTCTCGGCGACACGGTGGGCGCCGCCGCCCGCCCGGATCGCGCGACGGCATTCCTCGGTATGCAACGGCGGCTGCGGGTCGCGGTGCGCGGTTCCGTCCGCTTCAGCGCCACAATCTCCCTCTCGCTCGAGCTGTCCGATCGCCGGCGGGCGCCCAACTTCCTCGCGCGCGCCGACCGTTTTTTCGCCACGGCGCCCCGATTCCGGTGCAGTGATCGCTATCTCGAGCGCCACTGGTCGCACCGCTGGTACGGCTTGCGGCTCACTGCCCTCGCCCCCGGCCGCGCGCCCAACTACCGTCATTACGGCGTCTGCGAAGGCGTCGGATACTTTCACGTTCCGATCACCTACAGCGCGCCGGGCCACATGCGTGAGCTGCGCTGGTTTCCGGACCCACAATGGGCGCGGGGAGTGTTCCGTACCTGTTTCGATCACCAACGCGCGGACGGCAGCCTCCATGGTCGCGTGTACGCCGACCATCTCGAGGCCACGGATTTCTATCATGCCGACTGGGGTGGCGCCGTCCTCGCACTGGAGGCCGTGCACCCCGACGCCGCGTTCCGCCGTGAGGCCTTCGAGGCCCTCTCGCGTTACGCCGAGTGGCTGCTGCGTACCCGTGATCCGGATGGCGTAGGGATGATCGACGTACGGAATCAGTACGAAACGGGACAGGAGTACATGTCCCGCTATCAGGTGGTCGACGCCGATGCCGACACCGCCGGATGGGCGGGCCGTTTCCGGTTGCAGGGGATCGATGTCACGGTGTACGCCTATCGTCTGTTGCGCGCCGTCGAAGCGCTCGCTGCCGAGGTCGCTCCCCAGACGGTGGATCGCTGGCGCGAGCGGGCGGATCGCACCGCCCGCGCCGTGCGCGAGCAGATGTGGGATCCGGCCGGCGGGTTGTTCTCCGATGTGAATCCCGTGAGCGGGCGGCGCACGGGCGTGAAGGCCGCTGTGTGTTTCTATCCCTATGCCACCGATCTCTCGGATGAACGGCATCTGGCTGGACTGGCCGCCCATCTATTCAATCCGGCGGAGTTCTGGACTCCATTCCCCGTACCTTCTTCGAGTCGTGACGATCCGCGCTTCAATCCGGACGCGGAATGGAACGGCATGCGCTTCAACTGTCCCTGGAACGGACGAGTGTGGCCGATGACCAATTCGCACGTGATCGATGCGCTGGGGCGCGTGGTGCGGGAGTTTCGCCCCGGCTGGTCGCGCAAGCTCGGCCACCTGCTCGGCCAATTCGCCCGGATGATGACGTTCGATGGCCGGGCCGATCGTCCCAACTGCTTCGAGCATTATCACCCATTCACCGGACGGGGCAGTCTGTATCGTGGCATCGACGACTACCAGCATTCGTGGATCAATGACCTGATCGTGTCCCATCTGCTGGGCGTGCTGCCGCACGGCGAGACCGGCCTGACGGTGCATCCGCTGCGGCTGGGGGTGAACGCCGCGCGCGCGGAGGGGCTGCCGGTCGCCGGACATACGATCGATGTCTCGATTCGGGGCGGCCGATTTGCGCTGGCCGTGGACGGGCGCCGCGCCGGCCGCGGGCGCCTCGGGGAGCCCGTGAGCGTGAGCTTCTGATGCGGCGCGTGGCGCTGTTATCGACCGGCGCGACGGGCGACGCCGCGTGGCAGCTGCTCACGGCGCTCGAGGGAATCGCGCTTCCCCCCATACGCGCAACCTCCGACGCGTATCCCCTTCCACAAGCGGACGTGCTTTGGGTGCACACCGAAGAGGAGCCTCCGCCGCTCCCCGCCGATCTCCTCATGCCCTGGGTGGAACGGGGCGGGCGTCTGTTGCTCACGCAGCGGGCGGTGGCGTGCGTGGTGGGTCTCGGACTCGAGGCAGACGGTCCCAACGACACCATCGTTCGCTCGTGGCGTCACCACGACGACGAATTGAGATTCCCCGAGCTCCGCAAGTTCGGCGAGTTCCCTCATGTCCGCGGCTTTGCCGCCTACGGACCGCACCCGTTGTTCGCCGGACTGGGACAGGGGACGTACACCTGGGCCCCCAGCGAAGGCGAACGCTACGGGCAGGCGACTTACGCGCGGGGCCGGCGGCCGCGCTGGGGCGCGGTCGTGGCGGTCGAGCGATCCTACATCCATCTCAACCCCGGCCGCATCGTCGCCTGGGAATACGCGATCGGGGAAGGGGGCGTGCTGTGTATCGGCGCCTTCGTGGCACCAGGCGCCCGCGATCCCCTGCTCGCCCGCCAGCTTCGGGCCATGCTCGCCAACGCCATCAGCGGTGATGGGATTCCCCACAGTACGCGCACCGTAGAGGCGGCGGCGTGGCCCGAAGCGGGCACGACCGCCCGTGAGGATGGGAATCTGGTGTTACCCGACCGGATTCGGTTGGATGGACCGCTGCCCGGTCTCGAATCGCCGCTGCACGTGGCGAGTCGCGCGTTGTCCGACGAAGCGGTGATCCTCGCCGGCCGGCGGATGTTGGTGACGGGCGGGGAGCAGCGCGGGATTCAGGAGATCTGGGCTCATCCGTATCGGCTGCTCCAGGGCCTCACTGTGATCCTCGGAGGTGAGACGCCGCTCATCCGGGACGCCCAGATCACCCCCGTGCTGATCCAGCGCCATCTGGTGAGCCGGGCCAGAATCGTCGAAGAGGCGATCACCACCGCGCTCGAGCACCCGATCGCGCTGCTCGATTACCGTCCCGAAAAAGTGGGGCGCGCGCGGGGATTGCGAATCGCTCCCGAGCTGACGCTGCGCTGGCGGGTCGACCTGCGGCGCACCTGGCCCTATCCCGCGGGGTGCGGCGGCGATCTGCGCTACCGGCTGGCGCCGGAGCGCGGCGTCCTGCTGGTGACCGACGCCACGGGTTTGCCACGGGTGGCGTTTCAACCGAACGGGCCGGTCGCATGGCGCGTGCGTCCCGCCGACGACGGGCCGGCGCTGCAGTGCGAGGTGCGGCTGACGCTCGAGGCGCCGTTTCGCCTCGCCATCTTCGGGGGCGCGTCGCGGGCGGAGCTGGATGGCGCCGTCACGGCCCTGGCGCGCGGCGGGGTCCAGGGCCTGTCGTCTCAACGAACCCGACACGAGGCGCAGGTCCAGGAGCACACCGTTCGCCTGCGTTCGCCCGATGAGCCGCTGAACCGCGCGTTCGAATGGGCGAAGGCCCGGCTCGACAGCTGTTTCATGGAGACGCCGGGCGTGGGACGATCGCTGGTCGCCGGCTACGCGCCGTCGCGACCCGGGTGGGGAGACGGCCGTCCGGGCTATGCCTGGTACTTCGGCCGCGACGCCTGCTGGAGCGCTATGGCCTTGCTCGCCGCAGGCGAATACGCCAGCAGCCGCCTCGTGCTGCGGTTTCTCGGGATGACGCAGGACGTGAGCGGCAAAGTCATCCACGAGTACACGGCGAGCGGCCTGGCGCACTACGATGCGGCGGATGCGACGCCGCTCTATCTGTTGCTCGCGGCGCGCTATGCGGCCTGGACCGCGGACCTGGCGTTTCTCGAGGAGCGTTGGGCGGAGATCGAACGGGCGCTGCGATTCTGCCGCGAGACCGATCGCGATGGCGACGGGTTGATCGAGAACACGCGCGTGGGTCATGGCTGGATCGAAATGGGTCCGCTCTCCGGCGCCCATGTCACGTTGTACCTCGCGAGCATCTGGGCGGCGGCGCTCGCGGGGCTCGAGCCGGTCGCCCGCGGGCTGGGGCACAGTGCAATGGCGGACGATCTGGCCCGCGACGCCGAGCGCGCGCGCGCGCAGATCGCCCAGCGGTTTCGGGTGGACAACGAGTACATCCTAGGCTTGATGGCCGATGGGACGCCGCAACGCCGGCGCACGGCGCTCACGGCCGTGCCGCTGTTGTTGGGGGTGGGGGACCCGGAGACCGCAACCGGCTGGCTGGACGCGATCGCCACACCATCGTTTTCGGCACCCTGGGGCGTGCGCCTGATCGCCCGCGAGGACCCGCTGTACAACGCGGCCGGGTATCACAGCGGCGCGGTGTGGCCGCTCTATACCGGCTGGGTGAGCCTCGCCGAGTACGCCTGTCATCGCGGCGAGCCGGCCTTCACCCACTTGCTCGCGAACGCGGGCCTGCCGTTTGCCCGGGGACAAGGATCGTTCGATGAGGTGCTGGACGGCGATCTCGGGATCGCGGCCGGCGTATGCCCCGATCAGGCGTGGTCCGCCGCGATGCTCGTCTCCCCGGTCATCGAAGGTCTGCTCGGCGCCCGCCCGGATGCCCTGTCCGGCCGTTTGACGCTCACACCCCATATGCCGGCCAGATGGAATGCGTGCGAGTGGCGCGGCCTGCATGTGGCGCACACGGCGCTCGATGTCCGCGTCAGTACTTCACCCGATCGGGTAATCGTCCGGCTGCGCCGCACGGCCGGCGGGCGGTTGAGCGTGACCGTCGCGCCCGCGTTACCCGCAGGACGGACCGTGACGAGCGTGACCATCGACGAGCAACAGGTCCAACCGAGACTGTCGGAGACGCACGGATGCCGACACGCCGAAGTGAGCCTGGAGCTGTCAGATGAGCACGAAGTGGCGATTCACCACGCAGCGGAGAAGTAGAAGCTATTGCCCTGCGACTCGGACGGGGATGGTGCTCGATCCCAGGAGCGGCCGCCCCAGCTGTCCCCTCGTTCCATCTCCCCAGCAGTACACCACGAGGCCGCCCGTCAGCCCGCACGTGAACGCACTTCCCGCCGACAGTGACTGAAAGCGCAAGCCACCGTGCACCGCGACCGGGATCGGGCGGGCGCTCTGAGAGCTGTCGCCGAGCTGCCCGGCACCGTTTTCGCCCCAGCAGTAGGCCGTACTGTCGGTGGCAATGCCGCAGCTGTGTTGGGCGCCTGCCGTGACGGCGCGGAACGTGAGCCCGGTAGCCGCCGCCGTCGGCACCACGACCACGGAATCGGGCAGGCCGGTCCCGGTCTCGCCGTGCGTATTGCGTCCCCAGCAGAACAGCGCGCCGGCGGTTGAGACCGCGCACGAATGCGCGCCACCGGCGGCGATCGAGAGAAACTGCCGGCCGCCGGTCACCGGGGTCGGACCGTGACGCTCGGCGACGGAAGAATCTCCGATCTGGCCGGCGTCGTTGGCGCCCCAGCATTGGGCCGTGTGGTCCACGGCGAGCGCGCATGTGTGGTTGGCACCCGTCGAGAGCGCGAGCCACGGCGTGTCGCCGAACACGAGGTGCGGGTCGAAACGATTCATGACGCTGTTATCGCCCAGCTGGCCGGAGGTGTTGCTGCCCCAGCAGGCAATCCGGTTGTCGGTGGCCCGCCCACAGGTGTGGTCCGTGCCGCCCGCGAGCGAGACGAACAGGATCGACCCGGTGACCAGGCCAGGGACCAGGGGATCTCCCGTCGTCGGCCCGCGGCCCAACTGTCCCAGCTGGAACCGGCCCCAGCAGTCCGCGCCGCCGGCGATGGTGAGCGCGCAGCTGTGGCCGCCGCCCGCCGCGACTCCCGCGATAGCCTCAGCGAGCGAGACCAGGCGAGGGACCGGCTCGACGAAGGACGTCGTTCCGGTGCCGATTGCTCCTTCTCCGTTGTCCCCCCAGCAATAGGCGCGCCGGTTGTTGGCGCTGGCGCAGACGTGCTCGGCGCCCGCCGCAACGGTATTGAACACCACCGGCGTCACGAACACGGTCACCGCGCCTTCGACGGCGCCGGCAAATGCGCGAATCCGCGTCACTCCCGGCCGCTGTCCGCGCACGGTGCCCAATCCGTTTTGGATTCTGGCGATGGTCGTATCGCTGGACGACCAGCTGATCGCGTACCCCGGCAGCTCGGCGCCGCTGGTGTCGCGCACGACGGCGGTCAGGCGGAGCGTGTCGTCGGTGATGATGGTCGCCGAGTCCGGCGTGATCGTCACGCTTCCGGGTGGCGCGGGCGGTGGCGGGTAGGGCAGGGGCGCGACGAACGGGCCCTCGCAGGCGGGGAGCAGGAGTAGCGTCATGGCGGCAATGAAATGACGAGCGCGCATCACCGGCAGAAGCTACACCTGTCCACGGTGGGGCGGTCCCGTAGCGAGACCCCGATCAAACAATAGCTTACTCGCCTCATGGCGTCCGTCACGCTGCGCCAACTCACCAAAACGTTCCACGTGGGCGGTGCCCCGGCGCTCCTCGAGTTGTCGCTCGACGTCGTCGATGGGGAATTCCTCGTTTTGCTCGGACCTTCGGGGTGCGGCAAGACCACCGCGCTGCGGTGTATCGCCGGACTCGAAGAGCCGACCGGCGGTGAGGTATGGATCGGCGACCACAACGTCACCCACCTGCCGCCGGCCGAGCGCGATGTGGCGATGGTGTTCCAGAATTACGCGCTATACCCCCACCTCTCGGTACGCGACAACATTGCGTTTCCCCTCACGATGCGGGGCATGCCGAAAGTCGAGATGACCCGGCGCGTACGATCCGCGGCCGAGCGCCTGGGGGTGGGTGAGCTGCTGGACCGGCGGCCGGCCGAGCTCTCCGGCGGGCAGCGGCAACGCGTCGCGCTGGGGCGGGCCATCGTTCGTGAGCCCAGGGTGTTTCTGTTCGACGAGCCGCTCTCGAATCTCGATGCGCAGCTGCGCGTCGAGATGCGCGCCGAGATCCTGCGTCTTCACCGCACGCTCCAAGCCACGATGATCTACGTCACGCACGACCAGATCGAGGCGATGACCATGGGGCAGCGCATCGCCGTACTAAACGAAGGCCGGCTGCGCCAGGCGGGAACCCCGGCGGTGGTGTACGGCGAGCCCGCGGATCTGTTTACGGCGCGGTTCATCGGCAGTCCCGGCATGAATGTCATCCCCATAACCGAGCCTCCGAGGCCGTTTCAGCTCCGCATCCCGCGCCGGGTCTCTGGAGAAGCGGTTCACGTCGGTGTTCGGCCCGAGCATCTGCTGCTCACCGCTCCCGGCAAAAAGTCCGCCGAGGCCGTCGTCCGGATGATCGAGCCGCTCGGCGCGGAAACTCTGGTTCACTTGGAAGCGGTCGGCCAGTCGCTCGTCGCACGAGTTCCGGGCATTCCGGCTCTCTCCGAAGACGCGCGCGTCGGACTGCGGGTCGAGGCGGCCCATCTCCACTACTTCGATGCCGGCGGAGCTCGGCTGGCGTGACCCGCGCCGCTGGTGTCGTCGCGATGCTCTGTGCGGCGCTGGCCTGCCGGGCGGGTGACCCCCGCACGGTGCTCGAGCTCGCCAACTGGGCCGAGTATCGCGAAGCCGACCTCGAAACCCGGGTCCTGGCGCCATTCGAGCGCGACCACCCCGGCATCACGGTCCAGCAGCAGAGCGCCGGCACGGAGCAGGCGGAGTACCGCGAGCGCATCCTCACGTCCATGCTCGCCGGGACACCGCCCGACGTTTTCCTGCTCGACAACATCGACGTCCCCGCGTTCACGAGTCGCGGGGTGACCCTCGATCTCTCACCCTACCTGCAGCGGCTGGGTGTCGATCTCTCGCGGTACGACTCGACGGTCCTCGGGATCTTCCGGCGTGGCGACGCGATCTACGCCCTGCCGAAGGGCTACTCGCCAATGGTGATGGTCTACAACAAGGACCTGTTCGATCGGGCGGGACTGCCGTACCCCACCGACAACTGGACCTGGGACGATTTCGTGCGCATCGCGAAGATCCTGACCCGTGATACCGACGGTGACGGCCAGATCGATCAATGGGGGACGGCCTTCGATCGGCGCGTGTTCCTGTGGGTGCCGTGGGTGTGGTCCGGCGGTGGGGACGTGTTGTGCCCGGACGGAACGAAGGCGTCCGGGTGCCTCGACGCGCCCGCCACCGTGGCGGCGATTCGCTGGTACACGGAATGGGTGACCCGCGACAGCATCGTGCCGCGCGTCTTCAACCTGCGCCGCTCGCTCGGTGACAACCAGCGGCTGTTCAACTCCGGAAAAGTCGCGCTGCTCACGGTCGGCCATTTCTGGATTCCCATGATGCGGCCCTACGTGACGGACGGGCGCCTGCGAATCGGGTTCGTGGAGATCCCCCACCGTGTCGGGGCATCACCGCAGACCGTGATCTATGCCTCGGGGTTCGCCGTCCCGGCCACGGCGCCGCACCGCAAGCTGTCGATCCAGCTGGCCGCGTTTCTCGCCGATTCCCAGGCGCAGGCGATCCGGGTCGCCGGGGGCCTCGAGCTGCCCACGCTCACCGGCGCCGCCACGGCGCTGGAGGCAGGCGATACGAGCGGTTGGGAGGCGGTGTTCCTGCGTGCCAGCCGCCACGCCCGCGTGCCCTGGGGCGCGCGAATCGAGCGCTGGCGCGAAGTCGAAGCGGCGCTGCCGGACCTGATGGATCGCGTGACGCTGGAGGGCGTCGATCCCCAGATCGCGGCCCGCGAGATGGCGCGGCGGATCGACCGTCTGCTGGCGGTGGACCGCGCGCCGTGAAGGGCACCCTCGCCTGGCGAGTCGGCGCGGGCTTGCTCGCCGCGCTTGCCGGTCTGGCCGCGCTCGGAGCCGGCCACTGGGCCGCACGACGCGCCGAGCGGCTGGCCGCCCGGCGGTCGGCGCAATCGGCCGCGGCATATCTCGCGGTGGTCACGCCGACGCTCCCGGGATCCAGCGTGTACGACCTTCCCCGATTGCTGGCCGTGGCCCATGGCATTACCAGCCTGCCGGGTTGGGCTGGAAGTATCGAGGTGTTTCACGGGACGGCTCCGCTCATCCGGGCCAGGGCGGCTCCGCTGCCTGCGGCGACGTTCGTGGAGCTGCGAGACCGCGAGGTTTCCCTACCGTACCAACGGGCGATCCTCGCGCCGTTCAAGGATCATGACGACTGGAACGTGGTTGGGGCCGTGGCGGTGCGGCGCGACGGCGTTGCCCTTGCCATGCTCGGCGTCTGGGAATACGTCATCCTGGCGTTGCTCGCGGTCACGGGCGCGCTCGCGGTCCGGTTGCCGCGGGGCGGCACCACGGCCTGCGTGCTGGCGGCGCTCCTCGCCGGCATGAGCGGCTACCGCCAGGTGGCCGTCGCGTCCCGCAAGGCGACCGACCAGTGGCTCGGTCGGGCGCGCGCGCTGGTCGAGGACGCGGGGGTTCGCGTGCCGCCGCGGGCGGTCAACGCGACGTTACCCGGCATGCGCGCGGTGGTCGCCGAGGGCGAAGTCGTCACCACCGACAGTGGGCCGATCGCGATCCGTCGGGTCGAGATCGCCGGGGTCCCTCGTGCCGAGACGCGTGCGCGCTTCGCTCGAAGCCGCTGGCTCGCGCTTCGAGTGCTGCCAGACGAGGTGGGGATCGGGGGGTGGCGGGTGCTGTGTCTGGCCATCGCCCTCCTCGGACCGGCCGCGGCGGTGCTCATGGGCTGGCTGGCCCGCGCACGGGCCAACCCGCGGGCCCGACGCGAGACGCTCACCGCCTGGGTGTTTCTCTCACCGGCCGCCTTGCATCTCGCGGTATTCGCCTTCATGCCCATCGCGTTCGCCGCCTACCTCTCGTTCCATCGTTGGAGCCCGATCGATCCCGTAAAGCCGTTCGTCGGTCTCGACAACTTCACGGCGCTGGCACGCGATCCACTGGTGTGGATCTCGTTGCGCAATACGCTGCTGTATTCCCTGCACGTGCCCGTGGCGATGGCGATCGCGCTTGGGCTGGCGCTCGCCCTGCAACGCCAATCGCGCGGCGCGAAGATCGCGCGGACGGTGTTCTTCCTGCCGTACGTCTCTTCGGTCGTGGCGATCGCCCTGGTGTGGCAATGGATGTACAACGCGGATTTCGGCCTGCTCAATTATCTGTTGTCGATCGTCGGGCTCGCGCCCGTGGACTGGTTGGGCAGCCCCAGGACCGCCCTGGTCGCGGTCATGATCGTGTCGATCTGGGTTCAGGTCGGTTACCAGATGGTCGTGTTTCTCGCGGGGTTGCAGAGCATTCCGCAGGTCTACCAGGATGCGGCGCGGGTCGATGGCGCGAGCGCCTGGCAGCGATTCCGCCACGTGACCCTGCCGTTGCTCCGCCCGGTCACGCTGTTCGTCCTGGTGACGGGCGTCATCACCTCATTTCAGGTGTTCACGCTGATCTACGTGTTGACCGATGGTGGTCCGCTGCACGCCACCGACGTCCTCGTCTACCGCATCTATCAGATGGCCTGGGAATTTCTCCAGTTCGGCGGGGCGAGCGCGTTGTCGCTGGTGCTCTTGATCCTGCTGCTGGGCGCCACGTGGGTGCAATTCCGGATGCTGGGACGGCGGGTGGACTATGCCTAAGCGGGATGGGGGAGGAGGGAAGAGGGAAGGGTGGATTCCGAGCACCTTCGTCATCGTGCTCGGCGCGACGATGCTCCTGCCATTCCTTTACATGGTCAGCACGGCGCTCATGGATGAGTTCCAGGTGCTGCGCTATCCGCCGGCGCTGGCTCCGACGCACCCGCGGTTCGGAAATTTTCCGGCCGCGCTGACGGCCCTGCCGTTCTGGAGGTACTTCTTCAATTCGGGACTCGTCTCGCTGGCCGTCGTCGCGGGGCAGGTGCTGACGAGCGCGGCGGCGGCCTATGCCTTCGCCCGGCTCAAATTCCCCGGCCGGGAGAAGATCTTCCTGGGCTTTCTCAGCGTCTTGATGGTGCCGGCAGTCGTGCTCATCATCCCGCGCTTCCTCATCGTCAATGCGCTCGGCTGGGTCGACAGTTATGCCGGCCTCATTACGACGGAGCTCGTGACGGTCTGGGGGATTTTCCTGTTGCGGCAGTTCTTCCTGACGCTGCCCCGTGAGCTGGAAGATGCGGCCCGTCTGGATGGGGCCGGAGACTGGCGCATCTTCTGGCGCGTGATCCTGCCGCTTTCCAAACCCGCGCTGGCGACGCTCGCGGTGTTTGCGTTCGTCGATCAGTGGAAGAGTTTCCTGTGGCCCCTGGTCGTCACCCGGTCGGTGCGGATGCAGACGGTCGAGATCGGGATCGCCTCGTTCCACGGCATTTATTACTCCAACTGGCCATACCAGATGGCGGCGGCGGTGACGGCGGTGATTCCGCTCGTGGTGCTGTTTTTCGTGGCACAGAAGTACTTCGTTCGAGGAATCCAGTTGACGGGGATGAGGTGACAGGTGAGCGGCCCGGCGTCTCCCTCAACGCCTGAGCGTCTGTTTAAAGGCAAGTACCCAGTCGACGTCCTTTCCACCCGTCCCGTTCACCCATTCGACCACTGCATGTCCTGTTCCCAGCCGAGTCACGGTGCACGGCAGCTCACACTGGCAGTTGACCGGTTCTAGGCCAGGCGGGACCGCGATCGTCACCCGGTATGCCCGCGCGTCCAGGTGCTTCGACGTCACCCTGAGCGTCCTCGTAGTCCGGTCCCATGTCTCTGCCGCGATGTCGATGGCACCCTGCACGATGTGCCGGGTGCTCCCAATCACCTGCGGTCGTGCGACCGTCGCTCGCAAGGCCAGGACCAATGCGCTGTGCGGCTCGAGTCGCGCCGTGATGGTGTCGGCCACATCCGGTTTTGGCGCATCGCTCCACACGTCGTAGACCGCACACCGAGACTCAGGAATCCCCAGCGCGACGACCGGCACGGCGATCGCGGTCGCCTCGTCCCCCCAATTCACCAGGGCCACCGTCCACCAGCCCGGTATGCCTTCGGCGATCCACCAGGGCGGTGGCGTGTCACGTCGCGTGCTCCAGAAGCCGCCGTCGCCACCTCCATCGTAGACCCGAATCGCCAGGGCATTCTCGCCGCCCCAGTTGAGCACGCCTTCGGGAATCGCGTAGCCGCGAAATGATTGCCAGTCTCCTCGGTACTCGGGTGGGAAGGTCCCGGTGTGCCCGACCTTCACTCCATTGATGTAGGTCTCGTCCGAATCGTCGAGTCGACCCAGGTCCAGCAGTGCGGGGAATGTCGTTCCGCGAGCTCGCTCGACCGACGGGATGGGGAGCGTGAACCGGGTCCGGTACCAAGCGAATCCATCGTAGCCGGGATGCCCCGCACGCTCCCAGGTCTCCGGCACGACGATCGTTTCCCATGCCGAGTCGTCGAAGCCGGGGTGCGCCCAGGCCGCATCATCGCCGGTGTGGAACCGCCACACGCCGCGCAGCGAAACTGGATCGGCCTCCGCGGCGACGATCGCCGGGGCGATCGCGCGCGGGGTTTCTCCCGCGTCGACCGCGCGTCCGCGAACGGGAGCCACCGGCAACGCGCGTTGCAGCAACGCCAGCCGTTCGGCTGGCAAACGGGGGAGATGATCGGACAGCAACGCCATCCCGCCCGACAGTGCTACGATCGCGGTCCACACGCGCGCTTCGTCGAGCGACAGCGGCGGCCGCACCACCAGGCAATCAGGATCGTTGAACCAGACGCCACGATGATAGAAAGAGCGCACGGCCGTCGCGCGCGCCGGAGCCTGAATCCCGTCCCAGGAGGCGTCCACGTCGGTCCCGATCCGCATGCCGTTCACCGCTCCCACGGCGTGTTGCAGTGGGGCACCGCAGCCCAGCAGAAATGCGTCGGGGCCGAGGCCGTTGCGAATGGCGGAGAGGCCGGCGCGGTAGGCTTCGGCGTGCGTGGCGCCGCCGGCATGCGCGTCCCCCGCAGTCGCATATAAAAGGAAGTCGACCTTCAGGTAGTCGTAGCCCCATTCCTGAACCGCGTGCCGCCCCAGCTCCTCCAGCCACGACCGGACTCCGGCGTGCCCGGGATCCAGGGCGTACACGGTTCCCCCCCAGGTCGCATTGGTGCCGTGCTCGATCGGTGCGCCATCTTTGCGCAGCAGCCAGTCCGGATATTTGCCGGGGATGCCGGAGCGTTCGGTGACCGCGAACGGGGCGATCCAGAGCCCGGCCTGGAAGCCGTGAGCGTGAATCTGGTCGGTGAGCCAGCGATGGCCGTGAGGAAACTTGTCGTTCGTTTCCCAGTCACCGGCGGCTCGTTGATACCCGTCGTCGATCTGTACGTAGCGGAGAAAGCGCCGGTCGAAGTTCGTTGCGCACGCTTCGAGGTTCGCTAGGACGTCGCTCTCGGTGACCCGGTCGTACAGCTCGTACCAGGAGCACCACCCCGCCGGCGCACCTGCCGCGAAGCGGTCGCGATCGACCGCCGCGGGGGCGAACACCTGTACCAGCGCCGTGGTTGCGTCGCCCGCGGGGTCGAAAGCGAAGCGCACCGTGGCGCTGTCGCCGACCGGCTGCACTGGCCGAATGGGAAGCCAGTCCGAGCGCGCTTCGAAGGAGCCCCCGGAGATGTGCACGGCCGCTTCGCCTGGTTCTCCCGGCGCGAACGCCAGGCCCATCCCTCGCCCGCTTCGGGAAAGGCCGAGCGTGGCGTGGCTGACGAGGGAGTCATCCGCGCCGATCTCGGTCAGCCGGCTGTCACTCCAGGAGTCATACCCGTTGATCAGGGCTTGCAGGCGACCCGGTCCCGGGAGCACGTTTGCTGCAGGAAGGGTGAAGTATCGGATCCCGTGGACGATTGCCTGGACGCGATCCGGCGACAGCGTGACGGTAATGGCGGCCGGATCGTCGTCCGCTGCATCGGCGAAGGTGACCTCCACGACGATCCCGGCGGTCGTACCGGAAACGATCAGAATACGGCGATCCGGACCGACCCGTCGTTCTACGGTGATGCCGTCGAGTGCCTGCAACGACACCGCCCGGTCCGCGACGTGGACCGTCAGCTCGGCGTCAACGAGAACGGGAACGGGGGCGCCGTCGCCGTGGTAGGACAGGGTCCACCGTTGCCGATCATCGAGTGTGAATCGCAAGCTGCCCGCGCGGGGGGCGGCGTTACCCTCCGGGGTCCGGAGCCACCGGCCCGGGACGATGAAACCGCCCGAAGCCGCCCCTGAGAGGAGAACGAACGTGCGCCGATTCACCGTGCCAATGTTCCTGTTGCTCGCCGGGTTGTCCACGCCGCTCGCGGGGCAAGCGTCGCTCCTGTTCGGGTATGCGGGCACCGTGGGCGGCGGAGAGTGGCAGATCGAAGCACTCGAATTCGGCATCGCCGCGCCGGTCGGGCTGGGGCCGGTGCGGTCGGTCGCCGCGTCGATTCGCACGGGATGGTTCGCGGACCAGGCCGTGTTGATCCGCGGCACGCGCGGATTTGTAGGGGCGTTCGCCCTGGCCCTGCGCAGCGGCCGGCTTTCGGTCACCGAAATCGGCGACGAGCTCAACCCGACGGTCGTCTCGCTCGACCTTTCCCTGGAAGGGGCCGGGTATCTCGCCGCCAACTCGCCGATCCCCGAAGGCAAGCGGTGGGCATCGCTGGCGGTGTTGCCGGCGCTGCGGGTCGGTTCGGCGGATGGGGCGCAGTTCGCGTTCGTGCTGGGACCGGCATTCTTTGCCGGGCTCCAGCGGCACACGCACCTGTTTCTGGCGGCGCGCGGTGAGTTCCCGCTGGCGCGGCGGAGGAGGGGCCCCTAGGTTAGCGCAGCGATGCCAGGGTCGACGCTCGAGTCAGCACCCGCCGGGCTCCGCGTCATCGCGGACGTCGCCGACATCCTCGCCGCCGGACTCGTCACCGAAGACGCGCTCGCCCGGGTGGTCGCCGTGGTGCGGCGGGGACTGTCCCTGGCCGATGCCCGTCTCTGGCTGCAGCGGTTCGATACGCCGGGCTTCCGTTCCATCCCTTCCTCGCAGACCGTGGCTCCCAGCCTCGCGCCCCTCGCCTCGCCGGACGACTGGGTGCGCAACGGCCCCGCGCGCGAGCGCATTGCGGGCGGCGGCGTGCGGCTGCGATTTCCACTGGTGTTCGAGGAAAACGCGTTGGGCGCCCTCGAGCTCCGCACCAACGCCGGCCGCAGCGAGGCCGGCGTGGAGGACGTCGGGGGCGTGGTGGCCCGGATCCTCGCGCCGGTGCTGGCGGCCACCGAGCTGTCCCACGACCTCGCGTCCGAAGTGGAGATGGCCGCCCGCGAAGCCGAATCGCAACGGAATTTCGTGGGCCGCATCATCGACTCGCTTCCCGTCGGCCTGTACGTGATCGATCGCGACTACATCATCCGGGCGTGGAACCGGCAGCGGGAAAGCGGCACGCAGGGGGTCGCCCGCGACGACGCGGTGGGCCGCGAGATCTTCGGGGTGCTCGACCGGCAGCCGCGGGCGCTGCTGCAGCGGGAATTCGACCGCGTCTTCGACACCGGCGAGATCCAGATCATGGAAATGGAATCGCTGGCGAGCGGATCGCCCCGCTACTACCGGGTCTCGAAGATCCCGATGCGGCTCGACGACGTGCGGATCAGCCACGTGATCACGATCGCGGAGGACGTGACGGACTGGCGGCTGGCGCAGCAGCGGATGGCCCAGACCGAGAAGCTGGCCGCCGTGGGCCAGCTCGCCGCCGGCGTCATGCACGAGATCAATAATCCGCTCGCGACCATCCTGGGGTGCGCGGAGGCCCTGAGTCGCCGGGCTGAAGACCTGACCGAGCGCGAGCGCGCCGGTTTCGAGGAGTATCTCCAGATCATCGACACGGAGGTGCAGCGGTGCCGGCGCATCGTGGACGCGCTGCTGGACCTGTCCCGGCCCAAATCGAAGGAGATGCGGCGGGTCGACGTGAATCAGCTGTTGGAGCAGACGCTGTTTCTGCTGAAGCACCACGACCGGTTCAAACGGCTCGGCGTCCGGCGCCAGCTCGCCGCCGAATTGCCCCAGGTCAGCGCCGACCCCGAGCGGCTCGTGCAGGGGTTCATGGCGCTGATGCTGAACGCCATGGACGCGATGAACTCGCGCGGCGTGCTGACCGTTCGTTCCGGTCGGAATCCGAAGCGCGCCGACGAGCTGCTGATCGAGTTCATCGATACTGGATCGGGCATCCGGGATGAAGAGCTGCCCAAGATCTTCGAGCCGTTCTACACCACCAAACAGCAGGGCCGCGGCACCGGCCTGGGCCTCTCGATCACCTACGGGATCATTTCCGACCATCGCGGCCGGATCGAGGTCGAGTCCCAGGTGGGCGTCGGCTCCAACTTCAAAGTGTTTCTCCCGATCGCCCCATGAAGCTGCTCGTGATCGAGGACGACCGCACCGTCGGCCAGTACGTCAAACGCGGTTTCGCCGAGGCGGGGTTTCATGTCGATCTGGTGGAGAACGGGTCCGAAGGACTGCGGGTCGCATCGGAGGGCCATTACGACATCGTCGTGCTCGACTTGCGGCTGCCGGGCATGGAAGGACGCGAGGTGCTGCGCACGCTGCGCGATCGCGGCAATACGGTGCCGGTCCTGGTGCTGACCGCGCAGGACGCCGTCGACTTCAAGGTGCAGGCGCTGCGGATGGGCGCGGACGACTACGTCACCAAGCCGTTCGCGCTGGAAGAGCTGCTGGCGCGGGTCGAGGCGCTGGCGCGCCGGCCCAAGGCGATCGCGCCGCCGGTGCTCCAGGTGGCCGATCTGGTGATCGATACGGGCGGCCGCGAAGTGCGGCGCGCCGGGAAGCCGATCGACCTGACGCCCAAGGAATACGCCGTGCTCGAGTACCTGATGCGGCACCCGGGGCGGGTCATGCCGCGCACCCTGATCACCGAGTATGCCTGGGACTATCATTTCGATCCCGGCACCAACATCGTGGACGTCGTGATCACCCGGCTGCGCAAGAAAATCGATCACGGACGGGAGCCGAAGCTGATCCACACCGTGCGCGGCGTGGGCTACGTCGTGAAAGCGTAACATGCAGACGATTCGCGGCCGGCTCACGGCCTGGTATGCCACGTCGCTGGCGCTGGCGTTGACCGCGTTCGTCGTGACGCTGTATCTGTCCCGCCGTCACGCGTCGTATCAGGAGCTGGATCGCCGCATCGCCTCCGAGGCCGATCTGTCGGCCGGCATCCTGGCCGGCGTCTCGCGCGCGGGCGGCGTGGTGGTCCAGACGGATGCTTCCGGGCGTGCCCGGCTGGCGCCGGAGCTCGTGGCCACGCTCGAGGCGGTGCCCGACTTCCTGATGATCACGGATTCGCTCGGGCAAGTGCTGTTTTCGTCGTCCAACACGACCCTCATCTACGAGCAGTTCGAGCAGCTCCGCAAGCTGATCCTCGCCGCGGGAGGGCAACGTCGGGAAGGCCGGGTGCAGCTCGTCGCCGGCGGGCCCACGCTGCGCTACATCGTGCATCCCGTGGGCAGCGCCGTCCCCGCCGCGGGCGTGGTGCTCGTGGGGGCCCGGCCCGAGAGCGTCGAGCTCGGTCTGCGGCCGCTCCTCTCGACGTTTCTGCTGACGCTGCCGCTCGGAATCCTCGCGGCCTACTTCATGGGATGGTGGCTCGCGTTCCGCGCGCTCGAGCCGGTCGACCGCATCACGACCGAGGTGCGCGAGATCACGGACGGCCAGACGCTGCATCGCCGGCTGCCGGTCCCCCTGCTGAAAGACGAAGTGGGGCGCCTGGCTGAAACGCTGAATCAGATGCTGCACCGTCTGGAACGCAGCTTCTCCGCCCTGCGGCGCTTCACCGCGGATGCCAGCCACGAGCTGAAAACACCGCTCACGGTGCTGCGCGCCGGCGTCGAGCGCGCCATCACGACCCCGCGCATGCCGCAGGAGACCCTCGCCGCGCTCGAGGAAACGCTGCAGGAAATCAATCGCATGACGGAGCTGGTCGATACGTTACTCACCCTGGCGCGCGCCGACGAAGGCACGGCGCCATTGCACCGGGAGCCGGTCGATTTGAAGAAGCTCGTCGAAGAAACGGGGGAAACCGGTGAGCTCCTGGCCGAGGACGCCGGCGTGACGATGAACGTGACGGCCCCCGGTGCGCCGGTCGTCGTGGACGTCGATGCGAGCCGCATGCGCCAGCTGGTGCTCAACCTGCTCACCAACGCGGTCAAGTACACGCCCTCCGGTGGACGCGTCACATTGTGGCTCGAGCAGGAGAACGGCCGCGTGAAGCTCGGGGTCTCGGACACCGGGATCGGGATCGCTCCGGGGGACCTGCCGCACGTGTTCGACCGCTTCTGGCGCGCCGACACGGCCCGCACCCGGACCAGCGAGCGGCCCGGTGTGGGGCTGGGCCTCGCCATCAGCAAATGGATCGCCGAAGCACACGGCGGCACGATCGACGTCCAGAGCCGGCCCGGGCGGGGCACCACGTTCACCGTGACGCTGCCGGCCAACGCTCACCCGGCTGTCACGCAGCCGTCATCCTAGCCGCACCGTTCCGTCACTTCGCGACCTTACCGTGAAAGCGTCCCTTTCACGGAGCGTGTCATGTTCGACCTGTTGCCCGAGAGCCAGTCCCGCGCCGCCGTTCCGCGCTGGGGCCTCGTCGTCGCGCTGACCTTGCATGCGGGCGTGCTCGGCGGGCTGCTCTTGCGGCCATCGTCCAGGGCGCGAGCGGAGGTCCCCGTTATTTCTACAATAGCCTGGCCGCAACCGGAGCCGGTGATCACGCGCCGGGGATCATGGCTGAAGCCGCCCATCGTTCAACCAATCACCACGATCGTCCCGCTGCCGGGCCCGATCCCGGATGTCCCGGGGCTGCCGCAGCCTAGCGTCGAGCCGGGCCCGATTGTTCTGCCGGAACCGCTTGGCCCGGTCGAGTCAGGCGCAGACCCCGTGCCCGCGGAACTGCTCCAGGATCCGCCCGTTTTGTTGACCGCGCCAATCCCGGAGTATCCGCGCCGTCTGCGGGAGGCCGAGATCCAGGGCCAGGTGATCGTCGAAGCGGTCGTGGACACCCTGGGGCGGGTTGAATCGGGGTCATTGCGGGTCGTGCGCGCCGACCAGGCGGGTTTCGAGGCGTCCGCCCTGGCCTCCATTCGAGCCGCCCTGTTCAGGCCCGCTCGGGTAATGGGGAGGCCGGTCCGGGTGCTGGTACGGGTGCCGGTTTCATTTCGGCTGCGCTGAGCACGCCCGCGGTTGGGCCGGGCGGTCCCATGGGGGGTTCTCAAATGCCGTTGTCATCGTTTTGTAATGAACCCCCCACTAGCGGGCAAGCCGGATTTGGTACAATCTCGGTAGCCATTGCGCGGGAGGCGCAGTCGTGTTCGACGTCCTGATCGAATCGAAGAAGAAGGGTCAAGGCAGTAAGATCGCCGGGACCAGCCTGGTGTCGTTGATCTTTCACACCCTGGTGATCGGTGGTTTGGTGTATGCGACGCTGACGGCGGGACAAGCCGACGAGGGCGTCAAAGTCGATACGGCCCTGGTCTACATCCCGCAGGAAACGAAGCAGCCGGATCAGCCCCCGCCGCCCCAGCTCGACGTGCAGTTCAAGGGGTTCCAGACCGTCGTGGCGCCGACCGACATTCCGACCAATATCCCGCCGGTCAATCTGCAGGAGCACTTCGATCCGCGCGATTTCACGGGCGTGGGCGTCGAGGGCGGCACCGGAACGGGCATTGTGCCGTCGGCCGACGCCGTGTTGTCGGTGGACGTGGTGCAGGAGAAGCCCGAGCGGCTCGCCGGTCCGCAGCCTGTGTATCCACCGCTTCTGATGCAGGCGGGAATCGAGGGCACGGTGATGGTCCAGGCCATCATCGACACGATGGGGCGGGTGGAGCCGAATTCCCTGAAGATCACGCAGACCGCCAATGCCGGATTCAACGAGTCCGCCAAGCAGACGGTGGTCAAGTCGCTGTTCCGGCCGGCGCGCGTCTATGGCAAGGCGGTGCGCGTGCTGATTCAGCTGCCGGTGACGTACACGATCAGGCACTAGCCCAGACCGCGCACTCGAGAGGAGTAAGAGTCAGATGCCGAATGTTCTCGATCTGTGGACCAACTCGAATTGGTTTGCCAAGGGCGTCGTCATCGTCCTCGTCTTCATGTCGATTTGGTCGCTGTCCACCTTTTTCATGAAGTGGTGGCAGCTGCGCAAGTCGCAGAAGGAGACGGTCAAGTTCGTGCCCGAGTTCTCGCGCTTCCTCCAGGAAGAGCATCTCGAAGCGGCGATCGCTCTCGCGGAAAAAACCAAGCGCAGTCACGTGGCGCGCGTGCTGGGTGAGGCGCTCTCCGAAGTGAAGCCGCTGCTGCGCGACCGCGCCACCATCACCGCGGCCGACATCAACTCGGCTGAACGGGCGGTGGAGCGGCAGATGCTGATCATCATCTCCGAGCTGAAGCGCGGCCTCAGCATCCTGGCGACCATCGGCGCCACGGCGCCGTTCGTGGGCCTGCTCGGCACCACCATGGGGATCGTGAACGCCTTCACCGGCATGATGGCGTCCGGCGGCGGCGGCTCGCTGTCGGCGGTGGCGGGCGGAATTTCCGAGGCGCTGATCACGACCGCGGTCGGTCTGATGGCGGCGATTCCGGCGGTGTGGTTCTACAACTACTTCACCACCAAGATCGACTTCATCTCGGTGGAGATGACCTATACCTCCAAAGAGCTGATCGACTACCTGATCCGCAGCGTCGGGTCGGAATTCGGCCGCTCCATCTTCACCAAGGAATTCCAGGCGCAGAAAGCGACGCAATCCAGTGGCCCAATCAGCCGCTAGCTCCAAAGCGGCGGTCAACGCCAACATCAACGTCACGCCGATGATCGACGTGATGTTGGTGTTGTTGATCATCTTCATGATCGTGACGCCGCTCATCACCGCCGGGTTCCAGGCGACCATCCCGCGCGCCGTCAACCCGGATAGCCGGGAAGAGAAGGACGGGGAGATTCGCCTGGGCATCGATCAGAACGGCCAGTTCTTCCTCGACCTCCCGGGACCGGGGGGGCAGTATTCCGGAATGCACAAGATCTCCGACGCGGAGCTGGAGACCCAGCTGATCTCCATCTATGCCGCCCGGACGACCGACAAGATCATGTTTCTGAAAGCCGACCAAAACATCAAGTACGAGCGCGTCCAGCAGGCGATCGCGATCGCGCGCCGAGCCGGCGTGCGCGTGTTCGCCGCCATTGCCGACCGGGCGAAGCTCGGCGGCCCCCCGGAACCGGGGAAGGACTAGCCCATGGCCATGCAGGCAGGGGGCGAATCCGGCGGACTGTCGTCCGAGATCAACGTCACCCCGATGATCGACGTGCTGCTCGTATTGTTGATCATCTTCATGATTATTCTGCCCCTGTCGCGGCGGGCATTCGATACCCAGGTGCCCCCCGAGCAGAAACAGAAGCAGCAACAGCCGCAGGACAACACGCAGATCGTGCTGGAGCTCACTCCGGAGGGCGGCTACGCCATCAACCGCCAGCCGTTTTCCAAGGCCCAGCTCGACAACGCGTTCCATCAGATTTTCGACCAGCGGGTCGCCAAGCTGCTGTTCATCAAGACGGCGCCCAACCGCAAATACGGCGACCTGATCGACGCGATGGACATTGCGAAAGGCGCCGGTGTGCAGGTCATCGGCGTGACGCCTCCGCCGGAGCCCGGGCAAGCGCCCGCGCAATAACGCCGTGCAGGGTGTGACCCAGCGAGGGGTACGGCCGGCCGCCGTGCCCCTCGTCGTTCTACGGGGTATGTAATCCCCGTGACGGCTTCACCCGCCGCGCCGCGGCGACCACCTCCGCCTCCCTTCCGATTGCCGACCGCCCCGCGCCGCCCGGGGGGGATCGTCGCGTCGGTGCTCTTTCATTTGCTGATCGCTCTCCTGCTGCTGCGACACGCCGTCCAATGGGTCCAGGCGGGCGGCGGGGAGCCGGGACCGCTGGGCGGTGGTGGCGGCGGCAGCGACGCGCCCGCCCATTTCGTGGAGCTGCCGAGCGCATCGGCACCAGCGCCGGCGCCCCCCCCGGTTCCCGTCCAGCCAACGCCACAACCCGTTCCAGACCCGGAACCGGTGGACGTCACTCCTCCCGTCGATGTCGCTGTGGCGCCGGCGGCGTCTTCCGACACGGCGAGTGCGAGTGGGACCAACGGCACGGGAAGCGGGACCGGTCCCGGCACGGGTGGCGGCGTGGGGGCGGGCAGCGGTCCCGGCGTCGGCAACGATTCCGGTCCTGGCCGCGGGGGCGATGCGACGTACATTACTCCGCCCAATCCGCGGACTCTGTTGATGCCACCGCAGTGCGCCCGCGGCATCATCACCGTGCAATTCTGGGTGGAGGCGGACGGCAGGGTTTCCAAGCTGAGTGTCGAGCCGCTCCCGAAGGACGCCGGCTGCCGGCAGCAGATGCTCGACAAGATGAAGGGAGTCCAATTCCTCCCCGCCCGGAACCGCGACGGTCGGCCGGTGGCGGATGTTTTCAAATTGACTGTCCAGCACTAGAGAACTCACCCGTTCGTCGGGAGACTGAATGACCGGAGCCTCCGTCGCTCGTCCCGGCCGAGAGCAGTTGTTTGCGCGCAAGACGGTGGATCAATGCATCGCCGATGGTGAGCGCGGCGGCGGCTTGCGCCGGTCCCTCGGGCCGATCCAGCTGACGTCGCTCGGCGTCGGCGCCATCATCGGCGCTGGAATCTTCGCCGCGATCGGCACCGCCATCGCCGGCGACTCGGGTCACGTCGGGGCCGGCGCGGCGATCGTCATCTCGATCATTCTCGCCGGGGTAACGAGCGCCTTCGCGGCGATCACCTACTCCGAGTTCGCCGCGATGATCCCCATCTCCGGCAGCGCGTACACGTACGCGTACGCCACACTCGGCGAGCTGATTGCCTGGATCATCGGCTGGGATCTCATTCTCGAGTACGCGGTCGGCAACATCGCCGTCGCGATTGGCTGGGCCGGCTATTTCGATTCGCTGCTCCGCGGACTGGGCGTCGAGATGCCGCGTTGGCTGGTCACCGATCTGCGTACCGCGTTGCACGACCCCGCGCTGCTGGCCGCCGCGCCGCACCTGGGACCAATCCCCATCGTCTTCAACCTCCCGGCCCTGGCTATCGTCGCCGTCATTACCGTTGTGCTCGTCATCGGCACGCGGGAATCAGCGTGGGTGAACACGCTGATGGTGGCGATCAAGATCGGAATCATCTTCCTGTTCCTGTTCGTCGGGCTGAAGTTCGTCCGTACCGAGCAGTGGAGCATGCCGAGCTTCGCGCCGAATGGGCTCAAAGGCATCGGCGCGGGCGCGGCGATCATTTTCTTCTCGTATATCGGCTTCGACGCTGTCAGCACGGCTTCGGAGGAAGCGAAGAATCCCCAGCGCGACATCCCCATCGGCATCATCGCCTCGCTCATCATCTGCACGCTGCTCTACATCGCGATCGCGCTGGTGCTCACCGGCCTGATCCCGTGGGACAAGCTCAATGTCCCGGATCCGCTCGCGGTGGCGCTGCAATACATCCATGCCGACTGGGCGGCCGGGGTGCTGGCGCTGGGCGCCGTGGCGGCCATGACCTCGGTGCTGCTCGTGTTCCAGCTGGGACAGGCGCGCATCTTCATGTCCATGGCGCGGGACGGCCTGTTGCCGCCATGGGCGGCGAAGGTACATCCGCGGTTCAAGACACCCCACATCACCACTATCATCACCGGCATCTTTGTCGCGGTCTCGGCGGCGTTTGCCCCCATCGGCTGGGTGCTGGAGCTGACCAACATCGGCACCCTGTTCGCGTTCATCCTGGTCGCCGTGGGCATCATCGTGCTGCGGCGGCGTGATCCGAATCGGCCGCGGCCGTTCCGGACGCCGTGGGTGCCGGTGCTACCGCTCGTATCGGTCGCCTTCTGCTTGTATCTGATCTACAACCTCCCGCCGCTCACCTGGCTCCGGTTCGTCCTGTGGATGGGAATCGGCGCCCTTATCTATTTCTTCTACAGTGCGCGCCACAGCCGGATACGGCGACTGGCCAAGCCGGACGCCTGAAGCTCCACACAAAAATCGTGATCGCGTTGATCCTCGGAGCGATCGCCGGGATCGGTCTTTACTTCATTTCCGCCGCCAGTCGTACCGCACCGAGCGGCGCATCGACGACCATCTCCCGCAGCCGGACCCGGGGCAGGGCCGCCTGCAATCGGGCGCGAAACGCGACGTAGAGCGGACTGTCCTCGCGCAGCAGGCCCCCGGCAGCCGCCACGACCAGTGGATCGTCGGGCGAGAACATCGGCTCCACCACCTGGACCAGCTCCACCAGCTCCGAGGCCGCCTCGGCCGTGATGCGGCGGGCGGCGGCGTCCCCATCCGCCGCGGCTGCGAGCAGGGGTAACGCGAGGGTCGCCACCTGGGCCGGCGTCGCCGTCGCCGCCCAGCGAACCAGCTCGTCGAACTCGCGCAACCCGAGCGCGGCCAGCAGGCGGGCGAGCAGTTTGGTGGCGGTGCCCATGCGATCGCGGGCTTTCGCGGCCGCCGCCAGCGCGCGCCGGCCGATCCAGTAGCCGCCCCCTTCATCGCTCAACTGCCAGCCGTGGCCGCCCGAGCGGCGCAGCCGGCCGGTGCGGTCGCGGGCGTACGCAATCGACCCGGTGCCGGCGTTGATGAGGATGCCGGGTTCGGTGCCGAAGGCGGCGGCGAGCGCGATCTCACCATCGGCGACGACCTCGATGGTTCGGGCCAGCCCATGGGCGGCGATGGCATCGCGCAGCTCGCGGCGCTCCTGCGCGCGACCGGCGCCCGCCGCGCCGACGACACCGCGATCCGCGGGAAGCGGAATGCCCGCCGCGCGAGCGGCGCGGGTCGTTACTTCGGCGACGGTGGCGGCGGTCGACGCGGCCGAGCCGGGACGGAGGGGAGCGCCTGGTCCGTCGGCGCGGGCCAGCACGGTCAGGTCGGGGCGTGCAATGGCGGCCGTGGTGTGGCTGCCGCCGGCGTCGACGCCCAGGAGGACCGTAGGGGCGACGGCAGGAGGTGCGACGTTGGGTTGAGTCACGTGCCGCTTTCCTTCGCTGGCGCCGGGGCTTCGGTCGCTTGTCCTGCCGCCGCTGGACCGATGAGTGAAGATGCCATTCCTACGAGCACCGTCACGCCGGTGCCCAGCGGGACATCCCATGGCCAGGCCAGGCCGGCCAGCAAATGGAACGGCCAGCCCAGCACGACCGGTGTCATGACCGCTACCGCGACGCCGATCGCCACGATCACGTCGATCTCGCGCGCGCGGGACCAGACCCCCCCAAGGATATATGTGCCGAGCAGAGCTCCATACGTCAGGGAAGCGATCTTGAGGGCCAATTCGACGACCGGGGTTTGCCGGTCCGGGAAGAGTAACGCCCCCGCGACCAGGACCACCGCCCAGAACAGCGTCATCCCACGGCCGACGCGCAGCAGGTGTGTGGGGTCGCGCCGGCCCGTGAGCGACGCGTAGAAGTCGTGCGTCGTGGCGGACGCGAGCGAATTGATGGCCGAGGCGTGGGTTCCCATCGCCGCGGCGAGCAGACCGGCGACCACCAGGCCCGCGAGCCCGGCCGGCAGCTGGGTCACGACGAACGTGGGATAGATGTGATCGCTCTGCATGCCGGGGTGGACCGCGCCCGCGAGCCACAGGCTCGTCCCTACGAGGAGAAACAGCGCGAACTGGAAAATGATGAACACACCGGACCCGATGAGCGCCTTCCGCGCGTCGCCCAGGTTCCGGGCCGCCAGCAGCCGCTGCACGATCAGGTGGTCGGTCCCGTGCGAGGCGGCCGCCAGCAACCCCCCGCCGATCAGTCCGCCCCACAGCGTGTAGGTGTGGCGAAACGAGAAGCTGAAGTCGAGAAAGACGAGCTTCTGGTGATCGTAGGCCACGCCCAGCGCGGCGACGCCCCCGGCGAGGTGGAGGGCGACCACGATGGTCGCGATACCGCCCAGAATGTAGACGCCGAGCTGCAGCACATCCGTCCACACGACGGCGCGGATGCCGCCGAACCACGTATACGCGAGCGTGATGAGGCCGGTGGCCAGGATCCCCGCTGACACGCTCCAGCCCGTGATAATGGTCAAGGGAATGGCCGTCGCGAACACGCGCACCGCGTCCGCGAGCGAGCGGGTAATGAGGAACACACCCGAGGCGGTGCGGCGCGCCCGCGGCCCGAACCGCCGCTCGAGACGCTGGTAGGCCGTATCCTGCGTGCCGACGAAGTATCCGGGAAGCAGGAGCACCGACACGCCGATGCGGCCCACGAGATAGCCGAAGGCGAGCTGGATGAACATGAGGTTGCCGGTGGCCGCGATTCCCGGCACCGAGATCACCGTGAGGGCCGAGGTCTCGGTGGCGACGATCGACAACAGGATCGCCCACCAGGGCAGTCCGCGCCGGCCGAGGAAGTAATCGGTGCTGTCCTGCTGGCGGCCCGCGAGCAGCACGCCCACGGCCGCTACCGCCAAGCAGTAGGCTACGACGACGGCGATATCGAGCGGTCGCAGGAAACCTCCTGGAAGTCGTCGCCTCGAATTCGCGGCTGAAGCCGCGACTCGGCTATCTGTCGCCTAGGGCGACCCGAGTCGCGAGTCTACTCGCGAAACGAAACGAGGCCCGCGCGATTGGCGGGCCTCGTGCGCCAGCGGAAGATGCCGCCGTCGGGTCAGACCGTAAAGGACGACCCGCAGCCACAGCCGCCGGTCGCATTGGGGTTCTCGAACGCGAACCCCGACTCCTGGAAGTTGCTCTTGTAGTCGATGTTGACGCCGTTCAGATACTGGCCGCTGAACGAATCGACGAACAGCCGGACGCCGTTGGTCTCGATCACCACGTCTTCGGCCTCGGGGTGATCTTCGATGTTCAGCGTGTACTTGAATCCCGAGCAGCCGCCCGGCTGAACGCCCACGCGCAGCCCAGCTTTGGCGGGGTCGGCCTGCTCGGCGGCCATGAACTTCTGGACCTCAACCGCTGCGCGCTCGCTGAGCGTCAGGGTGATGGTGTCGGGTTTCTGGGTGGTAGCCATGACAACAAGATAAAACAGGACGGTAGGAGACGGTAGGAGTAGAGGGCGGAAGATGAGCCCGGCTCGGCTCTTACGGATTGCGGCGTTCCAACCCGATCTCGTTATCCCGGGTGCGGGCTCCGTCGAGCGTGACGGTTCTCGCTGGTTGCATCATGAAGAGCTTCTCGGTCCAGGTTCTCCCGCCGTCCTCGCTTACCTGTTCGAGGCGGATGAAGAACACGTCGGGGTCCCCTTGATCCGGCCGCAACGTCAGCTCGTTCCCGCGGATCGCGTACGATCCGTCACCGAACGTCGTGCTGGTCCAGACGGCCGCCTCGAACCGCGAGAGTGCCATGTAGCGCTGCCCGACGCCGAAGAACGCATATCGGGCGGCCGGCGTGAACGCGTATTGCAGGGCCGCGCCGCCACCGGTGCTGGTTCCGAACGACTCCCAGCTGCCCTGGATTCTTTGCGCCAGACCGGTTGCGGAAGGCGGCGTCCAGTTTCTGAAGCGGAGGTTGGCGAAGAACCGCGGCCACACCTCGGGATGAAATGCGTACCCGTACAGGTAACAGGCGCTGAGGCGGGAATCCTTCGAGAGAAAGGACACGACGGCGACGCGATCGCCCAGTCTGGCCACCATGATGAAGCCGCCAAGCTGCGCGTCCTGATTCGCGGGCCAGACGATGCCTCGTCTGAGCAGCGCGTATTCCCAACCCTGCGGGGCGACTCCGCGGACGAGAACCGTCCGGTTGAGCGGATCCTCGGGGCGGATCGCGAATCCCTGGAACACCCGGCCCCAGGCCTGCTGGGCATCGGCAAACAAATCGCCGCTCGCGGGCGCCATCGGCCAGAGGCCGATGGTACAGCGTTCGCCAGCTTCCGAGGGCGGGGAAGCGATCCAGAGTCCGTTCCCGGACGGGGTGGTGCTCCAGCCTTCTGGTGCCGTGTAGAGGTAGTCACCGAAGGCGGCGCCGCCGCGCGGTGGCTCGACATCGTTTGCGTTCGCGGCCTGGCTCGGCACTGACGGCACCACGATGCGGCTCATCATCGAATCCGCCGCTGCCCCGTATCGATTGAGCAAGTCGGGGCTATTGACGGCGAGGATGAACACCTGGCCACGATCGGCCCACCGCGCGGTGTAGATCCGGCTCCAGAGCTGGAGCCCGTTCGGCATCTGCTGATGAATGCCCGTCACCTGGAATGCGGCGACGTTCGCGTGCTGCGGCGGCTCCAGCACGCGCGCGTTGCTGATGGCGCGTCGCACGATCTCATCGTGAAACGCCGGCCCCGATCCTGGGAACGCTTCGGGTGTGAATACGGTGATAACGCAGAGGAGCGGCGCGCGGAGGCCGGGCGGCGTCAGGGAGACGAGGCCGGTCCGCGGGTCCTGAGAGCTGCTCCACCCTTGAGGCACATCGTAGAGGAGGGAGCCGTTGGCGCCGGTCTGGGCGACGAGCGGCTGCACCGTCAGGCAGAGCAAGAGCGTGAGGGAAGAGAGTGTTTTCACTGTCCTACCATCGCTTCTACAACCAAATCCGCCACCGTCGACCGTACCTGCAGGATCTTCGTGTTCGCCCGTGTCGGGTTCACGCGATTGGTGAGCAGAATAATGAAGACGTCGCGCTCCGGATCCATCCAGATCGAGGTGCCGGTGAATCCGGTGTGCCCGAATGAGCGCCGCGACAATTTGCTTCCGGCGCTCGAGTAGCCGGAATCCGACGGCGTGTCCCAACCGAGGGCGCGGGTCGAGCCGGGGGGGACGTTCTGTCGCCGCGTGAACGCTTTGACGGTGGAGTCCGAAAGGCAGAGCGCCTGGCAAGGAGTAAGTGGCCGCGCGCTACTGCTCCCCGATCCGTGCTCGGCCCGATCCAGTGCCAGGAGCCAGGTTGCAAACCGCGCCAGATCCGGAGCGGTGCTGAACAACCCGGCGTGCCCCGAGACGCCTCCCAGCCTTCCGGCGTTCTCGTCGTGCACTTCTCCCCGAATCAAGCGATGGCGAAACACGGTGTCGTTTTCGGTCGGCGCGATCCGCGTTCGCCAAGACCTGGGAGGCAGAAATCGCGTTGCCGTCATGCCGAGCGGCTCGAACACGCGAGAGGCGAGAAACCGGTCCAGCGGCTCGTCGGCGATTCGCTCGACCACCTGCATCAGGGTGATCGCACCCAGGTCCGAGTAGGCGAAATGCGTCCCCGCTGCGGAATCGAGCGGAGTCGTATCGACGAGCGCCAAGGCGGACCGCCGGTCCGTCGCCTCCCGAAACAGCGGCCGCCATGGAGGAAGCCCGGACGAATGCGTGAGCAGGTGCCGTATGGTGACCGCTTCCTTCATCGGACCGCGGAATTCCGGCAGGTAGCGCTGCACCGGCGCGTCGAGATCCAACCGACCCTCGTCGACCAACATCATGCACGCGGTAGTGAGTCCGATGACCTTCGTGAGGGAGGCCAGGTCGTAGATCGTCGCAGGCTCGACGGGGCGGGGATCGTCCGCACCGTAGTGCCCGGCCGCCGCGAGCAATACCAGTTGCCCGTGGCGTCCGACCGCGACGACGGCGCTGGGGTAAGCGCTGTCGACCTGAGAAGCAACGTAGGTGGCGACGGCCGCCAGCCCGGCACTGTCGAACCCCAGCGACGCGGCATTCGCGACCGCGATCGGTGCGGGCTCGAGGGCGGGTGGATTCGTCTGGCACGCCGCGGCAACGATCGCCGCGGCCACCGCCGGTCGTCTCACGGAATCGCGGCGGGTGCCGGCGGTGTGGAGTCGGGCAGCACCAAGCCCCACCCCAGCGGGTACGGCGGCACGCGGATCGGCAGGTGCCCACCAACCGGCGACAGACCGAGAATCGCCCGCGCGGCGGCCCGCTCGGCGACGCGGATGCCGCTCCAGGCCACGAGGTAACTCTTCACGGTCGGCGCCTGGTTCAGGAGGTAGGGGCTGCCGAACGACACCAGCAGGGTGGGGCGCAGCGAATCGGTCGCCCCGATCATCAGGGCCAGCGAATCGGGCAGGACGATCGTGCCGCGGAAGCTGATCGGCTTGACGTTCGCGGCGAATACGACCACGGGATTCCGGTTGATGACGGTGCGGGCCGAATCGTAGCTCTGCGTTCCGGACATGGGCCATAACCGGAAATAATCCACCGTATCGCCGTTGGTGCGAAGGATCTCGGCCATCTGCTGCCCGACCGAGCCGTTGCCTTCGTCGGCGTAGGCGATGAGCGCGAGCCGGGTGCGCGTACTGCGCATACGTGCCAGCGTCCCCGCGGTGTCCCGCACCAGCGTGAGGGCGCGAACCGCGAGATCCTGCGCGGCCGTCTGGAAGTGGCGTGCGCCGACGGTGGTCATGATGTCCGGGAGCGCGACGAAACGCTGCCCGTACAGTCCCAGGTGTCGCTTGATCTCGAGCAGGCGGCGCACCGAGGCATCGAGCCGCTCGGCGCTGATCCGCCCGGCCGTGACGGCCGCGATCATCGCATCGAGCGCCGAATCCGGATTCGCCGGCATCAGCAGGAGATCCGACCCCGCGATGAACGCGCGCACCGCCGCTTCCCCGGCGCCGTACTTCGCGACAATGGCGCCCATCGTCAGTGCGTCGGTGACCACCAGGCCGTGGAACCGCAACGAATCGCGCAACAGCGCGGTCAGGACCGACGCCGAGAGGGTACCGGGATCGTCCGTCCCCGTGAACGATGGGAACGCGATGTGGGCGCTCATCACGATGTCGGCGCCGGCTTCGATGCCGCTGCGGAACGGCTTCAGCTCCAGGGTGTCGAGACGGGCGAAATCGGCACGAATCACCGGCAGCCCGATGTGGGAGTCGGTTTCGGTGTCGCCGTGACCGGGGAAGTGCTTCAGCGTGGCCAGCATGCCATGGTCGTGCAGGCCGCGGACGTAGGCGCTCACGAGGCGCCCCACGGCCTCCGGGTCCTCCCCGAACGAGCGCGTATTGATGATGGGGTTGAGCGGGTTGTTGTTGAGATCGGCATCCGGTGCGAAGTTCACATGGATGCCGACCGCCCGTCCCTCGATCGCGGCGGCGCTGCCGATGGTGTAGGCGTCCTCGGGCCGGCCCGTCGCCCCGACGGCCATGATTTGGGGGAAGGCGGTCGCTCCGACCACGCGCATGGCGGCGCCCCACTCGAGGTCGGCCGAGATCAGGAGCGGCAGCCGCGAGCGCCCCTGCAGGGCGTTGAGCTTGGCGGCGATGTCGAGCGGGGATCCGACCGAGACGATGAGGCCGCCGACCTGGAGCGAATCGACCCACCGCGTGGCCTCGACGAACGCCGAATCGTCCACCGCGGCGTAGGCGCCGGTTAGCCAGGGAACGATCAACTGGCCGATCTTCTGGCGGACCGACAGGGCCGAGAGCAGCGAGTCGGTGGAGGGTTGCGGGCCGGTGAGGGGTACCGCGGGAGGCCGGTAAGCGGCTGGCGTGCAGCCGGCCATTACGGCGAACAGTAGGAGCGTATGCGAGCGCATGGCCTCTGGCTGCTTTGGGTGATCGGCTGTACCGGGGCTACCCCTGCCGACGCGCAGGTGCGTCCTGGCATCGAAGTGCTGCTCAGCGATTCGATCCACCTGGTCCGCGGCAAGCGACTTGGCTTGCTGACCAATCACACCGGTGTCGATCGACGCGGACAGCGCGACGTCGATGTGCTGATCGCTGACGGCTTACGGCTGACAGCGATTTTTTCTCCCGAGCACGGCTTCCGCGGTCTCGAAGATCGTCCGGGACTACCGGACGCGATCGATTCCGCGACACGGGTTCCAATCTACAGCCTCTACGGTGGATCGCGGATGGCCGCTCTGTCCGCGCTCGACTCGGTCGACGTCCTGCTGGTCGATCTTCAGGATATCGGTGCCCGGTACTACACCTACATCGCGACCACAGCCTCGCTGATAAGGGATGCGGCCGCTCGTCATGTTGCCATCCTGATTCTGGACCGGCCTGATCCCATCGGCGGCTTGCTGGTGCAGGGGAACGTCCGGCTGACGCCGGGCGATCCCGATTCCGACTTCGTCGGGTTCCTTCCGGTCGCGATGCGTCCAGGCATGACGCTGGGGGAGATGGCCCGCATGGCCGATGACGTGCTGGGTCTGCACGCGAGCCTGACCGTGATCCGGGCTGCCGGCTGGCTGCGCCGCCTCACGTACGATTCGACCGGACTGCCGTGGATCAAGCCGTCCCCCAACATGCCGAGCCTGGAGAGCGCCTTTCATTATCCTGGGTTGTGCCTGTTCGAAGGAACAAACCTGTCCGTTGGACGAGGCACGCCGATCGCGTTCCAGCTGGTCGGCGCGCCGTGGCTCGATGGAGCACGCGTGCTCCGCGCGCTGCGGGAGGCCGGAGGCACGGGTCGGTCTCCGCTGGTAGGGGTCGACGTCATCGATACGGCCTTCACGCCTCAGGGCCCGACGGACGGAAAATACGGCGGCGTACGACTCACGGGTCTGCGATTCCTGGTCACGGATCGGACGGTGTACGATCCCACCCTGGTCGCGATCGCACTGCTGACCGCCGTGCGGTCGGTGCATCCGGACAGTTTCCAGTTCAAGGCCGACGGCTTCGACCGGCTCGCCGCGGGACCGGAGCTACGACTCGCGGTCCTGGCGGGACAGAGCGCGCCGGAGATCTGGCGTACCTGGTCTGAGCCGCTCGCGCGCTTCCGTCGCGTGCGCGCCAAGTACTTGCTCTACTGAGATTTTCCCCTTTGCGTCCGTTTGGGGGCCTATTACTTTCCCCCGGCTATGAACGTTATCCCGCAAGCCGTTAAGGACGGCTTCGTACGCCTGACCGGCCCGGTGGTCCAGGCGTTGATACGGGGTGGCGTGAAACCCAATACGATATCGACGGTCGGCGCGCTGGTCGTCGTTGGCTCAGCGGTGGCTTACGGGACCGGCGCCATCCGGCTCGGTGGAGCGCTGCTCCTGGCGTCCGGGCTGTTCGACATCCTGGACGGACAGGTCGCGCGCCTCGGCGGGTTGAGCACGACGTTCGGGGCGTTCTACGACAGCTCGCTCGATCGCGTGGGCGAGGCGGCCCTGTTCGGGGGCATCGCGCTGCATTTCATGCGCGGCGGGCTGCTGCCGGGTGAAGTCGTGTGGGGCGTGATGCTGGCGATCGCGGCGCTGTCCGCGTCGCTGCTCGTCTCCTACACCCGGGCGCGGGCCGAGGGCCTGGGACTCGACTGCCGGGTGGGAATCGCCGCCCGCGCCGAGCGTATCGTCGTCCTGGGCGCGCCGACGCTGCTGTTCGGTGCCGGCCGGGATGGACGCCTACTTCTGTGGATCGTGGCGGTGCTCGCGCTCGCGACCACGATCACCGTCATTCAGCGCATCGTGCACGTGGCGCGTCTGGTCGATCCGGCCCTCCGGGAGCCGGCGGCACGCCGGCGGGACACGCAGCCCGGTCGCGCGTCGCTCCGGAAAGGAACCTGAGTCGTGGCGCAACAGGCAGGGGGTGGGGAGGCGGCGCGCAGGGAAGTCGCGCCCGCGAAGGGCAAGCTCGGAGTCTTGCTGGTGGGTCTCGGCGCCGTGTCCACGACGTTCATCGCCGGCGTGGAAAGCGTGCGGCGGGGACACGCGTTGCCGATCGGATCGCTGTCCCAGATGAGCTCGATCCGACTGGGCAAGCGCACCGACAAGCGGAACCCGAAGCTCAAGGAGTTCGTGCCGCTGGCGAGTCTCGAGGACCTGGTGTTCGCCGCCTGGGACCCGATCCCCGATGATGCCTACACAGCGGCCAAGAAGGCAGGCGTGCTCGAGGGCGCGCATCTGGAGCCGATCGCCGGATTCCTGAAGGACATCAAGCCGATGCCCGCGGTGTTCGACCAGAACTACGTCAAGCGGCTGCAGGGCATCAACGTCAAACGCGGCAAGAACAAGCGGGAGCTGGCAGAGCAGCTGCGCGAGGATATGCGCCATTTCAAGAAGTCCGCGGGCTGCGACCGCCTGGTGCTGGTGTGGTGCGCCTCGACCGAAGTGTTCATCACGCCGGGCCCCGCGCACCAGACGCTGGAGGCGTTCGAGCGGGCGATGGAGCAGAACGATCCTTCGATCGCGCCCTCGATGCTGTACGGCTGGGCGGCCCTCATGGAAAACATCCCCTTCGCCAACGGTGCTCCCAATCTCACCGTGGACATTCCGGCCCTCACCCAGCTCGCCCAGGACCGGCACGTGCCGATCGGCGGAAAGGACTTCAAGACCGGCCAGACCATGATGAAGACGGTGCTCGCGCCGGCCTTCAAGGCGCGCATGCTCGGTCTGGCGGGCTGGTATTCGACCAACATCCTCGGCAACCGCGATGGAGAAGTGCTGGACGACCCCGAGTCGTTCAAGACCAAGGAAGAGTCGAAGCTCGGCGTGCTCGAGTACATCCTCCAACCCGAGCTGTATCCGGAGCTGTACGGCAAAGTGTTCCACAAGGTGCGGATCAACTACTACCCGCCCCGGGGCGACAACAAAGAAGGCTGGGACAACATCGACATCTTCGGGTGGCTGGGTTACCCGATGCAGATCAAAGTCGATTTCCTGTGCCGCGACTCGATCCTCGCCGCCCCGATTGTGCTCGACCTCGCCCTGTTCTTCGACCTGGCGCAGCGGGCCGGCCTGTCGGGTGTGCAGGAGTGGCTCTCGTTCTATTTCAAGAGCCCGCAGACCGCTCCCGGTCTCTACCCGGAGCACGATCTGTTCATCCAGCAGACCAAGATGAAGAACACGCTCCGGTGGCTGATGGGCGAAGCCCAGATCACCCACCTGGGAGTCGAATACTACGAATACGGGGAGAGGTAACCCACGCTCCGGAGCACCCGCTCCGCGCAGCCGTCCCGCACGTGATTTCTAGGAGATTCGGCATGCGATTGCCGCGGCTCGACACGATGCTCGTCCTGGCCCTCGCCCTCGGCGCGGGCGTGTTCGTCACACCGCCCGCCCATGCTCAGGGCGCGGCGGATTCCGTGATGCAGGCCGCGCCCGCGACGCACGCGGGCGGGGAAGCGGCGCTGATCCTGCCTGAGCTCGGCAGCGGCCGGCGGCTGTTGCTCTACGGGCTGGCGGTGTGCGCGCTGGGATTGCTATTCGGCCTCGCGATCTACCGGCAGCTGAAGCATCTGCCCGTGCACAAATCGATGCGCGAGATCTCGGAGCTGATCTACGAGACCTGCAAGACCTATCTCATCACGCAGGGCAAGTTTCTCGGCGTCCTGTGGCTCTTCATCGGCGCGATCATCGCGATCTATTTCGGGCTGCTGCAGCATTACGCGACCATCAAGGTGCTGATCATCCTCGCGTTCAGCGTCATCGGCATCGCGGGCAGCTACGGCGTGGCCTGGTTCGGCATCCGAGTGAACACGTTCGCCAATTCCCGCACCGCGTTCGCGAGCCTGCGCGGCAATCCGTTCCCCGCCTACCAGATCCCCCTCAAGGCCGGCATGAGCGTCGGCATGATGCTGATCTCGGTCGAGCTGCTGCTGATGCTGTGCATCCTGCTCTTCATCCCGGGCGACTACGCGGGGCCCTGCTTCATCGGCTTCGCGATCGGGGAATCGCTCGGGGCCGCGGCTCTGCGCGTGGCGGGCGGCATCTTCACCAAGATCGCCGATATCGGGTCGGATCTGATGAAGATCGTGTTCAAGATCAAGGAAGACGATGCCCGCAACCCGGGCGTGATCGCCGACTGCACCGGCGACAACGCGGGCGACTCGGTGGGCCCCTCAGCCGACGGGTTCGAGACCTACGGCGTGACCGGGGTCGCATTGATCACGTTCATCCTGCTCGCGGTGCACGACCCGGCGGTTCAGGTCCAGCTCCTGGTGTGGATCTTCGTGATGCGCGTCATGATGGTCATTGCATCGGGCTTGTCGTACTTCATCAACGATGCCGTCGCGACAGCGAAGTACGCCACCGTGAAGAAGATGAACTTCGAGACGCCGCTGACCACTCTCGTGTGGCTCACGTCCTTCGTTTCGATCGGCCTCACCTATCTCGTATCGAAGCTGCTGATCCCCACCGTGGGCGGCGACCCGACCCTGTGGTGGAAGCTGTCGACCGTCATCACGTGCGGCACGCTGGCCGGCGCCGTGATCCCCGAGCTCGTGAAAGTGTTCACGTCGATGCACTCGCGACACGTCCAGGAGGTGGTCCGCTCGTCGCAGCAGGGCGGGGCGTCGCTCAACATCCTGTCCGGCCTCGTCGCGGGAAACTTCAGCGGTTACTGGCTGGGCATTTCGATGCTGGTCCTGATGGCGATCGGATACGGGGTCAGCACGCTGGGGCTCGCCGCACTGATGCAGGCGCCGGCCGTGTTCGCCTTCGGTCTCGTCGCGTTCGGCTTCCTCGGCATGGGTCCGGTCACGATCGCGGTCGACTCCTATGGCCCGGTGACCGACAATGCCCAATCGGTGTTCGAGCTGTCCACGATCGAGCAGCTGCCCGGAATCCAGAAAGAGCTCAAGGCGGAGTTCGGCTTCGACGTGAACTTCGCCGAGGCCAAGGCGCACCTGGAGGAGAACGACGGGGCCGGGAACACGTTCAAGGCTACGGCCAAGCCGGTGCTCATCGGCACCGCGGTGGTGGGCGCTACCACGATGATCTTCTCGATCATCATGACTCTCACCCATGGCCTGCAGCCGGAGCTGGTCGTCAACCTGTCGATCCTGCACGCGCCGTTCCTGTTCGGCCTCATCGCGGGCGGGGCGATGATCTACTGGTTCACCGGCGCGTCCACCCAGGCGGTGACGACCGGGGCGTATCGCGCCGTCGAGTTCATCAAGGCGAACATCAAGCTCGAGGGTGCCACCAAGGCGTCGGTCGAGGACTCCAAGAAGGTCGTGGAGATCTGCACGCAGTACGCGCAGAAGGGGATGTTCAACATCTTTCTGACGGTGTTCTTCGCCACGCTCGGCTTCGCGTTCGTGGAGCCGTATTTCTTCATCGGGTACCTGATCTCGATCGCGCTGTTCGGGCTATACCAGGCCATCTTCATGGCGAACGCCGGCGGCGCCTGGGACAACGCGAAGAAGGTCGTGGAAACCGTGCTGAAGGAAAAAGGGACTCCGCTGCACGACGCGACAGTCGTCGGCGACACCGTCGGCGATCCGTTCAAGGATACCTCGTCCGTCGCCATGAACCCGATCATCAAGTTCACCACGCTCTTCGGTTTGCTCGCGGTGGAGCTGGCGGTTTCGCTCACCGCGCGGGGCGGGGCCCTGGCGCGCGTCCTGGCGGCCGCGTTCCTGGCGGTCTCGGTGGTGTTCGTGTGGCGGTCCTTCTACGCGATGCGGATCGAGGTCAAGCAGGCCGAGCCGATGCGGATCGAGGTGAAGTAGGACGCACCATGACCGTGGCCCAGCTCGTCGTCAGCGCGCTCGGCGTCGCGGCCATCGTGTGGGTGCTGTGGTATTTCCTGTTCTCGCGCAGTCCGGCGAGCGCGGCGCGCCAGACGCCCGGCGTGCAGGAAATCGCCATCACCGTGAAGGGCGGCTACTCGCCCGATACGATCCTGGTGCAGGCGGGCAAGCCGGTCCGCCTGATGTTCTATCGTGACGAGACGGCCGACTGCTCCGAGCGCGTGGTGTTCGAGCAGTTCAACATCGACACCCGGCTGCCCGCCTTCGAAACAACCGCGATCGAATTCACACCTACCGAGCCCGGCGAATACCCATTCCGCTGCGGCATGTCGATGCTGAAGGGTCTCCTCGTGGTGGAACCGACCGGTGCTGCGCGTCGCATGGCGGCGTCGCCGCACCCCTCCCATGGCTAGGCAGCGCGTCACGCTTCCCATCGAAGGAATGAGCTGCGCCAGCTGTGCCGCGACGGTGCAGGAGGCGCTGGGGCGCGCGCCCGGGGTCACCGGGGCGAGCGTCAATTACGCGACCGCCAAGGCGGCGGTCGAATACGACGACTCGGCGACGGCCGTAGCACGCCTGGCGCAGGCCGTGCGGGACGCGGGCTACCAGTGCGGGCAGGCTACGATGACGTTCGGGGTCGTGGACCTGCATTACGCGTCGAGCGTCGCGGGTCTCGAGCACGATCTGGGACAGCTCATGGGAGTGATTCGCGCCACGGCCAACCAGGCGACCGAAACCGTCACGGTCACCTACGTGCCCGGCGTCGTGACCGGGGAGCAGCTGGAGCAGGCCGTACAGGCGGCCGGGTTCCGGACCGCGGAACCGATCGCCGCGGAAGATCCCGTGGAGCGGGAGCGGCTGACGCGGGAGCGCGATGTGCGCGACTTGTCGCGGAAGGTGGCCCTGGCCGCTTCCGTGGCGGTGGTCACCATGCTGGGCGGCATGCTGCTGATGGCCGGCGACGCGAGGCACGGGGTGGCCGGACGCGTCGACATTCTCGGGCGCCTGCTGATGCCGCTCGCGGTCCGTCTCGGGTCGGCTACCGGGGTCTCGGGGCTGGCGCGCCATCCGCAGCTCTTGAAGCTGCTGCTCGCCGTCCTGACGCT
>Ga0075424_100000200_pt1 | contig 41862 bp, 47 predicted proteins | sample SoiMethybrSBSTD3_FD_75301 | JGI IMG/M metagenome (GOLD analysis project Ga0075424, IMG submission 75301) | Bulk soil microbial communities from a Populus tree surrounding site in Tennessee, USA - Soil MetaG P. TD hybrid SBSTD3 | ecosystem: Environmental > Terrestrial > Soil > Tree plantation...
TGCCGGCCGTGAGAAATCACAACGTGCTCGTGCTGTACGGCGAGGAGTTCGTCGTGCCCGGACCGCGCGTGGCCGCCGCGACCATGAAGCTCGCGGCCATCCTCCATCCGGGAGCCTTCAAGTGAAGACGCTCGTCTCGTGGTCGAGCGGCAAGGACAGCGCGTGGCTGGTGCACGTGCTGCGTCAGCGCGGCGGCGTCGAGATCGGCGCGCTGCTGACGACGATCAACGAAAGCGCGCAGCGTGCGGCGATGCACGCCGTGCGCGTCGACGTGCTGCGCGCGCAGGCGGCGGCGATCGGCGCGCCGCTGTGGCTGGTGCCGATTCCGTCGCCGTGCGCCAACGACGTCTACGAGCGCGCGATGGCGGACGCGGTCGCGCGCGCCGTGGGCGAAGGCTTCACGCACGCGGCGTTCGGCGATCTGTTTCTCGACGACATCCGCCGCTACCGCGAGGAGCGGCTCGCGGGCAGCGGGCTCACGCCGCTCTTTCCGCTCTTCGATCGCGATCCGGGGTGGACGTCGCGGCTCGCGCGCGAGATGGTCGGCGCGGGCCTCCGCGCGCGGATCACGTGCCTCAACCCGAGGACGCTCGACGCCTCATTCGCCGGACGCGAGTTCGACGCGGCGCTCCTCGCGGATCTCCCGGCGTCGGTCGATCCCTGCGGCGAGCGCGGCGAGTTCCACACGTGCGCGTACGCCGGGCCGATGTTCAGCCGGCCGATCGCGCTCGAGCGCGGCATCACCGTCGAGCGCGACGGCTTCGTGTTCGCCGACCTGACGCTCGGCAGCGAAGCAGCGACATGAGCCGCTACCCGTCGCGGATCGTCTGCCTCACCGAAGAGACGACCGAGACGCTCTACCTCCTCGGCCAGGGCGATCGCGTCGTCGGCGTGTCGGGCTACACGGTGCGCCCGCCCTAAGCGCGGCAGAAACCGAAGATCTCGGCGTTCGTCAATGCGAAGTTCGACAAGATCGAGGCGCTGCGGCCGGATCTCGTCCTCGCGTTCTCCGACTTGCAGGCCGATCTCGTCGCCGAGCTCGCGCGGCGCGGCATGAACGTCGTCGTGTTCAACCAGCGATCGGTCGCCGAAATCCTGCAGATGATCCGGATCCTGGGCGGACTCGTCGGCTGCCAGCACGAGGCGGAGCAGCTCGCCGATCGGCTGGCCGCGGATCTCGACGCCGTCGCCCGCGCGGCGGCGCACCTGCCCGCCAGGCTGCGCGTCTTCTTCGAGGAATGGGACGATCCGCTCATCTCCGGGATCCGGTGGGTCGAGGAGCTCGTCGAGATCGCCGGCGGCGCGCCGATCTTTCCCGAGCTGCGCGACGCCGCGCTGGCGAAGGATCGCGTCGTCGATCCGGCCGACGTGGCGCGGCGCGATCCGCAGGTGATCTTCGCGTCCTGGTGCGGGAAGAAAGTGAAGAAAGCGGCGATCGCCGCGCGGCCGGGATGGGATCAGGTGAGCGCGGTGCGCGACGATCGCATCTTCGAGATCAAGTCCACCTACATCCTGCAGCCAGGCCCCGCGAGCCTCACCGAGGGCGTCCGGCAGATTCACGAGATTCTGGCGAGAGAAACAGACCGCCGTTCGACGCCGGAATGACGCCGGCCTCGCGCGCGCGCGCGAAGAGGAGCTCCACGGCGCGGCGCCCCTCGACGCCGAGATCGATCGAGTACTCGTTCACGTAGAGATCGATGTGGCGGTACATCACCTCTTCGCTCATCTCCTGCGCGTGCTGCCGCACGAAGGGCAGGCTCGCCTCGCGGTGCGCGAAGGCGTACTCGACGCTGCGGCGCACGACGCGGTTCACGGCGCGCTTCACGTCGTCGGGCAACAGACGGTCGATGACGATCCCGCCGAGCGGGATCGGCGCGCCCGTCTCCTTCTCCCAGTACTCGCCGAGGTCGATGATCTTCTTCAGCCCCTTCGCCTCGTAGGTGAACCGGTTCTCGTGGATGATGAGGCCCGCGTCGTATTCGCCCCGCAGCAGCGCGCCTTCGATGTCCGAGAAGAGCACCTCGCGCTTGCGCTGCGCCTTCGGGAACGCGAGGCCGAGCAGGAAATTCGCCGTCGTGTACCTGCCGGGGATCGCGATCGACAGCGCGCCGCGCGCGACTTCGTCGGCGGGAATCGCGCGCGTCGAGATCAGCAGCGGGCCGCAGTTGCGGCCGAGCGCGCCCCCCGCGTCGAGCACGACGTACCTGTCGACGCAGAACGCGTACGCGTGGTAGCTCAGCTTCGTGATCTCCGCCCGGCCGGAGAGCGCCGCGCCGTTCAGCTCCTCGACGTCCCCGAGGTGCACGTCGAACTCGAGGCCCTCGAGGTCGATGCGACGGTTGACCATCGCGTCGAAGACGAAGCAGTCGTTCGGGCACGGCGAAAAGGCGAGGGCGAGCGTCATAGCGACTCGAGGATGCCGAGCGCCGCGCGGCCGAGGCTTCCGATCGCCTCGCCCATCTGCCACGCTTCGCGGTTCCGCTTCTCGACGATGTTCGAGACGGCGCGCACCTGGGCGAAGGAGACGCCGCTCATGAGGCACGCGCACATGAACGCGGCGCCCTCCATGCTCTCCACCTGCGGCGCGAACCGCCGCACGACGGCGGCAATGGAGCGCTCGCTGCCGTGCACGGTGTTGACCGTGATGCCGGTCACCGCGGGCAGCCTGCTCAGCGCGGCGCTCTTCGGCGGCGACGCGTTCACGAACAGCGGCTCGCCCGGCAGCGCGAGCTCGTCCAGCGTCAGGAACGCCTCGCCGTCCTCGGCCCCGAGCTCCGCGATCCGATCCGACACGACGTGGACGACCGAGCCCGGCGCGAGCGCGCGATCGAAGCTGCCGCAGACGCCGACGTTGAGCGCGACATCGTAGCGCGCCTGCGCGAGCGCGCGCGAGGTCCGCGCCGCCGTCGCCACCATGCCGACGCCGGTAATCAGGATCTCGACGCCGCGGGCGGCGCCGGCGATCGCCGAGACCTCCGCGTCGGTCGCGGCGACGACGAGGATGCGCATGGGTCAGTCGATGTCGTCGTCCGGGCTCGTGACGGCGTAGACCGTCGAGACGCGCTTGACGACGATGGTCAGGCCGAAGCCGACGAGGACGACCGACGCGACGAGGCCCACATAGATGCCGATGCCGACGGCGGCGTCCGGCGCCGTGGACATCGGCGTGTTTTCGACGATCGCGAACGCCTGCGAGATCGTCAGCGCGCGCTCGCCCGCCGTCCGCGGCATGATGCGCCACGACAGAAACATGATGCCGAGCGCGCACAGGCCCACGAGGAGGAGCGGATGGCGCGAGTTGCGGCGCGTGATCAGGCTCGCCAGCGCGAGCGCGGCGGCGATCGCGCCGAGCCCGGCGACCCACAGCGCCCACACGTCAGGGTAGCCGTTCATCGACACGCCGCCGACGATCACCCAGGGCAGGAACGCGCTGACGGCGAGCACGATCCCGGCGACGAACGGGATGAAGTACGCGCGCATCCCCGGCCGGAAGATCCCCGCGGCCGTCATTGCGCGTCCTTGAACTCCTCGTACCACGCCATCTGGATGGCCTCGAGCTTCGACTCGTTCGAGCTCTTCGGATCGTCGGTGAAGCCGTCGAGCGCGACGACGCGATCGCGCAGATCGGTGAAGCGGATCGTCAGCGGATCGACGCCCGGAAACTTCTCGGCGAGCGCGATGCCGATGTCCTCCGAGTCGGTCCACCTCACGGCTGCACCTCCGCGGCCTTGCGCGCCTTCCGGTCGGACTTCCCGAGCTGGATGCCGCCGCCCTCCTGGACGTAGTTGCGCGTGTACATCGGCAGCTCGCACACGACGTCGCCCGTGATCACGGCCTGGCAGCCGAGGCGCGAATCGGGCGTCAGGTCCCACGCGGTGTCGAGGCGATCGGCCTCGTCGTCCTGCATCTCGCTGAGGTTCTCCGCGCCCTCGCGGATGATCACGTGGCACGTCGTGCACGCGCAGCTGCCGCCGCACGCGTGCTCGAGCGGCACGTGGAGATTCTTCGCGACGTCGAGGAACGACTCCGGCTTGCCGTGGTGCGAGTACGGCAGCTTGCCGTGCTCGAACTCGACGATGGTCGGCTCGCCGTCGATGATGAAGGTGACTTTGGGCATATTTACACGTCGTCCACGCTCTTGCCCGACAGCGCCGCGCGCACCGTGCGGTTCATGATCACCTCGGCCAGATGCTGCGTCGCGTCGTTGAGCGCGTGCGTCCACTTCTGGATCGTCTCGCGATCGGTCGAGTTGAGGACCATGCGCAGGCCGGCCATCACCGACTCGATCTTCTGCCGCTCGCCCGGCGCGAGCTCTTCTGTGTCAATCGCCGGGAACTCGGGGTGGCGGAGCGACTTCTCGGTCGCCTGGATGACGGCCTCCGCCTCGTTGCGCGCCTCGATCAGGAGCCGCGCCGCGAAGTCGGCCTCGGCGTGCTCGAACGAGTCGAGCAGCATGCGCTCGACTTCCTCGTCGGTGAGCCCGTAGGACGGCTTCACCTCGATCGTCTGCTCGACGTCGGTGCGGAGCTCGCGCGCCGTCACGCTCAGGATGCCGTTGGCGTCGATCTGGAACTGCACCTGCACGCGCGCCATGCCGGCCGGCATCGGCGGGATGCCGCGCAGCTTGAAGCGCGCGAGCGATCGGTTGTCGGCGACGAGCTCGCGCTCGCCCTGCAGCACGTGGATGTCCACCGCCGTCTGGTTGTCGACCGCCGTCGTGAACATCTCGCTGCCCGACGCCGGGATCGTCGAGTTGCGCAGGATGATCTTCGACACGACGCCGCCGATCGTCTCGATGCCGAGCGAGAGCGGCGTCACGTCGAGCAGCAGCATCTCGCGGTTGCCGGTGACGAGAATGTCCGCCTGCACCGCGGCGCCGAGCGCGACCACTTCGTCCGGGTTCAGCTCGCTGTGCGGCTTCTTGCCGAAGATCTCCTCGACGCGGCGCCGCACGAGCGGAATCCGCGTCGATCCACCGACCAGCACGACCTCGTCGATCTGCGGCGGCTCGAGCCCGGCGTCGGCCAGCGCCTGCCGGACGGGCCCGACCGTGCGCTCGACGATCGGCGCAATCAGCGCCTCGAACTCCGCGCGCGTGAACCGCCGCCCGTTCAGCGTCGTCTCGTCGCGATCCGAGAGATCCCATTTCGCCTGGATGACGGCCTGCCGCACGGCCTGGACGTCTTCGGCCGTGCGCGCGCGATCGCCGAGCACCGTGTCCATCAGCAGGACGTCGATGTCGTCGCCGCCGAGGTGCGTGTCGCCGTTGGTCGCGAGCACCTGGAAGACGCCGTCCTCGACGCGCAGGATCGAGATGTCGAACGTGCCGCCGCCGAGATCGTAGACCGCGATGAGGCCCGTGTGACGCTTGTCCAGGCCGTAGGCGAGCGAGGCCGCCGTCGGCTCGTTGATGATCCGCAGCACCTCGAGGCCGGCGATGCGTCCGGCGTCGCGCGTCGCCGTCCGCTGCGCGTCGTTGAAGTACGCCGGCACGGTGATCACGGCGCGATCGACCTCGTTGTCGACCTCGCCCTGCGCGGCGAAGAACTCCTCGGCGCGCCGCTTCAGCTCGCGCAGGACGAAGGCGGAAATTTCCGGCGGCGTGTATTCACGCTCGCCGAGACCGATGCGCACGACGCCGCCCGCTTCGCCGCTGACGCGAAACGGAAAGTGCTCCGCCTCGTGCCGCACGTCCTCGCGCCCTTTGCCCATGAAGCGCTTCACGGAGTACGCCGTGCGCTTTGCGTCGGTGAGCAGGCGGCGCTCGGCCGCGCGGCCGACGACCACCGCGCCGTCCCCGGCGACCGACACCACCGACGGCACGAGGGCGTCGCCGCTCCCGTCGCGGATGACCACCGGCGCGCCGTCTTTCACGTAGGCGACGAGCGAATTCGTCGTGCCCAGATCGATCCCGACGACTTTGCTCATGGCCTGTCCAGCTCGCGCGCGATCGTCGCCAGCAGATTGTTGATGTAGTTGCGCTCGAGAATTCTGTTCCGCAGCGATTCGAGCACCGCGCGCCGCTCCGAATCCGCCGCGCCGCGCTCGACGAGCGCGTCCCAGCGCGCCGACAGTTCCCCGAGGTCCGCTTCGTGCTCCGCGCGCTTCGCCTCGATCGGCGCGCGCGCCCGCTCGAGCCGCGGCTTCCACGCGTCGGCCGGCGCGCCGCCCTCGCGCGCCTCGCGGACCTCGTCGAGCTCCTCGTTCAGCGCGAAGACTTCCTCGAGCAGCGCCGGCGGCACCGCCTTGGACGCCTCCTGCGGCCCTTTCGCGCCGAAGCCCTCCAGCTCCAGCAGGTAGTCGACGCGCGCCGCCGGATTCTTCAGCGTGCGATACGCGTCGTTCAGATACGACGACCGCTCCAGGCTCGCGCGCCGCTCGGCCGGCGACGCGTTGTAGAAGTAGTCGGGGTGAAACCGGCGGCTCAACTCGCGGAAGCGGCGCTCAAGATCGGCGCCGTCGATATTCAGCTTTCGCGGCAGGCCGAGGAACCCGAAGTAGTCGCCCTGGCGCCCGAGCGGGAGGATCTTCGTGCACTGCGGGCAGAAGTGCGCGTCGAGGGGCGCGCCGGCGCCGCACTCACGGCACACCTGAAGCGTCGCGGTTGTCGAGGAAGACATACGAGGGCGCGCTTACGCGCCGAAAGAGCTGCCGCAGCCGCAGGTGGTCTTCGCGTTCGGGTTGTTGAACACGAAGCCCTTGCTGATCAAGTTCGTGTCGTAGTCGAGGACGGTGCCGTTGAGATACAGCAGGCTCTTCTTGTCGACGAAGATCTTCGCGCCCTCGGGGCCCTCGAACACTTCGTCGCCGAGCCGCGGCTGCTTCTCCCACGAGAAGGTATAGCTCAACCCCGAGCAGCCGCCGCCCTTCACGCCGACGCGGAGTCCGCCGTCGCTGATCCCCTGCTTGGACATCAGCGTGCGAATCTTCCGCGCCGCCGTCTCCGAAATCGAGATCGCCATCACATTACGCAGTGGGTTGCGCCACCCGCTCGGCGGTCTTCCCTTCGGCCGCCTGCTTCTTCTTGTAGTCGGCGATCGCCGCCTTGATCGCGTCCTCGGCGAGCACCGAGCAGTGAATCTTCACCGGCGGCAGGCTCAGCTCGGTGACGATGTCGGTGTTCTTGATCGCCAGCGCTTCGTCGACGGTCTTCCCCTTCAGCCACTCGGTCGCGAGGCTGGACGAGGCGATCGCCGATCCGCAGCCGAACGTCTTGAACTTCGCGTCGTCGATGATGCCGGTCGCGGGGTTCACCTTGACCTGCAGCTTCATCACGTCGCCGCACTCCGGCGCGCCGACCAGCCCCGTCCCGACGTTGACGTCGTCTTTCGGGAGCGAGCCGACGTTGCGCGGGTTCTCGTAATGATCGATAACCTTGTTCGAATAAGCCATTGTCAGTGTCCTTCCGTCTGCCACTGCATGGTGGACAGATCGACGCCTTCCTTCGCCAGCTCGTAGAGCGGTGACATGTCGCGCAGCCGGCTGACCACCGACGTCAGCTTGTCCGCGACGTAATCGACTTCTTCCTTCGTCGTCCAGCGGCCGAGGCCGAAGCGGATCGATGAGTGCGCGAGATCATCGCCCGCGCCGAGCGCCTTGAGCACGTAGGACGGCTCGAGGCTCGCCGAGGTGCACGCGGAGCCCGACGAGACCGCCACGTCGTTGATCCCCATCAGCAGCGACTCGCCCTCGACGTACGCGAAGCTGATGTTCAGGTTGTGCGGGAGCCGGTGCTCCATCGATCCGTTGATGTAGATCTCGTCGAGCTGTCGGTGCAGCTTGTCGTTCAGGTAATCGCGGAGGCCGCGCAGCCGCTCGCGCTCGACCGGCATCTCCTGGCGGCACAATTCCGCCGCCTTGCCGAAGCCGACGATGCTGGGAACGTTGAGCGTGCCCGAGCGCATGCCGCGCTCGTGGCCGCCGCCGTCGATGATCGGCGCGAGGAGCACGCGCGGGTTGCGCCGCCGGACGTAGAGCGCGCCGACGCCCTTCGGGCCGTACAGCTTGTGCGCGCTCAGCGACGCCATGTGCACGCCGAGCTCGTTCACGTTGAACGGCACCTTGCCGACGATCTGCACCGCATCGGTGTGGAAGAGGATCCCCTTCTCCTTCGCCATCGCGCCGATCTCCGCGATCGGCTGGATCACGCCGATCTCGTTGTTGGCGGCCATGATCGAGATCAGGATCGTCTTGTCGGTGATCGCGGCGCGGAGCTCGTCGAGGCTGATGCGGCCGTCCTTCTGCACGGGCAGGTAGGTGACGCGGAAGCCCTCCTTCTCGAGGCGCTTGCACGTGTCGATGACCGCTTTGTGCTCGGTCACGCACGTGATGATGTGGTTGCCCTTCTCGCGGTACATCTCGGCGACGCCCTTGATCGCGAGGTTGTCCGACTCGGTCGCGCCGCTGGTGAAGACGATCTCCTTCGCGTTCGCGCCGATGAGATCGGCCACCTGCTTGCGCGCCGTCTCCACCGCCTCCTCGGCTTCCCAGCCGAAGGGGTGGTTGCGGCTCGCGGCGTTGCCGAACTTCTCCGTGAAGTAGGGCATCATCGCCTCGACGACGCGCGGGTCCACCGGCGTCGTCGCGTGATAGTCCATGTAGATCGGAAGCTTGATCGCCATCGTCATCTCTCTGGCGGCCCTGAAAGGGTCGCCCTACAAGAAGCGGATGCGTATCCGCGTCACAAGTGCGTGTGGAACACGGCCGCCTTCGCGAGCGGCCGCTGCGGCGGATCAGCGGCCAGCTCCGCGATGGTGCACTCGCCGAGCGCCGCCAGAATCCGCTCGCGCACGCGCCACAGCGGGTCGCGCACGTTGCATTTCGCGAACTGCTCGCACTGCTGGCCCTCGTCGGTCGAGCAGGCGGTGACCGCGACCGGACCATCAATCGCCTGGATGACGTCGGCCACCGAAATCTGCGCCGGACCGCGGGCCAGCTGATAACCGCCGCGCGTCCCCTGCTGCGAGGCGAGCAGACCCCGACGGACGAGCCGCTGCAGCACCTTCGCCATCAACTCGATCGGGATGTCGTAGAGCGCCGCAATCTCACGGGCGCTCGACGACCCGCGGTCCTCGCGCAGCGCCAGATGTTTCATGGCCATCAGCGCGTAATCCGCTTTCTTTGAAAGCCTCAGCATATCCGACCGCGATAGTCGTATATTACCATCCTTCGACCCGCTCGGCTACGCGCCCCATCAGTACTTCGGCTGGCTCGGATCGACCTTGTCGATCCAGTCGAGGATCCCGCCTTTGAGGTTCAGCACGTGCTTGAACCCTACCGAGCGCAGGAAATCGGCCGCTTTTCCGCTGCGGACGCCCGATTTGCACTGCATGACGAGCTCGGCGTCGGGGTCGAGCTCGTTGTAGCGCTTCGGGATGTCGCCGAGCGGGATGTGCACCGACCCCGGAATCCGGTTGATCTGCAGCTCGTTCGGCTCGCGGACATCGACAATCGTCAGCTTCTCTCCGCGGTCGAGCCGCTGCTTCAGTTCGACCGACGTCAGTTCGGTGGCGTGGTTCAAGGTGACCGGCTCCGGCGCGGCGGGCGTGATGCCGCAGAACTGCTCGTAATCAATGAGCTTGGTGACCGACGGATGCGTGCCGCACACCGGGCAGTCGGGATCCTTCCGCAGCTTCAGCTCGCGGAAGCGCATGCGCAGCGCGTCGTAAATGAGGAAGCGCCCGATCAGCGGCTCGCCGATCCCCATGATGAGCTTTACCGTCTCGGTCGCCTGGATGACGCCGATGAGCCCGGGCAACACGCCGAGCACGCCTCCCTCGGCGCAGCTCGGGACAAGGCCGGGCGGCGGCGGCTCGGGGTACAGGCAGCGATAGCAGGGACCGTCCTTCGTCGCGAACACCGACGCCTGCCCCTCGAACCGGAAGATGCTGCCGTAGGCGTTCGGCTTGCCGAGCAGCACGCACGCGTCGTTCACGAGATAACGCGTCGGAAAATTGTCCGTCCCGTCGACGATGACGTCGTACGGCTCGAACAGCTGGAGCGCATTCTGGGACGAGAGCGCGACTTCGTGCGTGCGGATTTCGATCTCCGGGTTCAGCGCGCTCAGCTTTTCCTTCGCGGATTGCAATTTCGGCCGCCCGACGTCGGGCGTCGAGTGCAGAATCTGCCGCTGCAGGTTGCTGAAATCGACGACGTCGAAGTCGACGAGGCCGATGGTGCCGACGCCGGCGGCGGCGAGGTACATCGCGACGGGCGATCCGAGTCCGCCGGCGCCGATGCACAGCACCTTCGCGGCTTTCAGCTTCCGCTGCCCGTCGACGCCGACCTCCGGCATGATGAGATGCCGCGAGTACCGCTTCACTTCGTCGTTGGTCAGGCCGCCGTCGCCGCTTCGCGCCTTGGGCGGGCCGGGCGCGGCAACGGTCTCCACGCCTCCGGCGACCGACGGAATGATGCTCACCGTATCGCTCGCCGCGACGGGCGTCTGCTCTTTCTGCAGATACCGGATGTCCTCGTCGTTCACGTACACGTTGACGAAGCTGCGCAGCTTGCCTTGATCGTTGTAGAGATGCGCCTTCAGGCCGGCGTGCTTCCGCGTGAGATCCGCCAGCAGCTCGCCGACCGTCGCGCCGCTCGCGTCGACCGCGTCCTGCTTATCCGTGTACGGCCTGAGCGGGGTCGGGATGAGGATTTTCGCCATGATGCAGAGTGCCCTCTTCGAAGCTCGATCGATCGTCCTTGAGAAACCACACCGTCATCGTCTCCGCCTGTCCGTCGGCGACGGCCACGATGATGTACGCGAAGGTCGGCCACGCGTGATCCAGGTCGTATTGCGACGGCCGCGCCGGATGATCCGGGTGCGAGTGATAGAAACCGAGGAGCTCGCCGCCCAGCTCGGTCGCGCGCCGTTCGGCCTCGCGGTAGTCCGACGGCCGCACGAGGAACCGCCGCCGCGGCCCTTCCTCGGTCGTGTTCGGCAACCCGACGACGTCGGCGGCGCGGCCGTCGCGCCCGATCAGCGCGCCGCAGCACTCGTGCGGGTACGTCTCGCGGCCGTGCGCGCGGATGGCGCGATCGACCGCGCTCGTGATGGTCAGCCCGCGCGCGTCAGTCATTCACGTTCCAGAAGCTCTCGTTCAGATACTTCTCCGCGCCGTCGGGAAACACGGTGACGACGACGCCGCTCGTCAGCCGCTGGGCGACGTCGAGCATCGCCGCGACCGCGGCGCCCGACGAGATGCCCGCGAGCAATCCTTCCTCTCGAGCGAGCCGCCGCACCATTCGATAGGCGCGCTCGGTGCCGATTCGCAGATCCTCGTCGGCGAGCGTGGGATCGTAGATGCCCGGCACGATCGCCGACTCCATGTGCTTCAACCCCTCGAGGCCGTGAAACGGCGAGTCGGGTTGAAACGAGATCAGCTTCACGGCGGCGCTGTGCTTGCGCAGCCGGCGGCCCGTGCCGACGAACGTGCCGCTCGTGCCGAGGCCGGCGACGAAGTGCGTCAACCGGCCGCTCGTCTGCTCGATGATCTCGGGCGCCGTCGTGTCGTAGTGCGCCTTCCAGTTCGCGTCGTTGCTGTACTGGTCGGGATAGAAATAGCGCTCGGGATCCTCGGCGTAGAGCCTCCGCGCCTCGCGGATGGCGCCGTCGGTGCTCTCGAGCGGATTGGTGAGCACGAGCTCGGCGCCGAGCGCGCGCAGGATCAGCTTGCGCTCGGGGCTCGCGTTCTCCGGAACGCAGAGCTTCACTTTGTATCCGCGCGCGGCGCCGACCATCGCGTACGCGATGCCGGTATTCCCGGAGGTCGCGTCGAGAATCGTCTTGCCGGGCGTGAGTCTGCCTGCGGCCTCGCCGTCCAGAATCATCCGCGCCGCGGCGCGATCCTTCACCGACCCGCCGGGATTCTGCCACTCCGCCTTCGCATAGAGCTCCACGCCGGGCGTTTCGCGCTCGAACTGATGCAGGCGCACCAGCGGCGTGCGGCCGATCATGTCGAGCACCGAGGAGCCGGGCGCCCGATCCAGCACTGATGAGGCGTTCGAGGGAGCCATGCCGATATCCGACCGAATGAGTCCTGATTTTATCAACCCGACGTCCGCTGTCAAACTGACGACCATTCGTGCGACGCCAACCCGACCTCACGACCCGCCTCGGCGGCTGGCTCTTTCGGCGCCGGACGCTGGTTCCTCTTCCCTTTGCGCTCGCTATTCTGACGCTTCGAGCCGGCCAGACGCCCCCGTCGGCCGCGCTCTTGGCGGCCGGCGTCGCGCTCACGCTCGCCGGCGAGGCGCTGCGCCTGTGGGGCGTGCAGCACATCGGCGTCGTCTCGCGCACGCGCAGCGACCGCCTCGGGCCGCTCGTCGCCAGCGGCCCATTCGCCTACGTCCGCAATCCGCTGTACATCGGCAACATCGCTGTGTGGGTCGGCTTCGCGTTGACGGCGCGCCTGGTGTGGCTCGCGCCGGTGATTCTCGTGCTCCTGGCCGCGGAGTATCACGCGATCGTGCGATGGGAGGAGCAGTTGCTGGCGGAGCGGATCGGCAACGCCTACAACGACTATCTGTCGCGCGTGCCCCGCTGGCTGCCTTCTCGCGTCGCGGTCCCCTTTGCGGTCTCTGCTCCCTTTGCGCTCTCTGCTGCGCTCTTTAGCGAGCGCGGGACGTTGATCGCGATCGCGGCGGGCTACCTGCTGCTCTGGACAAAGGCTCGTTTCTGAGCGTCTGCCAGAGGTACCACGACGCGACCGATCGATACGGCTTCCACGCGTCGCCCATTTTCAGGATGCGTTTGGCGTCGGGACGCTTTCGCAGCCTGTAGAGGCGCTGGATCGCGTTGACGATCCCGAGATCGCCGGCCGGCAGCACGTCGGGACGGTGCAGGCGGAACATGAGGAACATCTCGGCCGTCCAGCGTCCGAATCCTTTCACCGCCGTGAGCCGCTCGATGACGGCGTCGTCGGGCAGCGAGTCGAGCGCGTCGAGATCGAGGCGGCCGTCGGCGATGCGCGCGGAGAGATCGCGCAGATAGCTCACCTTCTGGCCGCTGAGGCCGACAGCGCGCAGCGCCGCGTCGCTGTGCGCGGCGATTGCCGCCGCGTCGGGGATGCGGCTCTCGGGGAAGAGCGCGACGAAGCGGCCGAAGATCGTCGCCGCGGCCTTCGTCGAGAGCTGCTGGCTCACGATGGCGCCGACGAGCGCGCTCAGATGGTCGGCGCGCTGGCGATCGGCCATCCGGCACGGACCGATTCGCTTGATCGCCGCGCCGAGGATCGGATCGCGGCGCATCAGCGCGCGGCGGGCGCGCTCGTACCCTTCCGGCGTCAGCGCGGCGGCGATCGTCTCCGTCATTTCATCGAGGCGGTGAGCGTGACGCGCGCGCGGATCTCGATCGCGCCGCTCTCGATCGGCGTCGGCGCCGCCGCGGAGACTTCGCGCGCCATCGTCATCATCGGCCGCGGCGGGACGATCGCGACGTCGCGCGCGTCCTCGATCTTCACGATCCGGTCGACGGCGCGGCCGGCGCCGGACGCGGCGGCGTCGGCGCGCTCGCGCGCGTCGGCGACCGCGAGCCGGAGCGCCTCACGCTCGGCGGCGGCGCGATCGCGAAGATCGAACCTGATGCCGCCGATCGATGCCGCGCCGCCCTGCACGGCGAGATCGATCACTTCGCCGGCGCGCGTGAGATCGTCGATGCGCACTTCAATCGTGTTGCGCGCGACGTACTCGCGCGGGATGCGGCGGCCCTGCTGGAAATCGAACTCCTGCTGCAAATCCACGCCGATGGTGCGAACGGCGTCCTTGCCGATGCCCGCCTGCGCCAGCCGGTCGCGCACCGCCTTCATCGCGTCGGCGTTCTGCCGCTGCGCGTCGCGCGGGTTCCTGGCGCGCGCTTCGGAAGCAATCGGGACGAACGCGCGGTCCGGCGCACGCTGCACGACGGCCTCCCCCATCGTCACGACGACGTTCGACGCGTCTGCCGTTGCCTGCGCGGCAGCCGGCAGCGCGGCGGCGAGCACGGCGACCACCGCGGCCATCACCGCTCGCATACGATCCTGAAGCCGACGCTGTACGCGTAGGTATCGGGCGGCACCTTGTGTCGATAGGCGCAGCGCAGCATCGAGACGTCGTCGTTCACCCACGATCCGCCGCGGACAATGCGGAGCGCGCCGGCGTCCGGTCCGCGTGGATCGCGCGCCTCGCCGAGGCCGTAGTAGTCGGCGCTGTACCAGTCGGACACCCACTCCCAGACGTTCCCGCAGACGTCGTATAGCCCGTACGCGTTCGGCGGATACGTTCCCGTCGGCCGCGTGCCGCGCTGGCGCTTCGCGGCGCCGTCAGTGAGAAAGTTGCAGCGCGACGCGTCGATCTCGTTGCCCCAGGGATAGCGCAGGCCGTCGACGCCGGCGCGTGCCGCGCGCTCCCATTCGGCTTCGCTCGGCAGGCGCACGACGCGGCCCAACTCATCGGACAGCCACCGGCAGTACGCCGTCGCGTCGTCGTACGCGACAAGGACGACGGGATGGCCGCCGTGGCCGGCCGGCGGCTGATCGCCGTGCCATTCGTACGGCGCAGCCATGTCGCGAAACAGCACATCGCGTCCGCCGCCCGCGACGAGCGGCAGGTCGCGGACAGCCGGCGCGCGATGGCGGGCGGCGCGCACGAAGCGCGCGTACTCGTCGTTGGTGACTGGAAAGCGGCCGATCAAGAACTCGCTGACGAACACGCGGTGCACCGGCCGCTCGTCCTCTTCCGCATCGGCGGCGCCCATGAGGAAATCGCCGCCCGGAATCCGGGCGACGTTCGGCGGTGCCGCAGTGCTCATCGTGGCTCTGGTGCGGCGGAACCGTCCGCCCGTGGGGTCTGGTGTCACCTGAAAGGAAGCCAGTATAGTCCAGGACTCCCGGCCGACCCTTTCACGGAAAACGGTAGAGTGACGCCATGAGAATCGAAACGTTCGCCATGGAGCGCATGCAGTCGACTTACGAGAACGAGGTCGACTTCAACCTCTCCGAGAGCGGCGTGCAACCGCTGACGCTCGGCGAGCTGGTCGACGATGCGGCGTCGCGCGACGCGCTGCTCGCCGAAGGACTGCGCTACACGCAGTCGAACGGCACGGCGCCGCTGCGCGACGCGATTGCCGCGCTCTACGACGGCGCGAGCCGGGATCACGTGCAGGTGACCAACGGCGGATCCGAGGCGAACTACCTCGCGACGTGGAACCTCGTCGAGCCTGGCGACGAGGTCGTGATGATGGTGCCGAACTACATGCAGACGTGGGGCCTGGCGCGCGGCTTCGGCGCCGAGGTCCGCGAATGGCCGCTCGCGAACGACGGATCGCGCTGGACGATCGACGCCGCGGCGCTCGATCGACTCGTGTCGCCGCGCACAAAGCTGATCGTCGTCTGCAACCCCAACAATCCGACCGGCGCGCGCTTCGAGGCGCCGGATCTCGATCGCGTCGCCGCGGCGGCGGCGCGGCACGGCAGCTGGATTCTCTCGGACGAAATCTACCGCGGCGCGGAGCGCGACGGCCGCGAGACGCCGACGATGTGGGGGCGGCACGATCGCGTGATCGTGACGAGCGGCCTCTCGAAGGCGTACGGGCTGCCGGGGCTGCGCATCGGCTGGATCGTCGCGCCGCCGGCGCTCGTCGCGGCGCTCTGGTCGTATCACGACTACACGACGATCGCGCCTGGCGCGTTGAGCGACGCGCTCGCGCGGCGCGCGCTCGACCCGGCGCGCCGCTCGCGCATTCTCGGCCGCACGCGGTCGATCCTGAGTCGCAACTTCCCGCTCATCGCCGAATGGCTCGACGCGCACGGCGGGCTGTTCACCTACGCGCCGCCCGACGCCGGCGCGATTGTCTACGTTCGCTATCACCATCCGATCAATTCGACCGAGCTGGTGACGCGCCTGCGAAAGGAGAAAGGCGTCCTCGTCGTGCCGGGCGATCACTTCGGGATGGACGGCTATCTCCGCATCGGCTTCGGCGAGGATCCGCAGTATCTACGCACCGGCCTCGAGCGCGCGCGCGAGCTGATCGCCGGGCTCGCCGCGCAGGTCGGCGGGTGACGACGTTCGATCTGCTCCTCGTCGGATACGGCAACGTCGCGCGCCGGTTCGCGGAAATGCTCGTCGAACGGCGGCAAAGGCTCGCCGACGACTACGGGATCCGCGCGCGCATCATCGGCATCACGACGCGCCGCGAGGGGCCGCGCTACGTTGCGAGGGATCTCGGCCGCACGCGCGCGTCTGACGCGCTCTCGTTCATCCGCGAAGCGTGCGCACGCGACGGGCCGGCTGCGCGCGACGGCCGCCTCGTCGTCGTCGAAACGACGACGCTCGACATCGAGCGGGGCGAACCGGCGGTCGCGCATGTTCGAACGGCGCTCGCCTGCGGCGCGCACGTCGTGACGGCGAACAAGGGTCCGGCGGCGTTCGCCTACCGGCGTCTTGCGCGTGCCGCCGCGCGCGCCAGGCGCCGGTTCCTCTTCGAGGGCGCGGTGATGGACGGCGTGCCCATCTTCAATCTCGCGCGCGAGGCGCTTCCGGCGGCTCGCGTCGTCGGCTTTCGCGGCGTCGTCAATAGCACGACCAACTACATCCTCACGGCCATGGAGCAGGGCCGCGCGTTCGACGAGGCGCTGGCGGAGATGCAGGCACGCGGGATCGCGGAAGCGGATGCGTCGCTCGACGTCGACGGCTGGGATGCGGCGGCGAAGACGGCGGCGCTGGCGAACGTGCTGCTCGACGCCGACACGACGCCGCGCGAGGTGGAGCGAACCGGCATCTCGCCGGCGACGGCGGCGCTCGCGATCGAGGCGCGGGCGAGCGGCCGGCGGCTGAAGCTCGTCGTCCGCGGCGCGCGGAGCGGCGGCCGTGTGGACGCGCGCGTCTCGCCCGAATCGCTGCCGGCCGGCGACCTGCTCGCGCGCCTCGAGGGCCAACAGAACGCGCTCGTCCTGCAGACCGACGTGCTCGGCGAGGTGGGGATCGTGCAGCTGGGCGGCGGGCTCGAGCAGACGGCCTACGCGCTCCTGTCGGATCTGGTCACGATCGCGGCGACCACTCCGCGATCGCGTCCGCGAGCGCGTCGGCGTCGAAGCCGCGGACGATCCGGTCGCCGACGACCGTGACCGGAATCGTACGGAGGCCGCGCGCGATGAGCTCGTCGTATGCGCGCTCGTCCTCGTCGACGTTGCGCGCGGTGAAGGGAACCCCGGCGCGTGAAAGAAACTCTTTCACCTGCTCGCAGCTGCGTCAGGCGCTGCCGGCGTAGACGATAATCATCCGCTCATTATGCCGCCGCTCGACGGAATTCTCGTCCTCGATCTCACGCGCGTGCTGTCGGGGCCGTACTGCACGATGCTGCTCGCCGACATGGGCGCGCGGGTCGTCAAGATCGAACAGCCGGGCAAGGGCGACGACACGCGCGCCTGGGGCCCGCCATTCCTCGAGGGTGAGAGCGCCTACTTCCTGAGCATCAACCGCAACAAGGAGAGCGTGACGCTCGACTTCAAGAGCGCCGACGGCCGCGCGGTTCTCGATCGACTGCTCGCGCGCGCGGACGTTGTCGTCGAGAATTTTCGACCCGGCACGCTCGCGAGGATCGGCCTCGACTACGAGACGCTCGCGCCGCGGTTTCCGCGGCTGGTGTACTGCTCGGTCTCCGGGTTCGGCCAGACCGGGCCGCGAGCGAAAGAGCCGGGCTACGACGCCGTGATGCAGGGCGAGGGTGGGCTGATGAGCATCACCGGCGCCGCCGACGGTCCGCCGTATCGGCTCGGCGTCGCGATCGCGGACATTGTGTCAGGGATGTTCGCGGCGTACGGCGTCGCGCTGGCGCTCTTCGCGCGGGAGCGCACGGGCAAGGGCCAGCGGGTGGACGTCGCGATGCTCGACGCGGTCGCGGCGCTGCTCACCTATCAGGCGGGGAATTTCTTCGCGAGCGGCGACGTGCCCACGCGGCTCGGCAACAGGCATCCGAGCATCGTGCCCTACGAGACGTTCGCCGCGTCCGACGGCGAGTTCGTGCTCGCGGTCGGCAACGACGAGCAGTGGCGGAAGTTCTGCGCGGTCGCGGAGCTCCCCGAGGATCCGCGGTTCGCGACCAACCGACAGCGCGTGACGGCGTACGACGATCTGCGTCCGCTCGTCGCCGATCGCCTGCGCGCGCGGCCGCGGCAGCACTGGATCGAGCGCCTCACGGCGGCCGGCGTGCCGTGCGGATCGGTCCGCAACCTGCAGGAGCTGTTCGACGACCCGCAGCTCGAGGCGCGTGAGATGATTGCGCGCGTCGAGCACGCGACGATCGGCGCGCTGCGGACGCTGGGGGTGAACGTGAAGCTGTCGGGGACGCCGGGATCGGTGCGCACGGCGCCGCCGACGCTCGGCCAGCACACGGACGCCGTGCTGCGCGGCGATCTCGGCCTCAGCGCCGACGACCTCGACGCGCTGCGGCGCAAGCGCGTGATCTGAATCGATGATGGAAATCGCCGACGTCCGCAAGCGCATCCTGAGCACGATCGAGCGCGCGAGGCAGCGCGCGGCCGAGCGCCGCACGCGCGCGGACGAAGCGGCGCGCGCGTACTCGACGTTTCTCGAGGGGACGGCGACGCCGCTCTTCCGGCAGGTCGCGAACGTGCTGCGCGCCGAAGGGCATCACTTCAGCGTCTCGACGCCGTCGGGGAGCGTGCGGCTGATGTCCGACCGCACGGCCGAGGACTACATCGAGCTGCTGCTCGACACGACGGGCGACGCGCCGCACGTGACCGGACACACGAGCCGCAGCCGCGGCCGGCGCGTGATCGAAACCGAGCGCGCGATCGGCGATCCGGCGCGCCTCGACGAGAACGCGGTCCTCGATTTTCTGACGAAGGAACTGGAAGCGTTCGTCGATCGGTAAGCCGCGCCCCCGATCAAATCTGCCTGCGCCTTCACACTTCGCGCAATTCGCGCGTGTGCTGTTTCGCGCCCCGGTGCCTCGTAGCGGCGAGAGGCGAGTAACTCGCGTCGTTGCACGGCCTTACCGGCAGAACCTCGCGTTCCGCGTGTTCTTCCCTGCATCACGCCCGCGATGATTACGTTTCTTTCGCGACCTCGTGAAGTTACTCGCGCCATGTGCGTTAGAGGCGTCCGCCTGGCCTGGTACCGCCGTTGCGTTGCAGTCCCCGTGATGTTTTCTCGAACTTCCGCCCATAACGGACGCTCTCCGGGGAGAGCGGCGGCCGTGTTCGGTGCGGGTATCGCCGGAGCCGCGTTCGCGCTCCTCGCGGCGCTGCCCGTCGACGCCGCAGCCGCCGCCCACGTCCACGCGCACAAAGTCGACCGCCATCTCCAGCAGCGGCTGGAGGGCGGATCGGGCAGCGAGCGCGTCATCGTGCGCGTGAAACCCGGACAGCGTGCGGCTGTCGCGCAAGCGCTTCGGAAACGCGGCCATCAGGTCTACGGCGATCACGCCGGCATCGATGCGCTGTCGTCGGAAGTGTCGATGGACACGTTGAAGGCGCTGACGAACAATCCGGCGGTGGAATCGATCTCGACCGACGCGGACGTCGACACGCTGGACGCCAAGAAGGGCTCGTCTTCGACGGCGACCACCACGACAACGACGCCGCCGACGGTCGTCAGCAGCCTGTTGACGACGCTCGATCTCGGGAACTACCCGATCGGATCGACGATTGGCGTCGCCGTGATCGACTCCGGGCTCCAGGACGACGGCAATTTCACCGGCCGCATCACGGAGTTCGACGACTTCACGACGTCGACGCCGCAGTTCAACGTGACGCCCTACGACGACTACGGCCACGGCTCGCACGTCGCCGGCCTCGTGGGCTCGAGCGGCGCGGCCTCGTACGGCCTCTACAGCGGCGTGGCGCAGAGCGTCCGATTCATCGTCCTGAAGGCGCTCGACAAGAACGGCAAGGGCAAGACGAGCACGCTCATCAACGCGATCGAGTACGCGATCGCGAACAAGGATCGCCTCGGCATCTACGTCATCAACCTCTCGCTCGGCCACCCGATCTACGAGCCGGCGGCGACCGACCCGCTCGTGCAGGAGGTCGAACGCGCGACGCGCGCGGGGCTCATCGTCGTCGTGGCGGCCGGCAACTACGGGCGGGATAAAGATACCGGCCTCACGGGCTACGCGGGCATCACGTCGCCCGGCAACGCGCCGGATGCGATTACGGTCGGCGCGGCGAACACGTTCGGCACCGCGGGCCGGAGCGACGACCGCATCGCGCCGTTCAGCTCGCGCGGGCCGAGCTGGTACGACGGCTTCGCGAAGCCGGACGTCGTCGCGCCGGGTCAGACGCTGGTGTCCGACGCTCCGGCGGCGAGCACGCTGGCGTTGACATATCCGTCGCTGAGCGTCGCCTACAACCAGCGCACCTATCTGCGGCTGAGCGGCACGAGCATGGCCACCGGCGTCGTGTCGGGCCTGGTCGCGTCGATGCTCGAGGTGAGCCGCTACGGCGCCTCGCAGCGCGCGACCGACACCTACGGGGGCAAATACGTCAGCTCCGGCAAGTGGGTGCCGCCGCCGTATCCGACGGTGAACGCCATCAAGGCGATGCTCCAGTACAGCGCGACGCCGCTGCACGACGATCTCGGCGTTCCCTACGATGCGCTGACGCAGGGCGCCGGCGAGGTGAATGGCCTCGGCGCGCTGATCCTGGCGTACTGCACCGACACCTCGAAGCCTGTCGGCTCGCTCTGGTCGACCACGACGATCGCGCCCGAGACGCAGTACGGCGCCGAGAACGTCGCGTGGGCGCAGCGGATCATCTGGGGCACGAACGTGCTCACCGGCATCGACGTGATGACGGTCAACCAGCTGGCCTGGGCACAGAACGTCATCTGGGGATCCGGCGACAACGACAACCCGGCGTGGGCGGAGAGCGACGGCGACAACATCGTCTGGGGCTCGAACGTCGTCGGCTCGAACATCGTCTGGAGCAGCAACATCGTCTGGGGCGATGACATCGTCTGGGGCACCAACATCATCTGGGCCTCCAACATCGTCTGGGGCACGGAGCTGGTCGGGTTCTTCGACGGGGACAACATCGTGTGGGGCTCGTTCGACGGCGACAACATCGTGTGGGGAAGTCTCGACGACGACGGCTTGGTGAAAGGCCTGACGCTCGGCGCATACAGCTACCTGTCCACGGTGGGGTCCTTCTGATGCTGAATCTGCCCTCGACCCGCACGATCGACATGCCCGTCGACCTTGCTGCGTCTTACGTGGTCGACGATGTTCAATCCGACTGGCGCGAGACGGTGCCGGTGATCGCGGCCGCGGGCGTGACGCTGCGCGCGCTGCGCGCGAGCGACGCGCCGACGCTGCACGCGATGCTCACGACGGAGGAAGTGGCGCGCTTCATCACGCCGCCGCCGACGACCGTCGAAGGCTTCGAGAAGTTCATCGCCTGGACGCACCGCCGCCAGGCCGAAGGCAGCTACGTCTGCTTCGGCATCGTGCCCGCCGGATGCACGCACGCGGTCGGGATCATCCAGTTGCGCGCGCTCGACGGCGCGTTCACGCTCGCCGAGTGGGGGTTCGCAATCGGATCGTCGTTCTGGGGGACCGGGATCTTCCAGGCGGCGGCGCGCGCGGCGCTCGAGTTCGCGTTCACCACGCTCCCGGTCCATCGGATCGAAGCGCGGGTCGTCGGCGAGAACCTCCGCGGCCGCGGCGCGCTGGCGAAGCTCGGCGCCGTCTGCGAGGCCGTCATGCGCCAGTCGTTCCGCCGCGGCGACGTGCGGATGGATCAGATGCTCTGGTCGATTACGCGCGAGACGTGGATGTTCGCGAACGCGACGCCCGCCGGTCCCATCCACTGAGTTCAGCGTTCAGCGTTCAGCGTTCAGCGTTCAGGGTTCTAGTTCTCGTTCGGGTTCTAGTTCCCGTTCGGGTTCTAGTTCCCGTTCGGGTTCTGGTTCCCGTGCGGGTTCTGGTTCCCGTGCGGGTTCTGGTTCCCGTGCGGGTTCTGGTTCCCGTTCGGGTTCGGGTTCCCGTGCGGGTTCGGGTCCAAACGCCAACCGTGAACAACCAGAACGAGAACCAGAACGAGAACCAGAACGAGAACCAGAACGAGAACCCTGAACCCTGAACTCTGAACGCTGAACTCGCGTCTGTCAGGCGAGCCGTTCGACGAACGACGTATCGATCCCCTGGCGATTGAGCGCCGCGAGGAAGCCGGGGCGATCCGGCGACTGGCGATACGCCTCGCGCGGCTCGACGGCGCCGGTCTGGACCAGCGAGACGAGCGCGTCGTTCAGCGGCATCATGCCGTAGCGGCGGCCGCCCTCGATCGCCATCGGCAGCTGCGACGTCTTGCCCTCGGCGATGACGCCGGAAACCGCGGGCGTGTTGAGGAGCAGCTCACGCGCCGGCAGCCGCCCGCCGCCGACCTTCCGCAGCAGCACCTGCACGACGACGCCGCGGAGCGAATCGGCGAGCGCGAACTGCACCTGGCGCCGGTACTCCGGCGCGTAGAGATCGATGATCCGATCGATGGCTTCGGTCGCCGTGTGCGCGGAGAAGCCGGCGATGACGAGGCGTCCCGCGGCCACCGCCTCGAGCGCCACGTTCATCAGCGCGCCGGTGCGCAGCTCCTCGATGACGAGCACGTCGGGATCCTCGCGCAGCGCGCCGCGCGCGGCCGCCAGCATGTCGTCGTCGTTGCCGCGCACCTCGCGCTGGCTGATGAACGAGTGGCCGCGCTCGTGCATCACGTTGATCTCGCGCTCGATCGTAATGATGTGATCGCGCCGCGTGCGATTCATCAGGTCGACGAACGCCGCCATCAGCGTGCGCTTGCCGCTCGAGCGCGGGCCGGCGACGAGCACGAGGCCCTCGGGCTCGATCGCGAGCGACTGGACGTGGCGCGGCAGCCCCAGCTGCTCGACCGAGATCGTGCGCGCCGACATCAGGCGGAAAACGCCGCCCGGCCCGCGATGATCGCGGAAGCTCATGCACCGCACGCGGCCGACGCCGTCGATGTCGCAGATCCACTCGGTGAGCGCGCCGGTGCCGAGCGCCTCGTGGCTGCGCTCGGGCATCAGCGAGAGCAGCAGCGACTCGACGTCGCGCGACGTGTGCACCGGCTCGGCGTCGAGTATCTGCAGCTCGCCGTCGACGCGGATCGACGGCTGCGAGTCGGACGAGAGATAGAGCGTCGACGCGCCGCGCGCCGACGAGACGCGCAGCAGCCGCTCGAGGCCGGGCAGCGGCGGATCGGCGACGGCCTGGACGGGATGATCGGCGCGAATCGGGCTGCGCGAGATCGGCAGCACGACCGCGGGCGGCGGCGCCTCGCTCTGATCCGAAGGCGGCGCCATGCGTGACGTCCCGGGCGCCTCGCGGTACGGCTCGCGGATCGGCGGCGTCCACTCGCTCGCGATCGGCGTCGCCACGCGCGGCGGAACGATCGGCTGCACGCGTGCAGACGGCGTTGGCTCCACGCGGGGCGGGGCAACGGGCTCGACAGGCGGAGTATTCACAGGTTCCTGCGTTGCGGCGAAGAGCTCGGCCGCCTCGATCGTCGCGCCGATCGGCGGTGCGGTTTCGATCGCAGGCGTCGTTTCGATTGGTTCTGCCGCTTCGATCGCGCGCATCGTCTCGGCCGGCGGCGTCGGCTCGACGAATTCGTGCGGCGGTTCGACCGACGCGATCGCGTCAACCAGCGGCTGGACGAAGTCGTGCGGCGGCGCAATCGGCTCCTGCGCGGCAGCGACGACGCGGTCCGGCGCGAACGCGTCCATCGGATCGAGCGGAATCTCGACCCAGGGGACCGGCTCGGGCGGCGGCGGCGCTGCGGGAGGCGTCGGTTCGGCCCGCGCCTCGAACGTCACGGTCGGCGCCGGCGGCGGCGCGGGCGGAAGCGACGCGGCGGCGGCGATCGCCTCGCGTTCCGCCGCGGCAATGGCTTCGCGTTCCGCGGCGGCGCGTTCCGCCGCTTCGCGTTCAGCAGCCGCCCGTTCGGACGCGGCGCGCTCGGCCGCTTCGCGTTCAGCAGCCGCCCGTTCGGCCGCAGCGCGGGCCGCAGCCGCGATGGCTTTCCGTTCGGCGGCTTCACGCTCCGCGGCGGCTCGCTCGGCAGCGGCCCGTTCCGCGGCGGCGATGGCTTCGCGCTCCGCGGCCGCAGCGGCTTCTCGTTCGGCGGCGGCGATCGCCTCGCGTTCGGCGGCTTCGCGCTCCGCGGCGGCGCGTTCGGCCGCGGCCCGTTCGGCGGCGGCGATGGCTTCGCGTTCCGCGGCTTCGCGTTGGGCGGCGGCGGCTCGTTCTGCGGCCGCTCGTTCCGCTGCGGCGATCGCTTCCCGTTGCGCAGCCGCAGCCGCTTCTCGTTCGGCGGCGGCAATCCTCTCGCGCTCCGCGGCGGCAATGGCCTCGCGTTCGGCGGCTTCGCGTTCGGCGCGTTCCGCGGCGGCGCGTTCCGCGGCCGCTCGCTCGGCCGCAGCGCGTTCCGCAGCCGCGATGGCTGCGCGTTCGGCGGCTTCACGCTCCGCGGCGGCGCGTTCGGCGGCGGCCCGTTCCGCGGCGGCGCGCTCCGCCGCCGCTCGTTCCGCGGCGGCGATCGCTTCCCGTTGGGCAGCCGCGGCCGCCTCTCGTTCGGCGGCGGCGATAGCCTCGCGTTCGGCGGCTTCGCGCTCCGCGGCGGCGCGTTCGGCAGCGGCCCGTTCCGCGGCGGCGTGTTCCGCGGCCGCTCGTTCCGCGGCGGCGATCGCTTCCCGTTGGGCAGCCGCGGCCGCCTCTCGTTCGGCAGCGGCGATGGCCTCGCGTTCGGCGGCTTCGCGCTCCGCGGCGGCGCGTTCGGCCGCGGCCCGTTCGGCGGCTGCTGCGATGGCTTCGCGTTCCGCGGCGGCTTCGCGTTCCGCGACCTCGGTCTGCGGGATCGGCTGGACTTTTTGCGGCTCCTCGTCGAGATCCGCATCCAGGTCGATCGTGACCTCGTCGTCGTCGCCGGCGCGCGCGGCCTCGCGCATTTCCCATTCGTCGTTGCGCGCGGGCCACAGCTGATCGGCATCCGGCAGCCGAAGATCGTCGTCCTGCGCGGCAGGCGTCTCGTCGTGGCGTGCGCGCGCCGGCGCGACACCAGGATCGATCCTGGATTGCGCCGTGGGCTCGACTCCACCGCGCGCCTGCGCGGCGGTATTCGTCAGAACGGGAATCGCGGCAACGACGGGCAGGCCCAGCGCAGGGTCGACCGGAGGCGGCGCCGACGGCGTGAGCAGCTCCTCCGGGACACGATCCTCGTCCACGACGCGGCGCCGGCGGACTTCCACCCACACATCGTCTCCGCCGCGCGCGGCGACGACCGTGAAATGCTCCCCGGGGAATTCCGGGCGCGCGGGGAGGTGGTGCTGAATCGCGCCGAACTCGTCGAGCGCGCTCTGGATCTCCGCCGGCAGCAGCTGGCCGACGATGCCGTTCACCGCATCGAGCGTCAGACCGCGGCTGGCGAGCTCCACCTGCCCGCCCGGCGACACGACGTACGGCCTGTCGCCGGGGTGCATCACCAGCGCTTCGCCGTCGACTTTGACAATCGCCTGCAGGAGGGACGGAACGAGGCTCATTTATTCTCGCGGATGCACACGCTGACACGCTGTGCGCGACTCGCGCACAGGAGAAATTTCGGTCCGAGATGTCCGTTCCATTACTCTCGCCGCAGCGTGCCGACTTCGTAGAGCCGCACGAGCTCGACGAGTTTGTAACCGCGCGTCTGGTAGGGCGGGACGATGCGTTCGGTCCGCAGGTACTGCAGCATCCCGGCGTCGCCGTAATCGGGCGCGCCGACGTCCGGCAGCGCGGTGAGCGCCGCCTCCAGGCCGCCGAGCGTCATCGCCTTCTCCGAGACGGTGCGCGTGGCCGGCAGGAAGCCGAAGCGCTTCGTGTGCTCTTCGCGGATCGTCGTCGCGAAATCGACGAACAGCTCGTTGCTGATGAAATTGTAATCGGCGTCCGATCGCGTGGACGGCGCGTCCTCGACGCGGACGAAGCGGACGCCGGCGATCGTGCGCAGCCGATCGATCAGCCGCTGGGTGAACTCGCCCTCGCCCGACCAGCCGGACGTATCAACCTCGAACGGCATGGTGAATCGCCATGAGACCGCCGAGGACCGGGTAGCTTCTCACCGCGCGGAAGCCGCGCGCCTCGAACATGCGCGCCACCGCGTCGGCGCCCGGGTACTGGCGGATCGACGCGGGAATGTATCGATACGTGTCCGGATCGCGGTGCAGCGCCCAGCCGAGCGCGCCGCCGACGATGCCGAGGTACGCGAGATAGACGGCGCGCACGACGCGGTTCGACGGCCGATTGAAATCGAGCGAGAGAAGCTGCCCGCCGGGCGCGAGCACGCGCCCGATTTCCTCGATGGCCGCCGACAGATCCGGCACGTTCCGGAGGCCGTAGCCCGTCGTCACGATGTCGAACGACGCCGGCGGAAACGGCAGCGCGAGCATGTCGCCGACGAGGAACCGGACGACGCCTCGATCGCATTTCGCGCGCGCCAGCTCGATCATGCGCAGCGTGATGTCGAGCCCGACGACGCGCGCGCCGCGCGCCGCGAGCGCGAACGCGATGTCGCCGGTGCCCGTGGCGAGATCGAGCGCGCGCGAGCCGCGGCGCGGCGACGCGAGATCGATCAGCCGGCGCTTCCAGCGCGAATCCTGTCCGTACGACAACGCCACGGTAATGAAGTCGTAGCGATCGGCGATCGTCGCGAACAGCGCGCGCACGTACCGCCGCTTGCCATCGGGCGTCGCGATCCGGTCGCCGATCGACATTGTCGGATAATATCGTTGCATGCTCCCGTCGAGCACCGTCGAGAACTACCTCAAAGCAATCTATCAGGGACAATCGGCGCTCACCTCCGACGAGCGGCTCGTTCCGATGGGCCAGGTGGCGATGGCGCTCGGCGTCACGCCGGGCACGGCGACGACGATGGTGAAGGCGCTCGCGGAGTCGGGCCTCGCGGAGTACGAGCCGTACAGCGGCGTGCGTCTCAGCGCCGCCGGCGAGAAGCTCGCGGGGCTCGTGCTGCGGCGCCACCGGCTCGTCGAACTGTTCCTCGTCCAGGTGATGGGCATGAGCTGGGCCGAGGTGCACGACGATGCGGAGCAGCTCGAACATGTCGTCTCCGATCGCCTGATCGATCGCATCGACGAGATGCTCGGCCGCCCGACGCGCGATCCCCACGGCGATCCGATCCCGAACCCGGCCGGCGAGATCGCCGCGCGCCATTTCGACAACCTGCTCACCTGTCCCCTCGCGACGCGGCTCAGGGTCACGCGGATCGCCGATCAGGATCCGGCGTTCCTGCGTTTCATCGAGAGCAACGATCTGAAGCCGGGCGAAACGGTGGAAGTGGAATCGCGCGACGACGCCGCCGACGCGGTGATGCTGCGGCGCAAGGATCGCCGGATCACCATCGGCGCGCGCGCGGCGTCGAAGCTGCTCGTCGAAGTCGATCGATGATCAGAACGGCAGGGGCCGGATGGCGCTGCGCGCGCGATCGGGGCCGACGGCGAACGACAGGCCGGTGAAAAGGCCGTAGTCGGGCGTCGCCTTGGTGACGCCCGTGAACGCGCCGGCGTCGACCAGGACGCGCGGCACCAGCGCGAAGATGACGCCGTAGTCGATGAAGCTCACGGCCCTGCCGCCCCGCGCCTGCCGCGACCACCACGCCGCTTCGACGTACGACTGCAGCCGCGGCGTCGACTGATGGACGACGGCCCCGGTCAGCAGATGCTGCGCGAAGCGGCCGGCGGGATCGCCGATGCCGCCGATACCGTAGTTGACCTCGCCGTGCAGGCGGCGGCCGAGCGCGTGGCCGGCGAGCAGCGTGACCGTCGCGTCGCTCTCGCCGGACCCCAGCCCCTTGTCGCGGCTCGCGAGCCCGAGGCTGACCGCCGGCATCACCGAGAGGTAGGGCTCGTCGGCGCCGCCCAGCAGCCGGATCTTCACGCCGAGTTGCGTGTTGCCGATGCCGCGCTCGTAAGCCGCGGGCGCGTCGCGCGTCAGCAGGCCGTCGGAGGCGACGCGCGCCTCGACGCGGTCGGCGAGGCCGATGCGCACGAGCACGGGCGAGGCGAACGATCGCACCTCGCCGGCATGCTGCCACTGGCCGCCGAGCTCGACCTGCACTTGCCCGGGGGCCACGACGTAGGCGCCCGTGCCGACATGCGGGCGATCGGCGTCGATTTGGTCGGGGGCCGGAGCCGAAGAGGCGGGCTGATCCTGGACGTCGGAAAGGTCAGGGGATGCGGCCAGCGCAAGAACTACCAAGGTCACGAACATGGCGAAATCATAACTTTGATTAATCAAAAACTCAAGGAGCTCCTTTTCTGTCTCGTGATTGTCTCGTGGTCGGCGAGCGGCGCCGTCGCGCAGGAGGCCGTCGAACCCGATCGGCCCGACGTCACCAACGGCACCCACATCGTCGACATCGGCCTGCTGCAGATCGAGCTCGGAGGCGTCTACACGCACGCGGCCGCAGGCGATCACGCCGCCGGCACGCCGGTGACGGCGCGCGTCGGCCTCGCGGAGTGGCTCGAGGCGCGCGTCGGGACGGACGGCTTTCTCGCGCAGCGCTACGGATCGGCGTCGGCAGCCGGCATCGGCAACCTGCAGGTCGGCGCGAAGCTGCGGCTGTGGGCGGAGCCGGGCGGCGCGCCGGTGCTGTCGATCCTCCCGACCGTGAACATTCCGACGGCGAGCGCGGACAAGGGGCTCGGCAGCGGCGCGGCCGACTACACGCTCGCCGTGCTGACGGGCACCGACATCGGACGGCACGCGCACGCCGACGTGAACTACGGCGTCGGCGCGATCGGCGCCGGCGGCGAACAGCCGCATTTCGTGCAGCATCTCATCTCGATCTCGACGAGCGCGGCGGCGTCGGACAACTGGAATCCGTACGTCGAAGCGTTCTGGTTTTCCCGACAGGAGATCGAGGGGACGTCGGTCGTCGCGATCGACGCGGGCGCAATCTACGAGCTCGGCGAACGCTACGCCCTCGACGGCGGCGTTCAGCTCGGCGTGACGCGCAACGCGTCGGCGTTCGCGGCGTTCGGCGGCGTCACGATCGTCGTCGGCGAGATTCTCGGCGGGCACGGCGTGCACGCGCGGGAGCGGCAGCTGGCGCGGCGCCGGGCGTCGACGCCGCGGCGGTAGATGACATTCGCGTCACATCAGTTTTCCCAGCGGTCCGAGATCGAGGTTGAGATCCTCAGGGGTGAGCCCGAACTTCAGGCCGATGTCGCGGATCGTCGACTCGAGCGTCATCAGCGCCTCGCCGACGGCTGCGACTTCCTTGCGCGTGAGCGTCTTCTGCTCCATGCGGCGAATCGCCTGACGCTCCATCAGGCGCCGGAGGAACTCGACGATCGTCAGCACGAGCTGCGCAACGGAGCGCTGCACGTCTTCGGGCTCGGGGTTCCAGCGCAGCGGGGCCGCGCCTTTGCGCGCCGCGGCCGTGCGCTGCTTGCCGACAGACGTGCGCGTCGCGGTGCGCATGCGCCGATCGATCTCCTCCCTGAGCACACGCAGCTCCGCCGTCGTCACCGGCGCGGCGGCGACGGCGCGCGTCCGGCTGCCGCGCCGCGGACGAGCCGCGCGCGTGCGCGTCGATCGCGCGCGGCGTTTTTTCACGCGCGGCGCTTCCGCGTCCGGCGACGCGCGCGCCGGGGCATTGGACGGTACGGCGGCAGAACGCGATCGGCGGCGCACAGGATGGTCGAGAGGCGGAGGTAAATGAGATCGACGCCGGCGACGCCGAGCGTCACGTCGCCGTCGAGCATCACGCCCTTGTTCAACAGGTGATCGAGGGCGTCGAGCACCGTGGAGTCGGGCGCGTCGAGCACCCGAAGGGCGACGGCGGGCTGCAGCGGTTTGCGTCGCTCGCGCGCCATGTCACTCCTGCACGAACGTGTAGGGCGGCCACGGCCCGGTGAGCGTCACACCATAGCCGTGCCGCGCGAGCGACTTCGCCTCGCGCGCGGTGAGCGCCTGAAAGGCGTCCGCTCGGCGCCTGGACACGAGGAACGCGGCGTCGAGGAGCAGCGGCCCGCCTTCGATCGGCAACTCGGCGGCCGTCCGGCGGCGCGATTCGCGCGCGCGCGACGCGAGCCGATCGTAGAGCGCGGCGACCGTCTCGCGCGCGCGAACCGCGAGCTCCGCCGTCCGGTCGCGCTGCGCTTTCTTCGCCGAGAGATACGCGATGCCCGAGCGCGCGCTGGCCGACACCCGCGCCGCGCGCTTCGCCGTCCCCGCGCCGGCGGCGCGCGCGCGATCGAGCACCACGCGCACGCCCCACTCCTGATGGTTCGCCACGCGCTTCACGACGCCGGCGATGCGCGCGCGCTCGGCCCGCACGTGCGCCGCGGCGCGCTCGTCGCCCGTGAAGATCGTGAACAGCTTCATCGGCAGCACCGCCGTCTCGCCGACGAACGCCTCGATCACCGCTTCGTGCGCGACCGCCGCGCGCGACACCCAGTCGAGATCCCCCAGGCCGCGCGCGATCGCCGCCTCGCCGTAGCGATCGAGCGGCGCGTCGGCAACCGCCATGAACAGGCCGGGCTCGACGTCGAGCAGCCGCACCGGGCCGGTCGCCGGCAGCCCCGCCGGCACGCGCGCGAGGCGCGGGCGCCGCGGCGCCGCAATCACACAGTAGACGTAGGTGCCCTTCGCTGCGGCCATCTTCTCCTTGACTCAATTCGGCGCCCAGCGGCGCGCCCACTCGTCGAGCGCCCGCGCGCCGCGCGGCGGAGGCGCCGCGAGCGGCGCTTCGATCATAGCGCAGCGTCCGCGGCACAGCCGTCCGAGCGCGCTCACTTCGCGCTGCTCCGCGGCCGCCGTCGCGCGGCACCGCGCGCAGCGGCCGGGCGACATCGTCACGGCGTTCACGACGATCGCCGGCGCCGCGAGGCGCAGGGCGCGGAGCCGCGCGAGGAGGCGCGCCGTCTCGGCGCGCGGCACTTCCGCCGCGCGCGTGACGACGATGACGCGCGTGCGCCCGCCGTCGTGCATGAGCGCCTGCAGCTCGCGAATCGATTTGGAGATCTCGACGAGCTCCACCGCCAGCTGCCCCGGCCGCACGAGCGACTTGTACTTGAGCAGGACGCGCAGCAGCACTTGCGTCCACTCCCGCGCGGCGTCCGGCATCTCGAGCAGACGCAGCGCGTGTCCCGTCGGCGCCGTGTCGACCACCACGAGATCGTACGCGCCGCGCGCGTCGACGACCGAGAGCATGCCGAACAGCTCATCGATCCCGGGCGGCGCCAGCTTCGCCAGCTCCGACGCCTTCCCCCCGCTGGCCGATACGGCGCCCGCGCCGAATGCCGCGGCGATCTCGTCGAGCGCGGCCTCGATCAGCGCGCGGCGGTTGGCGAAGGCGCGGGCGGCGTCCAGCTCGCGGACGTCGAGATTGCGCGGCCCGCGCGGCAGCGGGCGCGCCGTGTCGCCGACGCGCGCCTCGAACACGTCGGAGAGCGAATGCGCGGGATCGGTCGAGAGCAGCAGGACCCGACGCGTCGGATCCGCCTTCGCGATTCGCAGCGCGGCCGCCGCCGAGACCGTCGTCTTGCCGACGCCGCCCTTTCCGCCGAAGAACAACAGCGACGCGCCCTGGAAGGCAGCGATCGATTCCGGCGCCGCCACGCGCGCGCGCGCGTGGATGGCTGATGGCGGATGGCTGATGGCTGATGGCAATGGTCGATGGCGGATGGCGGGATTCGGCGAGCCATCAGCCATGACGCGCCCGAGCGCAGCGAGGGCTCGCCTCCCGTGCGGCTCGCGGAGCTCCGCCGGCACGAGCACGATCGCGCGGCCGCGCCCGAGCGTCCGCCGGATCGCGGCGACGACGCGCCGCTCCTCGGCACGGCGTCGATCGCAGATCGGACACGGCGCACCGTCGGGCAGCACGCGATTGACGACGATCGCTTCGACGTGCAGTCCGCCGGCCTCGAGCGCGCCGATGCCGTCCTCGCTCTCCGCGAGCGACATCCCCTCGGGCAGCGTCACCCATCGGAAGGCCGTCTGCCCGCGATCGCGGAGCCGGTCGGCCCCGTCGCGCGCCTGCGCGGCAAGCGTCGCGATCAATCGATCGGACGCTTCGGCGCGGCCGACGCGCGCGAGCTGATCGCGGATGATCCGATGCTGCTCCTGCAGCGCGTCGAGGGTCTCGGCGACGGCCGCGACCGTGTCCGGCGCCGCGAGCAGCCGCAGCGTGTGCCCGGTCGGCGCGGTGTCGATCACGATGAGCTCGTAGTCGGATTCGGAGAGCCGCGCGATTTCGAGAATGCCCAGGAGCTCGTCGATGCCTGGAATCGAGAGGTCGAGGAGCTCGTCGACGTCGTCGCGATCGAGCCACGTGCCGTGCTCGAGGACGTCGCCGAGCGCGCGCCGATTGGCGGCGAGCCATCGCGCGAACGCGCGCGGCGCGTCGAGCTCCACGGCGTCGAGGCGGCCGGCGGCCCGGCGCGGCGACGCCGCGAGCCGCATGCCAAGCGCGTCGCCGAGCGAGTGCGCGGGATCGGTGGAGACGACGAGCACGCGTCGGCGGCGATCGACTGCGGCCGCAAGCGCAAAGGCGCTGGCGCACGTCGTCTTGCCGACGCCGCCCTTGCCCGCGTAGAAGACGAGGCGGGGAGCTGCTGGTGAGTGGAGGCGCCTACCGCTCTTCGTCAGACTCGAAGCTCTCGATGTCGACTCCGGTGATCTTGTCCTTCGGCGACATCGTGAGAGCGCCCTGCTGCGGGCGCTTGATCTCGCGGATCCGGGCGAGCACGTCGCGCTCGATCTCGGCGAACTCCTCCTCGCTGAGCTCGCCGAGCTCGAGCTGCATCTGCGCCTCGAGCAGCCGATCGCGCAGCGCCGTGTCGTCGTTCATCTCGGCTTCGGCGGCGGCTACGACCTTGTCGAGCACGAACCGGAGGCTGCCGATCAGGATCGAGTCGAGGATGAACACCCGGCTCAGGCCCTCTCGAGCTTCAGACGGATGTTGACGAAGTTGTACGGCGGCCACGGCCCCGTGTACTTGAACGTCAGCTTGTCGAAGCGGGCGGCGATCGATTTCACTTTCGTGTCGAACGCCGATTCCTGATCGCGCGAGATGAGGAACGCGGCGTTCATGATCATCTTGTCGCCGATCGGCTTGTTGATGCGCGAGGCCACCGACACCTCGCGCAGCTGCTCGAGGATCTCGGCGACGTAGCGCTCCGAGCGCGCCTGGAGCGCGGAGTCGATCAGGCGCCCGTACTGCATGCGCGCGAAATAGGTCGGCCCCTTCTGGCCGGAGATCTCCTTCTTCAGCCGGCTGATGTCCTCGTCCTCGAGCTCCACCTCGCGCACGGCCTGATCGCGATCCCACAGGACCTTCAGGCCGAACTCGAGCTTGTTCTGCATCTTGTTGAGCACGTCGCCGAACGCCTCGGCGGCCGATCGCAGCAGCTCGACGATGTCCTCGCGCGTCTTGAAGATCGTGCCGAACGACATCGGGATCACGGTGTGCTCGCGCATCACCGTCTCGTTCACGCGCTCGTGCGCCAGGACGTTCTCGCGCGTCGAGTCGAGCACCTCGAGCGGCGCGTCGGAGACGACGGCGGCGAGGCTCTTGAAGTGGACGGTGTAGACGTCCGACGGCTCCGCGCCGATGCCGATCGGGCCGAAGCGCAGCGGATCGCCCGAATAGATGATGCAGTAGACGTATTTCCCGCGGCTCGTTCCGGCTGCCGACTCGGGCGCCGCCATCGCGCGGCCCGCCTGGACCGTCTTCTCGGAGCCGCGGCGATCGCCGCGCGCGGATTTCGCCGGCGTCGCCTTCGTCGATGCCACCTTCGCCGACGCGCGCGCCCCGCCGTTGCTCTTGCCCGGCGCCTTGACGGCGCGCCGGCCCGCAGGCTTCTTCGCGCTCGCTTTCACCGCGGCCGGCGTGCGCCCCCGCTCGCCCTTGCGCGCGCTAGCTGCTCTTGGCATATCGGCCGCTCCTGCGGGCTTTCTTGTTCGTTGACGCGTCGGGCGCATCGAGAATCTTGCGGATCTCGCGCACGAGATCCTCGGGCAGGCACGGTTTGGTCACGAACGCGTCGCAGCCGGCCTTCTTCGCGCCTTCGGAGATGCCGGCCAGCGCGTGCCCCGTCAGCGCCACCACCGGGATCGCCGCCGTCCGATTATCCGCCTTCAGCCGCCGCGTGGCCTCCCATCCGTCCATCACCGGCAGCGACAAGTCCATCAGGATGATGTCGGGGCTGGCGTCGACGGCGCGCTGCAGCGCCTCGACCCCGTTCCCCGCGCCGATCACCTCGAAGCCGGAGAACTCCAGGTATTCGGTGTACATCTCGCGCGCATCGGGGTAGTCGTCCACGAGGAGCACGCGCGGACGGTCCGACTTCTCAGGCCGTGGTGCAGTCATTTTCGTCCCTTGGTGGGTAGCGTCAACGTAAACGTGGATCCCCTGCCGACCTGGCTCTGCACCGTGATCTCGCCGTCGAGCATCTGCGCGAGCCGCCGGCAGATCGACAACCCGAGGCCCGTGCCGCCGTAGGCGCGCGTCGGCGAGTTATCGAGCTGGCGGAAGTCTTCGAAGACGCGCTCCTGGTCGGCGGGCGCGATGCCGATGCCGGTGTCGGTGACCGAGAGCGAGAGCCGCCGATCGCGCGGGGCGAACCGCGCCGCGATCGTGACGCCGCCGTGGTGCGTGAACTTGAGCGCATTGCTCAACAGGTTCAGGAGGATCTGTTTCACCTTCTGGCGGTCGCTCGTGATCGGCTTCAGATCTTTCGGCACGTCGAGCGTAATCGCAAGCTTCGAGCGCATGATGATCGGCTCGAGCTCCGCCTTCACCTCGCCCATCAGCTCGGGGATGCGGAAGGTGGACAGCTGCAGCGGCATCCGCCCCGCTTCGATGCGCGAGATGTCGAGGATCTCGTTGATGATCGTCAGCAGGTGGCGTCCGTTCGACTCGATGCGCGCCAGCTGCCGCTTCACGGGAGGCTCGACCGATCCCGCCACGCCCTGCAGCAGCATCGACGTGTAGCCGAGCATCGCGTTGAGCGGCGTCCGGAACTCGTGCGACATGTTCGCGAGGAACTGCGACTTGAGCGCCGAGGCCTGCTCGAGCTCGATCGCCTGGCGGCGCAGCAGCTCGTTCTGCTGCGCGATGTCGGCGGTGGCCGCCTGAATCTTGCGCTCGAGCTCGTCCGACGCCTGTTTCAGCTGCTCGTAGAGGCGCGCTTTCTCGATCGCCTCGCGGCGGTCGTGCAGGATCGTGACGACCGCCGTCAGCTCGCCGTGCTCGGAGAGGATCTTGCCCGCGATCGCCTCGACGGGCATCGCCTCGCCGGTCTTCGGATCGACGAGGCCGATCTCGCCCACGCGCCGCTGGTCGGCGCTGACGAGCATGCCGGCGATGAACGACGAGAAGTGCGCGTCGTTGGCCTGCACCCACCGCTGCTCGATCTCGCTCGCGAGCTGCGGGATCGTGAAGAGCCGCTCGGCCGGTTCGTTCATCAGCGAGGTCGCGCCGCCGGCGTCGGTGACGACGATCGGATCGGCGACCGAGTCGATGATCAGGTTGAGGCGATCGCTCTCCGCGCGCGCCTGCACTTCGGCGATGCGCATCTTGCGGTAGTTCTCTTCGATCTCCTCGCTCGCGCGCCGCAGGTCGGTGACGTTGCGCAGAATCGAGACGACGCCGCTGCCCTGCCGCGGATCTTCGGTCACCGTGCTGAGCAGCTCGAACACGAGGTCCGATCCGTCGACCGGGTTGACCAGGAGCAGCTCGCGGCGCGTCGCGCCGGTCTCCTCGATCGCCTTGCTCGAGAGCGCGGACGACAACAGCATGTTGTTCATCCGCACGGCGCCGCGGCGCCCCTCGCTCTCTTCCTCCGACGCGGTGAACAGCGTCAGCGCGCGCGCGTTCGCGATGAGCAGGCGCCCTTCGGTGTCGGTGAGCAGAATCGGGTCGGTGACGGCGTTGATGATGCTGTAGAGCAGCGACCGCTCGCGCCCCTGCCGGCGATCGCCTTCGGTCAGCGCCTGCTGGCGAAGAATCTGATCGATCCGCTGGCCGAGGACGGACGTGAACCAGTGGAAGTCGGCGTCGAGCGGCCGCGTGTCGCCGACCAGCAGCAGGCCGAACGCGTCCTCGCCGAATCCCGCGACGCCGAGCGGCACCGCATGAAACGGCAGGTCCTCGAACGGCGTCGCCGGCCGGCGCCGGCGATCGGCGGCCGAGTGCGGCGTCGGGAAGAAAATTTCCTTGCGGTGGATGAATGCGGGAACGAGCGGGTTGTTCCAGTCCTCGAGCGAGATCGTGTAGCTCGCGATCGCCGAGCCGCCGATGCCGTACGAGCCGATGACGTAGAGCACCTGCTCCGCCTCGGGCCGGACCAGGCAGATCGCCTGCGTCAGCCCGAGAACTTCGGCGAGCCACTGCAGCGCCAGCTGCGTACAGTCGGAGAGTTCCGCGCGCGCGACGAAGCCTTCGAGCAGCCGGAGGCGCGCCGCGAGCAGATCAGTTTCGTCGCCGCCCTCCTCGACCGCCACGCGCACGCGCGGCACGCCGGTGTAGGGCGCCGCCGTTCCGTTGCGCCTAGCCGCGGCTCGCCGAGGCTCGGCGACCGCCACGAGCGCGGCTGCCGGTACCGGCATTGAGCTGGGCCCGGAGGGCGGCGTTTTCAGCAATGACTTCCTCATACCCCTTGCCTTCGATCGTCGGCTTCGACACCGGACCGACCTGGGCGACCGCTTCGGAGTACTTCAAGTAGGTATCGATCGACGCGACGACGACGCGCGCTTCGACGGTGATGAGGTCGATACCCACCAGCGAAACGCGGACCCACGCATCGATCACGATCCCTTTGTCGAGTACGCGGTCGAGGACGTCAATAAGACTTGTGCCGCCTGCAGCTCTCTCAACGGGCATCAGAGCACTCCTTCAGTCGTACGTCGCCACGCGGGGCGCGCTAACGCATCGCCGGCGCCGACCGGCGGCGCGTGAGCGACAGCAGCCGGCGCTCCAGCGCGCGCACCTGCTTGCGCAACTCCTCGTTCTCGGCCGACAGCGCCTGCTTGCCCGGCGACAGATGGTGATCGAACTTCCACCAGTCGAGGCCAATCTGCTCGGCCTTGTCGATCGAGCAAATGAGCAGTCGGATCCGGATCGTCAGGAGCTCGACTTCCGCAAGCGAAACCTTGACGTCGCCGGCGACCACCAGCCCCTTGTCGAGGACACGGTCGAGCACATCGACGAGGCCTGACGAACGGGGATAGCCCTCGCTCAGTGACGTCGGCATAGAATCCGTATTCTACGAACTTTCGCGTACGCTCGCTGTGTCACGGATTGGCGAGGGACTGTGTTATCTCAGCAATGGCAGTGCCAAGCGATTAGTGGCGTAATTTTTTGCAAACGAGCGATGTCCTGCATCGAAGCCCGACAGTGCCGCGCGCGTCAACGTAGGGAAATGCTACAAGACTAAGAGCGCGCGGAAGTTGTCGATCACGCGCTCTTGCGGCCCGAGCTCGCCGGCCGGCACCGCATCGAACCCGAACCCATACCGGACCAGATAGACCGAGGTCGCCGCGGCGCGCGCCGTGCGCAGGTCGATCGGCGAATCGCCGACCATCACGGTGGCCGCCGCCGCGGCGCCGCTCCGCGCCATCAGGTGGCGCAGCCCGGCCGGATCCGGTTTTCGCGGAAAGGGACCGTCGCCGCCGACCACCGCGTCCGCCGCGAAATAGCGCGACAAGGCGAGCCCGTCGAGAATCCGCCGCGTCGAGTCGAGCGGCTTGTTCGTGAGGACGGCGAGATCGACGCGGTCGACGAGTTCCGCAAGCACGTCGGGCACGTCCGGATACGGCCGCGTGTGATCGAGCAGATGCGCGCCGTAGATCGCGAGAAAGCGCTCGAGCGCGTCGGTCGGCCGCGCGATCCCGCTGGCGTCGAACGCGCGCGCGACGAGCGTCGCCGCGCCGTCGCCGACCATGCGGCCGATGCGATCGTCGGCGAGCGGCGGCGCACCGCACTCGACGAGCAGCGCGTTGGTCGCGTTCGCGAGATCGCGTTTGGAGTCGACGAGCGTGCCATCGAGATCGAAAACGAATAGGTGAAACATACAAGTCAGGAAGGCAGGAGGGCAGGAAGGCAGGAGTTCAAGGAAGGAAGGCTGGAAGATAGAAATGACGAAGGCAGAAAGCGATCAAGGCAGAAATGACAAGGGCAGAAGGTCAGACAGTGTCCGGCCTGTAATCGGCAAACGACGTCGGCGTTTCCCATACGGTGACGCGGACGACCGCCAGCCCCTGTTCCTTCGCTTTGTCGAAGATCAAGCGCGCGATGCGCTCTGCGGTGGGATTGCTGTCGAGGAGGAAGACCGGTTCGCCGAGCGCCTTCAGCGCCGCGACGAGCGGATCGTCGTGGCGCAGCAGCATCTTGTGATCGAGCTCGCGATCGATCCAGCCCTTCACGAGGCGCTTGATGTCGCTGAAATCGCACACCATGTTGCGGCTGTCGAGCGCGCCCGTGCGGACCTCGATCTCGACGAGCGCGTTGTGCCCGTGCGGATGCTTGCAGATGCCGTCGTAGTCGAGCAGCCGGTGCCCGTAGCAGAACTCGATGTGTTTGGTGACGGAGTACATGTCGCGTGTTGGAGAATTGGCGCGTTCGTGAATTAAGCTAGCGATCAATCAAATCATCAATTCGCGAAATCGCCAAGCCACGGGATTCCTGAAACCCATGCGATCCGCTGTTCTGCTCTCGGGCGGCCTCGACAGCGCGGTGCTCCTTGCCGAGGAGGCGGCGGCGCAGGCCGGCGTCCAGCCGATTTACGTCAGCGTCGGCCTCGCGTGGGAGGCGGCGGAGCGCGCGATGGTCGAGCGCTTCCTCGCGGCGGCGCCTATCGGCGGAAGGATCGGGCGGCTCGTTTCGCTCGGCGTCGACATGCGCGACGTCTACGCCGCGACGCACTGGGCGATCGAAGGACGGCCGCCCGGCTATCACACGCCGGACGAGGACGTGTACTTACCGGGACGCAACGTGGTCCTCCTCGGCAAAGCGGGCGTCTACTGCGCGGCGGCCGGAATCGACCGCCTCGTCCTCGGCACGCTCGGGCACAATCCGTTTCCCGACGCGACGCCCGATTTCCGCGGCGCGATGGCGCGCGCGCTGTCGCTCGGCCTCGCGCACCCGCTGCAGATCGAGGCGCCGTACGCCGCGATCAGCAAGGCCGACGTGATCCGCCGCGGCGCGGCGCTCGGCGTGCCGTTCGAGCTGACGCTCTCGTGTATGAACCCGCAACCCCTCCACTGCGGCGAATGCAGCAAGTGCCGCGAGCGTCACGACGCGTTCGTCGAAGCGCAGATTGCCGATCCGACCGTCTACGTGACGACGACAAACCTCGCATAGAGCAGAGGCGGCAAAGGAAGCAAAGGCCGCAAAGGAAGCAACGGGCGCAAAGCGCGCCGCGTTGACTACACCCGGCATGCAGCGTATCGTGCCGGCGTGACGCGCGCCGCCGATCGATGCGACGTGGTGGTGATCGGCGGCGGGCCAGCCGGCAGCGCCGCCGCGCGGCTGTTGTCGTCCTGGGGCTGGTCGGTCTGCCTCGTGCATCGCGCCGCAGCGCGGCCGGCGCTCGCCGAATCGCTGCCGCCGAGCACGCGCAAGCTGCTCGAGATCGTCGGACAGCTCGACGCGGTCGAGGGCGCGTCGTTCCATCCCAGCTACGGAACCGTGGCGCGCTGGGCGGAGGCGGATCGCTCGACCGCGACCGACGCGCCGGGTTTTCACGTCGACCGCGCCGCGTTCGATCGCGCGCTCCGCATCTCGGCCGCCGCAGCGGGTGTCCGCATCGTCGACGGGATCGTGCGGCGCGTGGACCTCGGCGATCCGGCGCGTATCACGTACGCGACGGCCGGGCGAGACGGCGCGATTCTCTCTGCGTCGTACGTCCTCGACTGCTCCGGGCGCCCCGGCATCGTCGCGCGGCGCGGATTCCGGCGCGCACGCGCCGGCTATCGCACGCTCGCGCTTGCCGCCGAGTGGGAATGCGTCGCGTGGCCGGCTGACGAGCAGGCGCGCACGCTCGTCGAGAGCTACGCGGACGGCTGGGCGTGGTCGGTGCCGCTGTCGGCGACGCGCCGGCAGTGCACGGTGATGATCGACGCGCCGCGGACGAACCGCGCGTCCACGCTCGCCGCGGTCTACGATCGCGAGCTCGCGAAGACGACGGCGATTCGTGAACGGCTGACGTCGAGCCGCGCGGCGCGCGCGCGCGAGCCGTGGGCGTGCGACGCGTCGCTGTACGATTGCGCCCGCGCCGCCGACGAGGGCGTACTGCTCGTCGGCGATGCCGCGTCGTTCATCGAGCCGCTGTCGTCGGCCGGCGTGAAGAAGGCGCTGCTGTCGGCGTGGCGCGCGGCGGTCGTCGCGAACACCTGCCTGAGGCGGTCGCCGGCGGCATCCGCGGCGCGCGAGTTCTACTCGCAGCGCGAACGCGCGGTCTATGCCGACTGCGCGCGCCGCTCGCACGCGTTCTTCGCCGAAGCGGCGTCGGCGTACGCGACGCCGTTCTGGCTGGCGCGCGCCGGCGCGGCGGCTGACAGCGACAGCGCAGACGAAGCCGAACTCTGGAGCGACGCGGCGCTGATCGAAGATGCAGGCGTGCGCGCGGCCTTCGAATCGCTGCGCGCGGCGGACGGCGTCCGGCTCCGCGCGGCCGAGACGCTGCGCTTCGAGCCGGTGCCGGCGATCGAAGGACGCGAGGTGATCCTCCGCGACGGCGTCGTGCTGCGCGGCGTCGCGGGCGCCGTGCCGTTCGCGGCCGGCGTCGACCTGCCGGCGCTCGCGCGTCTCGCGCGCGGCGGCCACGACGTCGCGGCGCTGATCGCGGCGTACCACGCGCAGGTCGGGCCGGCGCCCGTCGCGGGGCTGCTCACGGGACTCTCGCTGCTTGTCGCGCGCCAGGCGCTCGTCGCCGAACGGGACGACGGGCGACGACGACGCGGTTCGCGGTTCTAGGTTCTCGGGGTTTCGGTTCTCGGTTCCGGGGTTCTCGGTTCATGGTCTTCGGTTCGGAGCTTCGGCGGGCGGTCGCATACGTCATCCCCTACTGGCGCCGGCTGGCGCTCGTGGTGGCGTTGAGCGGCGTGAGCACGGCGCTCACGCTCGTCGTGCCGTATCTGTCGCGCTCGCTCATCGACGGCGCGCTCGTCGGGCATGATCTCGGGGCGCTGTATCGCACGGTGGCGGTGTTCGCCGTGGTGTCGGCGGCGAGCTTCGCGCTGACGGCGATCACCGGCCTTCGCTACACGCGCGTGTCGGCCGACATCCTCTTCGACATGCGGCTCGCGCTGTACCGGCACCTGCAGCGCCTGTCGCCGCGCTTCTACGCGCGGATGCCACTCGGCGACATCCTCGCGCGCGTCAACAACGACGTCGGCGAGGTGCAGCGCGTCGCCGCCGAGTCGCTGCTCGCCTGGGTCGGCAACATCCTGTTCCTCATCGGCAGCATCGGCGCGATGATCTGGCTCGACGCGCGGCTCGCCGCGGTGGCGCTCGCGGCGGTGCCGCCGAGCGTCTGGGCGCTGTCGCGCACGCGCGCCGAGCTCGCCTCGCGCGTCAAGACGGTCCGGGAATCGAGCGCCGCGATCGGCAGCTTCCTCATCGAGACGCTGCAGGCGGTCCGCCTCGTCGTCACGTCGAACGCGCAGGCGCGCGAGGTCGACGAGTTCCGCCGCCGCAACACCGCGTTCGTCGACGCGTTGATGTCGATGCAGCTGTGGTCGTATCTGTCGGGCAGCGCGCCGGGCGCCGTGCTCGCGCTCGGCAACGCCGCCGTCTTCGTGTACGGCGGCCACCGCGTCGTCAACGGATCGCTGACGCTCGGGACCTTCGTCGCGTTCGT
>Ga0075424_100000202_pt1 | contig 41753 bp, 37 predicted proteins | sample SoiMethybrSBSTD3_FD_75301 | JGI IMG/M metagenome (GOLD analysis project Ga0075424, IMG submission 75301) | Bulk soil microbial communities from a Populus tree surrounding site in Tennessee, USA - Soil MetaG P. TD hybrid SBSTD3 | ecosystem: Environmental > Terrestrial > Soil > Tree plantation...
ATTCACAGGGCGCCCGTGCGTCCCCTTTCGTGTCGACGTCTGGGCCAGCGCGTATGAGCCCCGGACGCGAGTTGGCCACGGCTTCGGCCGGCGCGGTGACGAGAGCACGCGCCGCCTCCCGCCGAGGCTGGTTCCAGCGCGAATCGGTTCAAGGCTTTATCTGGATCGCGCCCACCTTTCTCTACCTCGGCTTCTTCATCGCGTATCCGTTCCTCATGTCGATCTATCTGTCGGTGTCGAGCGCGCGGGTCGGCTCGCCCGATTCGCACTTCGTTGGAACGCTGAACTACACGCGGCTCTTCGCCGACCCGGTCTTCTGGCAAACCGTGCGCAACTCGTTCGTCTTCACGTTCGGCTCCGAGCTGATCCGGCTGGCGATCGGCCTGCCGCTCGCCTTCGCGCTCAATCGGCCCTTCAAGGGCAAGCGCCTGGTCCAGGGCATCATCCTGATTCCGTTCGTGATCCCGATCGCGCTCTCCTCGCTGGCCTGGAAGTGGATGTTCGATTCGCTCTACAGCGTCATCAACTGGATGCTGATGCGCGCGCACCTGATCGACTATCCATGGCAGTGGCTCGGCGAGCCCGGGCTGGCGATGTGGTCGGTCATCGTGATGAACGTGTGGCGCGGCTTTCCGTTCTCGGCGGTCATCCTGCTGGCCGGCCTGACCGCGGTGCCGCAGGAGGTGCTCGAGGCCGCGAAGATCGACGGCGCCGGGCCGCTGCGCCGCTTCCACTACGTGGTCGTGCCGATCGTGCGGCCCATCTTGCTGGTGGGCCTCCTCTACTCGGTGGTGTTCTCGTTCACCGACTTCTCGTCCGTGTGGCTCCTGACGCAGGGCGGGCCCTACAACACCACGCATGTCTTCGGTACCTACGCCTACAACATCGGCATCAACGCGGGCGACCTCGGCATGGGCGCCGCGATCACGCTGTTCATCTTCCCGTTCCTGGCGATCATCGTGATCCTGCTGCTGCGATTCCTGAGAAGGGACTGAGGTGGGCGGACGACAGCTCTGGAGGCGGATCAAGCGCGACTACGGCCCGTACCTGCCGCTGTCGCCGTACCTGTTCGTGGTGCTGTTCCCGTTCTACTGGATGGTCACCACCGCCTTCAAGCGCGACCGCGACCTCTACAACCTGGAGACCTCGCCCTTCTGGTTCCGCGAGCCGCCGACGCTCGACCACATCACCTTGCTCCTGCACGGCACGCTGTTCACGACGTGGCTACGCAACAGCCTCATGATCGGCGTGTTCGTGGTCGCCATCACCTTGCTGCTGGCGCTGCCGGCGGCCTACGCGCTGGCGCGCATGCGCTTTCCGGGCGCGCAGCCGCTCTCGACCGCGATGTTTCTTTCGTACCTGATCCCGTCGACGCTCCTGTTCATCCCGCTCTCGCAGGTCGTGCGCGGGCTCGGCTTCACCGACTCGGTGTGGGCCCTCGTGATCGTGTACCCGTCGTTCACGGTGCCGTTCTGTACGTGGCTCTTGATGGGCTTCGTGCGCACCGTGCCGCGGGAGATCGAGGAAAGCGCGCAGATCGACGGCTGCACGCGCTTCCAGGCCTTCCGGATGATCATCATCCCGGTCATCGTCCCGGGCATCATCACCGCCGGGATCTTCGCTTTCACGCTCACGTATCAGGAGTTCATCTACGCGCTGACGTTCATCTCGAGCTCCGCCAACAAGACGATCTCCTACGGGGTCACCAGCGACCTCATCCGCGGCGACGTCTTCTACTGGGGCTCGCTCATGGCCGGCGCGCTGATCGGCGCGATTCCGGTGGCGGTCGTCTACGCGTTCAGCCTCGATCATTTCATCCACGGACTCACCGCGGGCGCTCTGAAATGACTCGCTTATCTGAATCAAGGCAGTCCGCGCTGCAGGCCGTCGCGGGGCTGGGGCCCCGCCGGCCGAGGCGCGAATCCGAATCAAGGAGGACGAGAGCATGAGCAACGTTTCGAGACGTCAGTTCGTGGCCGGTGCGGCCGGAGTCACCGCCGCCTCGGCCTTCCCTCACGTGTGGATCCGCCCGGCGTGGGCGCAGGCCAAGGAAGTCCGGGTGCTCGCCTGGACGCACTTCGTGCCGGCGTACGACAAGTGGTTCGACGCGTTCGCCGAGCAGTGGTCGACCAAGAACGGGATCAAGGTCACGATCGATCACGTCCCGCACCTGCAGATCCCGGCCAAGATCGCGGCGGAGATCGCCACCCAGTCCGGCCACGACATCGTGCAGCTCGTGGGCACCGGCACCGAGAAGTGGGCGACCGCGCTGATGGACGTGCAGGACACCGCCGACAAGCTCGCCAAGAAGCACGGCGGCTTCACGCCGCTGGCCGAGAACTACTGCAAGGTCAGCGACGGCAAGTTCCACTCGATCCCCGATTTCTTCATCGACTTCCCCGGTCTCTATCGCAAAGATCTATGGACCGAGGTCGGCTATCCCAACGGCCCCGACTCGTGGGACGACCTGCACAAGGGCGGCATGAAGCTCAAGGCCAAGGGCTTCCCGATCGGGATCGGCCTGGCCCACCACGACGACTCGCGCGCGTCCTGGCGCGCCATCATGTGGTCCCACGGCGGCTCCGAGGTCGCCAAGGACGGCAAGACCATCACCTATAACTCGAAGGAAGTCCGCGAGGCGCTCAAGTTCAACAAGGCGCTCTACAAGGACTGCATGACGCCCGAGGTGCTGTCCTGGGACGACGCCTCCAACAATCGCCTGCTCGCCTCGGGCCGCGGCTCGTGGATCCACAACCCGATCAGCGCCTACCGGACCATCGAGGGCTCGAACAAGGAGCTGGCCGACAAGATCTTCGTCTCGCTCTCGCCCAAGGGTCCAGCGACGCGCCGCTCGTTCGCGAACTGCCGCGCCTACGGGATCACGAAGTTCAGCAAGAACGCCGACGGCGCCAAGGCGTTCCTGGAAGCGCTGGTCGACGACTACCGTGAGGCAGCGAAGGCCAGCACCGGCTACAACATGCCGTTCCTGAAAAACTACGCCAAGCCACCGTTCCCGATCATCAGCGAGGATCCGAAGCTCAAGCCGCTCGAGCAGGACGCCGAGTATCACTTCACCACCGGCTTCCCGGGTCCGCTCACGCCGGCCGCGGACGAGGTCTACCAGCAGTTCGTGATGGTAGACGCGCTGGCGCAGTTCGCGACGGACAAGATGGATCTGGAGCAGACCGTGAAGTGGGCCGAGGAGAAGATCAAGGCGATCTACGCGAAGTTCGTCTAGCTTCTCGACGTGAAGGCCTCGTGGCCGGGCGTGTCGCCCGCCACGAGGCCGCGCCGTCCCGTCCTAGCGCGCGGCGACCGGCCGTCCTACCGTCAAGACCGCTCGCATCGCCGGGTCGATGTCGTTGAAGCTCGCGTCGGCCTGCACGCCCATCGCATCGACCAGCTTGGCGAAGAAGCAACGGGCCGCGGCCGTGGCCGCGATGTCGAAGATCTCCTCGTCGCGGTAGCCGTGAGCGCGCAGCCCTTCGACGTCCGCGGCGGTGACGCGGTCCGCGGTGAGGGCCACCTTCTCGGCGAACGCCATCATGGCGCGCTCGCGCGGCTCCAGCGGGGCTTCGGGCGCGCTCTTCGCGATCGCGGTCACCGCCGCCGGATCGAATACCTTGTCGGCCAGGACACTGCCGTGCGCCAGGGAGCAGTACGTGCTGCGGATCGCGCGGGCGGCAGCGAGCGTCGCCAGCTCGTACGTCCGAACGGAAAGATTGGACCGGATCGATTTCAGGAGCGTCGTCCAGCCCTGCAGCACGTCGGGCCTCAAGCTGAAGGCCTGAGCCCAGTTCGGAACGAATCCGAGCTGCGCCTGCGTGCGCTCGTACATCTCGCCCACTGGCCCGTCCGCCTCCGCGGGCGGGATAGTGCGAATGAACGCCATGTTGCCCTCCTCAATCGGCCGCGGTCGGAATGCCTCCGCCGAGCTGGCGCGCGACCAGGTGCGCGTAGAGATCACCGCGCGCCAGCAGATCGGCGTGGCGTCCCATCTCGACCACGCGGCCGTCCTCCAGCACCACGATCGCGTCGGCATCGCGCACGGTCGACAGCCGGTGCGCGATCACGAGCGTGGTGCGGTCGCGCGCCAGCCGCTCGAGCGCCGAGCGCACCTGGGCCTCGCTGACCGCGTCTAGATGCGAGGTCGCCTCGTCCAGGATCAGCACCGGCGCGTCCTTGAGGAACGCCCGGGCGATCGCCACGCGCTGGCGCTGGCCGCCCGAGAGCTGCGCACCGCGCTCGCCGACGATCGTCTCCAGGCCGTCGGGGAGGCCCGCCACCAGCTCGTCGAGTGCGGCCCGCTCCAGGGCGAGCCGCAGGGCCGCCCCGTCCGCGTCGGGGCGCGCGAGCAGCACGTTGGCGCGGAGCGTGTCGTTGAAGAGATAGGTGTCCTGGGCGACCAGCGCGATGCGACGGCGCAGCTCGTCGAGCTGATAGTCGCGCAGGTCATCGCCGAAGAGCCGGATCACGCCCGCCTGCGGATCCCAGAAACGCAGCAGCAGGCTCGCCACGGTCGTCTTGCCCGCCCCAGACGGCCCGACCACCGCGACCGTGCTGCCGTCGCGGATACGGAGCGAGACGCCGGCGAGGGCCGGCCGCGAGCGACCCGGGTACGTGAAGCGAACGTCGGCCAGCTCGATGGCCAGGCCGCCCCGCGCCGGAGCCGCCGGCACGCCCGGTCCGTCGGTCACCGGGACGGGCTCTGCTTCGACGGCGCTCAGGCGACGTGAAGCCCCGAGCGTGTCGGCGAGCTGCCGCCCCACCTGAGCAACCTCCCAGAGCGGTACGAAGGCCGAGAGAGCCAGGAGCGTGAGCAGCGGCAAGCTCGCCGCGTCCATCCTCCCCTGATGCGCGAGCCAGGCCCCGGTCGCGATGACCGCGAGACCACCGAGGCCCATCGCGGTCTCCTGGAAGGCCGTCTGGCGCGCGAGGTCGCGGAGGAACGGGAGACGCAGGTCGTAGAAGCGGCGCGCCTTCGCACCGAGCGCGTCGCCCCAGGCGCTCACGCGCCGATAGGCGACGATCTCCGCCAGTCCCTGCACGGTGTCCACGACGTGCGCGTTCAGGTCGCCGGACGCCTCGCGCGCGTGAGAGCCGAGACGATCGATGCGCGCCCGGCCGACGATCGGCACGAGCGCCGTGTACAGGAGAAACGGCAGCAGCACCAGCACGAGGGCCGCGCCGTACGCGCCGAGCACCACGAGCACGGCGGCCGGGATGAGCACCGCGACAAAGGCCGGCGTGATCGTGTGGGCGAAGAAGTACTCGATCAGCTCGACGTCGTGCGTGGCCGCGCCCACCAGGTCGCCCGATCGGCGGCGCGTGAGATACGCGGGCGCCAGCGCGTCGAGCTTGTGGAAGACCGCCAGGCGCATGTCGGTCAGCAGTCGATAGGCGACGTCGTGGGCCAGCCACGATTCGGCCCAGTGGAGAATGCCCGCCAGCGGCGCCACGACGAGCAGCGCGATGAGCAGCGGCGCCGAGGGCTCGCCGCGCTTCACGGCGCGAACCGCGAGCGCACTCAGCACGCCGACGCCGATCAACGCGGTCACGCGCGCGATGCCCAGCACGAACGTCAAGGTGAGCTGGCCGCGGTAGCCGCGCGTCTTGTCGACGAGCGTCCTGATCACGGCCTTCCAGCCGACCGCGCCGCCGACGATGGCCTGCGCCTCGTCGGCCGCCGCGTGGTCCGCGGGGTCGGGGCCGTCGCCGTTGGCGCTGATCGCGCTCTGCCGCGCCGCCACCGCGACGGCGCCGGCGCCGTCGCGCGCCTGGGCGGCCATGAGCCGCGTGTAGGCGCCGCCGCGCCCGATCAGCTCCGCGTGCGTGCCCTGCTCCGCGAGGCGGCCCTGGTCGAGCACCAGGATCCGATCGGCGCCGATGACGCTCGAGAGCCGGTGGGCGAAGATCAAGGTGGTGCGGCCGCGCATGAGCCGGTCGAGCGCCGACTGGATCAGCGCCTCGCTCTCGGCGTCGACCGACGACAGCGCCTCGTCGAGCACCAGGATCGGCGCGTCGCGCAGGAGCGCGCGCGCGATCGCGATGCGCTGCCGCTGGCCGCCGGAGAGCCGCACGCCGCGCTCGCCGACCACGGTCTCGTAGCCCTGCGGCAGGCGCAGGATGAACTCCTCCGCGTTCGCCGCGCGCGCCGCGGCCCGGAGCTCGTCGGCGCTGGCGTCGGGCTTGCCCATCCGGATGTTGTCCCCGACAGTGCCGTGGAAGAGCCACGTGTCCTGGCTGACCAGCGCCACGCGACTTCGCACCTGCTCGAGACTCAGCTCGCGGAGATCGCGCCCGCCGATCGTGATCCGGCCGCGGTCCGGATCGTGGAAGCGAAGGAGCAGCCGCGCGATCGTCGACTTGCCAGAGCCGCTCGGGCCGACGATCGCCACGCGCTCACCCGGCCGCACGAGAAAGCTCAGCTCGACGTGCGCCGGGCGCCGCGCCCCCGGATACGCGAACGTGATGCCCTCGAAGCCCACGCCCGAGTCCGCGGGCTCAGGTCCGGCGGGCCGGTCCGACACGACCGGCCTGGCATCGAGCAGCGCGAAGATCCCCCGAGCCGCCGAGAGGCCGAGCATGCCCTGGTGGAGGAGGATGCGAAGCTCTCGCAGCGGGCGGAAGACCTCGACGCCGAGCATCAGGATGACCAGGAGCGCCGGTACCGACATGGAGCCTGTGCTCACGCGCCAGGCGCCGAGCGCCAGCGCACTCGCGGCGCCCACCGCGATCACGGTGTCGGTGATGCCGCGCGCGAGCGTGTTGCTCCCGAGCACCCACATCGTGCTCCGGAAGAGCTCGCCCGCTCGGTGCTCGAGCTGGCGCGCGCGCGCCCCGCTCTGGCCGAACGCCTTGAGGGTCGCCAGACCCTGCACCGCGTCGAGGAAGTCGGCGCCGAAGGCGGCGTAGGCGCGGTTACGGGCCAGGCTCGCCGAGCGATCGCGACTGTGCCAGAGCGCGGGCGCGAACAAAGCGCCGAGCGCCGCAACCAGGAGCACGAGCGCGACCGGCAGGTCCACGAACGCGACGAACGCGAAGATCAGGAGCGGCGTGATCCCCGACACGAAGAGCTGCGGCAGGTATTGGCCGAAGTAGGTCTCGAGCTGCTGCACGCCCTCGACCAGCGAGAGCATCACGTCGCCGGTGCGAGCGCGCGCGAAGTGCGCGGGCCCCAGCTCAGCGATCTGCGCGTACAGGATGCGGCGAAGGCGCTCTTGCACTTTCGCCGCGGTGTGGTGCGCGACCATGGTGCGCGCGTAGTCGAGCGCGCTCCGGGCCATCAGGGCCAGCGCGGTGAGCGCGATCGCGGGGGTGAGCGAGGCGAGCGATTCGCCCGCGATGACGCGGCCCAGGAGCCAGCCCAGCAGGGCCAGGCGCGCGATGCCCGCCGCGACGGCGGCGAGCCCGACCAGAACGGTGAAGGCGATCCGACCGCGGACGCCCGACGTGAGCGCCCAGAGCCTCGGGTCCAGGTACACGGCGCTAGCCTAGAGCCTATTCCAGATCTTGGGAAGCGTCAGATGCGCGAGCCAGGCGCCGGGCGCCTGTCGCCACGCGTCGAGCCAGCCCGTCCAGGGGCGCCGCCCGTCGGCGCCGGCCGTCGGCTCCAGCGTGCCCACCTCGCGGATCATCGCGTTCAGCACGCCGCGCGCCTCGGCCTCGCGAAGCCGCTCCCTCACCATCTGATGCGCCAGATACTCGTTGTCGCACATTGGTCGTCCTCCTTGGCCGCTACTTCACCATCGCGGGCGCGGCCGCGGAAGCCGCCAGGTGCGGAGCACCCCGCTCCGCATTCGGAGCGCGTCTCGTGGTCTGAAGTTGCTACTCTGGCGCCGTGCAATGGGACGATCTCCGGGTTTTTCTCGCGATCGCGCAGGCCGGTAGCCTGCGGCGCGCGGCGCGGGCGCTGGGCTTCGGCCAGCCCACGGTCATCCGCCACCTGCGCCAGCTCGAGCAGAGCCTGGGCACGCGGCTGTTCGAGCGCACGCCCGACGGCCACCGGCTCACGAAGGGCGGCCAGCACTTGATGCCGATGGCGCAGAGCATGGCCGACGCCGCGACGACGATCGACCGGCGCCGGATGGTCTTCGGTGATGATGGCGGCGGAGTCGTGCGCGTCTGCGCCGGCGAGTGGCCGGCGCGCTTCCTGGCGCCGCGACTGACCAACCTGAGCGACACGCAGCGCGACCTCACGGTCGAGCTGGTCGAGACTCACAACGAGCCCGATCTCGACCGGCGTGAGGCCGATCTGCTGATCCAGCACGGGCTGCCGGCGCGCGGGCATCTCGTGCGCGTGAGCCTCGGCACGATCCAGGCGGCGGTCTACGGCGCGACAACCCTTGTCGAGGCGGAGCCGACCACGCGCACCGAGGCTCGCTGGCGTTCGTGTCCGTGGGTGGCGTACGACGCGCCCCACGAGTATTTCCGCACGATGGCGTTCCTGATGGGACACCTCGGCGAGCGCCGCCCGCGCGTGCGCGCCAACCGCTTCGCGCTGCAGCTCGAGGCCATTCGTGCCGGCGCCGGTCTCGGGATCCTGCCGTGCTTCGTCGGTGATCCGGACCCGGCGCTCGTGCGCCTCACGGCGCCGCTCCCCGAGCTCACCGACAGCTACTGGCTCCTCGTGCACCCGGACCTCAAGAGCATTCCGCGCGTGCGGCGTGTGATGGACTGGATCCGTACCGCCTTCAAGGACGACCGGTCGGTCCTCCAGGGCCTGCGCAAGGAAAAGAGCCGGCGATGATCGCTCACCTTCACCTGGATCGACCGCGCCCCGTGACACGGCCGGCCGCCTGACGATGGACTTTGGGCTCTTCTACTATTGCCAGGGCCGCGGCGTCCCGCACGACCAGGCGTACGCCGAGATGCTCGATCAGATCGCGCTGGCCGAGACGCTCGGCTTCGGCGAGTGCTGGTTCGCCGAGCACCACTTCACGGACTACTCCTTGCTGCCGAGCCCAAATCTGATGATCGCCGCGGCTCTTCAGCGCACGACGCGGATGCGCTTCGGAAACTACGTCAACGTCCTGCCCTTCCATCACCCGCTCCGTCTCGCGGCCGAGGCGGCCACGCTCGACAATCTCGCGCGGGGCCGCTTCGATTTCGGGATCGGCAAGGGCGTGCGCCCGGGCGAGTTCACCAAGCTCGGCTTGAGCTTCGACGAGGCGCCCGAGATGACGGAGGAGGCTATCGAGATTCTCTTGAAGCTCTGGCGCGACGACACCGCCGCGCACGAGGGTCGGTTCTGGCGCTTTCCCGAGCTGAGCCTGCGCCCGCGCGCCTTCCAGCGGCCCCACCCGCCGCTGCACATGGTAGCGAGCCGGCCGGCCTCGGCCGCACGGGTCGGCGCGCGAGGCTGGCCGGTCGCGATGCACTTCACGCCGACCGACGTGGTCGCGCGCTGTGTGGAGGAGTATCGCGCCGCCGTCGCGGCGCGGAGAGAGCGCGCCGGCGAGGGAGCGTATCGACCGCGCCTGCTCCTGTGCCGCGAGACGTACGTCGCCGAGAGCTCGGCGTCAGCGCGCGCCGAGGGCGCGCTGGCGCTCCAGGGCTTCTGGTACCTCTCGTCTCTGGCGGCCCCGCCGCTCCCGAGCGAGTTCTTGGACGCGCGGCTCAAGGAGCTGACGGGGCGCGTGTGGGGAGGAAAGACCTACGACGAGCTCGCCGCGGTCGGCGGGATGCTGATCGGCTCACCCGACGAAGTCGCCGAAAAGGTCGCCGGGCTGGAGACGATCGGCGTCGACACTCTGCTGCTGGTCTGTAGCTTCGGCGGCCTCTCGCACGCGCAGGTATGCCGGTCGCTCGAGCTCTTCGCGGCCTCGGCGATCCGCCCGCGACAGCCCGTCAGCTGATCACGGCTTCTTGACCGGCATCAGCGACGGCCCCTTGGGATCCACTGGCAGGATCTCGAAGAACAGGTGCTGGTTCGGCCTGGGTCGTTTCTTGCGGCGTGCCCGGCAGCCCGAGCGCGCCGCAAGAACAGCTGACCGCCGCGACGCGTGTCTGCGGAGATAGAGCTCACCCTCGGCGGCGACTCGACTGACAGCGAGCTGGCGATCGCGACCAGATAGGTCGGCGTCGCGCACGGCTCGCGCGAACGGCTCGCCGGCGCCGGTGCCGATTCAGGCGCGGCCGACGTAGCGGGTGATGTGGTACGGCGTGTGGGCGAGACCGGGACAGAATCGCCCGACCACCGCCGCAAGACGCTCGGCGAGATCCTTGCCGGGCGCGTTGAGCCGCGCCAGGCGCTCGCGCGCCGCCTCAGCTTCTCGCGCCAGCGCGGCCACGTCGATCGTCGTCAGCCGACGATCGCGCACGACCATCCGCCCGCCGATCATCACGTGCGTGACGGCGCCGCCGTCCTCGGTGTGCACGAGCTGGTTGATCGGATCGTTGAGCGGGATCCAGTTCACGTGACCGAGGTCGAGGAACACGATGTCGGCCTTGTAGCCGGGCGCGAGCCGGCCGATCATCCCCTCGAACCCCAACGCGCGCGCGCTGCCCTCGGTCGCCGCGAGCGCGACCTCATCGGTGGTCACCCAGCGCTCGACGTCCGGGCGCTGCGTCTTCGACGCGAACGAGGCCAGGCGCATCGCCTCGTACATGTTCAGGTTGTCCGAGCAATTCGCGCCGTCGGTACCGATGCCGACGTTCACCCGGCGCTCGAGCATCGCGCGCATGTCGGCCAGGCCATTGCCCAGGCGCATGTTGCTGCCGGGGTTGTGAGCGACGGAGGCGCCGCGATCGCCGAGCCGCCGCATGTCGTCCTCGTCGAGCCAGACGCCGTGAGCGACCGTGAATCGATCGGTGACCACGCCGAGGTCGTCCAGATGCGCGGTGAGCGTCTTGCCGTAACGCTGTAGCCCGACGATCGCCTGCACCTTCGACTCGGCGACGTGCGTGTGCATGCCCACGCCGTGCTCCGCGGCCAGTGCCACGCAGGCGCGGATGAACTCGTCCGAGCAGTGGTGCGGGATTGTCGGCGCGACGGCCGGCCGGATCTGATCGCGGTCGAGCTTCCACTCCGCGAGCGCGCGGCGCATGCTGTCGACGCTCGTCTTCCACGGCGCCGGCCGCAGCTTGTCGACGTCCGGTTTGAGCGCCGGCGGAAGAACCTCCATCAGCCCGGGAATCGCCTCGTAGAACGTGCGATCAGCCACCATCGGCGCGACCACCGCGCGCATGCCGACTGCCGCGTAGGCGCTCCCGACCGCGTGGAGCCCCTCCGTCGTCGGCGCCGGAAACTCGGCCGTCAGATCGTAGCTTGCCGTGCAGCCCTTTAGCACCATCTCGGCGGCGCCGATCTTGGCGCTCAGGTGCTTGTCCTCGAGCGAACGGTTGCCGCTGATCCACGTTCCGGCGGTCAGCAGGAGTTCTAGCGTCCAGCGATCGCCCATGCCCTTCGCGAGATTGCCGTGCGCGTGCGTGTGGGCGTTGATCAGGCCGGGATGGAGCAGCAGGCCGCGCGCGTCGAGGACGGTCGCGTCGGTTGGCGCCGCCATGCCGGGCGCGCCGATCTCGGTGATGGTGTCGCCGGTGACCAGCACGTCGGCGACAGCGGCGCGATGAGCACGCACGTCGAGAACACGCCCGCCCCGGATGATCGTCGCGAGCTGAGCAGAAGTATTCACGCTAAACCTCCGCTGATTCTAGAATCATGGGCCCCATGAGGACGCGTGCTGGGGCGATCCTTCCGTCCGACTGCTCCTGGGCCTGCTCTGCTCCGGAACCGGGATCGTCTTGCTGATCCTCGCCACCATCAGCCGAGCTCGGCAGCTCTAACTAGAAGGCCGGGTAGGTCCGCGGTCCGGCGCCTCTCTTCTGCGCCTGTCGAGCGTCAGCGCCCCGTTTTAGCGTCCTGGATCGCGCGCCAGACGCGCTCGGGCGTCACCGGCATGTCAAGATGCCGCACGCCGAGCGGAGCCAGCGCATCGTTGACCGCGTTTAGCAGCGCGGGCAACGCGCCCACCGTGCCTGCCTCGCCCACCCCCTTGGCGCCGAGCGGATTGACGGCGGTCGGCACCTCGTGCGAGTCCACGTCGAACGTGGGCATGTCGTCGGCGCGCGGCATCGCGTAGTCCATGAAGGAGCCGGCCAGCAGCTGACCCGTCGACGGGTCGTAGGTGAGCTCCTCGTACAGTCCCTGGCCGAGCCCCTGGACCACGCCGCCGTGGATCTGTCCCTTCACGAGCATCGGGTTCACCATGCGGCCGACGTCGTCGACGACGGTGTGGCGCACGACGCGCACGGTGCCGGTCTCCTCGTCGATCTCGACCTCGCAGATCTGCGAGCCGTTCGGGAACGTCACGGCCGACGGCGTGAACGACGCCTCTTCGCTGAAACCCGGCTCCATCCCCGGCGGAAGCTGGCGCGGCACGTACGCGGCACGCGCGACGTTGCCGAACGTCACGCCCTTATCCGTGCCCTTCACGGTGAACTTGCCGTCCTGGTGGACCACGTCTTCCGGAGCGGCCTCGAGCAGCCGCGCGGCGATCTTGCGCCCGCGCTCGATGACCTTCTCGGTCGCGCGTGTGACCGCCGAGCCGCCGACCGTGAGGGCGCCGGAGCCGCCGTTGCCGCGCCCGGCGCCGAGCAAGTCGCTGTCGCCCCAGAACACCTGGATGCGCTCGGGCGGCACCCCGAGCTTCTCGCTGATGATCTGCGCGAACGCCGTCTCGTTGCCCTGGCCCATCGAGGTCGAGCCCGCGAACAGCGACACGGAGCCGTCGGCGTTCACGCGAAGCTCGGCGGTGTCCGGATTCATCGCGGTATACGGCCCGCCGGCGACCTCGATCGGGTTCGCGATCCCGAGCCCGCGGAGCTTGCCCTGCTTACGCGCCTCGGCGCGGCGCTTCTCGAACCCGGCGTGGTCCGCCAGCTGCAGCGCCATGTCCATGCCGCGCGCGAACTCGCCGCAGTCGTAGGTGAAGACGAGGCCGGTCTTGAAGGGCATCGCGGACGAGGGAATCAGATTGCGTCGGCGCAGCTCGATCGGATCGATCTTGAGCTCCATGGCCGCCACGTCAATGACGCGCTCGATCGCATAGGTCGCCTCGGGCCGCCCGGCGCCCCGGTACGGCCCGGTCACCGTCGTGTTCGAGAACACGCCGGTCGTCTGGACGTGGATCGCGGGTGTCGTATAGATCCCGGCGATGCCGCCGACGTTGTTGGTGCCCGGGCCCGCGCTGCGCGGCGTGAGATAGGCGCCGATGTTCAAGTTGATCGCGACCCGCAGCGCGAGGAACTTACCGTTGCCGTCGAGCGCCAGCTCGGCGGTCGAGACGTTGTCGCGGCCGTGCTCGTCCGTGACGAACCCCTCGCGCCGGTCCGACGTCCATTTGACCGGCCGGCCCAGGCGCTTCGCGGCCCAGAGCACCAGCACGACCTCGGGATAGACGCCGCTCTTCATGCCGAAGCTGCCGCCGACCTCGCCGGTGACGACCCGCAGATGGCTGTGGGGCACCTTCAGCACCTGGTCGGCGAGCAGCGTCCGCAGACCGTGGGGGTGTTGAATACCGGTGTGGAGCGTGTAGCGCCCGGTGCGCCGGTCCCACTCGCCGACCGCGCCGCGCGGCTCCATCGGCGCGGCTGCCACGCGGCTCACGACGAAATCGAGCTTGGTAACGTGCGCCGCGCCCGCGATCGCGCGCGCTGTCTCGTCCTTCTTGCCGGCTTCCCAGACGAACGCGATGTTGTCCGGCACCTCGGCCCACACGGCGGGAGCTCCCGGGCGCATGGCGTCGGCCGTCGCGGCGACGGCTGGCAACGGCTCGTAGTCGACGGACACCAGCTCGGCCGCGTCGACCGCCTGCTCGATTGTCTGCGCAACGACGAGCGCGACGGGATCGCCGACGTGGCGAACGCGGTCGCGCACCAGCGCCGGCCTCGGCGTCGCGAACGACGGCGAGCCGTCGCGGCGCTTGCGCGACTTGTCCGTCGGCAGATCGCCGAGTCCATCCTTGGCGAGATCGGCGCCGGTCAGCACGGCAAGGACCCCGCTCGCGCCGCGGGCCGCCGTCGTGTCGATCGAGCGGATCGCCGCGTGCGCGTGGGGAGAGCGGACCACGACGGCGTAGGCCTGGTGGGGCAGGTTGACGTCGTCCGAATAGCGGCCGTCTCCCCGAAGGAGCCGCGGATCCTCGATACGACGCACCGACTGCCCGACCCCGAATTTTTCGACGGTCACCGGATTGGCCATGATGCTGCGGGAGTATACGCGACGCGGTGTGATACAAAAAGCCCATGACCTTCAAACGAAATCTCGCGCTCGGATGCATCGCGCTCGTCGTGATTCTTCTCGCGGGCGGCCTCGTCGACCGTGCCGCGGCGCAGAACAAGCCCGAAGGTGAAATGCGGTGGGCCCTCTACGTGACGCTCTCGCCCGTGTGGTTCGATCCCGGCGAGGTCGTTGGTCAGATCACTCCGTTCTGGGTGCTCTACGCGCTGCACGATGCGCTCGTGAAGCCCATGCCCGGCAACCAGATGACGCCGAGCCTGGCCGAGTCGTGGACGGTTAGCCCAGATCAGCGCGCGTATGAGTTCAAGCTGCGTGAGGGCCTCAAGTTCCACAACGGCGACCCGTTCACCGCCGAGGACGTGAAGTTCAGCTTCATGCGCGCCAAGGGCTCGAAGATCCTTCACGACCGGGTGAAGGAAGTCGTTGTCGTGAGCCCCTCCCGGGTGCGCTTCGTCCTGCACGATCCCTTCCCCGATTTCATGGCCTTCTACGGCACCATGGCGACCGGCGCCGGCTGGATCGTGCCCAAGGCCTACATCGAGAAGGTTGGCGACGACGGCTTCAAGAAAAACCCGGTCGGGCTCGGGCCATACAAGTTCGTGAGCCACAACCCGGGCATCGAGCTCGTCATGGAAGCGAACGAGAGCTACTGGCGCAAGGTGCCCTCCGTGAAGCGGCTGGTCTACAAGGTCGTCCCCGAATCGACGACGCGCATGGCGATGCTCAAGCGCGGCGAGGTCGACATCGCATACCTCCTCGAGGTGCCGCAGGCACAGGAGATCAAGCGCGATCCGAACCTCAAGCTCGCATTCTCCGGCGGCATCGCGATCTTCTTCCTCGACTTCCTCGATCAGTGGGACCCGAAATCACCGTGGGCCGACAAGCGCGTGCGGCTCGCCGCGAGCTATGCCCTCGATCGCCAGGCGCTGTCCGATGCCGAGACGCTGGGCGCCTCCAAGCCCGCCGGCAACTTCATTCCGCGCGCCTTCGACTTCGCGCTGCCGCTCGAGCCCTTACCCCACAACCCGACGCGAGCCAAGCAGCTCCTGGCCGAGGCCGGCTTTCCCAACGGCTTCGACGCCGGCGAGCTCTATCAGCTCCCGCCGTACTTTTCTCTCGGCGAGGCGATCATCGGCAACCTCCAGTCGGTCGGCATCAAGCTGAAGATGCGGCCGATGGAGCGGGCCGCGTACTTCGCGACGATCCAATCGAAGAAGGCCCGGGGCGTCTGCGTATGCTCGAGCGCGCTCTACGGCAACGCCGCCTCGCGCATGTCCGAGATCTATCCGAGCGAGGGCGCCTACGCCTACGGCGGCTACCCCGACACCGACGCGCTCTACAAGCAGCAGGCGCGTGAGACCGATCGCAAGAAGCGCGAGGCACTCCTGCACCAGATCCAGCAGATCATGAACGAGCGCACACGGATCGCGCCGATCTTCGAGTACATCTGGCCCAGCGGGATCGGGCCACGCGTCGAGAATGCGTCGCTCATGGCGATTCAGCCCTACCCCTGGTCGGCGCCGCTCGAGGATGTGCGCCTGAAGAAGAACTGACATGCTGATCGCGCGACTCGTCCTGACCGTTCTGCTCGTGGCCCTCGTGCCGGCGTACGGTCAGACGCCCAAGCACGGCGGCATCCTGAACGCGATGCAGGCCGAGGACCTGCCCGCGGGGTTCTCGATCCATGAAACCTCGACCATCCTCGGCCTCTGGCCGGCGATGCCCTGCTACTCGAATCTGGTAATCTTCGATCCCTTCAAGCCGCGCGAGACCGCCGAGACGATCCAGCCGGAGCTGGCCGACAAGTGGTCGTGGCAGGACGACTATCGGAACCTGGTCTTCTTCCTGAAGAAGGCGGTGCGCTGGCACGATGGCCAGCCGTTCACGTCGAAGGACGTGAAGTACACGTTCGACGTCGTGCGCGAGGCCAAGGATGCGCCGGCCAAGCTACGCTTGAATCCGCGAAAAGAGTGGTACGCGAACATCGAGTCGATCGAGGCGCCGGACCCTTACACCGTGATCTTCCGCCTGCGGCGCCCACAGCCCTCGCTCCTGATGATGCTGGCGTCCGGCTATTCGCCGATCTATCCGGCCCACGTGCCGCTGGCCTCGATGCGGACCAAGTGCGTCGGCACCGGGCCGTTCAGGTTCAAGGAATACGTGCCCGGCCAGGTCATCCAGCTCGAGCGCAATCCCGACTACTTCGTGAAAGACCGCCCGTACCTCGACGGCATTCGCTACCCGATCATCGGCGAGCGCAGCACGCGCATGGCCGCGCTCCAGGCCAAGCAGCTCGACATCTCGCTGCCGACCGAGATCACTACCGTGATGGTGGAGACACTCAAGAAGGCGGCGCCGCAGCTCGTGGTCACCGAGACCAGCCACAGCGGCAGCGACACGGTGCTCTTGAACCACAAGCGCCTACCGTTCGACAACATCCAGGTGCGCCGCGCGATCAACCAGGCTCTCGATCGCCGCGCGTACGTGAAGGGCCTGCGCTACGGCGGCGCGATCGCCAGCTCGGCGATGCCGCCCAGGCCCAACGGGCTGTGGGGGCTCACCGGCCAGGAAATCGCTTCGCTGCCGGGCTACCGCGACCCGGTGCGCGATCGCGCCGACGCGAAGAGGCTCCTTGCCGAGGCCGGCTTCGGGCCCGGCAAGCCGCTGCGTCTCGAGCTCGCCACCCGATCATGGGCGCTCCAGACCGACCTGGCGGTGTTCGTCCAGGAACAGCTTCGTCAGGTCGGCATCGAGACGACCCTGAAGCAGATGGACTCGGGCGTCTGGTACCCAGCGCTCACCCGTCGCGATTACACGATCGCGGCGAACCTCACCGCGGTCGGCCTCGACGATCCCGATGCGTTCTTCTACGAGAACTACAAGTGCGGGTCGACCCGAAACTACAGCGAGTACTGCAATCCCGAGGTCGACGACCTGATCGACCGGCAATCGCGTGAGATCGACCCCAAGAAGCGCCTGGCGCTCGTGATCCACATCCAGCAGAAGCTCGAAGCGGACGTGGCCAAGCCGATCCTCGGCTGGCGCTTCGGCTACTTCGTGCAGTGGCCGTACGTGAAGAACCTGGTCCCGCACCACGTGATCTACAACTACGCGCGCATGCAAGAGGTGTGGCTCGACAAGTAGCGCGCGGGGCGGGAGCTCAAGGAGGGCGGCATGGAGGAGCGGGTGACATTCGTCTCCGGCGGCTTGAAGCTCACGGGCGTCCTTCACCGGCCCGACGCGCGCGGCGCGAATGAGCGACGCCCGGCCTTCCTCGTCCTGCACGGCTTCGGCAGTAGCAAGGACAGCGGCGGCAGCGTCGCCAGCGCCAGGCTCTTCGCCGAGCTCGGCTACGCGGCCCTCCGCTTCGACATGCGCGGCTGCGGCCAGAGCGAGGGCGTGCGCGGCCGCGTGATCTGTCTCGAGCAGGTCGAGGACACACAGAGCGCGCTCAGCTTTCTGGGCACCCGCGCCGAGATCGACACGGACCGCATCGGCGTGATGGGCGCGAGCTTCGGCGCGGCCGTCGCCGTCTACACCGCGGGCGTCGATCAGCGCGTGGCCGCGTGCGTCTCCGCCGGCGGCTGGGGCGACGGCGAGAAGAAGTTCCGCAAGCAGCACGAGTCGCCCGAGGCCTGGGCGCGCTTCACGGCCATGCTGGCCGAGGGCCGGCGTCGGCGCCAGGAAACGGGCGAGTCGATCATGGTGCCGCGCTACGACATCGTGCCGATCCCACCCGCGCTCCGGGGCAACGTGGCGCCGGGCTCGATCATGGAGTTCCCGTTCGAGGTGGTCGAAAGCATGTACGCGTTCCGGGCCAACGACGTCGTCGGCAAGATCTCGCCGCGGCCGCTGCTGCTCCTGCATCCGGCGAACGATTCGGTGACTCCGACCGAGCAGTCGATCGACCTCTTCCGCCACGCCGGCCAGCCGACCGATCTGCATCTGGTCGCGGGCGTCGATCACTTCGTGCTCGCCGAGGGCAACACGCTGGTCGTCACGCTCCTGCGCAACTGGCTCGACAAGTACTTCCCGGTCTCGCCGCGCTCGCGATGAGCCAGGCGCCGCCACCGGCCGCGATCGTCGGGGCCGACGCGCTCCGTCGCTTCACGCGCGACGTGTTCGTGCGGGTCGGGATGCCGGAGGCGGACGCGGCGGTCGTGGCCGACGTCCTGGTCTGGGCCGACCTGCGCGGCGTCGACTCGCACGGCGTGTCGCGCATCACGATGTATCTGCGGCTGATCGACGACGGCGACATGAACCTGACGCCGTCGATGAGGACTCGCACCGAGACCTCCGCCTCGGTTCTGATCGACGCCAACCGGGCCGCCGGCCCGATCGCGATGACCGCCGCAACCAGCGCGGCGATCCGCAAGGCGCGCGAGGCCGGCGTCGGGCTCGGGCTGGTTCGTGCGACCACGCACACCGCGGCGCTCGGCTACTACACGTTGATGGCCGCCGAGGAAGGCATGGCCACGATCGCCCTGGCGGCGTCGGGGCCGTTCATGGCCTATCACGGCACGCGAGCGGCCGGCGTCTCGACGAACCCGATCTCGATCGCGGTGCCCGGCGGCCGGCACGGCCCCGTCGTCCTCGACATGGCCACCGGGGTCGTTGCGCGCGGCAAGCTCGTGCAGGCAAAGAAGACCGGGCGGCCGATTCCGGCGGGCTGGGCGCTGGATCGCGACGGCAACCCGACCACCGATCCCCAGGCCGCGCTGATTCCCTTACCCGTCGGGGGGCCGAAGGGCTCAGGGCTCTCCTTGATGATCGAGCTCATCACGAGCCTGCTCGCGGCAAACCCGATCATCGCCGGAGCGCTCGAGGGCGGCGCCGACGGCGCCCGGCACCGCCAGAACGGGCTGGTGCTCGCGATCGATGTCGGACGCTTCGGCGACCCGGACGCGTTCCGATCCGAGGTCGACCGCGTGATCGCGGCGCTGAAGGCGCTGCCTCAGGCGCCGGGCGCCCTCGAGATCCTCATGCCCGGCGAGCGCGGAGCGCGCACGCTCGAGCAGCGCACGCGCGAAGGCATCCCGTTGCCGCGCGCGATCGTCGACGAGCTCCGCGGCGTGGCCGCCCGTCTCGGCGTGACGAGCCTTCCCTCAGCGCTTTAGCGCGTCGGGGTTCTGCACGTTGATCGGCTGGCCTCGCTCGAACGCCAGGATCTGCTCGAAGATCCCGCTGAACATGTGCTCGAGGCCGTCGCGCTCGACGTAGCCGAGGTGCGGCGCGCAGATCACGTTGTCCATCGCCAGCAGCGGATGCCGGCCGCCCAGCACCGGCTCTTCCTCGTAGACGTCCACCGCGGCCATGCCCGGCCGTCCGGCGCGCAGCGCTGCCTCGAGCGCGCCCGGCGCAACGAGACCGGCGCGGCTCGTGTTGACGAGCAGCGCCGTCGGTTTCATGCGCGCCAGATCGGCCGCCGTGACGATGCCGCGTGTCGCGTCGATCAGCCTGAGGTGGAGAGAGAGCACGTCGGACTCGGCGAATAGCGCCTCCTTGCTGGCCGCCACCGCAAAGCCGTCGGCGCGCGCCTGGCTGACCGAGTTCTCGCGCCCCCACGCGAGCACGTTCATTCCGAATGCCTTGCCGTAGCCGGCCACGACCGCGCCGATCTTGCCGTAGCCGTAGATCCCGAGCGTCTTGCCGCGCAGACCGATGCCGATCGGATAGGCCTGCCATTTGCCGGCCCTGAGCGCGGTCATCTCTTGCGGGATCCGCCGGAAGGCGGCGATCACCAGGCCCCAGGTGAGCTCGGCGGTCGCGTACGACGGCCGACCGGGGCCGGTGTGCGAGCACACCAGGATGCCTCGCCGCGTGCACGCCTCGACGTCGATATGCGGGAAGACGCCGGCCTGACTGATCAGCTTGAGCTTGGGCAGGCGCTCGAGCAACGGCGCGCGGACCGGCGTGCGCTCGCGGATCAGCACCAGCGCCTCCGTGTCTTTCAGTCGCCCAGCAAGCATGTCGACGTCCTTGGTGTGATCGTTCCAGATCGTCACCTTGTGGCCCGCAACCCTTGGATAGCAAGCCAGGGTTCGGATCGTGTCCTGGTAATCGTCGAGAATCGTGATGTTCATCTCCGATTGCTCCAGTTTTGATCGGCTTTCACGGCGAGAAACTCACCATTGCCCACGGGAACCACGTCGAGTAGCCGTTCGACGTGCCGATCTCGAGCACCCGGCGCGCCGCGGTCGCCCGAACCCGGACCGCTAGGAGCTCGCCCGTGTCGCGCGTGATGTTCAGCATCCGCCGCGGCCGCTCGGTCGTCGAGCCGTCGTTGGCCTTTCCGAACCGCTCGAGCTCGTCCAGCAGCGCGTCCAGCGGGTCCATCGCTCCTCCCGGCGAGGCCTGAGCCTAGCACGTCGCGCGGCGGAGATTGCGCTGGACCACCGGCCGGTGGGACAGTAGCGGGCGCCGCGAGCCGACGGCGGAAGGAGCCAGTCATGCGCGTCCATAGCATCGAAGCCATCCCCATCGAGATCGCGCTGAAGAAGAACTTCGGCGGCAGCACCTACTCCGTCCTCACGCGCTGCACGGTTATCACTCGCATGCGGACCGACGACGGGCTCGTCAGCGAGGTCTACAACGGTGACAACCGCGAGCACGGCCGCGAGATCGCGCGACTGATCCGCGAGACCCTGGCCCCGCTGGCCCGCGGGATGAGCATCTTCGAGGGTGAGCGCGTATGGGAAAAGCTCTTCGCGGTCAGCCACACGAGCCGGGACCGCAAAGTGCTACTCGAGGCGATCGCCTGCGTCGACTGCGCGCTGTGGGATCTCGTGGGCAAGGCGCTCGGCAAGAGCGTGTGCGCGCTGCTCGGCGGTTACCGGACGCGGCTACCGATCATCTCGATCGGCGGCTACTACATGGAAGGTAAGACGCTCGCCGACATCGGACGCGAGATGGAGGCGTATCGCGGCGCCGGGATGGCCGGCTGCAAGTTCAAGGTGGGCGGGCTCGCGCCTGAGGAAGATGCCAAGCGCGTCGAAGCCGCGCGCCGTGCGGCGGGCGCTGACTTCATCCTGGCCGTGGACGCCAATCGTGGCTGGTCGGCCGACGACGCGATCCGCTTCGCGCGCCTGATCGAGCCGCTCGACATCCGCTGGTTCGAGGAGCCCTGCCACTGGTACGACGACGCGGCGCTGATGGCGCGCGTGCGGCAGGCGACGCGGATCCCCGTCACCGCCGGCCAGTCGGAGATCACGAGCCACGGCGTGCGGCGCCTGCTCGAGGCGCGTGCGGTCGACCTGGTCAACGTCGACGCGTCCGAGTGCGGCGGGGTTACCGAGTGGCGGCGCGCCGCCGCGCTCTGCGGTGTCGCGAGCGTGCAGATGGCGCATCACGAGGAATCACAGATCTCGCAGCACCTGCTGGCCGGCGTGCCGCACGGCACCTATGCCGAATGCTTTGCCGACCCCGAGCGCGATCCGGTGTGGCAAACGATGTGGGCGAACCGGCCGACGATCAAGGGCGGCATGATGGACGTCGCGCAGGGGCCCGGCTTCGGGCTGCTCCTCGACGAGGGCCTGGTCCGCCGTTACCGCGTCGCGTAGCGACGCGCGGGCTCGCTAGGCCGGCGCGGCGGCTCGCACCAGCGCCAGGTGGTCCTCGACCGTGTCCTTCGCGGTGATCGCGCGGATGACGACGTCGTCGACCGCGCCCTGCCACCTCGCGAGCCCCCGCTTGATCGCCTCCGGGCTGTCGGCGGCGATCGCCGTCTCCACGGGCTCCAGGCCCATGCGCTTGAAATTCGCGCCGTAGGCCGGGACGCTGGCGTACCGGTTCCCCTCTTGCCGCAAGCGGTCGCTGGCCCCCGGCCCCAGCGCGACGCGCAGGTACGCGCAGAGCCGAGGCATCGGACGCGTCGCGGCCGTGGCGCCGTCGCGCACGCGCCCGGCAGACTCACGCGCGTATTCCGGCGTCAGCCAGTTGAAAAGCACGCCGTCGGCGACCTCGCCGGCGAGCCGGCACATCTGCGGGCCGAGTGCCGCCACGATGAGCCGAGTCGAGAGCTGACGGCGCAGCTCGGCGATCCCGGCGCGCACGCGCTTGAGCGCCTCCGGATTGGGGCTGCCGACGCCGAGGAGCAACCGGTCGAGCGGAAGTCGCGTCGCCTTCACGCCCTGAACGATGCTCTCGGGACCGCGGGTGTGGAGCGGAATGACGCCGATGCCGAGCTCGATACGCTGGGTCTCGCGCGCCGCGTGCGCCAGTGCCTCGAGCCCGTCGGTCGCACCGGGATGATTCACCCAGAACGAGGTATAGCCGAGGCGCTCAGCCTCTCGCGCCGAGGCGCGAATCACGTCGGGCGAGGTCCCGGCGAACACCGCAAAGCCCAGTCCCATCACGAATCTCCTCTTGATCTTCGAGCCGTCGCGACTGCCGCCGCGCAGTATACTCCACTCAACTTGTCATGACCGGCTCCCAGCGCGAGACGAAGACCGACGCGAGAACGATCGGCGTGAACGTCACGTTCTTCGCCGACCTGCGCCGGTTCCTGCCGCGCGGCGCCGACGGGCCGCAGCGGTACACCGTACCCGAGCGTGCCACGGTCGACGATCTGCTCGCAGTCATCGGCGTCGCATCGGATGCCGATCTGACGATCGCGGTCGACGGCGAGCAGGCGGAGCGCAGTACGCCGTTACGCGAAGGTGCCGACGTCATGCTCTTGAGTCCCATGGAAGGGGGCGCCTGATGGATCGCTACGGCTACTGGAACAAGATCCTGCACGTGAACCTGTCCGACCGCACGACCTGGATCGAGGAGCCGGGCGATGCCTTCTTCCGCCGCTACGCGGGCGGCCGCGGATTGATCGGGCACTATCTCCTGAAGTACGTGCCGAAGGGCGCTGATCCGCTCGGGCCCGAGAACCTCCTGGTCATCGCCCCGGGCGTGCTGACCGGGGCGCCGGTTCCCGGGGCCGGACGACATAGCGTCGGCGCCAAATCGCCCCTCACCGGTGGCTTCGGCGAGTCGGAGTCGGGCGGGTACTGGGGCGCCGAGCTGAAGCGGGCCGGCTGGGACGCGATCGTCGTCCACGGAGTCTCGCCGACCCCGGTTTACCTCTGGATCCGCGAGGGCACGGTCGAGTTTCGCGACGCCGACCACCTGTGGGGGAAGATCACCGGCGAGGTCGAGGATCTCGTCCTCGCCGAGCTCGGCGACCCGCTCGTCCGCATCGCGCAGATCGGCCCGGCCGGCGAGAACCTCGTGCGCTTCGCGTGCATCGCCAACGAGCTGAACGAGGTCGCCGGGCGTACCGGCATGGGCGCCGTCATGGGCTCGAAGCGGCTCAAGGCCATCGCCGTGCGCGGCAAGACACCAGTGAAGATCGCCGATCAGCGCGGCCTGCTGGCGATCGCCAAGTGGGTCTCGGGCACCATGGACGAGAAGCACCGGGCGTTTCACGAGTTCGGAACGGGCGCGGCGATGCAGGGCAAGAGCCTCGAAGGGGGCATGCCGGTGCTGAACTATCGTCTCGGCGCCGCCGACACCGTCGGCAAGGTGGACGCGATCGCCGTGCGCGACCAGATGCGCGTGAAGATGGGCGCCTGCTACGCATGCTCCGTGCGTTGCAAGAAGGTCGTGCACATCGAAGAGCGGGAAGAAGCCGCGCGCGAGGCCGCGGAAAGGGTCTACAAGGGCCGGTCGCGGGTAGCGTTCGATCCGCTCGGCCGCTATAGCGTCAACCCGCGCTACGGCGGGCCGGAGTACGAGTCGCTCGCGGCGCTTGGCGTCAACTTGGGCCTCGACGATCTCATCGCGATCTGCAAGTCGAACGAGATGTGCAACTACCTCGCGATGGACACAGTCTCGCTCGGCTGCACGCTCGCCTGGGCGATGGAGTGCTTCGAGAAGGGCATCCTGACGCTCGAGGACACCGGCGGCGTCCCGCTCCGCTTCCACGACGCCGACGGCGTGATCAAGCTGGTGGAGATGATCGCCTACCGTCGAGGCATCGGCGATCTGCTGGCGGAGGGCTCGCAGCGGGCGGCGCAGCGTCTGGGCCGCGGCTCCGAGGCGTTCCTGACGACCGTGAAAGGCATGGAAATGGCGATGCACGACCCGCGTCACATGCCGGTCATGCGCGCCTCGTATCTCCTGGCGCCGACCGGCGGCGATCACATGCGCCAGACCAGCAACCGCAACGGCCTGCGCAATCAGATCGGCCTCTGCCACTTCCTCGCGTACGAGGACGACCAGTCGCTCGAGATTCTCAAGACGGTGACCGGCTGGGACATCACCCCCGACGAGATGGTGACGACGGCGCATCGGGGGCTTACGCTCGCGCGCCTGTTCAATCTGCGTGAAGGGATGACCCGGGCGGACGATCGCCTGCCGGCTCGCTTCAGCGACCCCCTGCCCAAGCACGCGGGCCTCAGCCGCGAGCAGCAGGACAAGATCGTCACCGACTACTACGTCGAGCAAGGCTGGGACCCGTCGACCGGCGTGCCGACGGCGGACACGATCCGGAGTCTCGAGATCCAGGCCGACGCCGCGTTCGCGAGCTAGTCGCACAGCGGCGTCACGGATGGCCGAATACGAGTTGACGGTCGACGACGAGCCGCGCCGGGAGGACATGGCGCTGCTCGACGAGCGCCTCTACGAGTTCAACGCGGCCGCCAGCAGCGTCGACGACGGGCGCTTGCTCGCGATCTTCGTGCGTGAGGCCGACGGGACGATCGTCGCCGGCATGCACGGCTGGACGTGGGGCGGCACCGGCTTCGTCCAGGCGATCTGGGTCCACGAGAAGCTTCGCGGAAACGGGCTCGGCTCCCGTCTGCTGGCGGCGGCCGAAGTCGAGGCGAAGCGCCGCGGTTGCCACCAGATGCACCTCGACACCCACAGCTACCAGGCGCCGGAGTTCTACCGGCGCCAAGGCTACGAGGTGATCGGCGAGCTCCCGGGCTGGCCCGGCGCCGACGTGCGGATCTTCCTCCGCAAGCGGCTGGGCTGAGCCCTCAGCTCACCATCCCGAACGTGCGCTCGATGTTGGCCGCCAGGCCCGTGCGCCACGGCCGGTACTCGCCGTAGGCCGAGAACGGCTTCTCGTAGCGCGGGGCCAGCTTCGCGGTGACCCGTTGCTTGACCTCGTCGAGCGTCGCGCCCGTCGCCGCCTCGGTGCGAACGGCCTCGACCATGTCGGCCACGTAGCTCCGGAACGTGTTGAGCCACTCCCGGCCGGTCACGTCCCCGTGCCCCATGATGATGTGGGTGAAGTCGAGCTGAGCGAGGTTGTCGAGCGTGCCGGCCCAGTCCTCGGGATAGCCGTCGCCCATGTAGGGCGTCCAGCCGATCATCGCGTCGCCGGTGATCACGACCTTCTCTTTCGGGAGATAGACGAACACATCGCCTTCCGTGTGCGCACGCCCGAGATGCAGCAAGTGGATCTCGCGGTCACGCCGGTAAAGCTTCATCGTCTTCTCGAAGGCGATTGTCGGCAGCGCCGGCTTGAGCGCGCGCACCTCGCCCAGGTACGACTCGGCGAGCTTGAGATCGGCCTCGAGCTTGCCGCGCTGGGCCGGGCTCGCCGCCTGGATGTCGGCCTTGAGCTTGGCGATCTCCGCCGGCACCTGGCGCACGTGATCCTGGATGCGCTTGAGCCCCTTCTTCACCATGGCCTCGCGCGTGATCTGGTTGGTGACGATCTCCGCGTCGGGATAGGCCGCCGGGTAGGCCTCGTTGCCGTGCCAGTGGTCCCAGTGGAAGTGCGTGTTCACCACATAGCGGACCGGCTTCTTCGTCATCTCACGCAACCGCTCGATGATCACGCGGGCGGCGGACGGCTTCGAGTGCGTGTCGACGACCATGACGCCGTCCGAGTTCTCGATGATGGCGGTGTTGCAATTCACCTTGTACGCGGGCGACGCGACGGCCGCCCAGACGCCGTCGGCGACCTTTTTGATGTCGAACCGCGCGTCTCCGCCGCCGGGACCTTCGTGAGCGCAGCAATCCATCGGAGCCTCTCCTCTCGAATCGTGATGCCGGTCAGCCGTGCCGGCGCGACGAGCCTAACGCGAACAGGCCCCAGCTGACCAGTACCGCCACGGGCGCGGCGCCGAACGGGATCGCGTACGAGCCCGTCAGGTCGTAGAGGAAGCCGGCGGCCGCCGGCCCGATCGCGGCGCCGCACCGCCAGCCGAGGTTCAGCACGCCCAGGATGGCGCCGAGCGCGCGCGTGCCGAACACGTCGGGCACGGCCTTGGCGAGCATGGTGTCGGCCGCGGCGAAGCCGACGCCAAGCGCGACGAGCGAGCCGAGCAGCGCCGCGCGCGACGAGAGCCCCAAGAGGATCAACAGCGCCCCCAGCTGCAGCGCGTAGCCCAGACGAATCGTGGTGAACGTGCCGATCCGGTCGGAGACGATCCCGGAGGCGACGCGCCCGCACACGGCGCCGATGCCGTACGCGGTGAGCGCGAGCGAGGCGCCGGCGAGACTGATCCCCTGATCGTGGGCGAACGGAACGATGTGCACCGAAACCATCAAGGACAGCGCACCGAGCAGGAGCCACGACACGTTCAGGTACCACTGCCGCAGGTGGACCAGCGCCTGGGCCAAGGTCACGCCGCCCGCGGCCGCGCCGTACGCGGGGGTGGTGTGCACGGCGGGCGCGCGCGGCACGGGCGCCTCGCGGACGCTCGGCAGGCGAACGCTCAGTGCCGCCAGCATCGTGACCACAGCGCTGGCGCTGCCGAGCAGCGCATAGGCGGCGCGCCAGCCGACGCGGGCGATGAGCCACGCCGACAGCGGCCCGGCCGAGATGTAGCCGAGGTTGAACCCGACCAGGACGAGCGCCAGCGCCAGGCCGCGGCGCTCGTCGAACCAGCGCGTGACCGTGGTGGTCGAGAGGAGATAGAAGCTCGACATCCCGACGCCGCCGAGGACACCGACCAGCAGATAGAGCTGCCATAGCGCGCTGATCAACGAGACCAGCGCGAAGGCCGAGCCCGCGAGGATCACCGTCACGACGAGCATCACGCGCGGTCCGTGGCGGTCGGCCAGCGCGCCGATCGCGAAGCCGGCCACGCCGCCGATCAGCAGATTCAGCGACAGCGCGGACGAGATGGCACCGCGGCTCCAGCCGAACGTCTCGGCGAAGACGGGCAGGAACACGCCGTACGCCGCGAGTGGAGTCGAGACGCCGTAGGTCACCGTGAACAGCGCGGCTACGATCAGCCAGCGACGCGGGGCCGGACGCACCCTGAGACTTCTATCACGGAATCCGCCGCGGGATTCGCAAGACTGAGAATTTCTTGCAGCTGCGTCAACGACGAGACGCGCGACTGTCGAATGTGATCGCGCGCGTGACTCGGCGTGAGCCGCGCAGTGTGCTGAATAGCCACACGTTTTGGATCGCCGCGCTCGAATCCCGCGAAATTCGCGCGCCGCTGCTCGCACGATCTGATCTGGCATCGCCTCTGCACGCGACGCCGCGCCAAGGGACGCGAACACTCACGCATGCCGCCGAGGAAAGGAGCGAGGAGTGGCTACGACGATGAGCGCGATCGAGCACAGGGGATGGCTGATCGACCCACGGTCGTACGAAGCGGACGGCAACCGCTGGTGCCCGCGCGCGCTGGTGAGCCGTGTCGATCGTGGCCGGTTCTGCACCCATGACGTCCGCGCGCTGCTGAGCGTGACGTTCGACACCGCGATGGACGCCGACGTCTACGCGATCGAGATGGCGAAGACGTGGATCGAGGACCGCGATTACCGGCCGGTCGGGCAGAGCGCCGCGTTCGGGATCACCCCTTTCTCCACGCCATCGTGAAGCTCACGGGATGATGCCGGTAGGGCGCCCATCGCGGCTTGAGGGCGATCCAGCGGTCGTCCACGAGCCGCTCGCGCATCTCGACGAGCGTCAGCCCCGCCGCGCGCGCCGCGGCCACATGATCGCTGATGAGGTGGACGTACGTCTCGATCGCCACGGACTCGCCGGTCGGCCGGTCGAAGTGTGTCGGCATCCCGGCCGTCATGATGAAGTGCGGATGGTAGCCGACGAGCACGTAGTGGCCGCCCGGCCGGAGCAAGCGTGACGCTTCCCGGTAGAGCGGGCCCAGGTCACGCAGGTGCTCCTCGACGAGGCATGTGGTCGCGAGGTCGTAGACCCCCGCGTCCAATCCGGTCGCGGCGACGTCCGCCTGCGCGAGGCGATCGTAGATCTGGCGGGCGCGGGCCGCGTCGAGCATCTCGGGCGTCAGATCGATGCCGTCGAGCTGCGCGACGCCGCGGGCTCGCAGCCAGGCGCCGGTCCTGCCGGTTCCGCATCCGAGATCGGCCGCGCGCTTTACCGCCGGCCACGGCACCGACTCGAGCGCGGCGAGGAGAACGAGGTCCATCTCGTCCTCCACCGTGGATTCGTACGACCTGAGCCAGTCGCGGTAGCCTTCGCGTACCGAGACGGTCGGATAGCGGCGGCGGTCGAAGTGAGCGAACTCGAGCATGATCAGGGATTGTAGTCCCTGACCGCGCGGGCCGTCGGGTCAGGAGCCTCCGGCCACCGGCGCCGCGTCGGACGACTTGACGGGCTCAGGCGACTTGACGGGCTCAGGCGGCGTGACGGGCTCCGCCGACTTCGCGGGCTCCGTCGACTTGGTGGGCTCTGGCGCCTTGGTGAGTTCCGGCTTGGGCGGCTCGGGTGGCCTGGGCGCGATGAACGGATGCACCGAGTCGAGAGGGCGGACCGGCTGCAGTGGTCGCACAGGCTCAGCCGGCTTGGCCGGCTCGACTGGCTTGGCGGGTTCCGCGGCCCTCGCCTGATCGACGGGCTTGAGCGGCTCGACGGGTTTGAGCGGCTCGACCGGCGGCTGCGGCTTGCGCTCCGCAGGGATGACATCGTGGAGCATCACAGGAGCCGGAGCGCTCGGGCGCCGAGCCCGGCCCGCTAGCTCGATGGCCAGCACGACGCCGCCGACGCCCGCGACTACCAGGCCCGCCAGCACGCCGAGCACCAGCGACGGAGTGATCGAGCTCGCGATCTTGAGCTTGGTCCAGATCTCGACGACGGGATACGAGAGCGCCGCCGTCACCACGCCGAGCTCGATCAGGCACACGGCTACTGCCCGCAGCGGGCTCGTGCGCGCTGCTCGATGGACGCTGTAGGCGACTCCGGTCCCGAGCACGAGGACGACGCCACCGAAGACGGCCAGTAGATTGCGACGCTGAGCGTTGTCGGCGACGGCGGCCTCGCGCGCCACGGCTTCGGCCGCCGTTTCGCGCGTCGACGCCGCGGTTCCTTCGGCCGCGGCCCGGGCGAGCATCACCGCGGGCGAGCTCTTGTCGTCCTCGACGTGCTGCTGCGCGGCAGGCGGCGCGGCTTGACGCCGCGGCTCGGGCTTGGGCGGTGCGGCCACCGCAGCCGGCTTCGCCGGCTCTTCGTAGCGGATCTCGATACCGCCCGACGGCGGAAAGATGACCGCAGCCGGATGAGACTGCGAAGCAGCCGGCGGCTTGGCGAGCGCCTGGCGTGCGGCCGTCGGCCGCACCGGATATTCCGCGACACGCGGATTCGAGCGCGACGCGCTCACCCGCGCAGGCTCCTCGGCGCGAACGACCTGACGAGGCGCCGCTGGGTTTGGACGCACGTACTCGGCGGGACGCGACGCAGCCGGCTGTGCCGCGTTCTGGGCGGGGTACTGGGCGCAGCCGACTCCGAGCGCCTGACCTGACTTATAGAGTGACCGCGCGGCGCGATCGCATTCCTCGTTCGATATATAGGTGCGCTCCAGCGCCCACGCTTTGTTGTCTCGATTCACGTACAAACGCCACTCGGCGTCGGCAGGGGTAGCCACGATCGCCGTCATCATCGCGACAACGACTCCGACCGCGCGCTTCATGACCGGCACCCTTTCCGGTTGCGCGCCGTAGCGTCCGCGCGCAATACGCCATAGGCGATCGAGCAATGGGTATGCCATGGGCGAACGCGCTAAAAATCGGGTAGTTGCGCCGTGGAACCCCGTGAGCTTCAGCGCCGCGATTGCCGTTTCCGTCGCGGGGGTGCCAAAGACTGTCGGTCGGTGCAACCGCACTGACGCCGTCTGGGCAGCGCTGTCGCGGCCTTCCCCTTTGGTGTATAACAAAGGCCCGTAGCTCGAACACCAACAAAGGAGAGACTCGATGGCCCAGCTGAAGATTCCGATCGACGCCCAGCGCTTTTCCAAAGGCCTATCCTGGAAGGACTACATGGCCCAGATGGGCGACACCAGAGCGCGCACCGAGGACTACTACGGCAAGTCGACCTTGACCGACGACGAGCGGAAGTTCTTCGGCAGCGTCAACGGAGTCAAGTACGCCATGATGCTGGCCGAGAACTGGTGCGGCGACGTGCATCGCAACTCGCCCCTACTCGCCCACATCTGCGAAGCGATCCCCGGGTGCGAGCTTCGAGTCTTCTTCCGCGACAAGGAAACCGATCTCCGCGACACCTACCTGAACAACGGCTATCAGTCCATTCCAGTCGTCGCATTCTTCGACAAGGACTGGAACGAGATCGGCCGCTGGATCGAGCGCTCTCACGCGGCGACGGGCAAGGCGGCGCAGATCCGCGCCAAGACCACGGACATCGCCCCGAAGGAGAAGGCCGACGAGGCGATGAACGAGATGCGCAAGCAGGTCGGCGAGCTCTACGCGGCGCCGGGTGGCCCGCTGTGGCGCGCGGCCGCGCAAGAAGTGCGGCTGGTCCTCGAGCAGCGGCTCGGCATGGCGAAGAAGTAGCGCCGCCACCAAACCACAACGCTTTTCGCGGCGTGCCGACCGGCGATCCAGTCGCCGCGGCACGCCGCACTCGTTTTCAGCGCCCTCGCCCGAGGGCGATCAGCTCCGGGAGCGTCGCGCCAGCGCGTAAGCCTGATCGATCAGCCGCACGGCGCGCAAGCAATCGTGGACGCTGATCGGCGGCGGCTCGCCCCGCCGCCAGTGATCCAGCGCGTCCCGCAGCGCGGTCAGCGCGAGCGGCTCGGGCGCCGCGCCCGGAGTGGACTCTTCGCCCTTCGCCGTCGTCAACCGAATCGTGTCGTCCTTCAAGCTCAGGATCGCGTCGCGCCAGGCGATCTTCAGCTCGCCGTCGGTGCCGGCGCGCGGAAACGTGTTCCCGACCTCGATCGTCCCCAACACACCGCCGGCCGAGCGCAGCAGGACCGAGGCGTAGTCCTCGACCGCGCGATCGAGGGCGCGCGCGCTGATCTGGGCGCCGGTCACCTGCGCGTCCTCGCCGGTCAGGAACGTGAAGAGGTCGAGGCCGTGCGGCCCCAGATTGCGCAGGCAGCCACCGCCGGCATCGCGCGGATCGAGCATCCACGGCGCGTCCCAGGCGACGTAGCGCGCCGAGGTCGGCCGGTTCAGGCGGAAGTAGATGTGCGAGAGCGGACCGAACTTCGCGTGCGCCGAGAGCGCGCGGGCGCGCGCGACGAAGGGCTGATAGCGCTGGCCCAGCGGCACCGCGACGAACGCGCTCTTCGCGGCGGCGCGTTCGGCTATCCTCCCAACCTCTTCGGCGTCGACGCCCATCGGCTTTTCCATCAGGAACGGATAGCCGTGATCGAGTAGATAGAGCGCGGTCTCGGCCATGCTACTGTGTCGGCCGAGCGCGATCACGAAGTCGGGTTTGACGTCCAGCAGCATGCGCCGGTAATCGGTGTAGACCGGCGGATCGCCGAGCTCGGCGGCACGGTGGGCGGCGATCGTCGCGCTCGTGTCCTGGAGCGCGACCAGCCGCACGTCGGGCATCCCGCCCAGATGGCGCAGGTAGGCGGAGTCGTACAGCGAATGCCAGTGACTCACTCCGATCGCCGCGATACGTGCGGGCACGAGGCAAGGATAGCAGGCCCAGGAGGGGACCATGCGTAGCATCGACGTTCACGCACATCTGACTCCGCAGTGCTTCTGGAAGGCCACCGAGAACGGCGGCAACTGGCACACGCTGCGCCGCGAGAAGGACGAGCGCGGTCAGGAGATCGCGATCGTCGGCAACAATCGGCAGGCGCTACCGCCGCGTGCGAAGTGGACCCCCGAGGAGCGGCTGGCTGACATGGACTCGCTCGGGGTCGACGTGCACGTGGTCTCGCCCTACGTGGGCTTCTACAACTACCAGCTCGACGCCAAGCTCGCGACGGCCGCCGCGCAGGAGACCAACGATGAGATCACGTCGATGACGCGCGCGTGGCCCACCCGGTTCGCCGGGCTCGGGACGCTCCCGATGCAGGATGTGAAAGCGTCGATCGCCGAGCTCGAGCGCTGTGTGATCCGCCTTGGCCTCAAGGGCGCCGAGATCAACGACCATGTCAACGGCCGCACGCTCGAGGAGCCGGAGTTCCGGCCGTTCTGGAAGGCTGCGGAGCAGCTCGGCGCGCTGATCTTCTTCCATCAGGCCGGCGAGACGCTCGTAACACAGCGGACCCGGCGCTATCACCTGCCCAACAGCATCGGCAACCTCGTGGACCGCGCGGTGACGTTCGCGACCTTGGTGTCCGGGGGCGTGATGGACGAGTGTCCCGACCTCAAGATCGTGCTCGGCCACGGCGGCGGCTACACCTGCTACGGGATCGGCCGGATGGATCACGGCTGGAAGGTTCGCACCGAGGCGCGCGCTCACATCAGCCAGCCGCCGAGCGCGTATCTACGGCGCTTCTACTACGACTGCATCGTCTACACCGAGCCGGCGCTCCGCTTCCTGATCGACACCGTTGGGGCTGACCGCGTGGTGTTCGGCACCGACTGGCCCTACGACATGGCTCTCGACTGGCCGGTGTCGTGGATCCTCGCCATGGAAAGCCTCACGCAGGCCGAGAAGGAAGCAATCCTCTGGCGAAACCTGGAGCGCCTGCTGAAGCTCTGAGGCGCGACTACCACTTTCCGGTCGCGCCGGTGCTCTCCGTCGAGCTGTCGCTATCGCCCGAGTCGCGGCCGGTCGCCATGGCGATCACCCGCGAGAGCAGGATCGCGCCCACGAACCCGACGGCCGCCCACGCGAGCCCCTTTCGCCCGCGGCGAGCGAGCGAGACGACACCGAGGATGAACAGCACGACGGCCGCGGCCATCGCCGGCATGAGCCACCACGGCTGATCCGTCGGCGCCATGGCGGCGGGGATCAGCCACCCGAACATCGATTCGCCCGGCAGTCGACGTCCACGGCCCATGGCATCGAATCCCTTCACGGCGGCCAGAATCCCCTGGGACATCTCGCCGCGACGGAACGCCGGCAGGATCAGATGGTCCATGATCTCCCGAGCGCGACCGTCGTGGGCCCCACGCCACGCGGACCCGAGCTCGATGCGGGCGAGGCGATCCTGCGCCGCGACCAGGAGCGTGAGTCCGTAGCCCTGCCGGTCAGCGTCGGGCGGCCACGACTTCAGCATCTCGGACGCATAGCGCTCGATGGAGTAGCCCGAGGCGCCTTGCGCCGCGAGCGACCGGATCGTGACCACAGTGACCGGATAGCCGTGCTCGCGTTTGAGCTCCGCGGCAATCCCTTCGAGATCGACTTGATCGAGCGGGGCGATCAGCCTCGCGTCGTCCACGACGAAGCGGCCCGGCACGGGAGCGGCCGGGAACGCCACCTGGGCGGGACCGGCGCCCGAGAGTGGCACCGCCCCGAGGAGACCGAGCGTCAGGACGGCCAGTGAGGCGATGACGTGCCAGGGGGCCCGTGAGCGGTGATGGTATGTGCGCATACCCTCACGTTAGACGGCGCCGGATCGGCCACCAAAGAACCAGAGGACGCGATGGCTAGTGCGTGACCGGGCCGGCCGCTACCTCCAGTCGTCGACCGAGACCGTCTTGGCGTACGTCGCGCCCATGATGCGCCAGTAGCCGTTGGTCTCGCCGCCGACCACCACGACGTGGATGTCCTCGCGCTTCCACATCTGGATCATCTCGTCGGGCGCGGCCGCGAGCTTGGTCGCCCAGGGCTCCTCGCCGAATGTCGCGCGCGGGTAGAGGTAGTTCTGCACGAGCTGGTAATCCCAGAACTCGCCGGCCGGCATGCGCGCGTTCTCGTAGACCCAGTCGATCAGCGCGTCCTTCTTGGTGAACCCGCCGCGATCGATGAACTGGCGCGCAGTGATCGGATCGAGCACGAACACCGGCGGGATGTGCGGATCCATGCCCCGCAGCATGTTGCGGACGTGCTCGCGCCAGTGTTTCTCGCGGATCCCCAGCGTATAGGCCGTGGCCCGGCAACCGCTGAAGACGCTCACGGTGCTATCGGTCGGACGGAACCCGTGCTGGACGTGGAACGGCTCCCACGGGCTCCGCTCCTCGTTCTCCGGGAACGTGATGCTGTTGTAGGCGTAGTTGTTGCCCTGCGAGCCCATGTAGGTGAGCCCGGGCATCGAGCCGCCCTGGAGATTCTGCGAGAGCAGCCCGTAGGCGCGCCCGATCGTCGCATTGGCGTGGTTGTACGGCGCCAGCGCGCCCGTACCCGCGTTCATCTTGATCTCGTGGCGGACCGGCCCGTTGACGACGGCCATCGCCGCCATCGAGCTGGTCGTGCTCCCCCGCGCGCTCACGCCCGTCGCCGCCAGCGCCAGGATCACCGGGAAGTACTCGGGCCGCGCGCCGGCCATCACCGCGTTCACCGCGACCTTCTCGACCGTGTATTCCCACGCCTCGCGGAAGTGCGTCGGGCGCATGCGCCCCACGACCTCGTCGGGCTTGCGGCTCGTGCGAGCCAGCATCGCCGCGACCCGCTCTTCAGTCGGCAGCACGATCGGCAGGTAGTCCGTCCACCGGTTCTCCATGAACAGCTGGTGCAGGTTCTCCTCGGTGTCGGCGTCGACCAGCCGCGGCGTCGAGCGATCGTACTCGATCGTGCCGACGCCTCGGCCGTCGAACGGCATCGTGAGCCCCTCGACCACCTCTTGCATGACCGCCCGCCCGGTCAGCGGATCCTTGCCGTCGACGTAGGCGCGGAGCTCGCGCGGCGACTTGCCCATGATCGGCTGGGGGACGAACACCTGCCGGAGCTCCGACATGCCGTTCACCGCGGCCACCGAGCGGGCCACGCGGTCGAACTTGTCGGTGTGCATGGCGACGGTGGGCACTCCGTACTGCGCTTCGATCGTCATCGCGTGCGCGGCGACCGCCGGCGCGCAGGTGCTTCAGTGGCCGACGCCGACGATCGCGGCGTGCCCCCTCGCTTGGATCTCTTCCCACGTGGTCGGATCGTCCTTGAGATAGACGCTCGAGATCGGCTTGAACACCGTGCGGACGCCCGGCATGTGCTCGCCGAACCATGCCTGCATCTGCTTCAAGAACACGTCGGAGTCGTCGAAGCGGCAATCGACCAGATAGACGGTCTTGCCCTCGAGCGTCGACAGGCGCGGCGCCAGCGGCTTCGCGACCACCTTCGGCGCGAACCCCATCGGATTCAGGACCGTGATCTTCCCGCTCATGACGATTCCTCCCGCGCTTTCGCGCTCACCACTGGAACCCGTACCGTTGCCGCATCAGGTCGAGATATTCCGCGTCGGGCATGGCCCGCCCGGTCTCGATGTACTCCTCGTCCGTGAGCTTGCGCCGCCCGGCGACCAGCATCTCAGCGTCTCGGCCCACCAGATACCTGAGCTTCGGCGTCTTCGTCGTCACTGCCTCGTGGATCACGCGCGCGACGTCGGCCGGCTGGCTCGGCATCTTCATCTGCATCTGATAGAAGAGCAGCAGCCGATGCACGTGCGCCGCGTACGGCGACTTCGGATCGGCGAACCGCTTGGCCTTGGTGAAGATGGGCGTGACGACCACGCCGGGCTCGACGATCGCCACCCGGATCCCGAACTCCAGCACCTCCTGCGCGAGCGCTTCGCTGATCGCCTCGAGGGCGTGCTTCACCGCCGAGTAGTGGCCGTGTCCGGCGATGGCGAGACGGCCGGCAATCGAGCTCACGTTGACGATCGCGCCGCTGCGGCGCTCGCGCATTCCCGGCAGGACCGCCTGGATCATCCGGATCGCGCCGAGGTAGTTCGTCTCGAACAGGCTCTTCACCCAGTCGACCGGCACGTCCTCGACGGGGCCGCCCCCGCCGATTCCGGCGTTGTTGACGAGGACGTCGATGCGTCCCTCGCGCGAAAGGATCTCGCCGACCGCACGAGTCACCGAGGCCTGATCGTCGACGTCGAGCGTGATCGGGTGGATCGGAAGCTTCTCGGCCGCGATCGCCTGCGTGAGCTCGCTCGCAGTGGCGAGATTGCGGACTCCGGCGTACACTCCCCCGCCAAGGCGCCCGAAGTGGAGGGCCGTGGCGAGGCCGATGCCGGTGCTGCTACCCGTAACGAGGACGACGGACATGGGGACCCCCCCGGGCCGACGATAGCACGCTGGGCGTAGGCGCAGATTCTGGAAGCGCCACGGCGTCCCCGTCGGGGAACTTTACGATCGGCGGCGGGCGGCGAGCGGGCGCGATCGAGGAGCGCGCACGGCTGCACCGCAATCGCCGTGGTCTTACGCGCGGTTCCTCGATGCGCCCGCCGCCGGGCGAGTGACGGGAACGTCGCTTGCAGCCATACCGCGCCACGCTGGGGCACAGAGCGAAACCGACAACGATCCAGACACCCTATGGGAGGGTGGCGAACCGTGATGCCAGTAATCTCGCCCTTGGACCTGTTCCAGCTCGCCCTGGCGCTGATCGTCGCGTTGGCCTATCGCCGCTTCCTCACGTAGTCGCGACCTAGTCGCGGCTGGGCATCAGCGCTCCTTCTTCATCTCGGCGAAGACCTCCTTCGCCGTCAGTAGTGCCTCGCGGATCAGCGGTACTCCAACGTAGCCCGACAGATGTAGCAGCACCTCGACCAGCTCATCCTCGCTCCAACCCTGCCGGCGCGCCATCCGAAGATGGATCGCGAGCTCCGGCGTGCGCGCCGTGGCGGCGTCGGACACGACGCAGATCAACGTGCGGGTCTTGAGATCGAGGCCCGGGCGCGTCCACAGCGCGCCGAAGACGGTCTCGGTGGCGACGTCGATGAACTTCTTCATGATCGGGTCGTTGTACGCGTTCTGGTTCGCGCGCTCGACGTAGGCGTCGCCCAGCAGCTGGCGGCGCACTTCTTTTCCCTTCTCGTAGGTCTCACTCACGGCCATGGTCGGGCTCCTTATTCGAGAGATTGGGCGGATTGTATGTCATCGGGAGGTGGGCCGAGGCGTGTGATAGCCTCACGGAGCGAAAGGAGTCGCCCTGTGACCGTCAAGCTCGGCATGTTCACGATGCCGTTTCATCACCCCGCACGCGACTACGCCGACCTGCTCGAAGAGGACCAGGAAGCGATCGTCCTGGCCGATCGGCTCGGCTTTTCCGAAGCCTTCGTGGGTGAGCACTTCAGCTCGTGGAGCGAGCGGATCACCTCGCCGCTGATCTTCCTGGCCACCGTGATCAACCGCACGAGCAACATCCGCCTCGGGACGGGCGTCATCAACATGCCGCACGTGCACCCGGCCACCGTCGCCGCGCAGGCCGCAATGTTCGATCAGCTCGCCCGCGGCCGCTTCATCATGGGGATCGGGCCGGGCGGTCTCGTCAGCGACCTCGAGCTGTTCGACTCCGGCGCGCCCGAGCTGCGGCCGCAGATGGTGCTCGAGTCGATCGACATGATCCTGAAGCTCTGGGCTCAGGATCCGCCCTACCGGATCGACGGCCGCTTCTGGAAGATCTCGCTCGAGCAGGCCATCTGGCCCGAGTTCAAGGTGGGCTACATTCCGCGCCCGTTCCAGCAGCCGCATCCGCCGATCGCGCTCTCGATCCTGACGCCGAACTCGACGAGCGCCCGCACCGCCGGCGAGCGCGGATGGATCCCGATCTCAGGCCAGTTCTTCCACCGCCGGTATCTCAAAGGCCACTGGGAGCGCTACGTCGAAGGCTGCGACAAAGTGGGGCGTCGTCCGGATCCCGACGTTTGGCGCGTATCGCGCAGCGTGCTCGTGACCGAGACCGATGCCGAGGCCGAGGACTATCTGTCCGATCCCGAGAACGGGCTCTCGTTCTACTACCACTTCTTCATCCACAGCTTCTCCAAGGGCCGCAAGGCGCTCTTCATGTTGAAGCCCGACCTCGACATGCCCGACGCGGCGGTCACGCTCGACGCGGTCAAGCGCGCGCTGGTCATCGCCGGTAGCAAGCGGCGCGTGCTCGACCAGCTCGTGGCCCTGCGCGATGAGATCGGCCACTTCGGAACGCTCTTGATGTCAGGCCAGGACTGGGATCAGCCCAAGCTGTGGCGCCGCTCGATGGAGCTGCTCGCCACCGACGTGATGCCGCGGTTCTCGCGGCACGCTGACGCGACACCCGCACGATGAGGTGCTGAGATGAAGATCGCCACCTGGCAAGGTGAAGGCCGCTTCACGATCGATTCGGCGCCCGAGCCCGCCCCGGGGCCCGGTCAGGTCGTCGTCGACGTTCACGCCGCCGGCATCTGCGGCACGGACATCCACGCGACGCAGGGCCTCTTTCCATGGAAGCCGCCGCTCGTGATGGGCCACGAGTACACGGGCGTCGTACGCGAGGTCGGCCGTGGCGTCAGCAAGAGCCTGGTTGGGCGCACCGTCGGCTGCGAGCCGTCCTACGGCTGCGGCAAGTGCATGGCGTGCGCGGCCGGGCGCATCAGCCAGTGTCCGGACTGCATGCGCATCGGCGGCTTCGCCGAGCGGGTGGCGCTGCCGGCGCGCAACATCCACGCGCTGCCGCGTGGGCTCGATCCCGTCACGGCGGCAATGACCGAGCCGACCGCCTGCTGTCTCGCCGGTCTGGAGACGTTCAAGATGCCGCGCGGCGCGACCGTGCTCGTTGTCGGCGGCGGCATCATGGGGCTCGTCACGATGGCGTTGGCCGGGCGCCTGGGCGCCAAGCGGCTGATCCTCTCGGACCCGATCGAGGAACGGCGCAAGATGGCCAAGAGCCTCGGCGCCGCCGTGGTCATCGACCCCACGCGCGAGAACCTTCGCGAGCGCGTGATGGAGCTGACGCAGGGGCGCGGTGCCGAGGTCGTGTGCGAGGCGGTCGGCAAGCCCGAGCTCGTGAAAGAGGCGATCGGCCTCACCCGCCCCAACGGCTTCTTTCAGCTGGTCGGTGTGAATCCGAAGGGCAGCGTGCTGCCGCTGGATCTCTGGGACGTCCACTTCCGCGAGATCAGGATCGGCGGCGCCTTCGGCCGCGGTACTTCATACAAGCGCGCGCTGGCGATGATGCCGAAGCTCGGCTTGAAGCGACTGGTCACCGCGCGATTCCCGCTCGACCGGATCGCCGACGCGTTCGCGCACGCGGCGGCCGGCCACGGCGTCAAGACGATGATCATACCGGCGAGCAACTGAGGATTCACACGTGATGACGACCGCGAACGGAATCCGGCGCCCGCTCGACGGCATGCTCGTGCTCGACCTCGGTCAGATCTACAATGGCCCGTACTGCGGGCTGCTGCTGGGCTTCATGGGCGCGCGCGTGCTCAAGATCGAGGGGCCCGAGGGCGACATCGTCCGGCGCCGCAAGCGCCAGGTCGAGCCCTACCCGCTCGTGATGCTGAACTCCAACAAAGAGTCGGTGGTGCTGGACCTCAAGCATCCCGACGGCAAGGCGCTCTTTCTCAAGCTCGCGCGCAAGGCCGACGTCGTCGTCGAGAACTTCGCCGCCGGCGTGATGAATCGCCTCGGCCTGGGCTGGGAGATCCTGCACAAGGAGAACCCGCGCCTGGTCTACGGCAGCGGCACGGGCTTCGGCCTCTCCGGCCCGTACCGAGATCTGCCGGCGATGGATCTGACGATCCAGGCGATGAGCGGCATCATGAATGCCACCGGCTACGCCGATCGGCCGCCCGTCAAGGCGGGCCCGGCCGTCTGCGACTTCCTCGGCGGCGTGCACCTCTTCGCCGGCATCCTGGGCGCCCTGGTGCAGCGTGAGCGCACCGGACAGGGACAGTTCGTCGAGGTCGCGATGCTCGATGCCGCGATCATCGCGCTCGCCAGCGCGCTCGGCGTGTTCATGGACGGCGACACGAAGGTCCCCCCGCGCACCGGCAATCGTCACCCCGCGCTCGCGATGGCGCCGTACAACGTCTACGAAACGCGCGACGGCCACATCGCGATCTTCACCGCGTCGGACCGTCATTGGGAGAGCATCACCAAGGTGCTCGGCCGCGAGGATCTCCTGGAGCATCCAGACTATGCCACCACGCCCGGCCGCGCCGCGAAGGTCGAGGAGATCGACGCGATGGTGACGGCGTGGACGCGCGAGCGCTCGAAGAACGAAGTGATGCAGATCCTGACCGAGGCGCACGTGCCGTGCGCCCCGGTGCGCACGGCGGCCGAGGTGGTCGCCGACCCACATCTGAACGCGCGCGGCGTCTGGAAGGAGATCGAGCATCCGCGGCGTGGCAAGACGAAGGTGCCGATCTCGCCGATCCGGCTTCACGGCGCCGAGCCTGCAGTGGCTCGGCCGGCGCCGCTGCTCGGTCAGGATACCGATCGCGTGCTGGCGGACATTCTCGGCCTGGGGAAGGACGAGCTGGCCGCGCTGCATGCCGCGGGCGTGATCGAGCCCGTGAAGACCTGAGCCGCGCGCTTCGCGGCCGAAGAGTCGCGCGGACACATCGTCGCGCAGACATATAAGGAGAGCCATCGTGGAGCTATCAGGACAGGTCGCGATCGTCACCGGCGCGGGCCGCGGCATCGGCCGCGCCACTGCGTTGGAGCTGGCCGGTATGGGCGCCGACATCGTCATCGCCGAGATGGATCAGGCCGGGGCGGAGCACACGGCCTCGGAGGTGAAGGGCCTGGGCCGTCGCGTAAGTGTCGTGAGGACCGACGTGACATCGCGCGCTGACCTGAAAGCCATGGCCGATCGCGCGCGCGCCGAGTTCGGACGTATCGACATCCTGATCAACAACGCCGGCATCTATCGCGCGGCGCTGTCGCTCGAGGTGACCGAGGAGCACTGGGACGCGATCATGAACGTCAACGCCAAGGCGGTATTCTTCGCCAGCCAGGCGGTCCTGCCGACGATGATCGCGCAAAAGCGCGGCGCGATCGTCAGCCTGGCGTCGATGGCCGGCAAGGTCGGCAGCCGCACCAATCTCCCCTACAACGCGAGCAAGGCCGCCGTCGTCAGCATGACCAAGAGCCTGGCGCTCGCGCATGCCGCCGACGGGATCCGCGTGAACTGCGTGTGCCCCGGCTTCGTCGAGACCGACATGTGGAACGCGGTGGCGCGAGAGCAGGGCAAGCTCATGGGGCTCTCGGCCGAGGAGTTCACTCGCCAGCGCGCCAACACGGTGCCGCTCGGGCGCATGGAACGCCCCGAGGACGTCGCGAACGTCATCGGTTTTCTGGTCTCGAGCAAGTCGGGCTACATGACGGGCCAGGCGCTCAGCGTCGACGGCGGCCTCGTCATGCACTGAGTCCCTGCCCCGCACGACCTTCGGAGTTCCAGCCTAACGGCTATCGCCCGGGCGTTCCCCGCCTATGGAGCTGGAGGATAGAGTTTCGCGAAACGTCGCAAAAAGATCGCCTTGCGAACCGTTTTGGCGTCTTCAAAAAA
>Ga0075424_100000204_pt1 | contig 41646 bp, 36 predicted proteins | sample SoiMethybrSBSTD3_FD_75301 | JGI IMG/M metagenome (GOLD analysis project Ga0075424, IMG submission 75301) | Bulk soil microbial communities from a Populus tree surrounding site in Tennessee, USA - Soil MetaG P. TD hybrid SBSTD3 | ecosystem: Environmental > Terrestrial > Soil > Tree plantation...
GCTAACCTGGGACACGAGTCCGCGGCGTGTGACCACCAACCCACCCAATCGCAAAGGGCGCGATTTGGGTGGGGCACCCACGGGCTTGAGTACAGCACCGATCGGTGGACATCCGTGGGACTGTGATTTCTGTCAGTTCAATCCGGTGATCAAGCGCGCTACTTTCCACCGGACCCGTTCCTGATGGATTTTTCTGTTATGAAGTTGTCGATGTTTGCGCCGCTTCTGCTGCTCTCTGCGATTGGCTACGTTCCCCCTGCCCGAGTGGACCGCCCTGCTCTCGATCCCTTACCGCCGCTGATATCGGCTCCGCCGCGCTCCCATTCCTACGATGAGACGGTTGGAATGCTGAAGGATTGGTTGCGCAGCGACGGCAACAGCCGGCTTGTGCCGTTATTCGCGTATGGCGACGCGCGCTCGTCGGACCTGTTGAATGCCTGTCGCACAGAAAGCGACGAGACCGCGAATAGCGCATTCATGACGCTGCAGCTGCTCGGTTCGTCGGAGTGCCAGCCATGCGCCGACTCGTTTTCCCAGAAACATGGCGGGCCTCTGCTGGCCTGTGCGCCGCATCTGGGAGAGGCCGGCTTTCAACGGATCGATCGCTGGTGGTCGGGCTATCGGACGCGAAAGGGTTATCGCTGCGGGAAGGAAGAGGGCTGGCGCATCGATGACGCGCTGGTGTATGCGCTGATCCTTGACGGTTCGCCGCGCGCGCTAGCCACGCTGAACCGTTCGCTGGCGCTACAAAAGACCTGCGGGGAATACGTCACCATTGAACGCGAGACCCTGGAACGAGCGCCGGAGCTGGTGCGCGAAGCGAAGCAGGTGGGACACGATTTGAAGATTGGACCGGACCGCGTGGAAGAGTCGGTACGCCGCTCGGCGTTTTTCCTGTCACGCGAGCAACGAAAGCATAGCAAAGTCAATGTGCTGGCGCGCAACAGCACGGATACGAAAATGCTCGTGGAAGTTTCGTATTCGTGCGGGAAGTCGTGCGGGCGGGGATATCTGGTTGTGCTGGAGAAGGACGGCGATGTGTGGCAGTACGCGCTGGTCCGGACGGCGTGGGTGACGTAGAGCTACCTCTCGAGTAAATTACCCTAATCACTTTGGTGTTACTGGTTTTCAGGTTTGTTGCTCTTGCTGCCCTGAAAAGGCCAAGAAACGTGTGCCACCGTGCCAGACCGCGACACCCACGTTGACTGGACAGGTGGAACGGGATTAATCCTGAAGGTATTTTCCTCGCCTAAAGCAATTCTCAATTCGTCGGAAAACTTTCTTTCCCAGACCTTCGCGGCAGTCTGTGAGAAGTAATAAGCGGAAGGGCGAGGGAGACCCAATCGAGGAACAGTCTTGAATGTCTCTGCCTATTCTTGTGCGGGACTCAACAGCCCAATTGCTGCAAAGTCATCTCCCGAATACCTTCCATCATTCATGACTACGTAAATCTGGAGGAGACCATAAAACTGAACGAGCCCATAGAAGCAATGACTCGATCGATTTCCTTCGACATAGATGGCATGGGAGAGTGGCGATCGCAGTTTTTCAAGGCCGGCATGAACGGTAGCATCCTGCAGTGTCCAGGAATCTTCTTTGCTCTCGCCTAGCAAGAATTCCCGTGGTCCCGTACCCCACACGCCCAGTCCGCTGTTGACATACGTCGCTGCCCCCACCACCATCTTCACCGCAAGCCGACACAGGTCTGGACTCGTCGTTAATTGGAATTCGAGGTTCGGGACGTGAATTTTCTCTTCCGGACGATCGACGATATTCACCTGCCTCCCCTTTCTTTTGGCGGCTGCGATGAATTCCTCTTCATGTCTTCGTTGTGAAAAAGGCACCTTTAACCTTCCCCGCCTCGTCCCTTTCAACGAGAGGAGTCGACTGTCGCGCCTGAAGATTACTGTCTAAGTCATATTCGATGCCATCAACATGCTTAAACGCTCTCTTCCAGACCACGAGCCTTGGGGAATGCACACCGGCTCTTCGTAGGGTGATGACCAATGGAGCAGGTCTATGGATACTGCGCCTCCAATCGAGTGGCCAAAAACGTCATTGCAGGGCTTCCACGCGCGGATCGTTGCCCTCCCTCCAAGGAACTCCGGAAATACATGGTCGTCGGAATTGGTTTGGCGAACACCGCAATAGGGGCAGAGGCTATGCATTCGATAACTAGAACCCGGGCGGTCGCAACGATTGACGATGAAATTCTTTGCTGTCCTATTCAATCCTTCACGGCTATTTACCGACAATATCACGGCTAGTCCTATGGCTCGGAACTACGGACCGAACGACTCGCGACGACACGTGTGATTCCCAACCGACCGTCCGGAAGTCACGCACAAATCACACTTTCGTTATGTCTCCCGATCGTAAAATCTCCGCGAACGTCCGCCAGAACGCTTCGAAAGCTCGGTTATAATTGAGCGTAATTTTGCATGCGCGCATTCGCGCCGTGCCGCCCGCACCCAGGCTAGCGCCACAGAACGGCGCGAACCTGGGGCAGCAGCTACACTGCATATTTGATCTGCGAAGGAGTGTTCATGGCGATTCAGAAGACCGAGAAGATCTGGCACAACGGCAAAATGATTCCGTGGGACGACGCCAAGATCCATGTGATGTCGCACGTGATTCACTACGGCTCGTCGGTGTTTGAGGGTGTACGTTGCTACTCACTGCCTAGCGGCCCGGCCATTTTCCGCGCGCAGGAACACGCGCAGCGGCTGCTCGATTCTGCCAAGGTCTATCGCATCGACGTGGATTACACGCGCGAAGAGATCGTCGCTGCCATGTGCGACGTGGTCGCGCACAACGGCGTGTGGCCCTGCTATCTGCGGCCGATCGTGCTGCGCGGATACGGCGAGGCAGGCGTGAATCCATTTAACTCGCCGACCGAGGTCTACGTGGTCAATTATCCGTGGGGAAAGTATCTGACCTCGGACGCCGAGGGTTGCGACGTGTGCGTTTCGTCTTGGACGCGGCTTGCACCCAATACCCTGCCGGCAATGGCGAAGGCGGGCGCGAATTACATGAACTCGCAGCTCATCAAGATGGAGGCTATCGTCAACGGCTACGCCGAGGGCATCGCGCTCGACTCGAATGGCTATGTCAGCGAAGGCTCGGGCGAGAACGTGTTCATCGTGCGCAATGGCGTGCTGCAGACGGCGCCACTGGGCAACTCAGTATTGCCAGGAATCACGCGCGATTCGGTACTGCAGATTGCGGGGGATCTGAACATTCCCATCAACGAGCAGGTGATTCCGCGCGAGTTGCTGTATCTGGCGGACGAGGCGTTCTTCACCGGCACCGCGGCGGAAGTCACGCCGATCCGTTCGGTCGACAAGATTAGTGTCGGTAAGGGCGTGACTGGGCCGGTCACGCGAGCGATTCGCGAGGAGTTCTACGCCATCGTGAACGGGCAAAAGCCGGATCGGCATGGATGGTTCACGGCCGTGAAGGTCAGGGCGAAGCAGCCGGTTACCGTGTAAAATACCGCCAAATTCTATAGACTGTGGGGCGCTTGGAGGCGCCCCTTCAGTTTTTGGGTGGCAAATAACATAACCCTCACATAAGGAGTTAGCAGCATGGCTACTGCAGAACAAGGACTGACCACGGATTTTGTGATGACTTACCGCGAGATGATGCTCCAGAGCCTGGCCAATGAAGTGCAAATTACCAAGAAAGTTCTGGGGGCCGTCCCGGGCGAGAAGCAGGATTATCGGCCGGACCCGCATGCGCGCAGTGCCTGGGAACTGGCTTGGCACCTGGCAAACACCGATGTGCAATTCCTGGACGGGATCGCAGATGGAGAGTTCAAGATGGAGAATCCCTCTGAGGAAGACAAGCCAAAAAACATTGCCCACCTGGTGAAGTGGTATGACCAGAACATGGCACGCGCTGCTGAGCGGGTTCGGGCGATGACCCCGGAGCAACTCACGCGGCCGATTGAATTCTTCGGAGTGTTTAATTATCCGGCAGCGATTTATCTGTCGTTTCTCAACAACCACTCGATCCATCATCGGGGGGAGCTGGCGACATACCTGCGACCGATGGGCTCGAAGTGCCCGTCGATTTATGGTGGCAGTTACGACGAGCCGTTCCAACCCGCCGGAAGCCAGGCAGCATAAACGTCGGCGCTCGCAATCAAGCCGCCCTGCGGGGCGGCTTTCTTTGTGTTGGAAGCCAGTCCTTGGTCGTTCGTCGTTGGTCGTTGGCGAATACGCCTTGCCGGGCGTATTCGGAAAACGCAAGGTCCTTCGACTCGTTCGGCTGGGTCTTTGTTTGCTCAGGATGACACGGCGAAAAAACCAAGCAGTTCGATCTGCGAATGTCCGGGGCCACATCCCATAAATTCTAGACCCCTAACAGCTAGAAGCTAACCGCCAATAGCCAGCAGCTGCCTCTCATTACTTAGGTCATCTTGGGGAAGGTGACGATTCGCGTGATCATAGTGGAGTAGCCGGTCAGCCCGGCAGTTCGGGGTGTGTTTCCTGACCACCGAACACGGCCCACTGACCACTGCCCTGGGTGTCGAATGAATATTGATGATCTCCTGCGAATTGCAATGGAGCGGCGTGCCTCCGACTTGCACTTGAAGGTCGGGAACTATCCGCACCTGCGCATCGACGGCGAACTTTCGCCGCTAACCGACCAGCCCCGCGTCACGGCCGAGGATATGCTGACGATGGCCTTCAGCATGATGTCGGCACGCCAGAAACAGAAATTCAAAGAGACCACGGAAATCGATATGGCGTACGGCGTGGCCGGACTGGGCCGCTTCCGTGTGAACGTCTTCCAACAGCGAGGCAACGTAGGACTGGTGCTCCGCGTCATTCCCACCAAGATTCGCGCTTTGGACGAACTCTATCTGCCGAAGGTAGTCGAACAGGTCTGCGACATGCCCCGCGGGCTGGTGCTCGTGACGGGCGTGACCGGTTCCGGTAAGTCCACCACTCTGGCCGCGATGGTCGATCGGGTGAACGCCACCCGCGCGGAACATATCATCACCATTGAAGACCCGATCGAATTTCTGCATCGCGACAAGAAAGGCTACGTCAACCAGCGCGAGATTGAAGTCGACACGCCTTCGTTCTCGGCGGCGCTGCGTGCTTCTCTCCGTCAGGATCCGGACGTGATCCTGGTGGGCGAAATGCGCGACCTGGAAACGATCGGCACTGCGATCCACGCAGCCGAAACTGGCCACATGGTGTTCTCGACGTTGCACACGTTGGATGCGGTGGAAACCATCAACCGAATTATCGCAGTCTTCCCGCCGCCCGAGCAGAAACAGGTACGGTTGCAGCTGGCGGCGATTCTGCGCGCCATCATCAGCCAGCGCCTGGTGCGGAGGGCCGACGCCGAGGGGCGCGTGCCTGCTGTCGAAGTCATGATCAACACCGCGTTCATCCGGGAATGTATCCTTGTGCCTGAAAAGACGCGGTCGATCCGTGATGCAATCGCGGCCGGAACTTCGCAGTACGGCATGCAGACGTTCGATCAATCTTTATGGGACCTTTTCCAAGCGGGATTGATCGGCTATGAAACAGCTCTCGAAAACGCCTCGAATGCCGACGACTTCAAGCTGCGCATGCAGGGGATTGCGTCAACGGCCGATATTTCGCGGCAGGCGATGCAGTCGGCCGGATTCGGCGGACGGTAGTTTCAAGTTTCCTCAGGAGTTGTCCTTCGGGCGTGCCGCCAGGCGCGCCCATTTTTTTGCACTCAGCAGTCAGCATTCAGTAGCTCAGCATTCAGCATTTAGCACTGGCATTTGCCATTTGGCACTTACCATTCGGCCCGCCAAGGGAAATCATGGATAACCCTGCAACGAAAGTGTCCCTCCAACGAATTTGTCATCCTGAGCGCCAGCGAAGGACCTGCTTTTCTTTCCGACCGAACTTTCGCGTGGATTTGTTTCCTGCTGGCGAGTACGAGCGGGGCTGATCCAACTCTAAGCGCTAAATATTGAATGCTGACTGCTGAGCGCTGACTGCTGTCTTTCCCCCTTCGAGTGCGTTAATGTGAACTTGTCATGTCGTTCTCCCGTGCCAGGAAGAAGGTCTACACCGAGGACGAACTCTATGAGTACGCAGTCGGCGCACTAGCGCGGCGGATGCGCACGGTGGCGGAACTGAAGCGGTTACTGCGGCAGAAAGTAGAGGCGGAGACCGAGTTCGGACAGACGCTTGTGGAGTTGATCATCCGCCGTTTAAAAGATCAGGGGTATCTGAATGACGCGAAGTATGCGGCATCGTATTCGTCCTTCCGCCGCGACAACGAGAAGTTTGGGAGCCTAAGGGTGAGCACTGATCTCAAGGCAAAGGGCGTGCATGGTGCCGTAATCGATGAGGCGGTCTCCTCGGCCTTCGACGATGTAAACGAGGAGAAGCAGGCGCGCGCGTATCTTTCCCGCAAGCGATTGGTGAAACCGAAGGATCCGAAGCAGGCGGCACGGATCTTCCGGCAGCTGCTGAGGGCCGGGTTCCGGTCGAAGACGATTTTCACAATCTTGAAGAAGTGGGACGTGAACGAGGAGACTCTTACGGCGCTGGAAGAGAGTAAAGAAAGTACGGAGTAGCGAGTACCGAGTACCGTGCGCGATATGCTCTGGGGCATCCCGGCGAAAGGCTTTAAACCACCAACGACACTAAGGGACACAGAGGAACTCCTGCGGTCGCTTGTTTTGTCGTAGCGTCAGCCGCAAAGGAACACAGCCAGAACCACACTGCGAGAATATGAGTCGCTCATTCTTGTTTTCCTTCGTGTTCCTTCGTGTCCTTTGTGGTCAATGCCTTTCCTCCGTGAGCCTTTGTGTCCTCTGTGGTTTAGAATCAGAATTTACGGTCTACGCGATTGTTAATCGTTCCGCGAGGCTTCCTACGACCACATGCTGACTGGCTCACAAGTTCGCCGCTTATTCCTGGACTTTTTCGTTCAAAAGGGACACCGTGAGGTGCACTCGTCATCTCTCGTCCCGCAGAACGATCCGACATTGCTGTTCACGAATGCTGGTATGAACCAGTTCAAGGACGTGTTTCTTGGGCTGGAGAAGCGCGATTACACGCGGGCGACGACGTCACAGAAGTGTGTGCGCGCGGGCGGCAAGCACAACGATCTGGAGAATGTGGGATTCACGAATCGGCATCACACATTTTTCGAGATGTTGGGTAACTTCAGTTTTGGCGACTACTTCAAGAAGGACGCGATCGCCTATGCGTGGGAACTGGTGACCTCGCCCAAGTGGTTTGGGATTCCGAGGGAGAAGCTTTACGTCACCATCTTCAAGGGCGAAGGCGGCGTGCCACGCGATGCAGAGGCCTACGACTTGTGGGCGGCGCAGGGTGTAGCGAAAGAGCGTGTCTACGAGTTTGGCGCCAAAGACAATTTCTGGCAGATGGGCGATACCGGTCCGTGCGGTCCCTGCAGCGAGATTCACTACGACATGGGTGCGATTGCGAGCGACCAGGGACATTCGAACTGTCAGTTCGGTTGCGATTGCGGAAGGTACGTGGAGATTTGGAACCTCGTGTTCATGCAGTTCGACCGCGATGCCAGTGGCAAGCTGACGTCGCTACCCAAGCCGTCGATCGATACCGGTGCGGGGTTGGAACGCGTCACTGCCGTGCTGCAGGGTGTGATTTCGAACTACGAGACGGATTTGTTCACACCGCTGATTCGGCGAGCCGCGGAACTAACGGGATCCGCCCTGAACAAGGAACTAGAGAAAGAGGCAGGTGCAAAATCGGCAGCCTCGCTACGGGTGATTGCGGATCACTCGCGGGCGGCAACGTTCCTGATCTCCGATGGCGTGATCCCCTCGAACGAAGGCCGTGGTTATGTACTGCGCAAAATTATCCGCCGCGCGATCACTCATGGCCGACTGCTCGGGCAGACGAAGCCGTTCTTACATCAGATGGTGTTTGCGGTGCGGGATCTGATGCAGGACGCGTATCCGGAGTTGAATGAAAGGGCAGAGCGGGTGTCGAAAGCGGTGCTCGCGGAAGAGACGCGGTTTGCGCACACCATGGAAGTAGGGTTGAAAAAACTGGAAGACGACCTGCAACCCCTAATCGAGGAAAATCGTAAGAAAGCTGGCGCTCGCCCCGTCTATTCAGGAGAAAAAGCATTCAAGCTCTACGACACCTTCGGCATGCCGCTCGATTTCATGCAGGATGCTGCGCGAGATCAAGGAATCGAGTTCGATCAGCCGGGCTTCAATGCTGCGATGGAGGAGCAGCGGCAAAGAGCCCGCGCTTCTTGGAAAGGCGCCGCCAAGCAGACTGCCAATCCCGAATATCAGAAGCTACCGGCGTCGGATTTCGAGGGCTACCATCGGACACGTTCCGACGGCGCCGAGGTGCTTGCCCTTTTAAAAGACGGTCACGGCGTGCAGGAACTGAGGCCCGGTGAGGAGGGCGAGGTCATTCTCAATCACACGCCTTTCTATGCTGAGTCCGGCGGACAGGTGGGAGACCGGGGATGGCTCTATTCGGGCGATCACAACACTGTCGTCGCGGAAGTTGTCGGCTGTTACTACCCCATACAGGGTGTGCGCGCGCATAAAGTCGTGGTCCGGAACCCAGCCTCCGCAAAAAGCGCGGTAGGCTGGGGTACCCAGGCTCCTTCTCCAGAAGCTTCGAGGAGCAGTTTCGGGATTCGAGTCGGCGATCGGGTCGATGCTGTCGTCCATACTGACTTTCGCGAAGCAACGATGCGCAATCATACAGCCACGCATCTTCTGCACGCCGGACTGCGCGAGGTGCTGGGCAAGCACGTAAAGCAGGCGGGATCGCTGGTTGCGCCGAATCACCTGCGCTTCGACTTTTCGCACTTCACCGCTGTGGAAGACGAGGAATTACAAGACATCGAAGACCTCGTCAACAAGGAAGTGCTGCGCAATCGCAAAATTGAAGTCCTCGAGAACGTACCCATCGATGTAGCCATCAACGAGTATCACGCGATGGCGCTGTTCGGCGAAAAGTATGGCGACAAGGTGCGCGTGATCCGGATTGGCGACTTCTCGACTGAGTTGTGCGGCGGCACACACACCGCGGCGACGGGCGAGATCGGGCTGATCAAGGTTCTGAAGGAAGGAAGTGTGTCATCTGGGGTTCGACGCCTAGAAGCGGTCACGGGCGAAGGGTCGTTGCAGCATTTTCGGAAGGATCATCAACTGGAGAACTTTGTTGCGAGTTTCGTCAGTCCCACCCTTGCCCAGCCCATCCTTGCGCAAAAAACGCGCAAGGATGGGGCACCCACGGCCTCGGATGGGACACTGGCGGAAGTCACCATCTCACTGTCTGATGCGCTGAAATTAGATCTTGAGAAGAGAGAAGAACAACTCAAGCGCCTGCAGCGCGAGATCGATCAACTACGGATGAAATCGGCATCCTGGTCGGTGGCCTCGGTCGACGACAAGATCAAGGACGTGAAGGGCGTGAAGGTGCTGGCGCATCGTGTCGACAATCTCGAGCGACCGCAGATGCGCACCTTGATCGATCAATTGCGCGACAAGATGGGCTCGGGGGTCGTCGTGCTGGGATCTGCGAACGATGGCAAGGTTGCGCTGATTGCCGGAGTCACGAAGGATCTTACGAACCGGATTCAGGCTGGGAAGGTCATCGGGCAGGTTGCACAGAAAGTCGGGGGCAAAGGCGGCGGCCGTCCCGACATAGCCGAGGCGGGTGGCGATAAGCCCGAGGCGCTGGATGCGGCGCTGGGTGAGGTCTACAAGGTTGTGGAAGCAATGCTCTAGGAGCAGTTGCCCATTGCCCGTGGGCAGGATGCCACTTCGGCGGATGTAGCGCCTGCGGCGCCGACGGGTGGGACGCCCGTCGCTCCATTACGACCGGAGTTCTCATGGATGAGCGCGTTTCATTCATAACGCACCGTGGCAACGAGATCCTGCTGATCGACTTGAGCGGGTGCTCGGTAAAAGAAATCCTGTTGTTGCTCGAAGAGGTGCAGCGCACAGTGGCTCAGCATCCACGAAACTCTTTACTGACCTTGGGTGATTTCACGGGCGCCCATATCGACCGCGCGGCCGCCACGCGCCTGAAGGAAGTGATGGTGCTCGACCGACCGTTCGTAAAGCGCTCCGCCATTGTGGGCGTGGAAAGCCTGCCGAAGGTGTACTACGACAATATCAAGAGCTTTACGCAACGCAGCTTTCCGACGTTCAAGACCCGTGAGGAGGCGATGGATTGGCTGGTGAAAGAATAGCTACTGGCTGCTGGCCACTAGCGGCTAGCTCACTATTTCTCCGCGGCAACGGTCAAAGGCATCTTTGCGGACTCACACGGACCGCTCGACATTTGGAATTGAAGCCGATAAGTGCCGGGTTTTGTGATCGCGAAAAGCTTGAAGGCCGGACTCCTATTAACAACTTCGTAGTCCCAAATCAAATCTCGCTGTGGGCAAGCCGTACGAGAGTGGAATCGGCCTTCTCCCCTTGTTTGTTGACGAGTCCAACCTTGTTAAACGGGTCAAGGACCGCGGGATCAACCGCGGCCAAAATTCTGTTTGAGGTCCTTCCGATGTCCGAAGCTGCTGCCGGCGAGTCGGACTCAAGGTAGAGCGCTGACCACAAGGGTATTTCAAACGGCGTATCGTAAAGGCTCTCAACGGTGACATACACCGTGGGCGGGCCGCTTGGGGGTCCACTGGTTACGCTCCAGACGGATTGAACAAGAAACCAGTGACGCAGCTTTTCTGTTCGTTTCAGCTTGCTTCTGTCCCAAAGCAGACGCCTTAGCCAAGAATGACCAGAGCAGCTATCGCGATCAAGATAGTTTTCAACTTCTCCACCTCAATGTCACCGGTCCTTCCATCGGATGCTTCATCTCCCCAGCCGTTCCTCGCGACTCGAGATACGCCTGCTTTAATTGGAAGTACCACTTCGCCGGACGATCCGCGTCGTCGATCAACATCAAATGCGGATTGTGCTTCAGGCCTTCGGACTGCAGCTCCATGGTCCTCCGGTCCTGCTCGACGAATTTCGCGAAGACGAACTTCAGCAACTCGGGAGCCAGCGGCACCCAGCGGAAGAGGTTCCAGGCGGCGACCACATCGATGCGGCATTGGTTTCGCGTTATCGGCGTGACCGTCGTCAGACTCGAGAACCAGTACTTCCCAGCCCGGATCGTCTCCCAACGGCGATTGGGCAGTGTGAAATCGATCGTCGTGGTGATCGAATCGGCGTCGGCGTAGAGCTTCAGAAGTTGGTAGGGCGCGCTGTTGGAGCTGGGCGTATGGGCACTCATTCGGAAGCCCATGAGGATCGGCTCGAACACTTTTTGCTTTTCATGAATCGAGCGGCGGCTGCGCCACCACCACGCCTGATGGACAAATGGTCCGTGCGCCGGGTCCATCAATCCGATGATGCCGTGATCGACGCTGCAGGGCAGATCGGAGATCAGGTAGGCAAGCTTGTACTTGTCACCGAACTTTGGAACTTGCGGGGCCTCGGCCGTAGGATCGGCACGTTTGGTAAATCCGGCGCCTGTGGGTCCGGGCTCCGGGATGAAGACCCAAACAAAATCATCACGCTCCTGGCAGGCGTAGTTGCCGGCGTAGATGCGGTCCACCTTCAATTTTTGATCAGCCGTCAGCGACGGGATCAGTTGGCACTGGCCGCTATGCGCCTCGAAGCGCCAGCCGTGGTAGCTGCATTCCACTTGGTCGTTCTCGAATCGTCCGCAAGAAAGCGGCATACCCCGGTGGGGGCAGGCATCCTGCAGGGCAAACGGTAGGCCTCGCGCATCCCGACCCAGGACCAGGGGAATTTCCAGCAGCATGGCTTTCTCGAGGCGGTTTCGCCTTAGCCGATCGCTGGGCAGCGCCCGGTACCAGAAGCCGTGCAGCATCCGCGAGTCAGGAGTTTGGCGCTGTGGGGATTCCTCGAACATGGGGACGTGGCGAGAGTACTACAGGCAGAGATTCTGACGAAAGACAGCGGCCAGGAATCCACCAATCTTCTAACTACAATAGTCCAAAGCAGTTCTCCTTGCACTCTGCGGCTGTTCTTAGCGACCTCTGCGGTTGAGGGGTTTGGGAGCGCACGGGGAAATCGCAAAAGATCCTAGCATTTAATTCAGCCTCCATTTTCAGTAACTTACCTCGATTACCTTCGGTGGTTCAATTCCCTTCCGGAAGATTGCCCCCACCTGCTAACCACCCTATAATCAACCTACTCTGGTAGAGGGTTCTCCGTCAGGTTCCGGGTAGCAATGGGCGAGGATTTGGTGTCTTCGCCAGCGAGGATTGAATCCCGGATATGCGGAAACACCTGCAAATCGCTCTGATGGCGGGTTCCACAGTCGCGGCCTCTCTTTCCCTCACCATGCCACGGGCGCAAGCGGCATCGGGTCCAGAGGGTTCCACCACCCATCTGGTAGCCACCACCGACGAAAACGGGCGCACGATTTACGAAAACGAGTACATCACGATGCCTTCCGCGTCCAAGAAAAAAACGGCATCCGAAGCGCAAGTGCCGCAATCCAGCCGGCTTGCCTACTGGAGCTCGAAGGAGGGCCGATGGAAGCCCGTTCCCTCGGCGAAAGTCGGCAGGGCACGGTCGGCGGCGGCGGAAGTGAATCAGTACCTACATCAGGAAACGAACTCCGAAGCGGCGCAGTCGGACACCACCAGCTTTATTCGAAATAACCGGACATTTACCCAGCAGGACGTGGACGCTGCCATCGAGCAGGCAGCCGCACGGCACAACGTGGATCCGAACCTGGTGCGTTCGGTGATTAAGGTGGAGTCGAATTTTAATCCCAATGCCGTGTCCCGCAAGGGCGCGATGGGGCTCATGCAATTAATGCCCAGCACCGCCCGGTCCTTGCACGTAAAAAACCCCTTCGACCCGCAACAAAACGTCGATGCCGGGGTTCGGCATTTGAAGCAGTTACTGGAAAGCTACGGCGGCAACGTCAAGTTAAGTTTGGCAGCCTACAATGCAGGGACGGGCGCTGTGGCGCGCAGTGCCGGAATCCCGCGTTATTCCGAGACGCAGAATTACGTGAAGCGCATTACCAGCTTGTACTACGGCGGTTTTGACTCGAATACTCGCATCATCGGGAACGTTGTGCGCAACCCCGTTGTGGTTCAACGGGATGCGCGCGGCGTACTTTACATCAGCAACACTGACTAGCGGTTTTGGCATCTCTCAGGTGAGCGCTTTTCGGTAGTTGTTTCAAACACGCGGAAACGGCTGGAAACGTTGAAGACCCTACATCGAAGCCAGCGTGGGTTGCGTTTGGGTGCGGCTCTCCTCTTGTGGCTGCTTCCGTCGCTGCCAGGCTATGCGCGTGTCCGGCACGGAGACGCTTGGGCGCGCGATCAGTTTGCCCGGGCCGAGCGCATGCGCGAAGCGCTTACCGGACGTCCCTCCCAGGAGCGCAATCGTCGCGATTACCAGCGTGCTATCGAAGCCTATCGACACATTTACCTCGGGGCTCCCAGTTCTTCCAAGGCCGATCCCAGCGTAGTGGCTGTTGCGGAGTTGCAGGTCGAAATGGGGCGGCGTTTCGACGACGACAAGGTCCTACAGTCCGCAATCAAAACTTACCAGTTCCTGCGCCGCGAGTATCCCGGCAGCCGTTATCGTTTCGACGCCTTGTTCACGATCGCTGAGATCTACAAGGATGACCTTGACGATTCAGAGCAGGCTCGCAGCGCATTCCAGGAATTCCTGCGGCGCTATCCGCGCCATCACTTGGCCGACGACGCGCGTCACGCCATCGCCGAATTGAAGCAGGATTCGGCCGGTACGCAGAAACTCGATCCGCGGAAAGAAGCGGCCCAGCGCGAAGCGGAAAAATATCAGCGGGCTGCGGACGCCGCGCATTCGAAGACCGATGTCAAGCCACCCGCCAAGCCCGATGATGCAAAAGCCCAAGACGAAACGACCGAGACGAGCGAAAAGACGACCGAAGCTTCTGCTTCCGACGCAGATACCGGTTCGGACAAACTGCCCCGTGTGACCAGCATCCGACACTGGTCCACTCCCGACTACACCCGAGTGGCGATCGATCTCGAGCAGGACGTTAAGTTTGCCTCGAGCCGCATCGACAATCCGGACCGGATTTTCTTCGACCTCTACAACACGCAGCTTGCCTCGACGCTTGTTGGCAAAAGCTTCGATGTCGATGACGGATTCCTGAACAAGATTCGCGTCGCCCAGTTCAAACCTGGCAAAACGCGGGTGGTGCTCGAAGTCGACGACCTCTCGGATTACGACGCTTTTCTGCTGCCCAACCCTTCGCGCCTGATCATCGACATTCATGGCAAGGAGTCAGGCAAATCCGTCAGGAACAATCCGCTTAAGACGGGTGGCGAGCAATCCGTTGGACCGGCAGTTCGCAACGCATTAGTAGCAAAGGCCGAAGCGGACGATCTGCCCGCGGATGACGACGCTGCCGCTCCGCCGGAGCCAGTGCCGCAGATTAAGAACAGCAAGCCGACGGTTAAGACGGTGACAGTCGGCAATCGGGCGGTGAAGAAGATTATCGAGGCCGAGGCGGATCCGCCAGCGCCAGTACGTCCGCCTGCGCCGCGTTCCGTCGAAGATCTGAGGCCTGAAGTGGCACCGGACAAGCCCCTTGCGGAGGGAGCGAGGGAGGACAGTGCCGATGAGGTGGCTCCGCCAAAGAAGTCCACTCTCACTCGCGCAAAAACCAAGCGCAAAGCAACAAGCGTTCCCCCCGAGATTGATGCACGCGAAGCACGTCCAACAGCCGCGGGAGACCGCTCGCTCATTCGAGCCTTGGGGCTGAAAATCGGCAAGATCGTGATCGATCCCGGTCATGGCGGGCACGACACTGGCACTATCGGCCCTGGCGGTTTACTGGAAAAGGATCTGGTCGTGGATGTGGGGCGCCGTCTCGGCAAGTTGCTCGACACTCGCATGGGCGCAGAGGTTGTCTATACACGCAAGGACGATAGCTTCATCCCGCTGGAAACGCGCACAGCCATCGCCAACCAGGAAAAAGCGGACTTATTCGTGTCGATCCACGCGAACTCCAGCCGCGATTCGAACGCGCGGGGGGTAGAGACCTACTACCTGAATTTCACGTCCTCCCCGGATGCACTGGAAGTGGCGGCACGCGAGAATGCAGTTTCGGAAAAGTCGATTTATGAACTCGGCGATCTCGTGAAGAAGATCGCCCTGAAAGAAAAGATCGAAGAGTCTCACGAGTTCGCGAGCGACGTGCAGCAGGCCTTGCACAGCGGGTTGGCCGTGAAAAACTCCGGAATCCGGGACCGGGGCGTGAAGAAAGCTCCGTTCATCGTGCTGATTGGCGCAAACATGCCATCCATCCTCGCGGAGATCTCCTTTGTCAGCAATCCTACTGACGAACGCAAGCTTCAGACGGCCGAATACCGCCAACGGATTGCCGAATCCCTATACCGCGGCATCGCCAAGTATGCCAGCGGCCTCAGCGGCGTGAAGGTTGCCAGCCGCGTCGCCAAGAACGAAGGGCAGTAGTTCGACGACTGGCGCAGTGAGCGAAGAGATTCCAACGCAGCCTTTCCGGTTACCTGTAGCGCCGGCGTCCTCGCCGGCTGCCCCGAGGGCAACCTGCCCTCGGATTACTTGCCCACTCACCTGGAAACTTTCTGGTCGGCCTTGTAGTCTAATAATCGGAGACGCTCCGTTTCCCGACGCCTTTTTATGATCCTCCGTAGAACTCTCGCCCTCGGTTTTTCACTCCTTCTGGCCGCCTCGACGTTTGCGGCGGAGCCACCGGTGCCGAAGGCCGCATCGCTTCCAATCCTTCCGAACACGTTTGGTGGATGGCAGATTAAGAACTCGGTCGCGACGAGCACGGATCCGGCCGCAGCTGATCCGACCATTCCGACGATCTTGAAGGAGTACGGCTTCACCGACGTCGCTTCGGGCACCTACACCCGAGAAGACGGTCCCAAACTGACACTAAGAGCCGCACGTTTTGCCGATGCCAGTGGCGCTTACGGTGCCTTCACGTTCTACAAAACGCCCGAAATGTTGAACGAGAAAATCGGCGACCAGGCCTCCTCGCTCAACAATCGCGTGCTGTTTTATCGTGGCAACGTGCTGGTCGATGCGCTCTTCGACAAACTGACCGTCATGTCAGCTGCAGAGCTTCGAGAACTGTCTGACAATATCCCTTTGCCTCAGGGCGGCGCCCGCAACCTGCCGTCGCTTCCCACCTACTTGCCTAAGCAGGCGTACGTCAAGAACACCGCGAAATACATCCTCGGTCCGTTGGCGCTCGATAAGATTGGATCTCCGGTCTCTGCCGAACTCGTGGATTTCGGCGCGGGTGCCGAAGTGATTCAGGGGACGTATGACAGTTCCGGCGGACGAGCAACATTGGTTCTGATTTCCTATCCCACGCCGCAGATCGCAGCCGATCACCTGCGTCGCATCGATGCAGCGCATGCACCAAACGCGCAGACTGCGCCGGGAACTCCGCCCGTCGTCGATGTCGGTACGTTCTCCGACAAACGCAGCGGTCCGCTGGTGGCGATCGCCGCCGGGCCGTTTTCGCAGAGCGAAGCAAAATCGTTGCTGGCCTCCGTTCACTACGATGCCGACGTGACGTGGAACGAAAACACGTACTTCGACAAGAAGAACAATCTGGCAAACTTGCTATGGAACATCATCATTCTGTGCGGTGTTCTGATGGCAATTACGATCATCGCCGGTTTTGCTTTCGGAGGCGTGCGCGTACTTTTTCAGCGTTTGCTCCCGCACCGGGCCGCGAAAGACGAAACGGATTTCATCTCGTTGCATCTGGATGAAGCGCTCGACCGTTCCCATGCCGTGCACGTATCGCCCGGTCCCGCCAAGTCCTGACGGATCCATAAAACTGCCACAGACATACGGTAAGTACCTCAATTGAGGCGCTTTAAAACGTCGGCCGGCCCGGTTTGTCTCAAAATGCTACAAAATCGACGTCTGTTGCCTTACTTTGTAAACGAATGAAAACAAAGGCATTTATTATGGAGAAATCCCTTGACACCCCGAGTTTTCGACTCATAAGATTTCGCCAGAAAGTTTTGGCGGACTTTGCCTTCCGTTAGAACTATTCTCCCTTGAAAGGAAAAGGCCTCCCAGTTGCCGGGTGGCCTTTTCGTTTACTGTAGTTATCAGTCTCGTGGTCGGTGGTTAGTACAACACTCAATCGCTGCCGCTCAAAATCAGCCACGAATCGTTTTGTCAATCACGGCATGACGATCAACGGCCGCATCATGTCGTGTTCTTCGTGCTCCAGGATGTGGCAGTGCCACACGTACTCATAACCTCCGGTACGTGGGCTCACCGGCACAGGATATGGAACGCTCGGCACGTCGAAGCGCATGATGACGGTCGTGCACTCACCAGGATTCATGCGTACGGTCTCCTTCCATCCCAGTTCGTTCGCATCGGGCAAGCGAGCCGGCCCGGTGAACTCGGGCGTTCCCGTTGTATCCCGCGACATTAAACGGTTGCATGGACAGCACCCTGCACATTCACAAGGCGGAAGTGCATCGGATGCGTGTCGCCAGTGGTGAGCGATCGGAGATATGGAGAGTTTTCCTAGCTCTTGCAAATCGACGAATGGGTACCCTCGAGTGCTGACTTGAACCCGCGGATTCCCTCGCCCGGGCTCTTACCGAGACCCGCCAATTTGGTGGGACCAAAGATGAGCATCGCCACCGCAAACACGATGAGGAGTTCCGGAATACCAATTTTTCCAGCGAACATTGCGACCTCCTTGAAAGAAGGCCCCGTCCGAATATCCGAGCGGGGCGCGATCTTGTTTTTATGTAACAATCAATGGTCTCATCATGTCGTGTTCTTCGTGTTCCAGGATGTGACAGTGCCAGACGTACTCTTTGCCACCCGTCCTCGGACTCACGGCATTCCGCATCGCGGCTGTGGGCAATTGCGGAAGGTCGAACTTCATGATGACTGTCGTGACTTCTCCCGGGTTCATACGAACCGTTTCCTTCCATCCAATCTCGTTGGGATCGGGTGGAGTGGGCGCATCGGTAAAAGACAAGTTGCTGGGGTCTCCGCTGAACTTCTGCCGCTGGATCAACTGCACGTTGACCAGGTGGAAGTGAATGGGATGAACGTCCGCGGTGAGATTCATGATCTGCCAGACCTCGGTAGAACCGGCCGCGGGAGTTTCCGTGGAGGCGTCCAGGTAGGGTCGTCCCCAGGTCGGCAGCCCCTGGTTGTTGACACCATTCTGGACGGAGGTCCCCAAGGTCTGGATGAGCCGACCAAATTCGTCGAAGTCCTCATTCAGAGTCAGCATGCGATGCACAACGCCGGCAAATGGAAACGCAGGCTCCCAAGGAACGCCGCTGTTGTACAGCAAGGCGGGTTGATTGCCACTGGCGAAACTGCCTTGTAGCTGGGCGTTCACGCTGTCAAGCCAGTTTGTCGTTGGAAGAGTGTCACCAGCCCCTGCAGTCACCGTGATCTTCATCAGCGTCCGGGTGTTTGGTCCAAAACCGGCCGAGGTTGTTGGCGCTCCGCCGATGGCGGTCTGGTCTGGGTCACCGGTGAAGTAGTCGTTGCGCGAATCGCCACACGGGAATGGCGCGGGCGCGTCCGCGTAGAGAATGAAGCTGGAGTTGGCTGGTACGCCATTAAAGTCAATGACCACATCAGCACGCTCTGCCGGCGCCAGTAACAAATTGAACGGACCATTGGGATTGGCGCAGGTCGGATCGTTCGCATCCGGCGGACAGGGAATGCCGTTAGTATGCACAGCCAGGGCGGGCAGGAATCCGCCCTCGGTGCCGAGCTGGTACATCGTCGGCCCGGGCACGTTCAAGTTTGCCTCTCCGGGTTGCGAGGAGTCTTCCTGATAGAGGTTGAGGTGATAGAAACGCGCCTGCGAGCCGTTCAGCATGCGGAAGCGGACGCGCTGGGGAGGCACGCTTACTTTGGGATACACGCCTCCGTTGACGAGGATGGTATCCATGAAGCCCTCGGGCACGATGGAGGCCGGCGGCAGAGGCATCGTCCCTTGCGCCGGAGGTTGACCGTCTACCGAACCCAAATCGAATCTGCCCTTCGGATTCGGGGTGCCGTCTGGAAAGGTGTTGGGTTCATACTCGTGCGGATAGAACAGGTCGCCCGGCCGTCCCCAACGCCAGGTCGGGTCCTGCGACAGGATGTTCGTAGACACGAAGCCCTTGTCCTGGATCACAAGCGGGATGCCCACCAGGTCCGGCAACAATCCCGAATTCACCAGACCTACTTCAAAGTCATCAATGAGGATATAAGCCGAGGCGATGCCAGCATAGGCATTCAACCGTGTTATCCCGATCGCGTGATCGTGGTACCACACAAGACGGGCACTCTGGTCGTTCGGATAGTAATAACTCCCAGTGCCGGGGAGAGTTGGGAAGCCGGGTACGTTCATGAAACTGCTGCCCTGCCTCCCGAGGGGTGTGAACCACTGGAATGGTGTGCCATCACTGAACCAGGGCGTTAGGCCGCCATGCAGGTGGGTTGCGATACGGTTTGTCGGCAGGTCTCCCACCGTCAATCCATTCGGACCCGCCATGATGGTTGGATCAACGGGTAGAATGTGGCGATTGGGCAAAAGGTTCGCTACTGTCAAAAGCACGGGCGTACCCCGTTTGGCCACGATCGCTCCCCCCAGATACTTGCGATCAAAGGTAAATAAGTCCGTGTACCCGAAGAAGTTGGTTCTCCCCGGCAAGTCAGGATGCATGCGCTGGCTGAACTGGGTCACCGCAACGCTGTAGAGATCGGTCGCTCTTCCCGCGAACTTGATGGTGTGCTTGGTCGCCAGCGGAATGTACTGCCCAATCTCATTCTTCGCGGATGGTCCAAGACCCGGCAGCGAAACTGCGAACTTGCGGAGATTGGTAGGACTCTGAGCAAATGCCCAGGCTCGTCCCTTTCCGAGAGTCTGACAAAGGGCAGCTCCAGCCGCGGCGAACGCGGCCTTCTTCAAGAAATCTCGTCGATTGGTAGCCATGAAGCCTCCGAATTACGCGTTCACGTTGAACGCATAGGCCTCTCCCATCGCCGCGCATGCGCGAGGACCGTGTCGGTTGAGGCAGTCAGATCAGTGCAGCCAGGAGGGCGAAACGAACTGGCGCTCCGCGCTGCTTAGTTTTTCGCTGGCACGGATCAAGCAGAACTTCTCTTGCCAGAGACCGCTTGTGCCGTGCGTTCCTACTTGGCAGGAATAAAAGCGAGCTGCTCCCTGCGTTTGTTATCGCAAAAGACCGGGGGTATCTCTCACTGGGCCCTGGGAACCTGCGTGGCTGCATCAAATGGGCCTTGGGGGGAATGCTGCAACGCTGACCACCTTGTACAAATGTTTGACCTGAGCCGCAGTGATTCTGGCTACGTGGACCCGTGATATTCGTCACAAGGCCCTGGGGTTCCAAGTGAAGGGATACTCGCTTCGCTTCCATGAGCCGTGTTGCCACGGTTGAACCTATTCGGACAACCATATCTGTGTTCGCGGTGGCGTCTGAATGCAAAGCTCATTTGGAAAATCCGCGGCATAATCCCGGCTGACATGTGCGTCACTTTGAACCGGCATCCTGAGCCAGGAGTGATCGCTTAGCTTATCGGGATTAAGGCCGTCGGACGGAGGCAAGTCATCGACCCACTGCGGAAACGCTACAGACGAAGCAGCGCGCCACCTTCAGTAGAACGATCGAGCACTCCCGCACGCAGAGGACGACCAGAATGGGCTCTAGTCGGCGTGTGCGGCTCTGGATCACGTGTTTTGCGCGCAACCCAGTCCCAAGCCGTGGCGACATTTACGCATGACAAAAATTTGGACGCAGTGGTCCATATCACAGTTGGCTGTGATACACGAACACGAAGGACAATTCCCGAAAGCCCGAATCGCCAGCGCAGAGGTCAAGCAAGAAACTGGACACTGCGGGAAGAAAATTTCGAATCGGAACCTGGAGTAATAAACAGTCAGGGCTTCGGAGCGCGGTGGGGACAGCTCGAAGCGTTGATGCACTCTTCTGGCAACATCAGGCGCTCGACAGGCTTTCCGTTCACAATATGTGATTCAATGATCTCTTCCACGTCATCCGCCGTCACCCGTCCGTACCACACAGCATCGGGATACACCACCACAGTGGGGCCATGTTCGCATTGGTCTAGGCACCCCGACATATTGGCCCGCACCCGCTTCTTGAAACCTCGCAGAGCCAACTTCTGTTTGAAGAGGAACTGCAATTGCGCCTGCCCGGCCGGATCGCAACAACCACGCGGATGTCCCGGCTCCCGCTGATTGCAGCAGATAAACAGATGCTTCTCAAACTTGGGCATGAAAACAATTTACAGGATTCGAAGCGAGTTAGACTTTTGCTGATTACAGCTGAAAGGCTTAAACCACAAAGGGCACAAAGGGAGCACGAAGGAAAATCAAATCCTGCACTAAACTTTCTGTAGCTTGAGGTTTGAAATGTCGGCGACGTCGCTTAGTCTTTCAGCGGCACCATGGGCTGATCATTCTGACAGAACGTCGCGACGCGCTTGATTCCGCCCTGGGCTTCCGTCACGTACATCACCGGGCCGTAGCAGTACACCGCGTGTCCAGTCGCCGCGAAGTACCACTTCCCTTTGCGCGGGTGCCGTGTGGCAGTCTCCACCGGCTTGTGGTTCGCCGGCGACGCAAACTTCGGGACGGGCAGCGACAATAGTAAGGCCAGGGTCAGAGCCTTCATTGCTTTCTCACAGTGCTCCGGGAGAGGGGAGCGGAATCTAAATCGACTTCAAACTTCTGCGTACGTCTGCAATATCAGAAGCGGGCATGGGGGGTCTCTCGGGTTCGGGTCGTTGAACCTTTCCGCTTTTGTTTGCGACGTGGGTCTTTTCTGCCTGGGTCGACGGAGCTTGAACCTCGGGATCGGGGTGTGCCTGAGCCTGCTCAGCTTGCGCCTGGGTTTGTGCAGCCCTCTCGGCCTGTTTTACTTGCCCCTTCAGCTTGGACAACTCAGTGCTATCTCCGAGCAACTGCTGAATGAGCGAGCGTTGGGCTTGAATGGTGGTGCCCTGTTCTACGATCAGAAGGGTCATCAGACCGTAGGAAACAAGGAAGAGCACGACCAGTACCGGAAGCATGGAATGCTTCCGTTTGGGCTGAACATTCGGCGTTGCGAACAGTGTCGTCAAGTGCGGCCCCCGAATCCTTGCGGCAACTGCACCTGTGGAATTGCAGCTACAACACCAATGACTAGACGTTGCGCAAGTTATTGTAGATGATAGCTTTGGCCAGCGCATCCGGGTGGCGAAATGCCCCTGACAACTGCAACTCCTTTCACATAAAGGTAACCAGCCTTGTTACCCAGCGACTGGATCCGGTTGAGAGCCCGCGTCGCCTGCCTGCCCAAGGGGCTAATCATCGCAGTTCTTTTGTTCTCCTTTGGGTATGTGGCTTTGCAGACGGTTCTTGCGAGCGAGCGCCGCCTTCTCGCCATCAAGGGTGAACTCGCCATCGCACGCGAGATACAGGCTTCGATTCTGCCGAGCGTCGTTCCCGAAACGAGTCGTCTTCGAGTGGCCGCGGCCTATCACCCCATGACGGCCGTCGCCGGCGATTTCTACGACTTCGTTCCCGTCGACAAGAACCGGGTTGGCTTCCTGATTGCGGATGTCTCGGGACACGGCGTGCCAGCTGCCCTGATCGCATCGATGATCAAGGTAGCCATGCAGTCCGTCGAGCCCTGCGCCCGCGATCCGTAGGCTGTTCTGCACGGATTCAATCGAGCACTGTCGAGGCAATTGCGCGGTCAACTGGTTTTCTGCCGCCTATCTGTGGCTAGATACCGAAGATGGCCAAGCGCTGTATTCTTCAGCCGGGCATCCTCGGCTTCTTTGCTGGCCTGACGGAAAACTGGAACACATCGAGAGTAATGGTCTGCTCTTTGGAGTAGGAATGGAGTCCGACCACTATCCAGTTTGCACGATGCCGATCCACCCAGGCGATCGTTTCTTGCTTTATACCGACGGCGTTATTGAATCCGAGAATGCCGCCGGCGATTCATTCGGCGACACACGGCTTGAGCAAGTTTTACGTTGCAACCAAAAGCGCTCGCCCCCTGAATTGTCGGAAAAGTTGTTGCTTGAGTTACGGCGCTGGCAGCCTGCTTCCGTCAGTCAGTCGGACGATATCACTCTCATTGTCATCGATGTGATCTGAGGGTGCGCATTTCCGCAAGATCAAGGATGAGCTCTACTTCCCTCCCAGCACCAGCTTGGCAATCGTGGCCAACTGCATGTTCGAAGTACCCTCGTAGATCTTGCCGATCTTCGAATCACGCCAATATTTCTCAACTGGATAGTCTTTTGTGAACCCGTAGCCGCCGTAGATTTCGATGGCCAGCGAACTCACACGCTCCGCCACCTGTGAGCAGAACAGCTTGGCCATGGCCGCCTCTTTCACGAAGTTCACGCCGGCGTCTTTCATGCGGGCGGCGTTGTAGACCAAGAGGCGGGCGGCTTCGATGTCGGTGGCCATCTGCGCAATCTGGAACTGGATTCCCTGGAAATCCGCCAGCGTCTTGCCGAACTGTTTGCGCTCCTGTGCATACTTCGCAGCGTACTCCCACGCCCCGCGGGCTACGCCCAGCATTTGCGCACCGATGCCGATACGGCCTTCGTTCAAGGTCTCGATTGCGATCTTGTATCCCTTTCCCACCTCACCGAGCACGTTGGCTTTCGGAACGCGGCAGTCTTCCAGAATCAACTCGCAGGTAGACGAGGCGCGGATGCCGAGTTTGTCTTCTTTCTTGCCGACAGTGAAGCCAGGGAACTCTTTTTCGATGATGAATGCGGTGATTCCCTTGTAGCCAGCTGAAGGATCTACTGTGGCAAACAGGATGAAGATGCCAGCTTCCTTACCATTTGTGATCCAGAGCTTGCGGCCGTTGAGGAGGTAGTCGCTTCCCTTGAGTTCGGCTTTGGTCTGGAGGGCGAAAGCATCGGAACCCGAGCCAGCTTCGCTCAGCGCATATGCGCCCACAGTGTCGGCTGTCATGCGCGGCAGATAGCGCTTGCGTTGATCTTCGGTGGCCCAGCGGAGGAACGCGTTGTTCACCAGCGTGTTCTGGACATCGACAACGACTCCGGCGGAGGCATCGGCGCGCGAAAGTTCTTCGACCGCCAGAATGGCCTCGAAGAATTTGCCGCCACCCCCTCCGTATTGCTCCGGCACCTCAATCCCCATCAGCCCAAGTTGAAAGAACTGATGAATCAGGTCCTTTTCAAAGACACCCTTCTCGTCCATTTCTTTCGCCAGCGGGCGAACGCGCTCTTCGGCGAACTGGCGAACGTTATCGCGGAAGAGGATTTCGTCGTCGCTCAGAGTGGTGAGGGGAGCAGCGTTTGCGGGAGGAGCAATCGTTTCCGGCATACAGATTCCTTCGAAGGAAAGTGACCAACCTGAAATTCTAGCATCGGAAGAATCGACCAAGTGGGACAGCCAAGCTTTTGTAGCGCCGCCGTCCGAGGGCGAGACGCCCTGGCGACAGCCGGCAAGATACCGGCGCTACATTGGAGCGGTCGACATGACTGAAGAGCTGACTAGCTACGCTTGCTGAATACCAGCTTCAATCCGTCCGTTTGGAGGATGCGTTGGATCTGGTTGCGGGCGTGGACGGCCCACGGACTGGTCGTATCGAGCTTGACGTAGGCACGCCAGTGCGGCAGTGCTTTGCGGGGCTGCTTCACTTTTTCGAATGCGAGCGCCAGATTGTAGTGCGCGTCGGCGTATGTGGGCGCGAGCTGCAACGCCGACTTGTAGGTCTGAATGGCTTCCTGCACGCGACCGGTTTCGTCGAGCACATTGCCAAGATCAAAGTAAGCGAGCGCGTAGCGCGGATCCGAACCAATGGCCGCGCGATAGTGTTTTTCGGCGAGACTGTATTCCTGGCGGTTGTAATAGAGCGTGCCCAGATTGATGTGCGCTGCTGCATGTTCCGGTTCACGCTCAAGGACCTTCAGGTACGTGGCAATGGCTTCGCTGTGCGTGCCTGGGTTCTCTTCCAGTGCGATCCCGCGGGAAAATAATTCGGCGGTGTCGCCATCGGGAATCTCTGGTTTAAGCGGAAGAACGGGGCTCCGAGAAATCACCTTCTGCTCAGGAGAAAAATCGAAAACAAACTGGCCTGCAATCGGCTCCAGCAACTTGCCTTCATGCCGGAACGTAATACGGTGACCACTGGAGAAAGCCCCCGCTTCCAGCAGCGGATTCTCCATCCCCGCCACCTGCTTCTGCATCGCTTCCAGGGACTGGCGAATCACCGCCGGGCGCACCTTCTTGGCGCACAGGTCACGGACTTTCTTGACTTGCAGGAGGTCAAAAAAGGAGTAATCCTCGGCGGCGGCTACCAGTCCGGCTTTTTCCCAACTTGCCAACTGACGCGCCGTGAGCCGCAGGATGCGAAGCAGGTCCGCTCGACTGTATCGGTACACGGTTGTTAGAGTTACTGGCCCCATTATCCGGAAGCCGACTCTGTGTTGGCAAGTGGAAACCCGCCCAGGAGGGAATCTCGCTGAATACTGCAACGGGAGTGGTGCAGCAAGAGGAACCGGTGATATCCGCTCCTTACGGGTTCGAATGAAAACCCGGCGCTTGCCGTAAAACCCTATGTTAAAGGATTGTTTCAGTTGTACGCAGCAACGGGGCCTCACGGCTACAATGTTGCCGTGAAACCTCATATCTCCGTCGTGGAAGACGACCCGGATATTTCACGGTTGGTGCGCCATCATTTGGAAGGCGCCGGGTTCGCAGTGAAACTTTACCCGACCGGCAATGCCATCCTGGCCGATTCCGAAAGGCAGCGGCCCACTCTTTTCATTCTCGACATCATGGTTCCGGGTAAGGACGGCCTCGAACTCTGCCGCCAAATCCGGCAAACCCAATCGCTTGCCACAATTCCGGTGATCTTTCTGACGGCGAAGAGTAGTGAGGCCGATCGCGTGCTGGGCCTCGAACTGGGAGCGGATGATTACATTCCAAAACCGTTCAGCCCCCGGGAACTGGTGGCGCGGGTGAAAGCAGTGCTGCGCCGTTTTGAGCGGCCTTTGGCACCCGGGCCGGTGAAAGTCGGCGACATCGAAATCGATCCAGTTGCGATGACTCTGGTCGTCAGCGGAAAATCGGTCACGACGACGGCAACTGAGTTCCGTCTGCTCGATTACTTGGCACGTCATCTGGGCAGGGTTTTCACTCGCGATCAACTGCTCGATTCGGTCTGGCGCGACACCTCCTATGTGACCCCTCGTTCGGTCGATGTATACGTCCGCCGCATTCGCGAAAAGATTGAACCCGACCCGGAGAATCCGCGCTATCTCAAGACCGTTCGCGGAGCCGGTTATCGGTTCGAGGCCCCCAAGTGAGGAATCGCATCTTCTTCAAGCTGCTGGCGGCTTTTGCGCTGGTGGTGCTTGTCACTGCATTCACCCTCGATATATCAATTCGCCGTGCCTGGGAGACGTCGTTACGCGACGAGATCCAGCGCAACCTGACACAAAAAACTCTTTTGCTCGCGCATCGCGTAGAGATTGATCGCCAGCACACAATTCAGGACATCGTCTCGCAAGAAGGTCAGGCAGCGGGCGCGCGCGCTACGGTGATCGATCCTACAGGAAGGGTTTTAGCCGACTCCGAAGCAGATCCGGCTTCGATGGAAAACCACGCGCTACGCAATGAATTCAAGGTGGCCCTGGCTGGAAACGTGGGCGTCGATGAGCGCCGCAGTCGCACCATCGGCATTCCGTTTCTATACGTCGCTGCCCCGGTGTCCGGAGGCGCAGTTCGGCTGGCCTATCCTTTGTCCGATGTGGATGCCTCTTCCCAGCGGGTTCACCGCGCCCTGTTGCGAGGTTCCCTCATCGCTTTCGTCATCGTCATGATCGGGGCGGCCATGGCTGCCCAGTACACCGCGCGACGCCTGCAACGCATTGTGAAGTTTGCCGAGCGGATCAGTGCCGGCGATCTAACGGCTCGAATCGCAGCCCGGTCGGTAGACGAAATTGGCCAGGTCGCGGTGGCGCTCGATAAAACGGCGCGTAGACTCGAAGAAAGCTTCGTTGCCGTGCAGACCAGCCAGCATCGCCTGGAAACCTTACTCAACTCCATGCAGGACGCGGTCATCGCGGTGGGCTCGGATGGGCGCGTGCAGTGGGCAAATCGAGGTATGGACCGACTCGTCCCGCAGCACGTTCGCCTGAATTCTCCGGTGGTGGAAACGGTACGCGACCCGCAATTCCTCGGAGCGATTCGTAATGCCACCGAAGGACAGAAGTTTGCTTCGGCGCGGGCGGCCTCGATCGTCCCGGGACGTGCCTTCGACGTGACCGCAGCGCCTCTTCCCGGCGGAGGCGCAGTAGCCGTACTCCGCGATCTCACTGAGACGGAGCGCGTGGAAAAGACGCGGCGCGACTTCATCGCCAATGTTTCCCACGAGCTGCGTACACCGCTCACATCCATTCAGGGATACACCGAGACTCTGCTCGATAGCACCACCGACAATGGCCACGTGCGCGAGTTTCTGGAAATTGTCCGCAAGAACGCCGCGCGCATGTCACGGCTCACGGAGGACCTGCTTACGCTGGCCCGCGTGGAGTCAGGCGAACAGCGCTTCGACGTGCAACCCACCACCCCAGCGGAATTGTTGGATGACGCGGTGGAAAGCTTTCGTGAAATTGCCCGCGCCCAAGGCATCGAACTGACCATCGAAGAAGTGATTCCAACGCCAGTCAGCGCTGATCGCGAGGCGATTCATCAGGTGTTCTCGAACTTGATCGAGAACGCCGTGAAGTATGCTGCTTCGGGTTGTCGGATCGTGCTGGGCGCCCGTCGGTCCAATCGGGGCGTGGAATTCTACGTACGTGACTTCGGGCCGGGCATCGCCTCAGAACACCTGCCGCGTCTGTTCGAACGCTTCTATCGAGTGGACAAGGCGCGCTCTCGGGAATCAGGGGGCACCGGTCTCGGTCTCGCCATCGCAAAGCACATCATGCTTGCTCACTCAGGCACCATCCGCGCCGAGAGTGAATTGAATCACGGGTCTACGTTTGTCTTCACTTTGCCCGTGTCGCCAACCACGTGACTTCCTACAACGCGGCAGAGAGGAATACTGCAGTGCGCAACTTCCTCGAGTGCTCCGCCAGAATGGAGTCGGCCAGTATCGCTCCCGGACGCACAAGATCTTAGGTTCCATTGACGCCTGACTTGGGGCCTCCTGACGGCCGCTTGCAGCCAATTTTCGATTGCACAGTTTTTGCTGCAAAATTCACACCGTTTTAACCAACCGATGCAGCAAACAACCTATTCTTTCGACTTGGCCATTCATCTATATAATCGCCGAAAGCGCAGCAATCGAGGCAACACCGACGCTGTTTTGTCGGCACGGAGGGGTCCGCGCATGAGCACCGCAACGGTCAAGAGTGTTCCGCCTGAACCGGGGTACGGCCACCTAGTGCGGCTTACGGTGCGAGCCTGTGAAGTGGCGAAGGAAGCGGCGGGCGCCGCTGCTGAGGGAATTGCTACAGGTTCCAGCGCTCTGTTGAACTCCATCCGTCAGCGTGAAAAGGAACTCGACAAGCTCGACATGGAGATCGACGATGGCGTCACCGATGCCATCACCCAGGTTAGTGCTCCCCAGGCTCGCGAGTTGCTGGCTTGCATGAAGTTCATGATCGGCCTGGAGCGCATCGGCGACTTGCTGCTGAGCTTCGCCAACAGCGCACAAGCTGCGGGCAGCCGGTTGGATCCGGAAGATGTTCGCAACTTGACTCAAATGGCGACGGTTCTCGAGAAAATGCTCACCGACGTAGGCGACTCATTTTCTGGGCGCGACGTCAAGAAAGCGATCGACGTACTCCGCGCCGATGCTGAGATGGACCGCATGCGCAATCTTATCTTTCTCCGGCACATCGAGAATCCGGAAAACATCGCGCGGCAGGCTAGCCTGCAAGTCATCTTTATGACCCAATCACTCGAACGTGCCGGCGACCATGCCAAGAATCTCGCCGAAGAAGTCTGTCACTTCGTCAGCGGCCATACCGTACGGCACGTCCTGATGGCCTACGACAAGCCCATCGAGCAAATGTTCATCGACTGGCTCCGCACTCGGGACCAAGATAAGGGCGGGTCTTAGGTGTCAGGTCTTAGGTGTCAGGTCTCAGGTCTTAGGTCTTAGGCTCTCAAGGTGTTGGACCTTGGCTCTACTCCTCCTTCAAGTCGGGTCTTCCGGCTTGCACCGTTCTTATTTCAACGGATCAATGCGCCAAACACCGTTATGCGAAAGACGCCCTACAGGTAATGACCCTGAGACCTAACACCTGAGACCTGACACCCGATCTTGTGACCTGCATCACAGCTTTCTGAGACCTCCCCCCTCATCGTGGTAGACGAATGAACAGGCCTTTTCTCGGCTCGGCGCCGGTGTCCGCACTTTTGCCGTCCCCACTTTTTTCATTTTTTGCAGGGCCCTCAGCAGTGCGGTCGTGGGAAGTGCCAATCGCCGGGTATGTTCTTCCTCTAGCTGCGGCCCTTGGGGTCGTGATGTTCCTCACATGGTGGCTGCATCGCAAAGACGTTAGCCGGATCACGCACGAACTCAAGCAGGCCCACGATCTCGCCGAGCAGCGCGAGCATGAACGCGACCTGGCACAGGAAGAATTGTTTCGTCGACTCTACGAAGAACGAGAGCTGAACAAAGAGAAGATCCAGTTCCAATCGCAGCTCACGGAATACGAGAAATATGCGGCGCTCGCCCAGCTGGCATTGGGAGCAGCCCACGAAATTAACAATCCCTTGCTGGGAATCCTGTCGCATCTGGAACTGGAGTTGAACGCCGCACAAGACCAGGAACAGCGCCTGGAGATCGAACAGTGCATCGCGGGCGCCCGACGAATTTCCTCGACCCTACGTGGCTTGGTCAACTACGCTCGCCCCGGGCCTCTGGTGCTGAGCAAGATCAACCTGCAGCGGCTGGCAAGTGACACGATTGCATTCATCGAACATCAGCCCATGCTGCGCGGCAAGCACTTGTTGAATCAGATCGCAACAGACCTTCCGCACATCCGCGCGGATGCTAACCAGCTTTCGCAGGTATTGATGAACCTGGTTCTCAATGCCGTGGAGGCAACGTCCGAGGGTGGAACAATTACCGTGTCTGCGAGCAAGCTGGCCTATGTCGATATGATCGAGGTATGCGTGACGGACACTGGTTGCGGCATTCCTTCCGACGTCCTGGCTCACGTCTTCGAACCTTTCTTCACAACCAAGCGTGGCCGAGGAACGGGCCTGGGACTCAGCATTTGCCATGCCTACGTGCGTAGTCACAACGGCGACATTCGTGTGGACAGCGTGGTTGGACACGGCACGACCGTGACTCTCACGCTTCCGATCCGTCAGGGAGAGGCAAACGAGAAAAAGGAGGAGAATTCCGAAATTGTTGTGTAGCAGGTCTTAGGTCTTGGCTCTTAGGTCTTAGGTCTTAAGCGTCGGCGGTCGAGTTCCAACGACGCTGCCGGTTGCGGATCGTATAAGAGACTTTTAATTTGGCTATCCGCGACAGGACGAGCAATGGCAACACGCATTGGCGCTCAAATACCGAGCCTAAGACCAAAGACCGAACACCCAAGACCTAACGCCCAACACCCGATTTTCTATGTCCTATTCCGTACTTGTTGTCGATGACGAAGAACTGACGCTCCGCACGGTTTCGCGCGGATTGCGCGCAGAGGGGTTTGAAGTCCTCACGGCGCCTTCGGGCGAAGACGCGCTCAAGCTTTTCGCTGAAGAAAGACCCGACCTTATCTTGCTCGACATCGTTCTGCCCGGGATCGATGGAGTGGAAGTGCTGCGCCGTATGAAGCAGGCCAATCCCGCGGCCATCGTCGTCATGATGAGCGCCTACCACATGGTAGATCGTGCCGTGGAGGCGATGAAGGCAGGGGCGTTCGACTACCTGATCAAGCCATTTCACCTCGCCGACATGATCGCCACTCTGCATCGCGCCAGCGAAATGCTTGCCCTGCGAGTGCGCCTGCGCGACGACGTGGAACAGGCGCGCGGCCGCTACGACTTCGGCAAAGTTGTCACCAAGAACGAAGCGACTCGCCGCATGCTGGAAGTCGCTCGCAAGGCCGCTGAGTGCGATCACACGACGATCCTTCTACAGGGCGAAAGTGGAACAGGAAAGAGCGTATTCGCGAAGGCGATTCATTACGCCAGTCCTCGTTCCGCCATGCCATTGCTGGAACTGAACTGCGCGGCCCTCCCCGACAGCCTGCTCGAGAGTGAGCTTTTCGGTTCGAGCCCGGCGCTTTTACGGACGCACGTAGGCGTAAGGAAGGCCTGCTGGAACGTGCTCACGGGGGCAGGCTCTTCCTTGACGAGGTCGCGAACATGTCGGCCAGTGTGCAAGCGAAACTGCTACGCGTCCTTGAGGAAGGCACGTTCAACCGACTGGGCGGCACGCGCCCCATCAAAGTCAATGTCCGCCTTATTGCCGCCAGCAATGCCGACCTCAAAGAAGCCATCGCGCGCGCCCAGTTCCGCGAAGACCTCTACTACCGCCTCAACGTCGTGCCGCTGTACATTCCACCACTGCGCGAACGGCGGGAAGACATCGTGTCGTTGGCTCTGGAACTGTTGCAGCACTTCAATCGCGAATTGCGCAAGAAGTTCACCGGGTTCACACCTGGGGCGGCCGAATTGCTTCAGAACTATCCGTGGCCTGGGAATATTCGGGAATTGAAAAACGTCATCGAGCGCACGATGATTCTCGCCCCGGAGGGCGCCATCGACGTTGCGGCTCTGCCTGAAGAAGTTCGCGATCACGTTCGTTCGAGCCGGAAAGAAGAATCCTTGGATGACCTCTCCGATCTTGACGTCTCACCCACCGGACGCCAGTTGGTCACATTGCGCGAACTGGAGGACGAGTACATACAGGAGGTGCTAGCGGCGACCGGCAACAACAAGACGCAAGCCTCCCGTATTCTCGGAATCCACCCCACCTCACTGATGCGACGCCTCAAGAAAGAACACACGGCGGAGTAGTCATCGTGGATCTCCTGCCTCCTGCACGCTCACCCTCATCTTCAGCCCAGGATCGATAGAATATTCCGGATGCAACCGATTCCGCTGCGGCCAGCCGGGCTTAAAGACGTCGACGCGATCGTGCGCCTGGTCAACCTCGCCTTCCTGGCCGAAGGCCCATACATCACTGGTGAGCGAGTCGATGCTGACGGTGTTCGCGAGATGTTCGGAAGAGGAACCTTTCTGCTCGCTGAGCAGGAAGACACGCTCGTAGCATGCCTATTCGTAGGTCCAGCTGGAGAGCGCGCTCATCTGGGACTTGTTTCAGTCCATCCCGCCAAACAGGGCGTGGGTCTGGGAACGCGGCTCATGGCGGGCGCCGAGGCACATTGCCGCGCTACCGGTTACCGCGAAATGGAACTGCGATTCATCAATCATCGTACCGAACTCCTGCGCTTCTACCGAAAGCTCGGGTTTGCCGAAACCGGCGTCACCGAGCAGATGCCCGACCCAAATCGCATCAAGGTACCCTTTCATTTTGTCCAGATGTGCAAAGCGCTGCTCTGACCGCTCGTAATCAATTCGAAACGAGCGCTCCACGGAACTTCTTCCATTCAGAGGCCGTATCCAACTAAGGAGAACTCATATGAGAGCGATCTGCCTTCTTTTATTGACGTCGTCCTTGGCCTCCGCACAGCAGAAACCACTGGAAGCGCAGGTGCAAGAGAAATTTTCTCCCGGCGGATTCATCCGCCTGCACCTGAGTCCTGGCGGTTACACCATTACCGGTGGCGAGGCGAACGCCATCCTGATCACGTACACGGCTAAGAACCCGGAAGCGTTGAAGAGAGTGAAAGCCAGAATACGTACCAGCGCCACAACCGCCGACGTGTCTGTTTCGGACGCTCCCCACAACAACTTTCAGGCGACCATCGAAGTTCCGCCCATGTCCGACCTCCGCGCACGTATGCTGGCCGGTGAAATCGTCATCGACGGCGTCGAGGGCAACAAAGACGTGGAAGTGGACTATGGCCGCATCGAAATCAAGATCCCCAAACCGCAGGAGTTGGGAAGCGTGATGCCTCGGTGCGCGCGGGCAGCATCGAAGCCTCAGCCTTCGATGTTTCCAAGGGAGGCCTGTTCCGCTCCTTTGAACAAAAAGGCGGAGGGAAGTATCGATTGCATGCGCACGTGACGACGGGAGAAATCCAGCTGCGCGGCCCGCAATAGGTCCGTCTTCAGACGGTGCCTCAGAATCAGAATGGGAATTCGACCGCTCCAAAAGCACTGTCATCCCGAGCAGCAACGCTTCAAAAGCGCTGTCATCCCGAGCTGAGAGAGGCGACAGCCGAACGGAAGGGACCTTGTATTCGGATTTCCAATTCCAAAGAGTGCAACCCTGGTTGGAGGGACGCAAAGACTATTGGTGACGCGTCCGAATGTAGCGCCGCCGTCCCGGCGGCTGTCCGGTGGGCGTCCTCGTCCGCCGAAGCGAGGGCGAGACGCCCTCGTTACAGCCGGCATGATGCCGGCGCTACAAGCAGTCAGCAGCCCGACTTGACGCCCGCCCTCAACCGCCCTATGCTCGCTCTCGAGGATGCCCGCAATGCTCGGCAATCGCTCCTGGGACGACTGGATCGCACAGTACTCCACAAGCCATCAGAATCCGGTCAACCGCTTATGCCACACCATCGGGATCCCGTTGATTCTCCTCTCGCTCGCGATTCTGGTCGCAACCGCGTTCCTGCACCGCTTATGGCCGGTAGCTCTGGGATTGTTCGTTGTCGGCTGGATTTTTCAGTTCGTCGGACATGCCTTCGAAGGCAAGCCACCGGAATTTTTCTCCGACTGGCGGTTCCTCCTCGTGGGCACGCGCTGGTGGGCCGCCAAGGTTCGCGGACGCGTGTAGATGGCAATGACGTTCGAACAGGCCGTGCAACGATCCGGTTTCGCAACGATTCCCGACGTCTTCCCAGCCGCCCAAATGGATCGTCTCCTGACCGAAGTTGAAGAGTCCACTCTGCCACGATCGCGAGCCGGCATTCGCCACGCGCTGAGGCATCCAGCAGTCGCTGCTATCGCTCAGGCTTCCCTTCTGAAGATGGCAAGACAATTCTCGGCTGGGAGGCAGTTCCCTTCCGTGCCACGCTGTTCGACAAGTCAGCGGCTTCGAATTGGTTGGTGGTGTGGCACCAGGACACCGCCTTGCCCCTCGGGCAAAGAATCGACGTTCCGGGCTGGGGACCATGGTCAACCAAGGATGGAGTGTTGTACGCACAGGCACCGGCACAAGCACTTTCGGAAGTGCTCGCCCTGCGTGTTCACCTTGATGCTCAACAGAGAACAATGGCCCCTTGCGCGCGCTGCCCGGAACCCAGGACCTGGGGGTTCTTACCGATGACGAAATTCATGCCGTATCGGAACGCATCGGCCAGTCTGTTTGCACAATCACCCGTGGTGGAGTTGTGGCGATGCGTCCTTTGTTGATTCACGCTTCATCAAAATCTCAATCCAAAGCCCATCGGCGCGTTTTACATATTGAATACGCGGCGAAACCCGTACTTCAGGGTCTCACCCTGTACGCCGCTTGAGAAACGTTCACCCCTTCTGCCCGCCTGCCACCTTCTGCGCCTTCTGCCGAATGAACGCATAATTCAGCGCGGGCAGCGAATTGAACTCTGCCGCTTTCTCAAAATATTCCTGCGCCTTTGCACTATTGCTCTTTGCCTGATACGCCTGCCCTAAGCGATACAGGTTGCGCGGGTCCTGCTGGTTCGACTGCTCCAACTCCGAAATGGCCGTGTCGTATTGTTTCTGGGCGAGCGCGAGACGGCCGGTGAGTTCATGCGCTTGCTTCAACTGCGCCGAATTTTTGGCCGTTTCCGCGCTTTGGCGGAACTCATCCGTATGAGACTTCGCGGCGCTGTAGTCTTTCTTGCCAATTGCTAAAGCCGCCAGATTGAACTGATGCGTCCGCTTGGCGTTGTCCTTGATGTCCTGCGAAAGGTTCGACCCCTCAATCAGTTGGAGTGAGCGTTCGAATTGCTCCGCAGCCGCGTCGTACTTCCCCGCTGCTTCCAGTATGTTGCCCTTGGCTTGTAGGTCGGCCGCCATCGCTGCCACGTCATTCTTCTTTTCGGCAATCGCGTATTCCTTCTCAATGTGCTGCACGGCGTTGTCGAACTTGCCAGTATCGGCCGCCACTACCGCCATCCCAAAGTGAGCCGTCCGCATTTCGCCGTCGTTGCGCGCCTGGTCGGCCATGGCTTGCAATTCGGCCGTGGCCTCCTGCGGTTTGCCCTGATACATCAGGTCAGCGGAAATTCCGAAGTGTGATGGCACGAAGTGGGGATCGATCGAAAGCGCCTTGCGATACTGCGCGATCGAGTCATCAAACCGCCCCATTTTTAGGAGCAGTTCCGCGTAAGAATCGTAGGGATTGGGATCGTTGGGAATCAGTTCAACATATTTCTTGAAGGCCTGCTCAGCTTCCCCATAGTTCCCCTGCTGGCGGTAGGCGTAGCCCAGAATGTTGTAGGCGGGCGAGAAGCTGGGAGCCAGGTGTGTCGCTTGCTTGTAGTGCGTAATCGCCTGTTCGTATTGCTGCTGGCCAAAATAATAGTTTCCAACCTGGAGATGCGCCCGCTCGTCGTTGGGATAGGTAGTCACCAATTGATCCAGGTAATTCTTCTGGATCTCATTCACCCCGTTGGCAGCCGCCTCGTTGGCCAGGATCAGCAATTTCTCTCCGTCTGACGTTTTCGAGACCAAGCCAGCCGCCTTGCGCAAATGCTCGAAAAACTCCTTTGCCGTCGGAGAGTTGTTCGCCCGTGCCAGTTCAGCCGACGCAAACTCCGGGTCCAGCGATAGTGCCTTATCAAAGTGCTGCAGTGAGTCCTGGGCTAACAGTCGCTCCGAAAGATCACGCCCCTGCAGGAATTCCTTCTTTGCCTCTTCGGACTTGGTCGTGATCGGGAGCTTGCCGCCATCGGAGGCAGCCGACACCGAGTTCGTGCTCGTCTTGTTACACCCGACCCACGAAAGAACACTCAGAGCCAACATTGCCACGAATACCAATCTTCTGGACGGTCTTGGGCACATACGATGCCTCCTGCGGAGATGATTTGTAAGGAAGATCATGAGCACGGTCTCAACGCGGCCTGAATGCAGCTTGCGACATGTGTCAACGTTCCTGCTCCTGCTCGATGAGACCCGTTGTGGCAGACGTGACTCCACGGCTTTGGGTAGCAAATCCTGTCCAGATATCAGAAAACTCATCCAAGGTCGGTTTTACATAACAATGGACAAACGATCTAAGAACCCCGTCGCGAGGACTATGAGGACTCTAACGATCTGCTATCGATGAGCCCGGACGATTGGGTCGCAAGCCGGCTTTAACGACTGCGACGTCTATGAAGGCACAGCGGAAGAAGCGAACAAACTGGGTCTGGGCGAAGGGCTTGGAGAACGCTTTCCGCAACGCGAGATCGACTTGATGGATAAGGACCGGGAGCATGGTTGCTGCCCAAAAAGAAAAAGAAGAGGGCCCAGAACAATGACTTAGCGTCCCTGCGTTGAGCCTCTCGCCTCTCTGTTGTGCCACTATAAGCTTCTATATGGAGGATCAGCATGGGGAGCCGCGGCTTGGCCCCATTACTGGGACGTTATTAGCCAACAATTCGTTACAGATTTCGCTGTATTGGCGGACTCTAACGTTCGAAGTAGTCTGGGGTCACTTTCAAAGTCGATTACGAGAGCGTTCTCCCCGTGCCGGCGTTCCCCCTGTCGGGTTCTCTCCTCTCAAAAATGAACCGACTTTAACCGGCGCGGGGACCACTTTTTGTTGCCTCCCGACAGGTTCCTGCTGAATCTAAATCTCTTTCAGCGGACAGCATACACAGAATTACCCATTAGCTCCGAACTTCAAAATGCGTAGTCCGCCCGATGCGGGGGGCTTCTTCATGCATTATGGTCATATGAAATTTCGGTCCATGAGGGCCGACAAATGGGGTGAGTGAAGTGTACAAACGCAATACACCGACGAAAATTCAGACCATCGTCATTGGGGGCGGTCAGGCCGGATTGTCGGTTGGATATCACCTGAAGAAACGCAATCTTCCCTTCCTGATTCTGGATGCCAATGCCCACATTGGCGATGCGTGGCGAAATCGATGGGACTCCCTTCGTCTGTTCACTCCCGCACGATACGCAGGACTCGACGGAATGGCCTTTCGCGCCCCGGGTGACAGTTATCCGAGCAAGGAGCAAGTCGCGGACTATATGGTGGACTATGCGAAGCGCTTCCAGCTGCCCGTACGAAACGGAACGCGGGTAGACCGGCTATGGCAAGAGAATGGGCGATTCGTCATCGCTGTGGGCGATCAGCGTTTCGAAGCAGACAACGTAGTAGTAGCCATGTCCAACTACCAGTTGCCACGCGTTCCCGACTTTGCCGATGAACTCGATCCGAGCATTGTGCAACTCCACTCCCATCATTATCGGAATCCGTCGCAGCTCGAAAAAGGCGGCGTGCTGATCGTCGGCGTTGGCAACTCAGGAGCGGATATCGCAATCGAAGTCGCGCAAACTCATCCGACCTGGATCTCCGGAAAGGAAACCGGACACATTCCTTTCCCGATCGATAGCTACGTCGCGCGAAACCTTCTCGTAAGACTCGTGCGGTTCGTGGGACATCATTTGCTCAGCCTGGGCACCCCGATCGGCCGAAAGGTCCGTCCGAAGTTGCTGCACCAGGCCTCTCCACTGGTTCGGGTCAAACCGAAAGATCTGACCGATGCGGGAATCGAGCGCGGGCCTCGAACGATCGGCGTAAAGGATGGCTTACCTCTGCTCGCGGACGGCCGCACCCTGGATGTACAGAACGTGATCTGGTGCACTGGATACCGTCATGACTTCCCCTGGATCGACCTGCCTATTTTCGCGGCCGACGGTGATCCTGTACATGAGCGCGGTATCGTGAAAGACATCCCAGGCATGTATTTTATCGGCTTGCATTTTCTCTACGCGATGAGCTCGGCCACTTTGATCGGAGTTGGGCGGGATGCCAAGCGTATCGTGAACGCTATCTCTGCGCGTAACAAACATGGTCAGATGGCTCCGCAACTACATTCGGTGGAGGCTCTCCCGTCTCCGGTTATGATCACAACCGCCGAAGGAAGCGCGAGGATTGCCTGAAAGGACCATGAAGCAGGGCGAGAATTTATTCGTCATTACCGGCGGCCCGGGCTCGGGAAAGACGACGATTCTTCGCGAACTGGAGGCGCGAGGATTTCACTGTGCTCCCGAAGTCGCTCGCCAAATTATTCAAGAGCAGGTTCGTGATGGTGGCACCGCCCTGCCTTGGTCCGACCGAACGCGCTACACGCGGCTCATGCTGGAGCGATCCGTAAAGTCATACTTAGAAAATACGCAAAACTCGCTTCCCGTATTTTTCGATCGCGGCATTCCCGACACCCTCGGCTACGCCCGGCTGATCGGCTTGCCCGACCTCCAATACATGCGGGACGCCTGTAACCAATACCGCTACGCATCCACCGCCTTCTTGGCTCCGGCTTGGCAGGAGATCTACGAAACCGACCACGAGCGCAAGCAGGATTTCGAGGAAGCAAAACGAACAGAGATCGTCATCGCGCAAACCTATCGAGACTACGGCTATCACGTCGTGGAGATTCCCAAGGTTGATCCGAAAACCCGAGCAGATTTCATCGTGAAGGAAGTGCGAACGATTTTGGAACAATCAATTGAGGCAAACCTGGGTCGATAGCACTCATCAGATGCCATCTCATAATTCAGATTTAACAGCGCTCAGGCTTCACAGGGTTACGAGAAATCTCCTGCTTGAAGTCGAATCTGGGAAAGGCACGAGTTCACTCGTGCCGACAAGGCGCCGAATCTACGTTGGCGCTTTAGCGCCTGAGGTAAGCTTCCGAGGGATTTTAACGATCTCGATTCATTCAAGATGGCCTCGGTCACACCAGATTGTGATCGTAGGCGTAGGCCGCAGCCGCCGTCCGAGAACTTAAATCAAGCTTCATGAAAATATTGCTCAGATGGCGAGCCACCGTCTTCTCGCTGATGTGAAGCTTGCCGGCGATGCTTCGATTCGTCATCCCCGAGGCCACCAGCCGCAGAACCTCCAGCTCACGATCGGTCAACGGCCCGGCGCCTTTCGGGGCCTCGCGGCACAGAAGCACGTCAACCCGCGCCAGATCGACGCTGGCTCCGAGTCGTAGAAATGTCTCACCGGCCGCTTCCAGCTCAACGGCGGCGTTGTGTTCTTCTCCCAGCCGGTTGAAGGCGAGTGCCATCAGGTAACGCACCCGGGCCGCCTCATAGGGCGCCTGTAGATCACACCACAATTGCCAGGATTGTCTCAACGCAGCGAGAGCGCCTCGCGCGTCACCCTCCGCAAGAAGCACCGAGCCCGTGGCGCGTAAAGCCAGGGCCCGAAGAAAGGGGGTGTTCCGTCGCCCGGCGATTTCCGCCAATTGGTTGCTCGCCCCGCGAGCCGCCGCGACATCGCCCGCCGCAAGCATAATTTCGACGTACGCATCCAGAATCCGGGCCCGAGGCCCCGGACGCTGTTCCTCTTCCAATGCCCGACGGATTGCCGTCTCCGCTTCTGCAACCTTGCCCTGCACCAGTCGAAGCAGAGCCAGACCCGACCCAGGATTCCGGTACCACTGGCTCGCCTGGCGATAAGCTTCTTCGGCCTCCGCAAATTTCCCGCGCAGACGGTACACCTCGCCCATCTGGTAGAAGGCCGAGCCCGCCCCGGGCTTCGGCGCCGGATGAAGTAGCCACTCACTGGCTCGTTGCGCACCCTCCAGTGCGTCCGGCCACGCGCCGTGCAGTTGCAGCAACTCCGCCCGACGGACGAGACAGTGGCCGCGATACGGGACCAAGTCCGGCTGCGATGCGCACCAGCGGTCCAGCGCCGAGGTCCACTCCTGCGCGCGTTGCAGATCGCAAATCTCGCCGCACGCTTCCAGCACACTGCAATAGACTCCGCCTGCCGTCAGCGGCGAAACTTCTCCCGCCGTCACGGCCACCATGGCTTCATCGAGGAGGTTCACTCCCCGCTCGATCTGACCCTGACGTATGAGCGAACGCCCCTGCCCCTGCAAAGCTAGGGTGATCAATTCCCTCTCATGAAATTTTTCGCCCATGTCGGCCGCCTGCACAAACAAGGCATGTGCCCTTTCGGGTTTGCCCGCGTGAAACAGACGATAGCCCTCGGGCAGCAGCAGATATCCCTTGTCCACGCAGTCCGGCTGACCCTCAAGCAAACGACCGGCTCGCGAAAGCCAGCCACCAGCCTTCGCAGACTCGCCGCCAACCAGCAGTGTGAAACCCAGCCAAAACGCGCAACGCACCGCGCGCTGCACTTCTCCGGCGCCGAGAAAAGCCTGATGCGCGCGCGACAGCAGGTCTCCGCCCTCTGCTTCCCTTCCCGTCAGCAAAGCAGACTGCGCCAGCAGTACGAGATCATCAGGACCCAGGGGTTCCTCGGCATCTGCGGCTGCCAGTTGAGAAAACGCGGATGCCCATGCCTGACTTCGAAAGGACGCGCGTCCTTGCTCCAGGGCGTCACTGCGGCTTTTCGATGGGTGCTCTGAGATACGACTATGCATGGAAAACAAGACGGCGTGGCCTCTTTCGAGTCTAACACTCGTCGCATTTGCCAATTGGCACCGAAACCCAAAAGCCAAATCCCGCAAACGATAGCCTTGGTTGCAAACGTCCGGGCAATCCATGCAATCTGATAATCGTGCCCGAACTGCCCGACATCACCGCTTACCTCAGCGCGCTGGACTCACGCATCGTCGGCCAGCCTCTGCAGCAAATTCGCCTGGCAAGCGCTTTCCTGCTGCGCACGGTGAAGCCCCCGCCATCCAGTGCCGAGGGCAAGATCGTGCGCGAACTCCAGCGCATCGGGAAGCGCATTGCCATCGGCGTTGAGGGCGATCTCTGGCTTGTGCTTCACCTCATGATTGCAGGCCGTCTGCACTGGCGTTCACCCGGAGCAAAGCTCGTGGGCCGCCAAAGCCTCGCAGCTTTCGACTTTCCCAACGGTTCTCTCGTCCTAACGGAAGCCGGAACGAAACGTCGCGCCTCATTGCACATCTTCCAGGGACGAGACGCTTTGCGTTCCCTCGACGCGGGAGGGATCGAAGTCTCTTCGAGCGATCTGGAGTCGTTCCGGAAAGCTCTGAACATTGAAAACCACACGCTCAAGCGCGCCCTTACCGATCCCAGAGTGCTCAGCGGCATCGGTAATGCCTATTCCGACGAAATCCTGCACGCCGCCCAACTCTCGCCGATCGCCCAGACCCAGAAGCTCAGCCCCGAGGAATGGCAACGCCTGTTCGCCGCTACTCAAGAGACCCTGAAAATCTGGATTGACCGGATGCGCGGAGAAGCAGAGACAGAATTTCCCGAGAATGTTACGGCCTTCCGCAAAGACATGGCGGTGCATGGCCGATACGGTAAGCCTTGTCCAAGGTGCGGCGAAAAGGTTCAACGCATTCGCTACGCCGACAAGGAAACAAACTATTGTGCCCGTTGCCAG